>VFSW01011975.1_pt1 | contig 12145 bp, 12 predicted proteins | sample 5358111 | NCBI WGS metagenome assembly VFSW01 (sample SAMN11554181, study PRJNA540505) | mine drainage metagenome | isolation source: sediment from site ElyBrook_90M | place: USA: Ely Copper Mine, Vershire, VT | collected 2017
CAGAAAGGAGATTGATCTTCCAAAGACGATAAGAACCAAAGATATCAAAAAGATCAAGGCATTTCTAGGTAACAAGATTCACAAATGGGGAAGCACTTTTGCTCCAAAGGACCTGCTAAGAAAAGAGTTCGGAGAAAGTTACAATCCTGATTGGCTCGTTCAATATTTGGAGCAAAAGTACGTTGGATAGTACTAAGTACCCCCCTTTCTCAAGAAGCTCCAAAATCCAATGCAAGCTTCGCTAGAGATACCGATCCGTACTTTAGCACATCTTCATCCACTTTGAATTTCGAGCTATGATTTGGAGCAACGCACCCCTTTTTCGCATTCTTTGTACCCAAAAAGTAAAACGTGCCCGGGACTTTTTGCAAAAAGCGAGACATATCTTCGCCGCCCATTATCGGCTCGCATTCAACTGTCCTTGTCCCTTTGATACATTTCAACACTTTGAAGACTCGCTCAGTCACCTTTGGGTTATTCACCGTAACTGGATATGTGTTTTCCATGAATTCGATCTTGCACTTTGCGCCGTAGGTCTTGCAAACAGAGTTTACAATCTTTGAGAAGGTTGCCTTGGCCTTCCTGCGAGTTTCTTCATCCAGAGTTCGGATAGTTCCCTCTAGAAAAGCCTCATCAGGAATTATGTTGTCCTTTGTGCCCGAGTGAATGCTACAGACCGAGATCACTAGGGGCTTTGTTTGATCAATCATTCTGCTAGTGATGCCCTGGATTGCTGAGATCACTTGCGATGACACATAGATCGGATCAATCGTGTCGCTCGGGTGAGAGCCGTGGCCACCACGGCCCACGATTTTTACCTTGAAACCATCAGGGGCCGCCATGAGAGGTCCTCCTCTTAGAGCGAAAGTACCCGAAGGCCAGTCTGCTGCAATATGGAGACCAAACACATAATCCACATCTTTCATTGCGCCATCCCTTATCATAGGAAGAGCGCCGCCCACTCCGCCGTGTTCTTCAGCTGGCTGGAATAGAACCTTGACCGAGCCAGAAAGTTCGTCCTTATGCGTTGATAGAAGCATCGCGGCTCCGAGTAACATTGCAACATGAGTGTCGTGACCGCAAGCGTGCATTACTCCAGAATTCTTTGATTTGAAAGGAAGATCTACATTTTCAAGCACCGGAAGGGCATCCATATCTGCGCGTAGAGCCACAGTCTTACCTTTCTTGTTCTTTGATCCTTTGAGCAAACCAACGACGCCGGTTCCCCCCACATTTGGTTCGACCTGAATCCCAAGAGATCGCAGTTTTTGAGCAACTAGCTTTGCAGTGTGAAACTCTTGATAGGAGAGCTCTGGGTTTTCGTGAATTGTTCGCCTGATCCTTATTATTTCATCTTCGTATTGTTTGATTTCTTTTAGAAGATCTTCTGAATCTGAATGTGACATTTAGTTTCCTTGCTAACCTAGTCTTAGAAAATGATTACTTCTTCGGAGCGCGACGAACTAGACTAATGCTTCGAGCGAACAATAAATAACATCCAATGATAGCAGTTAAAAACCGATTAGAATTCTAATCTGAAAGAGTCACTACTCAAGTGACATCGGCTTCAATATTCTAAAGGATGTTCGCACAGATTGGTAGAAGGCAACAGAGCAAGCCCACGAACAAAAGGAAAGGAATCCGGCGGACTCATCGATCAAATTGAAACGGGCAAAATGACACGATCGCACTATCGTGTTCTCTTCCTCTCCGGTGCCGGCGTATTCATGGACGGTTACGATCTATTCGTAATCAGTGTTGCGCTACCTCTGATAGAGAGGTATTTTCATTCAACTTCTGCGCTTGACGTCGCTCTTATCAGTTCAGGCGCAATTTTGGGAGCAGTTATTGGGGCAGTGACATTTGGAAATCTGGCCGATAAGCTTGGGCGAAAGAATCTATTCGTAATTGATCTTATTTTCTTTGTAGTCTTTGGGGCTCTCTCTGCCTTCTCTCAAAATATCATTGAACTTGTTGTCTTTAGGTTTTTTTTGGGAATTGGAATTGGAGCGGACTACCCGATTAGTGCTTCATACATTACAGAGTTTGTTAGTAGCAGACACAGAGGGAAGTTAATCGCATCCGTGTTTTCATTCCAGGGCCTGGGCATACTTTCTGCTATCGGAGTGAGCTTGGCGGTAATCAATACCGGACCAGATGCATGGAGGTGGATGCTTCTCTCAGGGGTCTTCCCAGCGATCATTGCTCTCACGCTACGAACCAAAATGCCAGAGACACCAAGGTGGTACTTGTCTCATGGTCAAACTGACAAAGCAAGAGAAGTAATGTCGAAATTCTTTGGATACAAAATTACGGAAGAACAGCTAGACACAGTCGCGGAAAGTGTCTCTGCAAGGGAATTACTAATCTCTCCATATGCGCGCCGTGTATTTTTTACTTCGCTCAGTTGGTTTCTAGTTGATGTTGGAGTTTACGGAATAGGAATCTTATCGACGACTCTTGTCCTCGCCCTATACCCAAAAGATACTATAACGACAGGCTTGGAAACTACTGCAATCCTTTACGGCTTTGCATTTGTTGGATATCTTTCTTCGATCGCATTGATCGATGTCGCAGGTCGCAAGTGGCTACAAATAGTTGGCTTTTTCGGAATGGCTATTCCTCTCGGAATTGCTTCCTATATTCTGACCGGGGAAGCGTCATTTTCAATAGTTATTCTATTCGCTTTGTTTGGTTCCTTCTATATCATGGAAAACGCAGGGCCAAACACGACTACATGGGTTTATCCTGTCGAGCTATTTCCTACTAGACTTAGAGGGACAGGACATGGAATTGCTGCAACCGTAGGAAAAGTGGGCGCCTTATTTGGCACTTTTGTACTTTCATTTGTCCTGATAGACATTGGACGAGCTGCGATGCTTATGATTGTCTCGGTTGCCTGCTTTGCCGGAGGCTTTTTGACTATTGTCATGGGAACCGAGACAAAGAAGCTATCTCTTGAAGATGTATCAGAGATTTTCAAATCATTCTACGAAATGTTTGACAAAATTTCAGCTAATGTTCTAGCAGCGGCCGAGACCTTCAATTCAACTATGGAAAATGCGGTGTCAAAACAACATGGGAGTTTCGATCCTTCGACTCTCGCAGAAGAAATAAAGAAGACAGAGCATATCGGTGACGATCTAGTGCACGAATCATTTACGAAATTAGCAAGAAGATTTGTGGCTCCAATTGACAGGCAGGACATAACTTCGCTTCTAAAAGTACTAGATGACATGATAGACCTGATTGATGCAGCAGTATCAAGATTAGACATTTACCATATCCATGAGGCGACGCCTGAAATGTCAAAGTTTTCCAAGATAATACTGTCTCAAGCTCAAGCAGTGAGACAAGCAATACTTGCACTCAAAGGAAGAGCAGCCCAGGTAGTGATAAGTGACACCGCACTCAAAATAGATGAGCTCGAAAATGAAGGAGATGCGCTTCTTCGAGAGAGTCTGGGATCAATGTTTGAAAATGAAGCGCGCGCTTCTGCATTTCAAACTATGAAGATGAAAGAGATCTACGAGTCTCTTGAAAGAACTACAGATAAAGCTGAAGATGTTGCGGATATTCTTCGAAACCTTTTGATTAACTATTCGCTTTAAGCGGGCTTTTCCCTCTATTGAGACAAAGACGCATTTCATTTAGCTAGAATTTCTTCATAGTTCTTTTCGACTAATACCAAAAATCTTCTATTTACATAAACAAATCTAACATTGCGCCGCTCAAGACATGCCCTGTCGATGGTAGCGATTTTTTTGATCGCCGTATTACTTGTCATCATTGTAGGCGCATCTCTTACATTGCTATATCCTAGAGTAGCTCCTGCAGCAGGCAATATAGTCTCTAACCTCCCAAGCGTATCAACTACTACGACGCAATCATACCAGTCCTATTCCCCTCCTAGCCACGACACAATTTATCTCACAAATCCATGCAAGTGGTGGTGTAACGCAAACGCCTATGACACGTACATTCTGAATGATTCTGCGCTTTTCGGCGTTCCAGATCCAATGCTGATCAAAGCTCAGATCGCCTTGGAATCTGCATTCAATCCCAATGTGACTAGCACTATTCGTAATGGTGTTTGCGGAGGAGTGGACTACGGGCTCATGCAGGTCAACCCTTCTTGCAACAATGTCGACAAAACAAAGCTTTTCGACCCCTCGTACAACCTCTATTGGGGCATAAAATACTGGGCAAATGATTACCTCCACATGGAGCAGATATGGGGAAGCAGTTGCAGTACTAGTCTCGTTCTTGAAGGAACTCTCGAACTCTACAATGGCGGGGCTAATTTCGTCGGGAATAGCTGCGGCTCTTTTCCAATGGGAACAAATTACACGAGCCTCGTCGGGAAATATTACTATCCATTCTCTCAAAATGCCGGGTATACTGTACAGATGCAACCGCCTAAAAGTTCCTAGGACAAAAAGTCCGTATAGCTATCCCCTTGGTTTTGCAAACGACTCTTATCTCCTATCCAAACGAAGTACAAACCTTTAGCCAACCGAGCCACTATACCCTTCCCGGAAATGAAAGACTTGTTTTGAAAGCCAGTACAGCTAAAAGTATGAAACGCCGACTACGTAAAGGAAAACAATGAGACCGAATACGAACACCGTGTCTAAAATTGCAAGAATAATAGCTGCACTTCTCCTCGGATTGTTGAAGAAAGATCTAAAAACTCTCATCAATTTCACGGATGTCTTCGCTTGATAGTCGCCATCCAGAGGCTCCGCAGTTTTCTTTCACATGCTCAGATCTATTTGCCTTTGGGATCGCAACGACGTGATCCTCGCGTGTCAGAAAATTTAGTATGACCTGGGCTATCGTCTTGTCATACTTTTGGGCAATTCGATCTAGGACGCCATTCTCATCTGACGTGAAATTGCCCCGGCTAAGCGGAGAATATGCGACAATAGTGATTTTCTCCTTCTTGCAATAGGGGACAAGCTCTTCCTCAATCTCCCTATTTTGGAGATTGTACTCCACCTGGTTTGAAACTATCTTCTCTCTAGAGAGAGCATGTTGCGCATCCTTGAGTTCTTTGACAGAGAAATTGCTTACTCCAATGTGCTTGATCTTTCCCCGCTTGACTAGCTCTTCCATGGCGCTCATTGATTCCTTGATCGGGATTCTAGGATTCGGCCAGTGAATCATATAGAGGTCCAATAGTTTCGTATCGAGGCTACGCAGGCTTGCCTCGGCTGCTTTGATTAGATCGTAGTGATGAATATGACTTGGGGAGACCTTTGTAGCAAGGAATACTTGCTCTCTTTCATCTCTAATTGCTTCACCTACGGTTTCCTCTGTCCCGTACATTTCTGCCGTATCAACGTGAGTTGCCCCGAGTGAAATTCCAACCCTCAAGGGCTCGACTCCTCCCCTGTACTGCCAGGTCCCCTGGCCAATCTCAGAGATTTTGACTTTGGTATTTCCAATCTGCTTATAGTTCATGGGTTCTTTCATAACCGCCTTCTTTTTGTAGATCGCAATCAAAAAGCTAGAGGGTGCTCTAATCAGGTTTTCCTTTGGTTGTCTTTTCTAAAATTATGGTAAGGTCAGACGCGTCTAGATTCTCCAAGTTCTCAACGGTCTTTTCGATTTGCGATCGCACTTCTTCCTCAATGTACCTTAAAGTGAGAGCTTTGAATTTTCTAGTTGTTTCTTCCCACGTGAAGGGCCTGGTAAAAAAACCGTCATAGTCGACGGATCTTTCTACAAGAGTCTTTCCGCTCTTTGTATGGACTGTGATCTCGCAGGGCATTTCGTTTGGAAACTTACTGCTGAATTCTTTGTCAGGCTTGACGCGTATTCTTTTTAGTAGGGCTTGAACGTCACGAGAGTTTATTCGCTCACTTTCATATTCTTCCGGCATGACTTTTCCATCAAGGAGAGCGACTGCAAGAATGTAGGGAAGGCTGTGATCGGCCTGCTCTTTTGTTTCAATGGATTCCTTCTTCTCTCCTTCTTCTCCACCACCAATTATGTGAAAAGCGACGTCAAATATCTTGACTTCGGCATAATCAACATCATCGCCTGAGAGACCATGGCGATTTCTTAATTTTAACATGCAGTCGATTGCGGACTGGGAATGAATTTCCGCGTTGTAGTTTTTGAGGATAGTCTTTGTTACTAGATCTAAACCCTCGGAATGCCAATCTACTTTGAATGGTCCCGAGATTGTATCCATGAACCCCTTGTTTCCTTCAAACACTTCTAGCGGTCCTGTGACGCCGTCTTTTGCAAGGAAAGTGGATTGGATTGCGCCCGAAGCCATGAAAGGATAGGCTAGTCCCTTCCAGTTGGAAAGCTTGCCAGTTCTCGTTACTCTTAACGCATTTAGAGCGGTGCCACTGATTGCGATGGCGTTAGCTGTTCTTTCAGGATCTAATTTCAGGGCTCTTGAGGCTCCTGCAGCAACGGCATAGCTTCCCTGCACCGTGTGATCAAAGCCTCTTGCTCGAACCGGAGCAACTTCGCTCAGCCTGCACTGTACCTCGTATGCGACAGCTAGGGCGACCAAAAGATCCTGTCCAGAGCCCCCGGCGTATTCTGTTGCGGCTAGGATTGGAGCTAAATTGTCACTTGGATGGCAAGTCTCGTCTTTTGCAAGATAAGAGTCGTTGAAATCTAGATATCTGATCAAAGAGCCGTTGTGAAAGGTAGCTCGATCCGGAGCAGCCTTGCCTCCCCCGATCAAAGTGCAGTGCGGAGCCCCACCGAATTCAGATAAGATTCCGAGCAATGATCTGACAGGAGGTGCGTAAAGCGCCCCAATTCCGCAGCCTAGTGAATCAAGAACCCTGATTTTGAGTTGTCTTAATGCAGATTCGGAGAGATCGCTAAAAGTTCTAGAAGCTGCAAACTCGGCCAGTTCTTCCGCTATAGTCATACTATTAGAGCACTCGAAGTTTTTCAGTGTGGTTTGTAATGAAGCTCCTTACCTTCCCAAATAGTGCTGTCTCCCCAGAGTTTTGTTCGCCAGGCAGTAAATTCCACGATTTGTGAGTGGTCAATGAACAAATTCACGTCACGACCAAACTTTGTTAGATACCACTTGAAGACCGGCGGGTCGGAGGCCTCAAACATGAATGTTTCATAGCCAAACATATCCACTAGCTTCTCTATCACGTCTTTCCTCCATTTCTCGGGAGGCAAATCTTCAGTCAATCCTTCTGATTCCACCATTATCACGCCCGCTCCCGCTCTTTGATGCGCTCTAACTTCAGCTGCGAAATCATCGAAACTGCGCATTTTCATGCTCTCTTCATAGCCCGCGATGTGAGTTCCAGCGCCTGCTCCGATCATCATCGAAATCTCTGGCTTTGGTTTTAAGCCGATCTTCTGGACTTGCCTTACAATTGCGACCTTGTCTTCTAGAGGAATTGAAGCTAGTCCGCTTGATACCTCAATTACATCAAAACCCAAGTTATTGCATTCCCTGAGGTATTTGTCTACAATCTCGCTACCCTCGACTATGACTCTTTCAACGAAACCGCCGGTCGAGACGTAGATCTTGTGCTGGTGGCATAACTGAGTGATTTGCTTTACTCTCGTTTTTGAGAGAAGACGCATTGACCCGCCTGCAAACTTGTAACCATCCACGTATTCGCCCCAATCTTCGAGCAAGTCCTTTAGGTAGCCGTAGCTCACGGAAGTATAGTATGGACCTCTAAATTCAATGATGCCTGTCTTTCTTGGCTTTTTAGGCGGCATGTCAATTTTTACAAAATCAAAGGCTTTTTGGGAAATTGCTTGGGCAGGCATGATAGATAATTTCAACGAGTGAGCTATTTACATATTGCAAGGCGATGTTGCTGGTATCCACTCTCAAACTTGGATAAATCAGAGTGGTCGAAACTTGATTCAGGAAGGGCCTTTACGCTTCACTGAAGATGTGAAAAAATAGTTAGGTTGAACACATTTAAATCAAAGAGAATATCTCGTTTCTCTACCAAATTGTATTGCGCTAAATGCGGTACCCAAAATTCCGATGAAAGTACCTATTGTTCAAAATGCGGGGCCGCCCTTTGGCCTACAGTTGTTCCGATCAGTGGTACGACACCGGTTACTCCGCCTACTCCAGCTACTTCCTCTTCGGCTCAGGGTTACAGCTCTTCCTCAGGTGGCTCTAGCAGTAGTAGTGCGAAGGCATCGTTTAGAATAAGTTCAGCATTTAGCGATGCGATCGCCCTAGTTAGAAATCCGACAGGATTTATGAACGTAAATCGCGATAACGATACTTCCATACAGACTCTAATCGTGAATTACGTCGCGATTTTGGCAGCAGTTCCTTTTGTCGCTACTTTGATAGGAGATTCATGGTATTACTCATTGTTCGGAGTGTCGGCAGTTGGATATGCATTCGTCGCGGCGATACTCTCGTACATATTCAATATCATTGGCGTGTTTGTGGTGGGCTTTGTAATGTGGAAGCTGGGTCCGAGTTTCGGAACTACGACGACCCAAGTTAGAGCAACGCGACTGGCTGCCTATGTATTCACCCCCGTCTTTCTCCTTGGTATTTTTGATATTGTTCCATTTCTTGGGATAATTACAATTCTTGGACTTTTCTATGGACTTTACATCCTTTACCTGGGCATGCCTATCCTGCTCAGTACGCCGAAGGACAAGGTAATTACTTACCTGATCGTAACTGTTGTTGTTACTCTCGTAGTTTATGCCATCATTGGTGCAATAATTGGAGCAATTACAGCTACCTTCTTTTTAGTAAGATTCGGGCTCTTATAGTATCTTGAGCATTCACTCAATCCTTATCAACGGCTAGTAGGGAAAGTCACACTACAGCTTTACGATAAATCCAAATGAAACGTAGTCGTACTCATTGGATCAAAACAATCAGATCAAGCAACAGAAGGCAGATCTATCTTAAGATCTAGTCTTTCAAGGAGGACGTCCCGCAGGGACGAAAGCTGGGAGAGTCCAAATCTCTCTTGGGACGTGATTTGAGTGAACAGGAGCTTCGCCGTCTCACTCGGCGCGTCGATCGTTCTGTTCACAAGATCATGGATTCGCTCAAGCCTCAAGATCTTGGCCGTACGTACGTGGTCCAAGGAGAAGTGAATGGAAAACCGTACACAAATGACTACTTGTCTTGCGGATATTATCTGGCACATGGTGGAGGAGCAACTACAGCACATCGGCGAACTCAGTGCGCTTTTCTGGCAGATGGATATTGATCCACCCGACCCATGCGTGGTTCTCAAGGAAGCTATCTTTCACTTATTGACCTCAGGTTTGAGCTTACGAACGATTCCATCGTCGTTCTGACCTCCGCTTGTTGCGCTCGGCGTATCATTCATTAATGCATTGAGTCATCGGATTCGCCTGTGAATTCGCATTTCCTCTTTTAATACCCAAGTTTTACCTTCGTCTCGAGTTTCTTCTGAACGCCATCTGAACGAGCTTGGAGTAATCTCGGAGAATATCCATTTCACAGGATATCCTTCAGTGCTCTTTCCTTCGAGAACAATTTCATTTCCCGCCTGACGTCCAATGAAAGTCTTGACGACTTCCTGAGTTGGAGAGATCCACGTGCTTTGCCACGCATCAATCTTCGGGTCATAAAATCTGACAGTCGTCCCGTCAGGGATGAAATTATGGGTCTCCTCGTCGATTGTTCCCCAAACATCCTGAAGAGCTCTCCCGTCAAGGATCCATAGCCAGTGAAGCTCTCCTCTTTGATTAGCCCATGTGCCGTCTGTTTGCAAATATCTACATTCTAGGATATCCCAATCTCCGACAAACTGACCGAAGAGCATGAGCTTTTCTTTGAATTCGGAGTTTGGTCCTTCGGACGCGAGTCCTTGAATTTCCCAGGCAGTGTTTATTATTGCATCTACTTTTTGCGCCATTTTTTCACTTTTCTAGGCGAATAGTTCGATAAAGATTCCATTAGGATCTTGAATGTATGCCCATCTGCTGGTTTCACCTTTCATCTCTAGGGCAGTCGGGTACCCAAGCTTTCGTGCTTCGTCAAGTGCTTTGTCAAGATCATCAACTTTGAACGCTAGATGATCTATGCCTTCTCCAACATCGTAATTCGTTGCAAACTTGCTCCCCGTTCCATAGAAATTCAGCTCAAGTTCTGGCCCTCCATCCTTGCTTACTAAGCTCACAACTTGGCCATTCGCAGCTTTAATTTCCCCTCTCCCGGTCTCTTTCATTCCGAGTACTTGGGTGTAGAATTCCACAGATTTTTCAAGATCCTTGACTCTGATTCCAGTGTATGTGAAAATTGTTTTCAAATTGAATCCCTTGAACTATTATCATCCAAGCTCATAAGAATAAGGTTTTGACCGTCACTTGACGGGTTTGCCTATGAGGCTCAGGCAGGTTTTAGACGAACATACGGTCCAATTGTTTGGATTAATTTATTCTGCGCTTTCCGCAAATGATCTACAAAGCTAGTTCTTGGGACTCCGAGCCTTTTAGCTATCTCCATGGCACTAGCACTTCTTGGTAAATTATAGTACCCATTGTCTATAGCTGCAATCAACGCCCTTGCTTGTTTCTCTGTCAAAGCGCTCAACAAGGAACCTGCAGAAATTAGAAGGCTGTTATGTACAGATTCTTCAGAGACCGATTTACGTGAAGTTACTTCCACATCGCAATGCCTTCTTTCAAGGTCTTTGAACAATTTCTTGATGTCTTGATCAGAGAAGGCCATTACTCTATACCATTCCCATCCTCCGGTGTAAACCATCGGCTGTAGATTCAGACAATTGTACTTTTCAATCGTTGGTAATGTAGGAGGCGGCAGTCTGTCGCATGCGCAGTGTTGGAGTACGATTTGAAGGCTAGAAGAAGCTAGAGATTGTCGAATGATTTTCGAGCCGATAGTCTTGAACATCCCGAGAATTTCCCTTCTAGATATGGTATCTCTTAGATTACTATCGGCTATCTCTAGGACCTCTCTACTCCAATTGCACCAATGCGAAATGACAGTCGAAGGATGCTCTCTTGAGAAATCGTTGTAGGGGCATTCGTGTTGGAGTTTGAATGTGAGTTCGTAATAGGTCATACAAATTACGAAGTTTGAAAACTAGGATTTATAGTAATGACCGACATATGACGGGTCGCGATTCAGAAGCTGATAAGAGTTACATGAACAACTGAAAGTCTAGGCCAGAAAGTACTTGTATGATGAAGCTTGATCTTCGTCTCTTCCATACTGTCTTGTTTCGGCTGTATTTTGGCCACCCCACCTGTAAACTTTCAGAAACTTCGCGAGGCAGAGAAACAAGGATTGGAAGCCATGATTTCAGTACTCCAGTCTGTGTTCGGTCTGTGGGTGTTACGTGCTCCCTGCGAGCTGGCCTTCTAATTTTGCAAATTGTAAAGAGATTCTAGTTTTTCTTCATGAAATTTTCAAGCGTTTTCAAGTAAAGAGAAGTCTCTTCCCACATCGTAAGGTGCGAGCTCTTGTTGAAGACTTTGAGGCGAGAGTTCGTTATTTCTTTTTTGATCGCCATTGCAACATTCTTTGTGACTTCGTCGTACCTTCCGACAGTTATTAGAGTAGGAATTGTTATCCTATGAATTGCATCTGTGATATCCCAATCCTTGATCGTCCCAGTTATAGTGAACTCGTTCGGTCCATTCATTATTCCGTATTTCAGGACTGCGCACCACAGCATCTTTGCAGGATATTCACTTCAACTGGAGGCACAAACTCCTGTTGCAAAAGGTGTATTGTCATGCGCGACCTCAACACCGGGATTGATTGTGATGTCGTGAGTATTTCCCAAAGGCGAGGCAAAAACCATGAGATATTGAGCGCAGCCTTCGGCCAAATAGAACATCAAAGAAGTTGCATTTTGCCCATGATAGTGAAAATACCATCCTGCTACGCAGATTGTTAACCCTTGGCAATTCGCAAAGGCGTTGTATTGATCAAGGCTAAAGACATAGACATCGATTACATAACTCGCAGTGTAAGTGATATTGATATCAAAAGTATCTGGAACCGAACCGACCATCCAAGGATGTTTGTAGACTATTGGGTCAGCGAATGCATGAATGACACAAGGGTCAAGGCCGCACTCATTCCAAAGCGGCACCCATTGTTGCACTCCGGCAGACCAACCTGATGCAATATTCTCTGAAGTGT
>VFSW01011976.1_pt1 | contig 12143 bp, 12 predicted proteins | sample 5358111 | NCBI WGS metagenome assembly VFSW01 (sample SAMN11554181, study PRJNA540505) | mine drainage metagenome | isolation source: sediment from site ElyBrook_90M | place: USA: Ely Copper Mine, Vershire, VT | collected 2017
CCCCTCGATCACCGACCGCGCCGGTAGATGGCTCAAGTCCGGCCGCGGATAACTTTGCGGATAGCTGGCGAGATCGTGTATCACCAATCCCGACATCATTTGCTCAGCCGGATCGTCGTCGTGCTCGAACAGCCCGTGGAGCAGCCCGTATTCGAGATTAATCTTCCCGAGCTTGGACCGCCGCGTCTCCCGGAAGCCTGCGCCCCGCTTCGCGCGCGCCTCCTCCATCCGTTCGTTAAAAATTCGCCGTTCCCTCTCGGTCGTTAGTTGCCGTAGTTCCATTACCCTCATCCCTCCTGTTGCGGGGAGTTAAATCTCCCCGGCATATCCGAATGGAATTGGGGCTAGGACGACGACCCGGAAGCGAGGAGACCTGCCCCCTCGCCGGAAGCTTGAAAAAGCCGTATGAAGATCGGTCGTGGCCTGGTAAAAAGCGAAGTCCCTCTTTTTTAGGTTCGCCTTCGGGGCCCCTTTCGATGCGAACCGGACCGGGGTGCCTCCCAGAGAGCCCCCATCCTGGCAGCGTTCGCGGGTCGCGATCGGTGCGGATGCTCATTAAGTGACGCAAATGGCGCAAGCTACAGGCATTTGCTCACTCAGAGTGTCGTTAACAGAGTCAGGGTGTTAGCGCAAGTGTAACTCGCTGAGGTCTTTTCAGACGCTTGCATCGCGGGGAGCCATCCCCGTACACTCGATGTTCATAACTGGGAGTCTGTTGGTTGTGGCACTGAAGTCTAAGCGAAGTTCCGCGGTGGATACTCTGGTCGAAGAGATCCTGGCACGGGCGCACAAAGTCGGCCGCAAGGAACTTGAAGCATGGAAGAAGCCGCAGTGCGAACTGCGGGAATTGGCGCGCCTCGACTACGTCCGCGTCATGCGCCGAACCCTCGATTACCACGCGTTGTGCACTATTATCGACGAGGTCAAGAAGATATGGCCGGAGTTGAATCGCGAACAGTTTCGGCCCAAGACGCCCAACCAGCTCGCCGCGATTTCGTCGGACCTGCGCATCCATCTTCAGGCCGCCCATTATCGGGGACCCGAAGGCATGGCGCTGCGAGGCTTTTACGTGGACAAAGCCCCCAAAGTACTGAAACATCCGCTCATTTATCTCAACACCGCGCATCATCCGGGCGCGGTCTCGATGACCTTCATGCATGAGATGGGCCATCACGTGACGGCGAAGGTTACGGGGCGCGCCGGCCACGGAGTTCACTATTTCTTCAACGCCGGCCACCGCAATCATCTTGGCGAACCGCTGGAACTCGCGGCCGACGTGATCGCCAGCCTTGCGGCGTATCCCCAACCGCTCGCGCGCAGAATCTTCGCGACACCGTGGAATTGCGGGTTGGTCGCGCGCGCCGACAAGCTTTCCGACCAGGCGTTCGCGCAGATTCGCAAGCACGCGTGCGAATTGACTGGATTTGATTTTGGCGCTTCACTACCGCCCGGCCAGAGCTTCAATTATCTGACCGGAATGATCCACTACGCAAAACTCCGATGGGCACTACTGGCGGAATACGAACTATGAAAAAAGAAACTCTCGGTCAGGTCCTCAAACAGCGGCGCGGTGCTTATGCCCTCACTCAGCGTGAGCTCGCGCGCAAACTCGGCGTCAAGGCCAGCCACGTCGCATATCTCGAAAACGGACGCCGCCGCCCTTCCCTCTCGCTGCTCTCGCGGCTGGCGGATACGCTCGAGCTCGACAAGCAGCGGCTGTTCCTCCTCGCGCATCCTGAGGCGCATTGGATAGTCGGCAAGGAGCGCGACTCTGCGCCCGCCACCCGGCAGGAAAACGCATGGCGCAAGTTTGTGGCCGATCGCGGGACGCTGACGCGTCACAAGGTGACGGATCAGGAGCTCAAGGTCCTGCAGAAGGTGAACATGCTCGGCCGCATCTCGGCGCCCAATCAGTTCCTGTTCATCTTGAACGCGATTCGCCAGGCGGTCGAAGAGGAATAGCCGAACCCGCGCTTCGGCTCTTCGACTTTTCAACTACCTTTTGCTGGCGGCACGCCGATTCCTTTGAGGAATTCGCTGCCGCTGGCAAAGCGTCGCGCGCAACCGCCTTGTGGTAGGCGGTCATCGTTTCTAACAGGGTACTTCGAGTACTCAGGGTAAACTCCGCCCGCATCGCTTCTGAACATCGGATGCGGGGGTCGCCCCTGCCAATCTCAAGCCGTTGAGGCGACGCATGCGATGGTTTAGGCTCAGGTGATGGAAGTGCATTTTCGATGAAGATCGATATCGACCTCAAGTCCGGATTTCTGCAGAACCTCAAGCGCGAAGTGCTCGATTCGCTCAACCTCGAAGAACGCACGATCATCGAGGTTTCCACCGGCGAGATGGGCAACAAGCCTGACGCGGTCAAGCTTGGATGGCTCAAGATGCGGACCAAGGAGACCTGGACCAAGCAGCGCTACACCAAGGCTCTCGCCCGCACCATGGAAAAGCTCCGCGAAGCAGTGGCTCTGGCTGAGAAGAACAGGCAAGACTGAGTGCGCTGCCGCTGGGTCAGGGCTCGATCCGCGCCACTCGACGCTTGCGCACTTCGAGCACCTTGTGCTCGCCCGGCACGAAGCGAAAATTCACGTCGGTTATCGTGCGCCCGTCCACCCGCACCGCGCCCTGGCTCACCAGGCGCCTCGCCTCGCTGGTCGAAGGCGTGAACTGCAGCTGCTTCATCAGTTCGCAAATCCACAGATCCTCGGCGATTCGATACACCTGCGCGCTGGCCGGAATTTCCCGGCGCTGGTGCTTGCTCTCGAAGTATTGCTCGGCGCGATCCGCGGCGCGCGCGCCGTGGTATTCGGCGACGATCGTATGAGCGAGGCGTTTCTTCGCTTCCATCGGATGCAATCCGCCCGACTTCACCGCCGCGATCTCTTCCGCCGTCGCCTTGGTCAGCAACTCGTAGTATCGAACCATCAGTTGATCGGGCGCCGACATCAGCTTGCCGTACATGTCCTCGGGCTTGTCGGTCAGCCCGACGTAGTTTCCGTATGACTTGGACATTTTGCGCACGCCGTCGAGACCTTCGAGCAGCGGCATCGCCATCACCGCTTGCGGCGCCTGTCCGAAGTGCCTTTGCAGATCGCGGCCAACCAGCATGTTGAACTTCTGGTCGGTGCCGCCAATCTCGAGGTCCGCTTCCAGCGCGACCGAATCGTAACCCTGGATCACGGGATAGAGCAGCTCGTGCAGGAACAGAGGCTCCTGCTCCGCCAGCCGCTTCTCGAAGTCGTCACGCTCCAATAGGCGGGCGACGCTCACCTTCGCCGCAATCTCGATCAGGCGGCGCACGCCCAATTCATTCATCCACTCGCTGTTGAAGCGGATCTCGGTGCGTTCGCGATCGAGAATCTTGAACGCCTGCACGCGATAGGTTTCCGCGTTGCGCTCGATCTGATCGCGCGACAGCGGCTTTCGCGTCTCGGAGCGTCCGGTGGGATCGCCGATCATCGCGGTGAAGTCGCCCACCAGGAAAATCACGGTGTGGCCCGCGTCCTGAAAGTCGCGCAGCTTCTTGAGCGTCAGGCTGTGACCCAGATGCAGATCGGGCGCGGTCGGATCCATCCCGAGTTTGATCCTGAGCGGCCGGCCAAGCGCGAGCTTGGCCGCGAGTTCGGCCGCAGAAATGACCTCGCTGCTGCCCCTGGCGAGCGCGGCAGCCTGTTCCTTCGCCTGGTTTTCTTTCACGTCCCGCTTGGTCAATTCCGTTCGCCGGAGTTCCAATGACGCTCAAGCGTACAGGATTATTGACGCCGCGGAATAGCCCACCCGCCACGCGGTCGCGCTCGCCGCGCGCGGATTATCCGCGATTAGCCGCCCGCCGGCCTTGATAGTGCGCTCGCTTGCCCACGCTCCGGATGCGGCGGCGACGGTCATGCGCGCCTTGCCGTTGGCAGACAGGGATCATGCCCAGCCTCCGCAACCCTCGTTCCACCACCCCGAGCGCGTGTTCGTGGACAATGCCGACTTCGCGCAGCCGGAACTCGCGGTCCGGGAACTCCAGCCTGCCTGCCTTGCAGGAGTGCGAAAATGTCCGCCGGCGCACGCCGAAGCAGCTTGGCCCGTAGAGTTCGCTCAGCAGCCACAGCGCGATCTCGTCGAGACCTCGCATGCACCATCCAATACACTGGTAGTCGTCGATGGCGTTGGCAGCCACCATGCACGCATCCGCCGGCAATTCCTCCGCCACCAACCGCCTCGCCCGTCCGCTGTGAAGCAGCTCGCGCAAGCGGAAATAAAAGCGCAGAGCTTCCTCCGCTCTTCTGAAGCGGGTCTTCTTTTCATCAAACATGCGCAGCCCCTATCCCCGGATGTAAAATTATGAGACCGCACGAAGCGTATGGCCGACGGGGGCTAACCCAGGCCCCTCTCGCATCTGCACGAATAGCGCAGCCATCCGAACGGGACGCGAAATTTACCCGCCCAACGCGACGAGGCCTCCAATCTGTGATTGCTCTAGCGCGGCGTCGTTCGCCAAGTCAACACAATGATTATACTAGCAGACATTTTGTTATTCGAGTGGCCGCTGAAACTCTTCTAGCCGCGCTGATTGTAGCGATTCATTGCCGCTTCGAGTCCGTGCTCCGCGATCGCCTCCACCGCGCCCGCGGCACGCTCAAGCATCGGCGTGAGCGCCTGTCGTTCGGCGGTGGTCATCGGACGCAGCAGGTAGTCCTTGTTTTCTTCGTTCTCCGGCGGCCGGCCGATTCCTATTCTGACCCGAATGAAGTCCGTGGTTCCCAGCGACTCCGCGATTGAATGAACGCCGCGGTTGCCGGCATCGCCGCCCCCCTGTTTGATTCTCAGCCGGCCCGCTTCAAGGTCGAGTTCGTCATGCACCACGATCAAGCGCTCGGGAGCAATTTTGAAATATCCGAGCAGGTCCGAAATGCATTCACCGCTCAGATTGTAAAAGGTCTGCGGCTTGACGAGTATCGCCGGCTTTCCGGCCAGCACGACTTCAGCGGTGACGCCTTTGAATCTGCGCCGGCGCGGTTCGACGCTTTTCGCTTTTGCGATTCGATCGATCGTCATGAATCCGGCGTTGTGACGCGCGCGCGAGTATTGCTCGCCGGGATTTCCCAGCCCGGCCACCACCCATTGAATCGATGAACGCGATTCGGATTCGGACTTCTTTCCGGATTGGCGGGACAAACGGAAATTCCCGAACAGACGCTTGATCGCCGCCATCAAATTCAACCGGCTCACGCACCAATGCGGCGCTTCGATTTCGATGGAGTTGCGCGAACCAACGGCTCGAGCGCCTTGAACAGCGCGGCCATCTCGGCCGGAGTTCCAATCGAGATTCGGATGGCGTCCTGAAGCAGCGGTGTCGCGAAATGCCGGACCAGGATTCCGTCCCGGCGCAGCCCTCGCGTCACCGGCGCCAGGTCGCGGCCCGGCATCCGCGCGAGCACGAAATTAGCCTGCGACGGCGGTACCACGAAGCCGAGCTTGCGCAGCCGCGCCTCGGTCAGAGCGCGCGTCCGAATTACTTTTGCGACATTGCGCCGCATCCAGCCCGAGTCGCGCAGCGCTTCGGCCCCTGCGGCCAGCGCGACCCGGCTCAAGTTGTACGAATCCTTGACCTTCAGCAGCGCGTCGATCACCGGCGGATGCGCAAAACACAGCCCCAGCCGCATCCCGGCCAGCGAATACGACTTCGACAGGGTGCGCAGAACTACCACGTTGCGATGGCGCCGCACCAGGCCCAGCGCATTTTCGTCGGCAAAGTCCGCGTACGCTTCGTCGCTCACCAGCAATCGGCCGTCCAGGCGTTTTGCCAGCGCGCCCAGGCTGCGGGTCGGAGTTGAGGTGCCCGACGGCGAATTGGGATTGCACACGACCGTGAGATTGGCGCGCGCCTGCGCGAGCGCGTCGAGCGGCAGCTCGAAGTCGGCGCCGAGCGGGCAGTGAAGGATTCGCGCCTCCTGCACCAGCGCCAACGTGTCGTACAGCGAATACGTCGGGACCGGATATGCCACAGTGTCGCCGCTTCCCAGCGTCGCACGAAACACCATCGCCAGCAGCTCGTCCGAGCCATTGCCCGCGATGATCATGCTTTGCGGTATCGAGTAGATCCGCGCGGCGCTCGCCACGAATTCATCGGCGCGCGGCGCCGGGTACAGCCGGATCGCCGACCCTGCCATCGCTTTCGCAACCGCGCGGCGCACCCGCGGCGATGGCGGATACGGGTTTTCATTGGTGTTGAGCTTGATTAAGCGCTGGCCCGGGCGCGGTTGCTCGCCGGGCCGATACGCCGCCATCTTTTTGATCGATTCGCGAAACATGTGTGAATTATGAATCCAGCGGCAGCCTGATTCGAGTACCGGTTCGCGACGAACGATAGCAGGCCTCGACCGCCTCGACCGCGCGCACTCCGTCGTTCGCGTCGGGCGAGGGCTTCACCCGGCCTTGAATCGCACCAACGAAGTTTGCCGCGAGCGCGCGAAACGGAGCGAGCAGATCGCGTGGATCGAATCGGATCATCACCTCGTCGCGCGAGAACCCCGGCGCCGGACTGCCGTCGGCCTTCAAAATCGAAATGTCCTGGCGTGGATAACCCGCCATCACTCTGCCCTCATTGCCGTAAATCTCGATCGCCGACAGCGCCGGCATGCTGCTCCAACTCGCCTCGACCACGCCGATCGCGCCCGACTTGAAGTGCATGATCATCGCGCCCGTGTCCTCAACTTCGATCTGTTTGGCGAGGATGCCAACCTGCCCCGAGACCGAATCGACCTCGCCCATGATCCAGATTGCAAGATCGGCGACATGAACGCCAAGATCGAGCATCGCGCCGCCACCCGCTTCCAAAGCTGTCGTGAACCACTTCTGTCCCGGCGCCCAGGACTCGGGTCCGCCATGCGAAAGGCGCGCGCGAATGAAATGCGGCCTGCCGATCGCCCCGCTCGTGACGGCGTCCTTGATCGCGCGCTCGACTCCGCCGTAGCGCCGCTGCATCGCGACCATCAGCACCCGCCGAGCCTTCGCCGCCGCATCCGCCATCCGGTGCGCGGCCGCAGCAGTCGGCGCCATCGGCTTTTCCACCAGCACATGCGCGCCCGCGTTGAGCGCCTTTACCGTAAATTCGCAATGCAAATGGTTCGGCGTGAAGATTCCGACGGCGTCGGGGCGCTCGCGCGCCAACATCTCGTCGAAATCGGAATAGACCTTCGGCCGGTCTGCCTCCCCCGGCCAAATCGCCCGTGCAACGCGCTCGGCCTTGTCGGCGGTGCGGCTCTGTATCGCGATGATTTGAGCGTCCGCGACACTCCGGAGCGCCGGAATATGCGCGCGTTCGGTAATCGCGCCGGCGCCCGCAATCGCAATCTTGATCATCGGGAACGCCGGCGAAGATCCGTTGCGCGTTTCGGCGAACGCTTCTTCGCCGGTGCGCGGAGCGCGCCGGTCGATTCAAGCAGCCACTTGACGTACGGCGGCGAGCCGCGAGCCGCATTCAACGCCAGAACTTCCGGCGTTTCGTAGCTATGCAACTCGCGCACACGCTTCTCCAGCTTGAGGTAAAGACTCGCACGAGTCTTGATAATCAGCAGGTATTCGCGATCGTCTTCGACCGCATCGCACCATCTATAAATGGATCGAACCGGTCCGACGATGTTGACGCAGGCCGCCAGCCTCTCGCCCACCAGCGCGCGCGCGATGGAGACGGCCTGCTCCTCGCTGCCCGCAGTCACCAGCACCGCCTTCAGCCGATGCGGCGTTCGAAGCGCCATCTCAGCCCCGCCCCTCGCGTGCCAGGCGTTTGCGCAACTCGCCGGGAGTGCATCGGTACTTGAACGCCTTGCGATCGTTCACGAACAGAACCGGCACTTCGACTCCGAAGCGAGCCTCGAGGCCGGGGTCGCCGTCGATCTCGATGCGCAGGAGACGCGCGTCGAATTTCGGAAGTTCGGCCGCAATCGTCTGTTCCATCTCGCGGCACAATCCGCACTCGTTGCGTGTGTAGAGAATCAGCTCGATCATGAATCGGCGCTCGTCTTGCCGCGCTTCGGGGTACTCTAGCGATCGTGGCGCAGGACTCCAAGCCGCTTGAGAACTGACTCGGTCGCGGGGCACGGCGATGCGCCCGCGCGGCGGTGCGCTCGCCCCAACAGTCGCAGATGCGCCGCCAGCAGCATCACGTCGGCCCATCGATCGACGTCATACCACGCCGGACCCAGCGCGTACCGAATGCCCGCGCGCTTGAGACGCTTTCCGGTTGACTCGAACCCGCCGCCGCTGCACCATCGGATCGCGGTGAAGAGCGGGGGCAGCGCGCCGCGCACGCCGAGTGCGTAGTAGCCGCCGTCGAGACTCGGCGCGATCACGACGCGATTGCGGCAAAGCGCCTCGACGCTGGCCGCGAGCAGCGCGCCGGGAAGTGAAGGCGTATCGGTGCCTGCCAGCAGCGCGCCGGAAGCTGAAAAGGGTTCGAGCGCCCGCGCCATCCGCTTGCCCAACGACCCATCACCTTGATCGATCAGTTCAGCGCCGAATCGCCGCGCGAGCCGCCGGAAGTATTTGCTGCGCTCGACCCCACCCGCTGCGCTCGCCGCGATGACGATCCTGGAGGAACCGATCGAGACTGCCTTGGCCAGCGCGTCGCAAATGAACGCGTCGGACAATGCTGCCGCGGCCGCAGCCGTCATTGCTCCGATCAATCGGGATTTGTTCCGATCCGCGACGGGCTCTCGGCAAAATACGATCAGCGCTGGCTGCGACGGGCTCACTTGATCGTGTTCGGACGAATGATATTTATCGGCATCCCGAGGGTTTTCTTGACGAACTCCGCCACCGACGTGATTGGCTGCGGCGTGATCGACGGATCGCTCACCTGGCCGCTAACGTGAAAGTACGCCGCGAGCAGTTTACCCGTGCCCGCACCGATGCGTTCTCCGATCAGTGGAATATGGTTCACCACCCAATCCACCGTGTCGAACGGAAACATCCCGACCTGCATATCGAGCGCGCTCGCGCCGAACTGAATGCTGCCGTTCGCCGTGATATCCATCACCGGACCCTGCAGCACGAAATTATCGGTGTAGAACAGCCCGCTCTCGCCCTTGAAATCGGTGATGATCGTTTTGAACGGGACTCCATTGACCCGCGGGTCGGGAATCTGCGCGCTCAGCCAATTCTTGATGTCGATAAAACTGAGCAGGCGCGAAAGCAGCGTAAACTTGTCGAGGGTTCCGTCTCTGACCGTCACCGACATGTCGCCGGCAAGCGTTTCGAAGAAGTTCGTGTCGGTGTTCGCCCACAGATCGATGGCGAGAAAAAGATGACCCAGCAATGGCGACTGCTTGTTCCTGCCGCCCAGCATAAAGAGTGGCGCAGGGTCCATGTCGGTGGCGCTGCCGGTCATGTGGATCCAGTTGTCCGGAGCACGGCCGGCAAGATCGAGCTTCATCTTTCCGCGATAAGCGGTCGCGCTCATGTTATAAACGTGCCAATCGCCGGCCGGGGAGCGGGTAAAATCGGTCTTGAGGTCGGTCATCTGAAAGGCGGCGAGATTTCCCGCCCGCGCTTCGATATGCCCGCTGCAAGGAACCGGAAAATGGATCGGCGGCGCAGCCGGCGCCCACGGCATCCGCACAAAGTTCATCACCTCGAGATCGAGTTTCTGCAAGGCAGCGTCGATTCGAATCGACGGATGCGTATAGTCGGCTACGGTGATGCGGAAATTGATCGCCTGGTCCTCAAGCTTCGAGCCCGGCATCGACAAGATGAGCTGCTTGTGACGCATCGTGAGCGTCGCACCCTGAACCAGGATTGGCGAACGCAGGAAGTTGAATTTCACGCCGCCCTTTGCGAGCGTCAGCTTGCCCTCGGGCGTCATCGCGCCGGGCTTGCCGGGAACGCTGTTGACAACGACCTTGCCGCCAATCGCCCCGCTCACCGCGAAGTCGGACGGATCAACCAGCAGCGCCAGCCACGTTTCCGACGGGAAATCGTGAAGTTCCAGCGTCAGATCATGTACCGCGATGCCCTGCTTTGCAAAATTCACGGCGCCGTCCAGCGTCGCGTCGCCGCCGGTCGCCGCCAGCATCAGGTGGTCGAACTTGATTGAACCCGGGTTGATGGCGACAGTGCCGCTTGAAACCTTGAGCGGTCCGGGCGAACCCTTGATAGTGAGAACGGCGCCCATTGCGTCTGCGCGGACCTGATAGTCTTCGGGCGCAACCATGGCCTTCGCGCTCAGCTTTCCAGATGCGGTAGCAATTATTTCGACGCGGCCGCTCAGACGTTCGAGACGATCGCGCTCCCGCAATTGATAAAAATCAAGCGCCTTGGCGATGGCCGGATAGAGTTCGGCGAGGTCTGCGTCGACGTTCACGCTGGTCTTATAGTCCGCGCCCTCGATTCCGTTGCCGAGGTCGGCGTTGACGACGAGGTCGTGGATCGCAGAGTTTCCAAACTTCGCGGTGCCTTGCGATATCGTGAGCAAGCCTTTCGCGTAACCAAGCTGGGCACTGAGATTTTCGACCGGCGGCAGTTTCGTATCCGTTGGAATTGTGAAACCGACGTCCTCGATGGTCCCGGTGACCACCAGGTTCTTGCGAATCGCATCGAGCGGCGCCGTCTTAATCTCGTCGAGTGCGGCGCTGAGCGTCGCTTCGCCGACGGTGATCTTGCCGGGTCTGAGCCGGTTGAGCATATCCACGAGGTCGGCAGGCAGATGGCGGACCGACAGCAGTCTCTGTTTGACCGCAGCGGCGTCGAAATGAAACCCGCCAACGTGGATTCCCAGCTCCGGGTTCCCGCTTTGAGGACCCAGCAGCTCGGTATCGGCGGAAAGCACCGCCGTGTTGACCTTGCGCAAAACAATCTGCGTGACGGCATACTTGCCGCCGGTGATGTCGAAGCCGGCATGGAGTGAGTAGTCGCCCAGATCGAGCGGCGCGGCCAGCCGCCGGCTCTTGAGCATCAGCTTCTGCGCACCCGCATCGGTCACGCCGGTCATCGAGCCATCGTCATGAAGCGAGAACTTGAGGCTGCCCTGCAAAGTGCCGGCCAACGCGAAACCCTCCGCCTCGATTCCGTCCAGCGGTACGTCCCAGGTCCACAACTGCCCATGCGCAAATTCGCCGGGCCGCAAATTTTTTCCGGCGCCAAGACTCATCTTCCCGCTTATCTGCGCTCCGGAAACGGGCGATCCAAGTACCGAGCCGCTGAACCCGAGCAGCCACAGGAAAGGCTGCCGGTGAGTGCGGTACGCGATGATTCCAATATGGTTGGCAAGCTCGGCGCCGTCGGCGTAGCGCACCGTGGCGTCGATCGTGTCGACGCGCCACGCGACCCGCGCCAGCGCGTGCAGCGCGTCTTGCAGCGCGCTTATGGTTTGCGCCCCTGGACTCGGCATGGGGACTGCGGCCGCGTTGGAGGAGGCTACAGGCAGCGTGATTTCCGGATTGGTCGCGGTCAGCCGATAGAGTGGAAGCCCGCTGCTGAACAAAATCGAATGGTACGAGACCAGCGCGCGCAGCGACTTCAGCTTGACGATTTCATGCCCGTTGGCGATGACCTGCGGCTGGTCGAGGACGACCGTCAGGTGAGTGCCGATATGAACGGAGCGGGCGGGCGGGATGATATCGACGCCGGGGCTGGTGCGGACCGAGGCCAGAACGTAAACGACGATGCGCGACTGGTTGACCGCGATCAGCGCCGCCGAAACGCCGAGCACGGCTGCCACGATGAGCCCGGAAAGCGCGGCGATTCGGACCAGTCTCATGATTGCCGTGACGCGATCCGCACGTCGGTTGTGGCGCCGTCCGCCTGGCTCACGAAGCGGTCAGTTGCTCTCGGCCATCTCCGCCGGCGGCGCGTCGATGTATCCCGCACGATGCTTGTTCCTGAGCCCCGTCTTGAGCACGCGGTTGCGCAGCCGCACCGACTTCGGCGTGACCTCGACCAGCTCTTCCTCGTCGATCCATTCCAGCGCCGCATCCAGCGTCGGAATGCGCGCCGGCGAAAGCCGAATCGCTTCATCGTGGCCCGACGCGCGCATGTTGCTGAGCTTTTTTTCACGGCAGACGTTGACCGGCAAGTTTATCTCACGGGCATACTCGCCGACGATCATCCCTTCGTAGACCGGCTCGCCGGGTCCGACGAAGAATATCCCGCGCTCC
>VFSW01011977.1_pt1 | contig 12141 bp, 14 predicted proteins | sample 5358111 | NCBI WGS metagenome assembly VFSW01 (sample SAMN11554181, study PRJNA540505) | mine drainage metagenome | isolation source: sediment from site ElyBrook_90M | place: USA: Ely Copper Mine, Vershire, VT | collected 2017
TTCAGCACTGATGCCAGAAGCGCCCGGCTGGAAGCCGGGCTAACCGGCAGGCAGGCTGCCTGCCCTACAGCAGCGGGCGGCGGTGCTGAATTGTTCCCGCTTCTCAATCCCAATCCCAATCCTAATCCTAATCCTGAGGTCATGCGGATTGGATGGAATTGCGCCGGTCGCCTCCAGATTTGAAGGCGGCCCGGCGAATATGCCGCTACGGCTGTTGCTGGCGCGCCGATTCGTCGGCGGCGTCGAAGGCGTGCTGCAACGCGACAAGGTCCTCCCCCTGCTTGAGGGAATCCAGGATTGCTTGCTCGGCCTTGAGTTGCTCGGTCGAATATGCCGCCGCCTTGATGGACAGGCCAATGCGGCGCTCGCCCTTATCGATCTTGATGACGCGCGCGGTGACCTCCTGGCCCAGCTTGAGGACGTTTTTGATCTTGTCAGTGCGCTCCTCGCTGACCTGCGAGATGTGAACCAGCCCGTCAATATCGTGCTGCAATCCCACGAACGCGCCGAAGCTGGCGAGCTTGCTGACCTTGCCGGTGACCAGATCGCCGACCTTGTAATACTGATCGATGTTGCTCCACGGATCCACCGAAAGTTGTTTGACTCCCACGGAGATGCGCTGGTTGGCCTTGTCCACCTCCAGCACAATGGCCTCGACTTCGTCGCCTTTTTTGAACACTTCGGACGGATGGTTGATCTTGCGCGTCCACGAGATGTCGGAGACGTGAATCATGCCGTCCAATCCTTCCTCCAACTCAACGAACGCGCCGTAGCTGGTCAGGTTGCGAATTTTTCCTTTGACATGTGTGCCCGGCGGATACTTCTCCATCGCTTTTTCCCACGGGTTGATTTCAAGCTGGCGAATGCCGAGCGAGATCTTTTGCTCGTCCCGGTTGATTCCCAAAACGACCGCCTCCATTTCCTGATCGACCTTGAGCACGTCCGACGGTTTGGCAATGCGCTTGGTCCAGGACAGCTCGGTGACATGGACAAGTCCCTCGACGCCCGGTTCCAGTTCCACAAATGCGCCGTAAGGAACCAGGTTGACGACCTTGCCTTTGACCTTGGCGCCGACCTGGTATTTGGCATCGATGTTTTCCCAGGGATTGGTGAGCTTCTGCTTGAGGCCCAGGCTCACGCGCTCTTTCTCGCGGTTAATGTCCAGCACCACGACATCAATATCCTGGCCGACCTTGAGAATCTCCGAAGGATGGCCGATGCGGCCCCAGCTCATGTCGGTGATGTGGAGCAGGCCGTCAATGCCGTTGAGATCGATGAACGCGCCGAAATCTGTAATATTCTTGACCGTGCCCTTGCGGATGTCGCCGGGCGTCATTTCGGTCAGCAGTTTGGCGCGCTTGTCATTGCGCTGTTGCTCGATGAGTTCGCGGCGGGAAAGCACGATGTTTTGGCGCTCCTGGTTGATTTTAACCACCTTGAATTCGTAGCTGTTGCCGATGAATTGCGCCAGATTCTTGGGCGGGACAATGTCAATTTGCGAAGCCGGCAAAAACGCCTCCACGCCGATATTCACAAGCAACCCCCCCTTCACCGCCGCCTTGACTTTGCCGACAATGGTGCCGCCCTCCTTGCAGATGGTCAGGATTTTATCCCAGTTTTTCTTGAACTCGGCTTTCTCCTTGGAGAGGACAACCATGCCCTCCTTGTCCTCCAGCTTTTCGATGAGCACGTCCACCTCATCGCCGACCTTGACAATTTTGACATCTTCAAACTCGTTGCCGGACACGACCCCTTCGCTTTTGTAGCCAATGTCGACGAGGACTTCTTTGGGACGGACTTCGATGACGACTCCTTTGACGATCTGACCCGCGGCAAAACGCGTCGAGCTTTGCTTCAGGGCTTCTTCCATTGTGAGCATAATTATTGAGTCTTCATAATCTGTGGGAGGCTTTCGGCGCGCCCATGAGACGCGCGCGAAGCTCCATTGCCTACCTGACCGCGTTGCCGGGCAACGGAGGTAAAAGGTTAGGTATCGGCGTTAACTTTTTTTTCTCAGCCTCAATGGACGTTCGTACACACGGCGTCCAGGCAGGATGCAAAATACGCCCCCAAACCAGGAAGGCAAGTGAAAAAAAGCGCGGCGGGCGCCTTGACAGGGGGATTTCATCTGATGTATTTGCGCCTCTCCACCAACGATCAATCGCTTTGACCTGGAACCTCGGGAGAGAGTCGGCGCTCCGGAAAGTTTATTCCCCGGGGCCGGCTGCGACTGTTAAAGTCAGAATGTTATCCGCTCATTATATTTTGAGGGGTTTTGGAGTGAGCGCCGTATTAAAGCTTTTGACAGACTCATTGGAAGGGATTACTAAATAAGCGAAAACATGCGCGCGCGCAGCAATAACTCGAGGCCGCTTTTCCGCTGGTTTGCGGCGGTGACGCTGCTGTCATGGCTCGGTGCGCTGGGGATGTGCCAGGCGCAGTGCGCATTCGACGGCTGCGGCGATCATCGGGCGGCGGATTGCCATTCTGACAAGTTCCCTGATTTGCATGACGGCAGCGACGGCGCCTCCCATCCGGTCCATCACGACGATGGCGACGATGATGATGCGTGCCTGCTGCTAAAATCCGCGTTGCAGAGCAATGCCTCGGTCGCTCTCTTCCATCCTGAATCTCACCTGCTTTGCGCGCCGCTTCCGGCGTTTTGCATGGCAACTGTCAACACAGCCGCTCCGGTTTTGTCCTTGTCACGCCAAGCGCCACGGCGCGAATGGGTGTTCACGCCCGAATTGTGCCTTGGTCCGGCGCTCCGAGGCCACGCCCCTCCGTTTCTTCTATAACTTGAGTCCTGGGCGCGAAGCGCATTTGACTCAAGCCTTTCCATTCGTCCGTGTCAGACACGGGAGAAGTTCCATCCACCTTTGAAATCCGGACGCATTGCGTCCCACAAAAAATGAAAAAAATCGCGGCAATAACACTGGCTGTTTTCTTGGGAACGAGCCTGACTTTCGCTCACAATATGGAGGGCGGCAGCATCAAAGGATTATTTGGCCTCAAAGCCGAGTACGTGCATGTGCTGCTCAACCCGCTGCCCGTTTACGGGTTGTCAATGGGCATCCTTGTTTTGGCGGCGGCCCTGCTGACGGACAGCAAAACGGCGCGCAACCTGGGCGTCCTGGTGATTGTCATCTGCGCGGCTTCGGCTTGGCCGGTTCTTATCTATGGCCAGCACGGTTACAACCACCTCTACCCGCAACTCGACACCGATTCCCAAAAATGGCTCGATCTTCACATGGAGCGCACAGAGCGGTTCGTCTATGCTTATTATCTAACGGCTTTTTTGGGCGTCGCCGCGCTCGTGACCCAGAAAAAATTTCTCCGGACGGCAAAGACCCTGACGGGGTTGACGCTGTTGGCGGCGATCGCCTCCCTGGGAATTGGAGGATGGATTTCCCGCGCCGGTGGTGAAGTGAGCCATTCGGAATTCCGCAACGAAGACCAACCCCCAAGCGTCAGCGATCTGCACCAGGCGGCGCGCGCCGACGATCAAGCCGCGGCGGAGGCGAATTTTAAACGATTCGACGACGTAGTGAAGCAACTCGAAGCACAGATGAAGAAAGAATAACCAAAAAGAAAATATGAAAACAAAAACATTATTGGCAATGGGGCTTTGCGCCGCCATTGGATTGCTCAGCCTTCAACCTGCCCTCGCACAGGACAAGCCGGAGCATGGCGAGGCGCATAAAACGATTAAAATCCCGGAGACGGTTGACGGAATCATCAAGGAAATCGACATGCATCATAAGGAACTGGCCGATACCGTGAAGGCGGGAAAACTCTCAGATGTTCACCAGCACGCCTTTGCAATTCGTGATCTCGCCAAGGCGCTGCCGGCCAAAGCAAATCCGGGCATGAAGAAGATGGTCGAAAACGCCGTCAAGCGCGTCTCACAACTGGCCGAAGATCTCGACAAATCCGGCGATGCGGGCGACCAGGCCAAGACGGAATCGAACCTCAAAAGAATGGATGCCGCGATCAAAACCCTCGAAGAGCACGCGAGCATGTAAGACTGACCGTGCGGCAAGCTGGATGACACGATCAGCCGGCTCGCCGCGAATTGAAGCGACCTATGAGTAAAAAAACAAAATCAGCGATTGCCGTCGCCGCCGTCGTGTTGACCGGCTGCGCGAGCATCGTGACCCAGCCAAGCCTGACTTATTCCAATCCGGCCAATCCCAGGGCATCTGAGGCAAGTTATCCGGCTGCCACGCCGGTTTTGATGGCCGGCACAAATTTTGCCATGTGCCCGGCGGCGGAAGAACAAAAAATGCCGATGGACAAGTCAATGCCGATGGACAAGCCCATGAAGCACTAACTGGCCAACTTCCCACGAAATCCATGATGAACAAATTCAAAGCTGTTTCGCTGTTTGCCCTGCCGCTGCTCATCACCGGTTGCAAAACCAGTCCCCAGGCGGGGTTCGACGATGTGCAAAAAACTGTCAACAATCGCACCGGCCAATCCATCCAGTGGCCGCAAACGTCCGCTGAGAGCCAAAAGGCGGACGCGGCCGTCGCGCAGGCGCTGCAAACGAACCTCTCCGCCGACGCCGCCGTGCAAATCGCATTGCTAAACAACCGTTCCTTGCGGGCGACTCTGGAAGAAATCGGCATTTCGCGGGCGGATCTGTTGCAGGCGAGCCTGCTGCACAACCCGCAGTTTTTTGCCAGCTATCGGCTCCCGGACCGGCCGCCGCCGGGCGCCGACAGCGAGTATTCGCTGGCCGACGATTTTCTCGACGTGCTCCTTTTGCCGTTAAAAAAGAAAGTGGCGGCGATTCAGTTTGAGCGAACCAAACTGCGCGTCAGCCACGAAACCCTTCAACTTGTGGCTGACGTAAAAAGCGCGTTCTACACCGTCCAAGCTCGCCGGCAATTGCTCAAGCGTCTGCAAACAATCATGGAAGTGAATGAGGCGGGCGTGGATTTGAGCACGCGCCAGCACGACGCCGGAAACATAACCGATCTCGAGCTGGCCAATCAGCAGGCCGGATTTCAGGAAGCCAAACTTGAATGGGGAAAAACCCAGGCGCAATTCCGTGTGGATCGCGAGCGGTTGAATCGTTTGCTCGGTTTATGGGGCGCAAACACGCAGTGGAAGGTTGCCGGCGAATTGCCGCCCATTCCAAAAAATGAAATCGCTTTGGACAATCTGGAATCCCTTGCCATCAAACAACGCCTCGACCTTTCCGCCGCCCAAACACAAGTTGCCTTTGTCGGCCGCGCTTTGAGTTTGCGGACCAACACCCGGTATCTCCCCACAGCCGTCAATTTGGGCGTCGATACGGAGCGGGACCCCGGCCCCGATCCCCAGCGCGTCACCGGCCCGACCATTGATTTTGAGCTTCCCATTTTTGACCGGGGGCAGGGCGCCATCGCCCGCGTGCAGGCGCAATATCGCCAGGCGCAGTGGCGGGTCCAATCGCTGGCCACCGACATTCGTTCGGAGGTGCGCCAGGCGCGGGACACCCTGATTACGACGCGAGATTTGGCCCAATTCTACCAGAAGATTTATCTCCCGCAGCGCATCCGCATCGTCAATGAAACTTTGCTTCAATACAACGCCATGCAGCAAGGCATGTTTGAACTCATCACGGCCAAGGAGCACGAATTGAACAGTGAGCGCGAATACGCCGAAGCCTGGCGCGATTATTGGATTGCCCGCGCCGAATTGGAACGGGCCATGGGCGGGAAACTGCCCGCCCAAACTATGTCCGCCCTGTCGCCAAATATGGGAATGCCATCGTCGAAGAACAATCCGAATACTGAACATCAACACGAACATCAGCCATGAACAGAAAACTAATTAGCCGCAGGACATTCGTTTCCAGCGCCGTGACCGTCGCGGCGGGGGCGGAACTCCTCGGCCGCGTGACTTCAAAAGCAGAACAAATTGCGGCGGCGGAAGCGCCCACAAATTCCAGCGCAAGCTCCGGCCCCGAAGCAGGAGTGGACACTCGCTACCGCCACGTCATCACGCCAAATGGGAGCACACTTCCCTGGAAACTCGTGGATGGCGCCAAGGTCTATCATTTGATCGCGGAGGAAGTGCCCAGGCATGAGTTCGCGCCTGGCCTTGCGGCCAGTTGCTGGGGTTTTAACGGGCAAGTCCACGGCCCGACGATTGAAGCTGTTGAGGGGGATCGCGTGCGTATCTACGTGACGAACCGGTTGCCTGAGCCCACTGCAATACACTGGCATGGCCTTTTTGTTCCGAATGGCATGGATGGTGTCGGAGGTTTGACTCAGAAAGACATTCAGCCTGGGGACACCTTCAAATATGAATTCACGCTCAAGCAACACGGCACGCACATGTATCATCCCCACCACGACGAGATGACGCAAATGGCTTTGGGCTTGATGGGCCTTTTTGTCATTCATCCCAAAAGCCCCGAAGGCTGGCAGCCCGACCGCGACTTCGCCTTGATGACCAGCGAATGGAAAATCGTCCCCGGCACCTCCCGGCCTGATCCAATCGAAATGACCGATTTCAATATCTTCACCTTCAACGCAAAGGTTTTCCCGGCGACCGCGCCCCTGGTCGTCAAACGCGGCGAGCGCGTTCGCATTCGCCTGGCAAATCTCAGCGCGATGGATCATCACCCCATTCATTTGCACGGCCATCATTTTAAAGTCACGGGAACCGATGGCGGGCAAATCCCGGAATCGGCGCAGCAGGTGGAAACCACCGTGCTCGTCCAGGTGGGCAGCGCCAGAACCATTGATTTCATCGCCGATGCGCCCGGCGACTGGGCGCTCCATTGCCACATGACGCACCACACGATGAACCAGATGGGCCACCAGGCCCCCAATCTCATTGGAATAGACGCGACCGGCCTCAATAAAAAACTCGGCAAATTTCTTCCCGGCTACATGACAATGGGCGACACCGGCATGGGCGACATGGGCGACATGGGAATGAAAGCGCCAAAGAACAGCATTCCGATGATGGGAGAAGACGGCCCATTCGACTATATCGCAATGGGCGGCATGTTCACGCTGCTTAAAGTGCGCGAGGAACTTTCCAATTACGAAGACCCCGGCTGGTACAAGCATCCGCCCGGAACGGTGGCTGATGTGGCATCGGACGAGGATCTCAAGCGTGATGGCATTTAAAAACCCGAGGGGTTGCCGAAGGGATCGGGCATGACGCGCGGCGTTTCCATAGGGCGGTCGTTTACATCTCGAGATTCCTAAAGATCGCTCCGGCAAGTTGACGCCGGTCTCATCTGGCGGTGGGGGCCGTCATCGGTGACTTTGCGCCGTAGAAAGAAGGCCCAATTGCGATAATATTAGGAAAAGGCAACCAGTATAATTTGGGAACACGTCGTTCGATGAAAGAGAAACGAACAAAACAAAATGGTAACTATTACATCGTTTCATTAAAACATTTACACATTGCGCAGCCCTATAGATCAAACTTATTTGGGTGATCCACGATTGGATCGCCTTCGATTTCAGAGATGCCCAGACCATCTCATTCTGTAAATGTTTTAATGAAACGTTGTACTATTCAGCACGGTCGCTGGCCGGGTATAGGGCGGGCATCCTGCCTGCCGGTCAGCCCGGCTTCCCTCTGGGCGCTTCTGGCATCAGTGCTGAATAGCCCGCATATTTCACACTCTGGGCGAGGCTCCCGCCGAGCCATTCCACCTCCTCCAGCCGAGCCTTGAGGTATTTTCCCACCGCCTGTTGCGCGTGGAACGCCACTATGTTCCAAAGCGGCTTCTTGCGCCGGCGGCTGAGGGCAGTCGCGGCAAGGTAATCTTCCTCGGCCTTCAGCACCCACTCACACGCGCTCGCTTTCATACATCATGCGGCCGCGACGCAGGACGCTGGATATGAAGCCATCGCCGTGCGCGAGTCTCCGTGCGATTTGCTCGGGCGAGCGCACGATCACATCCATCGGAAAGGGAGCGGGCACACGGTGTCGAATCTCTGCCGCCTGCCGCACCTCGCGCCGCCCCCGCGCCAGCGACATCACAATAAGCACATCGACATCGGAGTCGTCGGTGGGAGCGCCATGAGCGTGCGAGCCGAAGAGAATAATCTGCCGGGGCCGGAATTCGCGGGCCACACTTTCGCACCATTTCTTAATGTCTCGCCGCCGGATCATTCGATCAAATTTCCCATGCCGTAACCTAAAGAATTGGAACTCAATTGGCAATGACGGTTTGAAAGACGACTCTCTTGAGAAATCCGGGAAGCTTGACGTTTCCCTGAATTTTGGATTTTGAAGCCTGAAGGTTTCTTTCCCCTCACGTCCATAATTGCCGGTCCAGCGAGCGGTATTGGATGGATTCAGCGATGTGCTCGCTGGAGATGTTCTCGGCGCCGGCCAGATCGGCAATGGTGCGCGCGACTTTGACGATTCGGTCGTACGCGCGCCCGCTAAAGTGCAGCTCGCTCATCGCCATGTTCAACAATTCCTTGGTCGTCTCATCCAGCGCGCAAAAGGCCTTAAGCTCGCGCGATCCCATTCGCGCGTTGCAAGAGATGGAACGCTTTTGCGCAAAGCGGGCTTGCTGCCGTTTGCGCGCCGCGACGACGCGCAGGCGGATGGTGGCCGAATCCTCGCCCGTTTTCTCGCTGCTGATCTCGCGGAACTTGACCTGCGGCACTTCGACGTGGAGATCAATTCGATCAAGCAACGGGCCGGAAATGCGGCCCAGATAATTTTGAATCTCGCGCGGGGAACTGCGCGATTCGCCCGGCATTTTTCCATCCGGCGTCGGGTTCATTGCCGCCACCAACATGAATTGCGCGGGAAAAGTCATCGTCCCGGCGGCGCGCGAAATCGTCACCCGTCCGTCTTCGAGCGGCTGGCGCATGGTCTCCAAGACGCCCCGCTTGAACTCGGGCAATTCATCCAGGAACAGCACACCATGATGGGCCAGCGAGATTTCTCCCGGAGTGGGGTTAATGTTTCCGCCAAGCAGGCCGGCGTCGCTCGCGGTGTGATGCGGTGTGCGGAAGGGGCGGCGCGTGACCAACGCCTGGCCGGGCTTGAGCAGCCCAACAATGCTGTGAATCTTGGTCGTTTCGAGAGCCTCTTCGAGAGTCAGTGGTGGCAAAATGGTGGTCAGCCGTTTGGCGAGCATGGATTTCCCCGTGCCGGGCGGCCCAATGAGCAGGACGTTATGGCCGCCCGCGGCGGCAATTTCCAGGGCGCGCTTGACCGATTCCTGTCCTTTGACTTCAACCATATCGATATCTTCCTCGCATGGCTGGTCAAAGATTTTTACCAGGTCAATCCGGGTCGGTTGGATTGCCAGATCGCCCTCTAAAAAATCCGCCGCCTGGCGCAAATTTTCGATGGGAATGACTTGCAGGCCCTCGACCACTGCAGCTTCAGCGGCGTTCTCGACGGGCACCAGGACGCCTTTCTTGCCTTCGGCGCGCGCGCGCCAGGCAATGGACAAGACCCCTTTCACCGACCGCACGCCGCCCGTGAGCGCAAGTTCGCCAACGAGGATATAATCGTCCCGGCGATCCGAGCGCATTTGATCGCTGGCCGCGAGCATTCCGACGGCGATGGGCAGGTCAAAACTTGGCCCCTCCTTTTTGACGTCGGCGGGCGCCAGATTGATGGTCGAGCGGCCCATCGGAACCTTAAATCCTGAATTGCCCAACGCCGTGCTAACGCGGTCGCGCGATTCCTTGACCGCCGTGTCCGGCAAGCCAACAATGACAATGACCGTATCGCCCCAGCCAGAATTGACCTCCACCTCGACGGGGAAGGCTTCGATGCCGTTGACGGCGGCGGAAAAGACACGGGCAAGCACGGGTGGATTTTGGGGGAACGCGGACTCAAGGGCAATCTGGTTTTTGCGTCCCGGCGCAAAAAGCGGGACCAAGCCGGTGACGCGAAGATTTGAAGAGAAGCAACGGCCGGAGATGGGCTCGTCCGAGGGAGTTGTCAGACCCGTTGCCGCCAAATTGCGATTGACACGTCATGGGTCCTTGGACAGGCTCAATAGTGAGTTATGGCAGTGTTTTATCGGCCGTTCGGTTCCACGAATCCCTGGGATGCGCGCCGCCGAATCGGTTTCATGTCGCCAATGCCGCCGCTTGTTGCGTTCCAAAGAAAGGTCCAAAAAGATTATGAGCCTGTCATTCATGCGGTTAGCCCATCTGGCGCGGAGCGGCGGCTGTTGGGCGGACGTTTCGCCTGGCGGTTCCGCGGGCGTCTTGCCCGTGAATCGTCGCGCGGCAGGCGCACGGCAGGCAGCCTTGGCCGTGAAAAGTTTGGCATTCCTGATGCTGAGCGCCCTCGCGGCTCAAGCGCAAGGCCCCGTCATCACCCAACAACCCACCAACGAAACTGTCATGCAGGGAGCCACCGTGGCCCTGAGCGTATCGGCTGTGGGCGCCCGGCCTTTCACCTATCTGTGGTTCTTCGACGGGGCGCTCCTGACGAACGGGAACGGCATTGGCGGCGCGAATGCCGTCAACCTGACGATTAGCAATTTATTTGAATTCGTCAGCCCGCCCGCAACCACCAATGCGACCGAGTTTTTCCGCGCCGTGCAACAGTAGATCGCCAATTGGCATTGCCGCCCGTTTCCCGCAGTCTGCCGATGCGCCAAATTCTTCGCGAGGCGGCGGATATTCTGGATCAATGGCGCCGGCTCCCGGATAAAATCGCATATTGATGATGGGTGGGCTATATGAGTTGAGCCTTAACGATTATGATTGAAACGACAATCCACGGCATAGAAGGCCAATTGAACGCAACAGAGCGGGAACTTCTGATGTCCGCTATTTTGCAAGCTCCCAAGAAGCCAAAGATTCTCATCGAGGTCGGCACCTGGCTCGGCGGCGGGAGCACGGTTCACATCCTCCACGCGCTCGAACAAAATGGCGAAGGCCGTCTCTGGGGCATTGAAGCGGATCAAGGGATTTTTGATCAGATGATTGCCAACCTGCGCAAAGCCGCGCCCGCGGCGTTGCATCGGTTTACCCCGCTGTTTGGCTTTTCCCAAAAGATCATTCCAAAGTGGCTTGCCGAACAGGGCAATGCAGTCCAAATCGATTTTGCTTTTCTGGACGGCGGCAATAATCCTCGCGAACAGATCACCGAATTTCAACTCTTGGAACCCCGCATGCCCGCGGGCGCCATTCTGATGGCGCACGATGCCAAACTGCGCAAAGGCAAATGGCTGGTCCCCTACATCGCCCGCCTGGACAATTGGGAATCAAAGGTCCACGACATTAGCGACGAGGGCCTGTTGTTCGCCCGCAAAACCGCCGCCCAGCCCTCTGCCGCCAGCCGGGCAACGGCCCGCCGGGCCTTGCTCAAAATGACGTTGCATCCTGTCGAAATCGCGGCGCGTTTTACGCCCCGCCGTCTCTGTGGCCTGGTGCTGCGATGCCTCCCCGCCCGCTTTTCCCGCCGGCTCTCCGACGGCCGAAAATAGCCCCCAACTTCCTCGCTCGCCGACTTCCGTCTTGTCGCAAAGCAATCGTGCTGCGCTTCGTTCTTGCCGACCGTCGATACCCAATACGCGCGCGCCCAAAAATGCTGCCCCATGTGGTTCCTTCGCCGCCCGGCATACACCCGCGCCAGATGGATCGCGCTTTTCCCCTTGATGAACCCCATCACGCTGCATGATGATCTGACGTTATGAAAAGATCGCAATCCTTCAAGGTCGCCTGTCTGCTATGTTTCGCTATCCTCAAAGCGGCCAGCGGCGGAGCGCAACCCATGACCGAGGTTGCCGGAGGCCGCTACCACAGCCTGTTTCTCAAGAACGGCGGCAACCTGTGGTCCGTGGGCAACAACGCCGATGGCGAGTTGGGCGACGGCACCACTGATGGCGGGAATTACGTGACTAACCGGCCCGAGCAGCTTCTGACCAGCAATGTAACGGCGATTGCCGCTGGGTCTTAGCCCCATCTCCGCGCCCACCACACTAAGGCGATGAGGGGAATGGGCTACAACGGCTATGGAGAATTAGGCAATGGCACTTACAATAGCACCAATCTGCCCGAGGAGACCGTGGTCAGCAACGTCACGGCGATTGCCGCAGGAGAATACCACAGACTTTTTCAAGACGCATAAGCAAATATGACGCTGAAGAGGATACTCCGAGTTTTGATCTAGGTGGAAGGCGTATCATAT
>VFSW01011978.1_pt1 | contig 12139 bp, 17 predicted proteins | sample 5358111 | NCBI WGS metagenome assembly VFSW01 (sample SAMN11554181, study PRJNA540505) | mine drainage metagenome | isolation source: sediment from site ElyBrook_90M | place: USA: Ely Copper Mine, Vershire, VT | collected 2017
AGCGTGCGCGCGATGGCCTTATTGGTGCTGCCATCGGCCAGTAGCTCGAGGATTTCCTGCTCGCGGTCTGTCAGTTGTTTTAACGAGATCTGATAGTCTTCCTTGGTTCCACCTTTCTGAAGAATGCCAATCATCTTCACTGTCATTGAGGGAGCTACCACTATCTCTCCTGCAGCGACGCGACGGATACCGTCAACCACGTCATCCGGCGTCATGTCTTTCAGGAGATAGCCGCGCACACCCGCGCGCAGTGCGGAGGCGAGGTCCGACTCCGTGTCACTCATGGTGAGAACGACCACGGGGGTTTGATGCCCGTCTTTGCGAATTTTTTCCAATAACTGGAACCCGTTGATGGGTTCCATGCGCAGATCCATGACAATCAAATCGGGCTTGTATTCGACCAGTAACGTATCGAGCTCTATCGGGCTATCGGTGGCACCCACCACTTGAAAGCCGTAGTGGCTCGTGAGCAGTTCGGTCAGGCCGCGACGACACAGGCCATGATCATCGACCAAGACAACGCGAATGGGCACAAGTTCGTTGGTCATGAAGACTCCATTGAAGGGGGGCTCACGGTCAACGTAATTTGCGTACCCACCCCTTCGGCGCTATGAATGTTCAGCGTTGAACCGATGCGTTTGGCGCGTTCCCGCATGATGGTCAAACCGTAGTGGCCTGCAGGTGAGGCTATATTGGACATGCCCATACCATTGTCCGTGATCTGGAATTTCAGGACGTCCCCCTCAAGGGTCGCAATCAGGCGGGCCTGGGTGGCCTGGGAATGCAACACGATGTTATTGAGTGCTTCCCGGATCACATGGAAAATCTGGAGCTCCTGTTCGAGTGTGAGTTCAGGGTGCATTCCCGGATGACGGTACTCAAAAGTGATGGAAGAGCGCACTTTCAGCCCGTCAATCAACATTTTAAGTGCATGATGCAACCCGAGGGGATCCATCTGGCTGCGAAAATGGGTGATCAACTCACGCACCGATTTTTGTCCGGAATCGAGAGCCTCACTTATATCCCCCAGACATTTTTGAACCAGTTCCTCATTTTCGGAGCGGACGGCTTCGGAGAGGACGCTCAGGCGCAGGCGGCCATAGAACAGGTTTTGTGACAAGGTATCGTGAATTTCGTTGGCAATAGCCTGACGTTCTGCTACAAGGTTCATGCGTTGATTTTCCCGGCTCAGACGGACATTTTCTAAAGACAACCCAATCAACTCGGCGTAAGAACGGAGTAACTGTTCGATGTCGGCACTGATTTTTTGATGCTGTTTGAAAAACAGATTGAACACGCCGATGCACTGGCCCCGGAAGTCCAGCGGAACAGCGACGACGCCCTGACAGCAAGCACTGAAAAACTCACCTTTCGTGCGCTTGGCGCAATATGAGGTGTCGGTGCTGTGAATCATGCCATCCTGAACGGCTTCGCCACAGACCCCGCAATGCAGCGATACGTTGGTTTCGCTGTGGATAAGTTCGGAGGGGAGCCCGGTGCTGGCACCGAGGTATAATTCCAGATCGTCTCTGGAAAGCAGACGAATGGCGCCGGCGCTGGCGCCTGTCATGCGGACGATGGTTTTGAGAAAACCGTTGAGCAGCGTTTCGAGTGGCTTGTCCGGCTCAACAGAGGACAGAACCGCCTTCGGTCCACGCTGAGCGGGCGATTGGTTGGTCATGTCAACGTTAAAATGCGGGCTATTCAAGTCTCTCTCTCCGACCCCATAACCTTCTATCCGGCTACGCATGTCTGAGAATAACATACCTGCTCATAATGGTTACAATCATGATTACTGTTGCATTGCACAATACAATTTAAGACGGAGAGCCACCCATGCGGCATTTATTACCTAAAGCGGCTCAGGAGTTGCTCGTATCTCAACCTGAAGCCGTATTTATCGATGTTCGAAGTGAAATGGAGCACTTGTTTGTAGGGCATCCCGAAGGTTCGGTTCTCGTTCCGTGGATTGATGGACCGGACTGGGAAGTCAATCCGGATTTTGTGGCGCATGTAAAAAAGATGGCCAGTACCGACCGTCCGGTTATCCTGATCTGTCGTTCAGGAAAACGTTCGATCGACGCGGGACTTGCTTTGGAAAAGGCGGGTCTTAAGAACGTCTACAACGTGCTCCATGGTTTTGAAGGGGATCTCGATGAGCAACACCATAGAAACGCCCAGAACGGGTGGCGTTACGATGGTTTGCCGTGGGCCCAAACTTGAGAAGTCGATGGCGTAGCTCCAATGGGGTATATCCCATAGCTCTTGCGAGCTATAGACGCCGTTATCGTAATTCAACCTAATGACATCCATGGACGGCGTTTCGACTTGAACCAGGTTGCATAAAAAATTGATCTAAAACAAAGGGAGATATCACAGCATGCAAGTCGATAAGGAATTGGACGCGCGGGGAATGAACTGCCCGCTTCCCATCCTCAAAACCAAGAAGTCTCTGGCGGGCATGACGAGCGGCCAAGTGCTCAAAGTGGTTTCCACTGATTGTGGATCCGTCAAGGACATGCAAGCGTTTTCTAACCAGACAGGAAATGAACTACTCTCCAGCACGGAAGCCAGTGGCGAGTACATTTTTTTGCTCAAGAAAAAATAAACCTGTTTGAGGGAGGGCATCGTAATGAAAAAAATGGCAATCATTGCCACCAAGGGCACGTTGGATATGGCCTATCCGCCTTTTATCCTGGGTTCCACAGCAGCTGCGTTGGGCTATGAAGTCCAGATATTTTTTACCTTCTATGGACTGCAGCTGCTGCGCAAGGATTTGTCCGATGTAAAGATCAGCCCTTTGGCCAACCCCGCCATGCCCATGCCCATTCCGATGCCGGTCATAGTACAGATGTTGCCCGGGATGGAGACCATGGCCACCATGATGATGAAGGACAAGCTCAAGAAGAAGGGCGTCGCATCCCTGGAAGAACTGCGCAGTCTGTGCCTGGAGGCGGATGTGAAGTTTATTGCTTGCCAGATGACCGTCGATTTATTTGATTTCGAGAAAAGTGATTTCATCGAGAACATTGACTTTGGAGGTGCGGCCACGTTCCTGGAGTTTGCGGGCGACACCGATATCTGTCTGTTTGTTTAACCACTAAACTTGTCTTGTAGGCGTCGAAAACAATTACAAAGGGGAGAGAGCATGAACAAGCAAAAGGTATTGCTGGCCTGGATGATTGCTGGAGGTTTGGTGTCGCCGCTGGCGCAGGCGACCAATGGCTATTTTGGTATCGGGTACGGTCAGAAATCGATCGGTATGGGCGGCGTGGGCATTGCTTTGCCACAGGACGCCCTGGCTGCAGCAACCAATCCGGCAGGCATGGTGATGGTCGGTGACCGGATCGACTTTGGAATGGAGTGGTTCAGACCGACCCGGAGTTCGGACATCGTGGGAAATGGCGTGCCCGGTGAAACCGGAAGCTATGACGCCAATGCCACCCGCGATTTTTTCATTCCCGAATTTGGCTATAACAAAATGATCAGCGACAGTACGTCGCTAGGGGTATCGGTTTTTGGCAATGGCGGGATGAATACCGACTATTCCAGCAACCCTTTTGGGGTATACGCTCAGATGGGCGGGGTTACGGCGCCAGGTGCTGGTGGGCAGAACATGGCCCAGTTGTTTATCAGCCCCACCTGGTCCATGAAAATCAATCCGACCAATGCGGTGGGTGTTGCTCTCAATCTGGCCTATCAACAATTCAGTGCCAAGGGACTCTATGCGTTTGGACAGATCTCCTCGGCTCCTTCCTCACTGACCAATAATGGAACAGATTCTTCTACGGGTTACGGTGTGCGTTTGGGCTGGACCGGGCAGGTTACCCCTGATCTCACTTTGGGTGCCACTTACCAGACCAAAACCAAAATGGGGAAACTCAACAACTATGGGGGATTGTTTGCCGAGCAGGGAGCTTTTGATATACCGGCCAATTATGGGGTGGGGATGGCGATTAAAGCCACGCCTGCCACTACCTTTGCATTTGACGTTGAAAAAATACAATACAGCGGCATCAGTGCTGTGACCAATCCTCTGATTTTTCCGCCAACGGGCCCCTCAACTATGCTAGGGGGCAGCAGCGGCTCCGGTTTTGGTTGGCAAGATATGACGGTCTTCAAACTGGGAGTCAGCCAGGTCATCAGCCCCACCTTGACGCTACGGGCCGGGTACAACCACAACAATCAACAGATTCCCACCACGCAGACCTTCTTTAACATTCTGGCTCCGGGGGTCGTACAGGATCACGCTACATTGGGGGCAACCTGGATCTTACCCAACAAGGCCGAACTCACCGTGTCTTACATGCATGCCTTCACCAAGACAGTCAATGGCAGCAATTCGATTCCTGCGGGTTTTGGTGGTGGTAATGCCAATCTCACCATGTATGAAGACTCCATTGGTATTGCCTATGGCTGGTAAGTTCCTGAAAATACTGCTGACCACGGCGTTGCTGCTTGGGGTACCCCTGGCCATGGCTGAGGAGACCCTCCTCAAACCGTTTGTATTGACTTATCGTGGCCCGGGGTCGGTGGCTGAAAAAACCGTGGCGGTAGAAACTGCTTTGACAGGTAACGGTTTCACCATCGCAGGCCGCTATTCACCCTATCCTGATGCCATGATCGTGGTGGTGACCAGTGATGATTTAAAAGCCAATGCTGCAGCTTCCTCACAGGGTGGGTTCGGGGCAGTGCAGCGCGTGGCTGTCACGCGTGTCAACAATGAAGTCCAGATTAGCACCACTAATCCGGTCTATATGGCCAATGCTTACCGCATGAAGGGCGATCTTCAAGATGTCGCCCGCCGGCTCGAGATGGCGCTGGGGCGTGGGGAGGCCTTTGGTGCCAAGGGGATGACGGCTTCCGAGCTGCGCAAGTATCACTATATGTTCGGCATGGAATATTTCACAGATCCGAGTGTGCTGGCCACTTACGGAAGCCACGAGGAAGCCCTCAACACGGTCGAAAAGGGGCTTGCCAGCAACAAGGTCGGCGTAAGCCGGGTTTATCGGGTGGATATTCCTGGAGGGCAGGAGTCTGTCTTTGGGGTTGGCATGAAGGCGCCAAGCGAAGCCCAGAAGTATATGGATGACCGCTTCATCATGAGCGAGATTGATTTTCGTGACATCAAGTCCACGGCGCATCTGCCCTATGAACTTCTGGTTTCTGGCGACAAGGTTTATGCGCTGTACGCCCGGTTCCGCATCGCAATAGATTTTCCTGATCTGGCCATGATGGGATCCAACAGTTTTGTCAACATCATGAAGACACCGGACGCCATCGAGTCCGCGTTAAAGCAAGCCGTCAACCCATGATGCCTTCCAGGTAACGCGCCCGGTACAACTGTCGCGGTTGTTCCGGGTTGTCGGTAAAACCACTGCGATTGTGCAATACATTGTTGCAGAGCAATCCCATTCCGGGCTCGAGGCGGGCCTCGAGGATATAGGGTGACGGTTGAGCCAGGAGTGCTTCCAGCGCGGCCACCGCTGCGCGCGTCGCCTCGTCCTGCTTCCAGGCAATGCTGCGGGTCCGTGCGGTGTAGCGCATATGCAGCTTGCCGCTCGCAGCATCCACCGAGAAAACGGGCCCCCCCTGCCGGGGACGGACCCCGTCCACTTCGTCCACCCGTTCTGGAATGACCATGGCATCCGGCTGCATCAGAGCCCGGATGAATTCCGGGTTTTGATCGCGCAACAAAAGATAAGCCATTTCATGGTCCATCAACTGGTTGTTCCCGCCCTCGAGCGCGCTGCAAACACAATGCAAAAGCATGCCGTAAATCAGCCGTTCTGGAGGATTGTAGTAGCCATCGGTGTGCCATTTGATGGGACGGTTGGTATAGGGAATATAAGCTTCAAGCGTTCCTCCCTCGTGTACGCTGATATCTGAAATGCCATCCTCGCCGGCCAGCCAATTGGCGTCGAGGTGCGTCAATCCAAACTGCCGACCCAGCAGTCGTAGAATCTCGGGATCCGCTTCCAGTGCTGCGCTGGCATATAGCGCCATGTTCCACTGACGGATGCGCCGCATCAGTGCGGCATGCTCGGCAGCCGTGAGGGTCCGCGGATTCTTGATTTCTACGACGAGGTCGGCGCCGGTCGGCGGCGGAATGTCGAGCTTACGTTGGCGCCAGGCCGCATAGGTGTCGTGAGCCTTCAGATCGAATGGAGAAACAATCATGTGGAATGCAAACTATTCCGGACCGCCAAGACTGCTGCTGCGTGCGGGGCGAGGGGAATCATCCAGCAAGCCTTTCATTGCTTTTTCCAAAGTTGCGATGGCTTCCGGAGCTTCGATACTCATCATTTGATCAATGATCCATTGCTGATCGTGGCCATCCATGACTTGTTGCTGCATGGCGTGACCCAGGTACCGTACAAAGGCAAAATTCAAGCTTTGTGAGTCGTATTCAAATCCTGCGTAATCGTCGGCGCATTGATTGAGACGCTGAATAAAACGCGTTTTGAAGTCGACAAGGGAGCCACCCAGCAGTTCGGCCTGGTTTTCTGCCAGGGTATCGGCGACACGGAGGGAGAGCGCGGATGTGAATGTGACCCGAACGTTCCAGTCGAACCGACGGTAGGCGATGCGGTCAGCAACCTGGATCAGGAATATCAGGAATTCACGAAGAAAATCGAAGTACTGGTTTCCCACGGCCACATCGAAGCGGGCCAGGCGGGTATTTTTTAGAGCGTTTTGGGCAATACGCCAGGCAATGAAGGCCACGGCGCCTGCAATTTCCTCGGGGGACTTGGGTCGCCCGTTTTTAAACCATTGGCTCCGGACACGCATGGGGCACCTGACGAGTGAGTGAATTCAATTCTTCTGGATGTAAAACGCAAATTCGCCCGCGGTTGTTTCCACCGTGTCCAGGATGGTCATGTGCGTGGCGCTGGCCCAGCCTGTAATGTCGGAACGGATGCCAGGACAGTTGCTGATTAGTTTCAGGATCTCTTTCGGCTGCATGCCATTCAGCAATTTTTTTGCTTCGACGATGGGGCCGGGACAAGACACGCCGCGAATATCCAGAATCGCATTGGGATGATGTAATTCGATACGGCCCTTCTGGATAGTGTATCCGGTGCCGCCATCCTTCATTTTCTCGGTCTTGAGTAACTGATTTCCGGTCTGTTTCGCCCACGCAAGGAGGTCGTCGTGAGTTCCGGGACAATCGGACACCAACAGCAACACCTGGCCGGGCTCCAGTGAATCAACCATGCGTTTGGCACCCAGGACGGGGCCGGGGCAGGTCAGCCCCTTGAGGTCCAGAAAAACATCGGGGGCAGCCGTTTGGGTGCTCATCCTAGTAGCCTCCTTTGCCCAGGGGTTGGGGCAGACCGGCAATTTTAGCGGCCTGTTTGGCTGGCCCCAGGGGAAACAGGTCATACAGAAATTTGCTGTCCACTTCGGGCATGAATTCCTGGACGTCCTTTAACATGTTTCTGAAATTTGGGGTGTGGCCATGTTCTCGATACTCGTCACGCATGTATTCAACGATCAGCCAGTGTGTCGGTGTTAACGGAATATTTTCCGATGCGGCGATGACTGCTACAGTCTCGTCGTCGTAATTGGGTTCCAGCAAATAGCCTTCGTTATCCGTTTCAAGCGTTGCTTCTCCTACAAGATATCCCATCGGTAATATCCTCCTTATCATTCCAGGTTGGGAATGGCCTTAAATGGCACAAAAATACCGCATCCCAGATGGCGCGCTTCACCCAACCCCGCCTGCTGCAAACGCAGCGATTGCTCTGGTTTTAAATGATGGACTGCCAGGCTAAACCCGCTGACCGTGCGAAGACCATCCTGGAGCGTGTGATGTTTTCCGCATATCCATTGGCCTTCGATGCCCAATACGGAGAGTTCTTTTTGGACGATAGCAGTGAATCCAGCTTCGTCCAGTGGTGTGGCAACCAGGTGTGCGTGCAATGTCGGGTGGCCCACGTGGGGGCGGACTTCACTCTCACCCACCGTCAAGGAGCCACTCTCCAGGAGCAGTCGCTGTCCGGTTAAGGCCCGAGCTTGCGAGAGGCGTTCCGTGGGAAGACGCAGTACCAGTTTTGTGCGGCGCGGCAACCAGATGCCCTGGTCATGATGGGTGCCGCGTAGGGGCAATAGGCCAGCCAAAGGTTCATCCATAAACCAGGGTAAAACGGCCGCAACGCTTTGCAAGAGGGGGAAAGCGTATCCCAGGGGAACAAAATCGCCACGGACGGCAAAAGCGATGTCGGTCATCTGTGGAACAGTGGGGAGCACGGATTCAGCAGCCTTGCGCAGTGGACCAATGCTGCAGTACAGCACCGAGCTCACGTGCGGTGATAGGATCGATATCGAAGATCGTAAAACGCTTGCCTTCCTGAATGCGCAGTCGCAGTAGGGGCATACCTCCTTCCGTGTGTTCAATCTGTTGCACTTCAATCTCCTGTTGTCCCAGGGGAACGGTAAAGCGAGCCAACGCGATGATTTCAGCCATGGTCATGATTCCTGAGTGATGCGTCTATAGCCTGTAGAGGGGACGGCAATGTAACCCTTCGGGAAAGGGTATCCCCCCCCATTCGGGCTATTTAATGTCTCGTGGAGTTCAGTGATCATGGCATACAAATAACAAATTTTCGAATCGCTGGCAGCTATTCCGAATCAGAATGCCGACCCCTGCAACACAGGCGACCCAACAAGAAGGAGGAGAAATGGCCAAAAAAATGCACGATACGCCAAACCTTGACGAGCTGGAGTCAGGACCATGGCCCAGCTTTGTCACAGGGTTGAAGCGTCTGGCCCAGGACAAGGATCAGGTAGTGGATTTGCTGGGACAGCTCGAAACTTCATACAAGACCAAAAAAGGTTACTGGAAAGGCGGCACCGTCGGCGTGTTTGGTTACGGAGGGGGCGTCATTCCGCGTTTTACCGAGCTTAAGGATGAAAATGGTCAGCCGGTCTACAAGGATGCTGCCGAGTTTCATACCCTGCGTGTCATGCCCCCTCCGGGAATGCACTACGATACCGATGTCTTGCGCAAGATGTGCGATATCTGGGAGCGTCATGGGTCCGGTTTGATCGCCCTGCATGGGCAGTCGGGTGACATCATGTTTCAGGGCGCAACGACCGAGAACGTGCAAAAAGCCTTCGACGAAATCAACGAGCTTGGATTTGATCTGGGCGGCGCGGGCCCGGCAGTACGCACATCAATGTCCTGCGTGGGCAGCGCGCGCTGCGAGCAGTCCTGCTTTGACGAAGCTCGGGCCCATCGCACCGTGGTCAACACCTTTCTGGACGACATTCATCGTCCCTCCTTGCCCTACAAGTTCAAATTCAAGTTTTCGGGCTGTCCCAACGACTGCATGAATTCCATCCAGCGCGCGGACATGTCGGTCATCGGCACCTGGCGCGATAACATCCGCACGGACAATGCCATGGGGCGTGCTTGGTTTCAAAAACAGGGGCTCAATCGCTTGATCAACTCGGTGGTGGCACGGTGTCCAACCAATGCTATTCGCGTCAGGGATGCAGGCAAAGCGCGCAACGAAGGGCATTATTCCAGTCTGGAACTTAACGACACCCAGTCCCTGGAAATTGACAACAAGAGTTGTGTGCGATGCATGCAGTGCATCAACGCCATGACCGGCGCCCTGTCTCCGGGAAAGGACAAAGGGGCGACGATTCTGGTTGGCGGCAAACGCACCCTGAAAATCGGCGACCTGATGGGGACGGTGGTGGTGCCTTTCATGAAACTGGAATCCGACGAGGACTACGAAAAATTAGTCGAGTTAGGCCGAAAGATCATTGATTTCTTTGCCGAGAATGCGCTGGAACACGAGCGAACGGGCGAGATGATCGAGCGCATTGGCCTCGTTAATTTTCTTGATGCCATGGAAATTGAAGTGGATCCCAATATGGTCAACTCCCCTCGCATGAATCCTTACGTCCGTACTGACGGATGGGATGATGAAGTTGCCAAGATCAACGCCAGAAAGCAGGCTGCCGGAGGAGAGTGATCGTGAGCCAACAACCCAAAATGCGTCGTCCTGTAGAAAGCGGTGTGCCGGACAACAAGCAGTACATGCACCCAACCCTGCTCAAGAATTACGGCAACTGGAAGTATCACGATCGTCCCCGTCCTGGTGTGTTGCATCACGTATCGCACAGCGGCGATCAAGTCTGGTCGGTACGTGCAGGGACACAGCGCCAGATGGATGTTTTTACTATTCGCAAACTGTGCGACATTGCCGATCAATTCGCCGAGGGACATGTCCGTTTTACCATCCGTTCCAATATTGAATTCATGGTGGCGGATGAGTCTAAGGTGGCGCCGCTGATCAATGAGCTGGAAGCCAGCGGATTTCCCGTGGGAGGCACCGGCAATTCCATTTCGATGATCGCCCATACTCAGGGTTGGTTGCACTGTGATATTCCGGGTACCGATGCCTCAGGTGTGGTCAAGTCACTGATGGATGATTTGATCGTTGAGTTCCGCCGCGAGGAGATGCCCAACCGCGTTCACCTCTCTACCTCCTGCTGTGAAATCAACTGTGGGGGACAGGCCGACATCGCCATCATTGTTCAACACACCAAACCGCCAAAAATCAATCACGATCTGGTGGCCAACGTATGCGAACGTCCGGCCGTGGTGGCGCGTTGTCCGGTGGCAGCCATTCGTCCAGCGATGGTCAATGGCAAGCCCTCGCTGGAAGTGGATGAGGAAAAATGCGTGTGCTGCGGCGCTTGCTATCCACCATGTCCTCCCATGCAGATCAATGATCCGGACCATTCAAAGATTGCGATTTGGGTAGGCGGGAAAAACTCGAATGCGCGCGCCAAACCGACTTTTATGAAAATGGTGGCATCGGGGCTGCCCAACAATCCACCGCGCTGGGTTGAAGTGGGCGATGTGGTAAAGAAGATCCTGTATGCGTACAAGGCGGATGGACGTGCGTGGGAGCGCATGTCGGACTGGATCGAACGGATTGGCTGGCCCCGTTTTTTTGAACTGACGGAGCTGCCCTTCACCAAATATCTCGTGGATGACTGGCGTGGTTCCCGTGCCAATCTCAATGCTTCGGCACATATCCGCTTCTGATCGGAGCAACCATGAAGTTTGGCATTGTCATCAACGAAGGGCCCTACCAGCATCAGGCCAGCGATACCGCCTACCTGTTTTGCAAGACAGCGTTGGCAAAAGGGCACGAAATTTTCCGGGTATTTTTTTATCATGACGGGGTCAACAACGCCTCGCGCCTGACCGAGCCCCCGCAGGACGACCGCAACATTGTGGCCCGCTGGAGCAAGCTCGCCGAAGAGCATGGCATCGACCTGGTGGTGTGTGTGGCTGCGGCACTGCGACGCGGAATCAAAGACGAGAATTTGGCCCGGGGGTTTCGCATTTCCGGGCTGGGGCAGTTGGTTGAAGCGGGAATCCAGTCGGACCGTCTGGTGACCTTCGGAGATTGAGGGGATGTCCATGAGCGAGAGCAGCACCACCAAGAAGTTCATGTTCGTTAACCGCAAGCCTCCCCACGGCACCATCTATGCTCTGGAGTCTCTTGAAGTTGTCCTGATCACAGCGGCCTTTGATCAGGATGTCTCGTTGGTATTTATGGATGATGGAGTGTATCAGTTGCGGAAAGGACAACAGACCCAGGGCATTGAGACCAAGAATTTTTCGTCCACGTATCGGGCTTTAGATGGTTACGACATCGAAAAACTCTATGTGGAGAAAGAGTCGCTTGAGGCGCGTGGCCTGACCGAAGACGACCTCCTGGTGGATGTCATGGTTCTGGATCGAACGGCCCTGGGTGCGTTGATGAACCAACAGGATGTCATATTAAGTTTTTGAAGGGAGAGTCCATGTTACACATTGTGAATAAATCGCCACTTGGCCATGCGGCTCTGGATTCCTGCATGCGCGTGGGGGACGGTGGTGATTTGCTATTGATCGAAGACGCTGTTTATGCAGCCACTGCGGGGACTTTGTTCGAGCCGCTCATGCGGGACGCTTTGAACCGATTCAAAGTGTATGCCCTGCAACCTGATCTTGAAGCGCGCGGCGTGACTGCCAATTTAATTCAGGGAATTACCGTGGTGGACTATGGCGGTTTTGTCGACCTTGTCACTCAAAACAAGACTTGTCAGTCCTGGCTATAGAACA
>VFSW01011979.1_pt1 | contig 12138 bp, 8 predicted proteins | sample 5358111 | NCBI WGS metagenome assembly VFSW01 (sample SAMN11554181, study PRJNA540505) | mine drainage metagenome | isolation source: sediment from site ElyBrook_90M | place: USA: Ely Copper Mine, Vershire, VT | collected 2017
GGGGGGGGGCCCCCGGGCCCTGGGGCGCGGGGGGCCCCCCAACCCCGGCGTCCTCCGCGACCGGCGGCCCGCCGCGCCCGGGGGGGGCCCCCCCGCGCAGCCGTAGAAATGCGCTCATTCCCCTTGCTGAAAGAGTTCGATGAGCTGGCGTGTGTTGCATGTCATATCGAAGTTCTCATGCACGAATCGCGCGCCCTCACGCCCCAATCGCTCGCGCAGATAGGGTTTGTTCAGCAGCATGATGAGCGCGGAGGCCAGCGATTCGACATCGCGCGGCGGAACGAGCATGCCGGTGCGCTGATGGGTGATGAGTTCTGGAATGCCAGAGATTGACGTGGACACCACAGGAACGCCCATCGCCATCGCCTCGACCAGCACATTCGGGATGCCATCGCGATCCCCATTCTCCAACTCGACGCATGGCAGCGTGACCACTGCCGCTTCCTGGTAGCGCGCGACCAGCTCCTCCTGTGGGCAGGGTGGCTCAAGTGTGATCAGCTCCGCCAGCCCGGCTTGCGCGATTTGCTCGCGCAGTGAGTCGCGCAATGGGCCACCACCGATAATCTGGCAGCGGAAAGAAATGCCACGCTCGCGCAGCAGCGCGCACGCCTCAACAAGATAGCTCAGCCCTTTCTTCTCGACCAGCCGCCCGACAGCCAGAATCAAAGGCGGCGCACTCAGCGCGCGCGCATCGGGCTGAGGCGCAGGCTCAGCGCGCGGTGAAAAGCGGCTCAGGTCTACACCATGATAGATTCGATGAATCTTCTGCGCGGTCTCCGGTTCGCCCAGCGATGCGAGGTAGCGCACATTGAATTCGGTGCACGTCACGACGAAGCGCGCCGCATGGATGCGTTCCGCGATGTGTTCTTGCGGCGTTGTGTAGATGTCTTTCGCGTGTCCGGTGAAACTGAACGGAATATCATAGAGCTGCGACACGTAATAGGCGGTGGCTGCTGGCCCATGCGCAAAGTGCGCGTGCAGCCGCTGCACGCCTGCGCGCTGAAGCTCCGCGCCGAGCCAGCCCGCGCGGGTGAAGTGCTTCAGCGACGCGAGCGGATCGCGTCGGCGGAATGCCCACCACAGCGTAGTGAGGTAGCGCCTCGGCTTTTGCCGCAGGAGTCGCGCATGCGCCTTGAGCAGCGGCAAGAATCCCTGCGCAGTGACAGGCGGCAGATAGGTCACTGGCGCGTGCAGTCGATTGATATCGGGATGGGTCACACGTTCCGCCGGGTTCATCTCCGAATAGACGTGAAGATGTGCGCCGAGCCGCTCAAGTGTCAGCATCTCATGCAGAATGAAGGTCTCGGACAATCGCGGATAGCGCTTGAGCAGATAGGCGACAGTCACGCCGACGCCCGGCAGATCATCGTGGGTAGCGGTGATCCGGGCTTGCTCCAGTCGTCGGGAGAGCGGCCCTCCTGGTATTGACACGCTCGGCAGTAACGGGTTGGAAACGCCCGGAACAGATGCGCCGAAGGCGTCATCCACGAGCGTCTGGCGCTCGGCAGGCTTTCTGGCGTCGTAGATCGCCATAGGTGCTCTCCTCTCTGTATAGAGTAAATCGCGCAGGCGCTCAGCGGCTCAAAGGCTGCTCACCAGTGGCAGCGCAGGACGCGCTGACTCCGCGAGCAACCGCGCGATGTGTTTGACCATCCCCTCGATACCATTCATCGCGCCCTGTGCGGCAAAATCTTCACGCGCCAGCCTGACTTGGGATGCGAGATCGGTGTCGGCCAGTAATGCTCGCACGCGCGCGGTAACTGTCTGTGGCTTCAGTTCATCTGGCTCCAGGAGCGAGATCAGCCCCAGCCGTGCGAATGCGCGAGCGCGCAGCAACTGTTCCTGGCGTGGCTCTGCGCGTGGCGCAACCAGTGCGGGCGCGCCCACCGATATCAGCTCACAGAGCGTGTTGTAACCACCCATGCTCACTACCAGATCAGCCGCCTGCATCAGCGCCGGGAGATTGCCAGTGAATTCCATCAGATGCGCATTAGGTGTCCTCTGCGCCAGGCGCGCAAGTTCGGCGATTTCATCGGACGCCATGAATGGCCCGGTGACGATGACGCTCGTAATACCCTGGCCTTCCGCCGTCGCCGCCAATGCGCTCATCCCTGTGAGATAGGCGTGTAGGAGGGGGTAGCCATCGCCGCCGCCGCCAGCAGTCACGAGAACCAGGCGATCATCTGGCGGGCAGAACTCTGCGCGCACATCCTCCGCCCGGCGCGCAGGCTTTGGTCGCTGGAGATAACCGCAGTAGTGCGTCCTGCCAGTCAACTCTGGTGGGAACTCGTATGCTCGCGTCACATCAACGATGGACTGCGCGCCATAGACCAGGATCGCGTCGTAGTATTCCTCCAGCGCGCTGTAGACACGCTGACTGCGCCAGTTCATGCGCACGCGCTCCGGCTCATCCACAATGTCACGCAGCCCCAGCGCGACCCGCGCGCCTGCCTGTCGGGCCTCGCGCAGCGCGGGCAACATCTCGCCCTTCATTCCCAGCGGCGCATGATCTACCAGCAAGACATCTGGCGCGAAGCCCGCCACCGCTTCGCGGATGAGCGCGGCGCGTAGCTGCGCCATCTCCGCAGGCGTGACATCGAGCGTGCGCGATTCGTAGCGCTCATCCGCCACCTTGACGACGGCAGGCAGCTTGACGTAGTCCACGCGCTCTGGCATCGGGAAATCACCCGCGCTGGGCGACCCTGTGATGAGCAGCACTGAGAGATCGGGAATCGCCTGCGTCAGCGCCTGCGCGATGGTCAGGTTACGTCGCAGGTGGCCCAGCCCGAAGGTGTCGTGGCCGTAGATCGCCAGCCGCTTTCCACCGGCATGAGGCTCACGCGGCGCGCTGTCGCGTGGCCAGCGCCGCACATTGAACATCCGTGTGCGTCCGGCGGCGCCTGTCTGCGCTTCTACCTGCCGTTGCAAGCCTTCACGCCAGGCGGTTTGTGGGCGCCAGCCTTCGAGGACGCGCTCGACAAGTTCCGTGGCGGCGATGGTGTGTGCGGCGTCACCACGCTGCCGCTGCATGTACTCTATCTGCACTGGGCGACCGATGATCTCGCCCAGGTATTCCAGTGTCTCGCGGATGCTGACACGTGAGCCGCCGCCGATATTGAGCGCCGCGCCGAGCGCCTCTGTCTGCGTGGTTGTCGCGGCGCGCACGCATGCCTCGACGATGTCTTCCACATAGGTGAAGTCGCGTGTCTGTGAGCCATCACCATAGAGCGAGATCGGCTCGCCTGCGGCAATCGCGCGAATGAACTTGTTGAATGCCATGTCTGGCCGCTGCCGTGGCCCATACACTGTGAAGAAGCGCATGGCGACTGTCGGCACGCCGTAGCCCTTCCAGTAGGCGCGCATCAACTGCTCGCCTGCCAGCTTGGTCACGCCATAGGGCGAGAGTGGCTGTAGGCGCACGGATTCATCCATTGGTAGCGGCGCATCGCCATAGACGGACGACGATGAGGCGTAGACGAGACGCTGCGGTGTCTGCTCACGTGTCGCTTCGAGCAGGCGCTGCGTCGCCTGGATATTATGCTGGACGTACTCCTGGAAGGAAGCGCCCCAGCTATCGCGCACACCCGGCTGGCCCGCCAGATGGAAGATCCAGTCCATACCACGCACCAGTGGCGCGAGGTCAGCTGCGCTCAGGTCGGCTTCGACGAAGCGGAACGCTGGCTTGGTCAGCAGCGTCTCCAGATTGCGCCGCTTGATCGCGACACTGTAATAGGTCGTGAAGGCATCAACGCCGACGACATCATGTCCATCCGCCAGCAGACGATCTGCCAGGTGTGACCCAATAAACCCTGCGACTCCCGTAACGAGGCAACGCATGGGAGAATCTCCTTTTTTGGTATCTCGGCAACTTCTTGGGAACGGTCAGTTAGCGTGCGCTATCTGCTTCAAAGGACAAGGTCAGCTCTTCTTGTGACGCCGGGCTGGCGCTGTACTCCTGCCAGTAGCTGGAAGAGATTGAGGTAGCCTCAGCTGCGGCGCCGCTATGTTGCGTGGCTGGCAGGGCCGCACGCGCAGCGGAATCGCTCCAGCCATGCCGCTGGCTGAGACTGGTGGCCAGCGCGATTGGCTCTGAGGACTGAAGCGCTCGCCAGCGCGCATAGACGCCGCCCAGGCGCATCAGATCGTCGTGACGCCCGCGCTCCTGTATGCGCCCATCCTGGAGCACCAGAATTAGATCGGCATGTTCGATGGTGCTGAGCCGATGGGCGATGACGAGCGTGGTGCGCCCTTGCATCAGCTTGTCCAGCGCCTCCAGCACCTGCGCCTCAGTCTCAGCGTCGAGGCCGGTCGTCGGCTCATCCAGCAGCAGGATGGGCGCGTCGCGTACCAGCGCACGGGCAATGGCGATGCGCTGTCGTTGTCCACCCGAAAGGTCAGCGCCACGCTCCCCCAGGATGGTGGCGTAGCCTTGCGGCTGACGCATGATGAATTCGTGCGCATTGGCGGCCTTCGCGGCTCGCAGGATGTCCAGATCGCTTGCATCTGGCCGCCCGTAGGCGATGTTATCGCGAATGGAGCTAGTGAACAGCACAGGCTCCTGAAAGACTACGCTGATCTGATCGCGCAGACTGCGGAGCGTCAGCTCACGCACGTCGTGACCATCTACAAGAACCCGTCCCTCCTGCGGATCACGGAAGCGTGGGAGGAGACTCATCAGCGTGCTCTTGCCGCCGCCAGTGGGGCCGACGAGCGCGACTGTCATGCCTGGCTCGATCCGCACATCCACATCGCGCAGCACTGGCAACTTCGCGTGATAGGCGAATGACACATGCTCCAGCGTGACAGCCCCAGCCGGTCGAGGACGACCTGGCAGCGGGCGCGCATTTGGCTGGTCGGCGACATCTGACTCGATGTTCAGTACTTCTTCGATGCGCTCCGCGCTGGCCTCGGCTTTGCTGAATTGGCTGGAGAGCTTGGCTAGCTGGCGCACAGGCGAGAGGGTCGCGCGGAAGTAGGTGATGAACAGCAGCAGGTATCCCGGTGTGATGCGACCGAAGATCACTTCGGGCGCGCCCAGCCAGGTGATCGCGGCAACACGCATCACCCCGACCAGAGCAACCAGTGGCGTCAGCTCCGCCTGAAGCCGCGACACCGTCAGGCCAGCGTTCCGGCTTTGGCGAGTTTGCGCAGCGAACTGCCGCGACTCGTCATCTTCTTGCGTGAAGCCCTGTACGACCTGAATCGCGTTGAGCTTTTCCTGTGCGGTCGCCCCGACTTCACCCTCGAAGCGCCGCCACATGCGCGAGGCCTGACGGATACGTGAGCGATACGAGCCAGAGACGAACAGCAGGAGCGGCGTTGCGCAGAGCATCAGCGCCGCGAAGCGCCAGTCAATCCACGCGACGATGATGATAATTCCAACGACGGTGAGCGAATTGGTGATCAGCGTATTGAGGCCTGATGTCACCAGATCCTGTAGCGCCTGGATGTCTGATGTGAGTCGCGCGACCAGATCACCCACGCGGCTACGGGTGTGGAAGCTAATCGAGAGCCGCTGCAGGTGATCGTAGACCTGGAGCCGCAGCCGGTAGATGATGCGCTGTCCGATAGACGCCGTGAGCAGGCTGCCGACGAACCGCCAGAGCGCGTTGCTAAGCGCAATGAGCAGCATTGCGGCGATCATGAGGCCAAGCAGGCCTAGCCGCGTCTGGCTGCTGACGCCGACGAGCCGCAGTAGCCAGCCCGCAATTGGCTGCCCAACAGGATGCGTGCCAAGAACACTATCGAAAACGATCTTGAGGGGCCACGGGCTGAGCAGGCCCATCGCAACCTGAAAGATCATCGCGAGCGACGCCAGCAGCGCGACGCCCCAATAATTGCCCAGATAGCGGCGGGCGATAGTGAATATCTTCATCGGCAGGTCTACACTTTCACATCTATAGTTAGAGCGCCTCACGGAATCAGACGCCTCGTGGCAGGTATCTCCAGGTGATTCACAGCGCTAGGTTCTGTGATGGGTTGAGGGTAGCTGTTAGCTCATGGGTGTCCTGGCGATACCTGGCCTCTGATGAGCATGAATGCGCCCGACGCCTGCACGATGATGCTGAATCCCAGGCCAGAGATTAGCGTCGCTCCCCTGGCCGTGCTGTGTCCGGTGAGCAGGTCGGCCAGGCAAAGCGTCAGGATGAGCACGAACAATGTCGCAATGATGCCTGCCATGAGCAGATTGATCCATGCCGTCAGTGATGGCCTGCGAATAGTCGAAGGATGGCGTGGCAGCGCGGCGGTGTACCCCTCGATGCGCTGGGACAATCGCTCCAGCCGACGCGCCAGTGGCCGCAGTTGCGCGGCGCCATACAGCGCTGAGTCGCTCCACTGGCTGATGATGCGCGCAAGAAACTGGGACTCTGCGCCAGTGGCGCACAGCGCCGCGCCGGGCGAGGCCATTGTCTGCTCGCGCAGCGCGCAGGGGATGGTGACGAGCAGGAGTGTCTCGCAGTCCTCCAGGATGCCGGTGAGGTTGCGCGCATCGGCGTTATCTTCCTCCAGCGCGGCGCGCGTCAGCTCGCTCACAGGCGAGCGCAACGTCCCTGCGCTGGCGTCGAATATCTCGACACATACGGCCAGCTCGTCGCTGAGACGGGCGGCGAGACCATTCAGGCTGGTCGCTGACTCGGCGACGGCGCGTGAACGGTCGCGTGAAGCGATGCCTCGCGACGCCTGACCGACGTTTAGAGCGCGCATACTGCGATTCTCCCCACTTGGTGACATCCTGCTCTGGCGAACGCTCGCCAATCCCCCACAACTTGCTGTCGCTGGCGTCATCCGCCAGTGCATTGTCCGGTGTCATAGCTCACGAATGTGACGGGAGCGCCTGCCGAAACCGCGACGCTGAGCGCTCCGTGGAATGCGCCGTCATTGCGCTCCTCGACGTAGATGACCACGGTCGCGCCAGGCGTCAGCGAGCCGCTGACCTGGCCGTAGTCCGTCGTGTCGCGTGTCAGGCCAACACCGATATTCGTCGGGTCTGGCGATGTGACGGACCAGGAGACTGCTCCCTGACCGGTGCGGTAGGTGATCGTGAACTGCGCTTCGGTGCAGAGTGGCTGGTTGAGTTGAGAGATAGCGACGGACTTCGCAGGCGGCGGCGGCGCGATCACCGGGCTGTTGGTTGGCTGGGGAGGTGGCGTCGTCTTGGGATCAGTCGTCGGTGTCGGCGAAACGGTTGTAGTCGGCGACACTTGCGGTGTTCCCGCGCTCGTAGCGGTTGACGCGGTCGGGCTGATCGCAGTAGAAGGTGCGAATGCGCGCACCGGGCGTGCGCTGGATGGCACACGCGATGCCGCCAGCGCGACACTACCCAGTGAGAAGATCAGAATCGCCACTGCGACACCCACGATAAAGAATGGTAGGGGGATCATCGGCGCGCGACGGGCCGCGCCAGGAACCACGATGGCTGCAGGAATGCTCATGCCCGCTGCGGCGCGCTCCATCGTCCCAACGAGCTGCGCAAGGGCGACGCGCGTGGCTGGCGTCTGGAATGCCGCAGCGACCGCTGCCGCTGGCCCAGTGGCCTGCTCTGCGCTAGCGGCGCCGCCGAGCGCTCCAGCGAGCGTGGCGAATGGCGCGACAAGCTGCGCCGCTTGCGCCTGCAGACTCGATTGTGTTGCGTTAGTCATTGCCAGGGCGCCCGAAATGGTCGCGAACGCCTCACACTGCGCCAACGCCTCTTCGAGTGTCAGTGTGCCTGCCCGCTCCGTCGGGATGACCAGCTCAGCCAGGGCTTCGCGTGTCAATCCCGCCTCAGTGAGCGCCTCTGACAGCGCCGCTGTCGCCCAGGCGATATCGGTACACACCTGCTGCCACCAGCTCGTAAGCTCGGCGGGTGTTACCCCCATGTCGTTTTGGCTCATAGTGCCCCTCCACAAACCGTGCGCGCCCGCATACGTCATCGGGCTGACGCGGCTCCGGCGTTTGCGCTCGATGCTCCCCGCCGTATTAGCTGGGCTGCTCTCCTGCGCACTTCTCACTTTAGCCCCAGACATTTGGGAACTCGGTGGGGAAAGGTTGTGATTCTGTTGGGGTTTGCGCTTTTCGCTCGCACAGCCTCGTTTGCCAGGGGAGAGGTGGCGCGCCGACGGGAAATTTTCAACCAGACTGCAACCATTGCCGGTTGCGCTTCATCCCTCCCATCGCATACGCTAGCCCTATGACTGAGAAATCTGTACACATCCCCATCCCGGAGCGCCCACGGAGGACATCGTTATGAACATCGTCTATATCTGCGCGGATCTCGGCATTCCTGTTCTCGGACACAAGGGCGCGTCGGTGCACGTCCGTGAGTTCACCGCAGCGCTCGCCGAGTTAGGGCATCAGGTACACATCATCGGCGCATCGGGAAGCGACGCCACCACACTCAAGGGTCATGCTGACGTTGCGCGTGTAGATACGACACTTGGCCTGACGGACACTGGCGAAGGCTCCATTTCGTTGACGGTTCTGCCCCCATCGCGCGAGATACGCGACCACGCCGCCAGCATCGCCAACATCATCCAGCGCCTGGGAATGCCACGCAACCCGGCGCACACGCAGTCGGAGATGCGGCATGCGCTGGCCGATCCGGAGTTCGCCGAGCATGCGACCGCCGTCGCACGTGAATTCGCGCCTGATCTGGTCATCGCGCGGCATGCGCTCTTCAGCCTCGCCGGCCAGGATGTCGCCAGGGCGATGGGCATTCCCTGTGTTCTCGAAGTCAACGCGCCACTCATCGAGGAGCGTCGCAACTACTGGGGGCTAACCTTCGATACGCTCGCTGAGCATGCGGAGCGCACCGCGTTCCAGCGCGCTGATCGCCTGATTGCGATATCGGAGGGCGTGCGCTCCTATATGCTGCGCCACGACGCCGCTGAGGAACGCATCGTGACCTTGCCCAATGGGGTGAACCTGCATCGCTTCCATCCAGAGGTGAATGGCGAGCGTGTGCGCCGTGAGTATAATCTGGGGCAGCGGCTGTTGGTCGGGTTCGCGGGCAGTCTGAAGCCGTGGCACGGCGTAGACCAGCTCTTGCGCGCTTTCGCCGCGATGTACCCTGGCCCATCCGTAAAGCGGTCGGGAGCTGATGCGCAGCAAGACGCTGGTGAGGATCCCTGCTTGCTCATCATGGGCGAAGGGCCACAGCGGGAGTCGCTCGAAGCGTTGGCGCGCTCACTCGACCTGGGCGACCGGGCGCTCTTCACTGGCGCTATCTCCCATGAGCGGATGCCTGAGTACCTGGCCGCGCTGGATATCGCGGTGGCGCCATACCAGAGTAGCGATGGCTTCTACTTCTCGCCATTGAAAGTCATCGAATATATGGCGATGGGCCTGCCAGTCATTGCGCCACTGCTAGGCCAGATTCCTTATCTGCTCGACGACCGCCGGGAGCCATGTGGCTTACTGTATCATGCGGACGACCAGCGCGATCTCACGCGCGCCCTGCGCAGCCTGATTGGAGATGCGCAGTTACGCCGGACACTTGGCGCCGCAGGAGCCAGGCGCGCAGCTGATCGCCATGCCTGGACTGCGGTCGCCCAGCGCGCCATCGAGGGATATGACCGCGCGCCAACAGGGACGTTGGCCCAACACATCGGCGCCGATTAACGTATTGAGTGGCGCCAGGTATGATGAGCGTCTAGTGGAAGCGACCCCCGTAGTCTGCGCGCAGGTGGTTTGGGTGAAAGCGTGAGCATGTGGAGAAACACCATATGCCTGTCGTAGCAAATGACGCGCGCCGCGACATGCCGCGCCTGCCCCGGCCATTCAGCCGCTCCGCGCGCCCGCGACCGACTTCCCGCACTTCCACGACGCCACTCTCGCGCAAAGCCTGGTCGCGCCGACTGATCTCCATACCCGCGCGGTTGGCGCTCTCATTTCTGCTCCTGATCCTCTTTACCGCTGTCATCGGCCTCGTCTCAGTCTGGCGCTTTAATCAACTGACTGCCGTGACGACGGAGATGAACACACGCGATGTGCCCGAAGTCATCACGATTGGGCATATTCGAACGACGCTCTATCAGGTGCACGATCTAGCGCGTGAAGCTGTGAGCGCACGCAGCGATAGTGATGTCACCGTCGCGCTCGCCTCACTTACGAGCGCGATGGCGACCCTGTCACAGTATCAGACGAGCCTAAAAGCGTTCGAGCCAGTTGATTCCTCCGCTCCGTCTACAAATGACATCAAACAGCTTACATCGCTCGATAGTGGAATCACTTCCATCCAGCAGGATGCGCGGCAAGTCATCATCCTCGTGCAGGCAGGTCAACAGACGCAGGCGCAGGCGCTCGACCAGAAGACCATCGAGCCACTGGCGACGACACTCTTGCAGATGACCTCCGATTTGCGCTCGCGCGAGCAGGGTGAAATCGCTGTCGCAGCCGCACAGGCGCAGGATACGAGCGCAGTCGCGACCCGCTTCATCCTCATGTTGACCGTGCTCTCGCTGCTCGTCGCCATCGTGCTCGCCGTCATGGTGACTGGCTCCCTGATACGCCCGCTGCGCGCATTGCTCCGTGCGACAGAGGCGCTCGCTTAGGATGATCTGTCGGCCCATGCGCCAGTCGCGCGGGCGGATGAGATTGGCCAGCTTGCGCTTGCCTGGAACACGATGAGCGATCATCTACGTGAGACTATCGCATCGCTGGCGGCGCAGCGCCAGGAGACGCAGGCGATCATTGACACAACGGCGGATGGCATGCTGGTGCTGGACGAGCGCCAACAGATCGTGAACGTCAATCCCGCTGGGGCACGGCTCTGCGGACGTGATGCGCGACAGATGCGCGGAGCCTTATGCCGCGATATCTTTGGCTGTGCAAGCCATCTCGATGGCGATCTGGGCTGTGGCGGGGGCGCCTGCTGGATGGCGACGCACTTCTCCGACTCTGGCGAAGCCACTCTTGCCGCGCAAGATCAGCGCGAGATGCTCCTGCGCCTGCCAGATGGTGAGCGACGCTGGCTGGAGGTCAGCAGCGCGTCGCTCACCACGAAGGAAGGCAACCACCAGCTAGTGGTTGGTTTGCACGACATCACGCTGCTCAAGCGCATTGAACGCCTGAAGTCTGATTTTGTGGCGATGGTGTCGCATGAGCTACGCGCGCCACTTACGACTGTGACAGGCGCCATCGAGACGCTGGGTTTGCTCGATCCGGTTGTCGAGAGCGAGGCGTATAGCGAGACGCTAAGCATCTTGCGCCAGCAATCGGCGCGGCTGAATGCGGTGATCGAGGAGGTGCTGCAGACGACGCGCATCGAGGCGGGGCAGATTCGGCTGCGACTGCGACGTGTTGACTTGCTGGACATGCTGAACGAGGCGATGGATACCGCGCGCGCCGAATGGCAAAATAGCGAGCGGCGGCTGACGCTCCATCTGGAGCCAGGTGTCGAGGAATCTCCCATCGTGATCGCTGACCCTGATCTGCTGCGGCTCGTCCTGCGCAATCTGCTGGCGAACGCTAACAACTACACCCCCGCAGTCGCGCTAGTCGAGATTATCGTCGCACGCGACCCGGAACTCGATGCGCCAGATCACCTTCGGGTGTGTGTGCGCGATCACGGCGCGGGCATCCCAGAGGGTCGGCGTGAGACGGTCTTTGAGCGATTCATCCGTGGCGATACAGAGGCGCAACGCGACACTCAGCGCGCGCATGGCTATGGTCTGGGTCTCTACCTCACACGCCAGATCCTCCAAGCGCATGATGAGCGCATCTGGATTGAGTCGCCAGCCGATGGATCAGGCGCGCGTTTCGTCTTCTCGCTCCGACTCTATAACCCGATGACGCCGTGGGATGAGACATTTGAGGCGCCACGGCAGGGCAGCCGCGCCATGTCGCGCCCGCGAACGCTGATGCGCGGCGAGCGCGCATAATCTGCGCAAGAGATGAGAGATCCCGATGAGTTCCACTATTCTCGTGATTGACGATGATCCCGCGCTGACACAGCTTCTGGAGATCAATCTCACCAAGGCTGGCTACCGCTTCGTCTCCGCCGCGCATGGCATTGCAGGGCTGCAATCGCTTGAGCGCGAGCGACCTGTGCTCGTGCTGCTGGATATCAACATGCCAAAGCTCGATGGCTGTGAGACGTGTCGGCTCATCCGCGAGGTATCTACCGTGCCGATCCTCATGCTGACGGCGCGCGATGAT
>VFSW01011980.1_pt1 | contig 12136 bp, 13 predicted proteins | sample 5358111 | NCBI WGS metagenome assembly VFSW01 (sample SAMN11554181, study PRJNA540505) | mine drainage metagenome | isolation source: sediment from site ElyBrook_90M | place: USA: Ely Copper Mine, Vershire, VT | collected 2017
CGCAGGTGCCGGCGGGAGTTGCGCCCGGGGCGCACGTCGGCGGCGTCTTCGTCACCGAATTTTTTACAAATATCCGTACCAATGTGTTTTTCATCGTATTCAGCGTCGGCAGCGTCATGAGCCTGACTGTCGCCGGCGACATACAGGAAGTGGATACGTTGCAGGAATTCTCGACCGACAAGGTCGTCTATAGCTCGCCGGACGTCACGTTCGACTCCAAGATACAGAACTCCGGCAACGTGCTGGAGCGGCCGCACGGCGTGATCCAGATAAGCAATATGTTCGGCAAGACGGTCGCGACCATCGACGTCAATGGTACCGCCGCCCCCGTGTTTCCGGCGAGCGAGCGATTGTACACCGCCGTGTGGCAGGCGACCGGATTCGCCTTCGGGCGCTATGAAGCGATCGGCAGCTTCTCGTACGGTAATTCGCAGAAGCAGACCATTACGGGCACGACCTCCTTCTGGATATTGCCGCTCGGACCCATCGCGATCTTCCTCGGCTCGATACTCGCCGTCGTCCTCGTCTTCTATTTCTCGATACGGCTGTACATCAGGAAGAAGCTGCGCGAGATGGGGGTAGCGAGCGGCGCGCGCGGGGACATGGACTTCTACGCCAAGAAGTACCAGCGCTCGGGCTCGAAGCTCATCATCATAACGCTCCTCGTATTCCTCTTCTGCGTCGTGTTCCTCGGACTCATCTTCCTCCTGTTCTCCTGATTGCTATGGCCAAAAAATCACCGCCGCGCAAGGGGCGTAGACGTGCCTCGCGCAGCGTGGTCGTCGGCGCGATAGGGCTCCTCGTCGCAGTGCCGACGATAGGATATTCGATGTATCTCGATACTCCGGCAGGGCTTGCGGGCAGCGCGCAGCGGCTGATGGCCGACGCCGCGGTGAGCATGTCGGCTTCGGTGCCGGCGAATCCCTACAATACGCTGGCCTCGCAGCTTTCGGCAGAACAGGCGCAGCTCGACCAGCGGGAAGCGACGCTCAACGCGCAAGAATCAGCGATCAACGAGCAGAGCGCTCCCGCGGAAGATTGGACGTTCGCGAGCCTCGCGCTGAGCATCCTCCTCCTCATCCTCGTAGCGCTGAACTTCTATTTTGACATGAGAAGGAGGCGCCCGAGGCAGGATCCGCTCGCGCAGAAATTCCTGGTCGACCTGCGATAGCCCTGCGACTCTAAAGCGCGATATAATCAGGGGCAATGAAGCTCAAAGAGCGCCTCATCGTCCTTGCGATTTCCGCGATGCTGCTCGCAACGCCTCTCTCAGCGCAAGCAAAGCCGCTGAACTTCATCAGCGACCTCATCTCGAATTCCGCGCCGGACGCCATCGTCTCGCACATCATACAATTCACCGTAGCCAATGCCGTCCCGCCCGGCGGAGAGATCGTGATCACGCCGGAGCAGGGGCAATTCATCATCCCGCCGGACCTTGACTACACCGGCATGGAATTCTCAGAATCTTCCGGCGGCGGGCCCTATGTCGATCGCAGCATCGCAGCATCTGCCAACTCGGCGGACGACGGCATCGCGGTGATTGCCGGCGCTTACGGCTCGATAACCATCACCTTGAACTCGACCACGGGGATCCCTGCAGGCGATGCCCTACAGCTCTCGATCGGCCTCTCGGGCGGGGATTCAATACAGAATCCGGTCGATGTGCGCTCCTACGACATCTTCATCACGACCAAGGACCAGGACGGCGTCACTATCGACCAGGGCAATACCATGATCGCGGTGGTCGATCCGGTCGCTGTCGACCTCCCGACGCAGGTGCTGCGCCCGACGATCTTCAACGGCCTGCCCTCCGGCGAGATCTCGGCGGGCAATCCCATCATCGAGCTCTCGCTCGAGACGACTGATGTCGCATTCTGCCGCTACGCGACGACTTCAGGCGTCTCCTACGCGAGCATGCAGAATGTCTTCACCTCTGCGGCGAGCGGAACCTTGTTCTATACGGACCTCAACGGATTCCAGAACGGTACCTCCTACGACTTCTATGTGCGCTGCACGAACATCTACGGCAATCCGGATATCGTCGATTATCCGATATCGTTCTTCCTCGATCCGACGCCCTCGAGCGAGACATCGGTGGGAAGCGGCTCTAGCAGCAGCACCGAGAGCACGCCTCCGGGCCCCACCGGGTACCTCGGCCCCGGCGGCGTCGGCAACGTCCCCGACGGAAGCGCGTATCTCTACGAAGCCTCGGTGACGCTCTCCGGCTGGAGCATCCCGCTCTCCACCGTGACCGTCCTCAACGACGGCGCCGCCGGCACCACCGCGCAGGCAAACGCCGACGGCACCTTCAGTGTCACCCTGTCGAACCTCGAGCGGGGCACCTACACGTTCGATACGTATGCGCAGGACAGCCAAGGGGAGACCACGGGCTCGTACGCTTCGACCCTTACGCTCGGATCAGCGACCAAGAACCAGATTTCCGACATAATCATCCCGCCGACCCTGGAGCTTTCCCAGAGTTCGGTCGCAATCGGCGACCTCGAGGAAGCGTCGGGCGAGAGCATCCCGGATGCGCCGATCGAAGTCGCCGTACAGCCGCAATCGGGCACGCAGGGGGGCGCATTCACGTATACGGCCACGTCCACGGCGGCAGGCGCCTGGCAGGCGGCTATCGACACGACGAAGCTCGCTGACGGCACCTACGCCGTGAGCGCGCGCGCGATACAATCGGCGCAGACGGAAAGCGGATACGGCACGCCGACGATCCTCACGGTCGGCGCGAGCGCCGCTGCCCTCGGCTCATGCTCGGCATCGACCGACCTCAACGGCGACGGCAAGGTCAACCTCGTCGACTTCTCCATATTCCTCACGCTCTGGCAGAGTACCGGCCCGCGCGGCGACTTCAACTGCGACGGGCAGGTCAACCTCGCGGACTTCAGCATCATGCTGTTCAACTGGACGGGCTGACGCGTATGGAATTACCGCGGATAACGGATAGAATGCAGAGTATGTTTCCCAGACAGCACCGGTCACGCATATATCTCATCATAGGCGTGCTCGCCATCGCCGTGCTCGCCATCGCGGGGGTATTCGCTTCGCGCCTCTTCACGCGCGTCTCCTCCGCCGCGCCGGGTACGAGATTCAGCACCGAATACAGCCTCGCGTTCTCGGACTACGACGGCAACCAGGTCCACCTCTATGATTACGCGCGGAAGGTCCTCATCGCATACGCGTGGGCTTCGTGGTGCCCGTATTGTGCGTCGGAGATCTCCGACCTCGGACAGCTCAAGCAGGAGTACGGCGACCAGATACAGATAGTCGCGATAAACCGCGGCGAGTCCGTAGAGACCGCCCGTGCCTTCACCAACGCTATTCCGGACACGAGCGGCATCGTATTCCTGCTCGACCCGACCGACTCCTTCTTCAAGGCTATCGGCGGCTATGCGATGCCGGAGATGGTCTTCATAGACAGCGGCGGCAACATCATCTACCACCAGCGCGGTCCGATCGACATCGGGGACGTGCAGGCGAAGATAGAGACGCTCCTGCATTCATAGTGCGGATAGCATCATGCCCGCGAGAGCGCGATGAGCGTGACCTCGGCTCCCGCCTTCTTCAGGGGCTTCCCGGCGTTGGCCAAGGTAGAGCCGGTCGTCGTCACGTCGTCGATGAGGAACACGTGGGCGCGATGCAGGAGACCGGGATCGGCAAGCGCGAAGGCTCCTTTCATGTTGGCTACGCGCTGTCGCCGCGCGAGGTGGGTCTGGCGCGGCGTGGCGCGCGTGCGGATGAGCGCAGAGCTGGTGACGACGGCAAGCGTGCCGTCGCGGAATTCCGATGGCAACCTATCGAGTACGAGCTGTATCTGATTGAATCCGCGCTCGCGTCGCCTTGAATCATGCAGCGGCAGGGGAATGATGAATATCGGGCGCGGCGAGAACGCGCGGATGGAAGCGATCTCCTCGCGCAGGTAATCCGCGAGCACCGCCCCGCACAGACGCGCGGCGTGGTCGTTCCCGTCGTACTTGAGGCTACGGACAAGGTCCTGCACTTCAGGCATACGATAATCCATCAGGGTCGTTATCCGCGCATCGAGCAGCTCGTGCGCGGCGACCTTGAGCGGTATCTCGTCGAAGCCGCGCTCTTTGGTGCGCAGCGTGCGCGCATGCGGCGGCAGTATCGCGTCGAGTATTTCACTGCAGGCGATGCGTACGAGACGAATGAGACGACCCCCGTCCATCCATCTATTGTACATCGTTGCCCATGGTACATTTGACGCATATGGAGCTGACCCAAAAGAAATGCGTCCCGTGCGAAGGCTTCGAGACGCCGTTCAACAAAGCAGAAGCCGAAGCGCTGATGAAGCAATTACAAGGCTGGACGCTCTCTGAGGACGGCAAGAGCATCCAACGGACGTTCACTTTCAAGGACTTCGCCGGCGCGATGGCATTCGCCAACAAATGCGCCATGCTCGCCGAAGAGGAGGGCCACCATCCGGATCTTCTCGTCGCGTGGGGCAAGCTCACGGTGCACACCTGGACGCATGCGATCGGCGGCCTTTCGGAAAATGATTTCATCATCGCGGCCAAGATTGACAAGATACCCGTGATATAATTTTCTGATGGCGTTCTCGCTAGGAAACCTGCTGCAAGGGATGAAGTCAGCCGAAGGAAGCGTCGTCGGCGTCGACATTGGAGCGTCTTCCATCAAGGTAGTGCAGTTGCGCGCGAGCCGCGGGGTCGCGGTGCTCGAGACGTACGGCGAGATAGCGCTGGGACCGTATGCGGAATCCGCGATAGGCAAGACCGTGAAAGTCTCTCCGGAGAAGACCGCCGAAGCGCTCACGGACGTCATGAAGGAGGCCAACGTGACCGCTCATGATGCGAGCGTCTCGATCCCGTTCTCCTCGAGCCTGCTCACCGTCATCGACCTTCCGAAGGTCGATGCGGAATCCCTCAAGCGCATCGTGCCGATAGAGGCGCGCAAGTACATTCCCGTGCCAGTCTCCGACGTCGTCCTCGATTGGTTCGTCATCCCGCAAGAATCAGCCGAGACGAGCGCCTTCGACCAGGTGCAGGATCCCAAGAAGGCCAAGGGCCCGAAGGGGCAGGAAGTGCTCTTGGTCGCCATACACAACGACATCCTGCGCACCTACAAGACCGTGATGGCGGATGCCGGCCTGAACGTCGATTTCTACGAGATAGAGGTATTCAGCGCGATCCGCGCGACGATAGACCACGGCATCGCGCCCTTGCTGATGGTCGATCTCGGCGCCTCCACTTCCAAGATGTACATCGTCGAACGCGGCATTGTGCGCCTCACGCATATCGTGACCGCCGGCGGCCAGCATATGACCGAGACCTTGACCAACACCATGGGCTGGGAATTCGAGAAAGCCGAACGCGTGAAGCGCGAGCGGGGGATGATAGATTCGACCGCCTATTCGCGCGAAGAGAACGAGCAGATCAAGGCGGCATTGTTATCAACACTCGCCCGTGTGTTCTCCGAGGTGAATCGGGTACTATTGAGCTACGGAGAGCGGTCCAACAAGAACGTGTCGCGCGTCATACTCACCGGCGGCGGCGCATCGCTTCCGGGACTCGTCGAGATAGCGCGGACATCGCTGAATGCCGAAGTGGAGATCGCCAATCCGTTCGCGCATACCGAGGCCCCTGCTTTCCTCGATGACGTCCTCAAGCACATCGGACCCGGATTCGCCGTATCGGTCGGCCTCGCCCTGCGTAAGCTGAAGCATTCCTAGCGGCAATGCAATACGCAATACGCAATAACGCGATCGCAATCATAAACAACATGGAAATCGGCGTACCAAATTCTTTCATACCGCACGACGCGACTACGCCGAGTGCGTCACCGCGCTACGACAGCAGCAGCGGCCTCACTGACCTGCTTACGCTCGTGGCGGTGGTCCTTTTCATAGCCTCGGCGGCGCTTGCCGCGGGCTCCTTCCTGTATCAGCAATACCTCAACAGCGAGAGTACGTCCAAAGAGACCCAGATCCAGGCCGCGCAGGCCGCCTTCGATCCGACCTTGATACAGCAGTTCACCGCGCTCGACGACCGCATGAACGCGGCCAATACGATACTCGGGGCGCACCTGGCGCCGAGCTCCTTCTTCGCGGCACTCGACCAGACGACGCTCGCCACGGTCTCATTCAACAATCTCGAACTCGATGCCGCCAACCCCCAGGATATAACCCTCAAGATGAGCGGTGTCGCGCGCGATATCAATTCCATCGCGTACCAGGCGGACCTCTTCAGCAAGAGCGGAGTCATAACCGATCCGATATTCTCCGGCATCGACCAGCAGGCCGACGGCGTCCATTTCGACGTCACCGCCACGATAAATCCGACGGACCTCAATTACGAGACCCTGGTCTCCGGAGCGGCGCCCGCCGGCGAGAACCAGCTTCCTGCCGGCACGCAGGCGCCGGTTGCCGGAGCATCGTCCGGATCGACGGTCATATCGCCGTTCACCGGAGCGCCTCAGGCCGCCTCGACGTCCCAGCCCTCATCGTCCTCCCCGGCCGCTCCGTCTGCGGCCGCGAGCGGATCTTCAAAATGATATGCGATCAATACTCTCAGTCGTAGCGATAGTCATCGCCGGGGCGATATTCTTCGTGTATACGAAGCCGACCTTCGACACGATACAATCGACGCAGGCGCAGATAGCCCAGTACAATGCCGCCCTCGACAAAGCGACCCAGCTCCAAGAGCTCAAGCAGACGCTCCTTTCGCGATATAATTCATTCAGCCCGAGCGATCTCGCGCGCCTAGAGACTATGCTTCCGGACCAGGTCAACAACATCGGCCTCATCCTCGACCTCGATACGCTCGCCAACCAGTTCGGCCTGTCGCTCGAGAACGTCAACATCAGCTCACCCGACGCTTCGGGCGCGGGTTCGGTCGGCGCGGTCGGCGCCTCGACCTTGCCCTATGATTCCCTGGACGTACAGTTCACGGTCCATGGCACGTATGCGCAATTCATACAGTACATCACGAACCTGGAGACGAGCCTGCGCATCGTGGACCTCGTGGGACTTTCGATCGGCGGCGGAGCTTCGGGCTCGGGTACCGGCAGCGGGAGTACGGCGCCGGTCGTCACAGGCCCGGCAGGGACGGACAACATCGACTACACGTTCAATATCACCCTGCAGACGTACTGGCTCAATCCAAGCTCATGATCTAATCTATGGCATCCTCACTTCTTCGCAATAAGCTCGTACTCGCCATCCTCGTCGTGGTCGTGCTCGGCGGCGCATGGTACGGGCTCTCTTCCTCGGGTTCCTCGGGACCTCCCGCGGCCCTGACCTCTTCGGGCAACAATACCAGCGGCGACAGCAGCATCGTATCATCGCTTCTGGCGCTGCAGGCGATCACGCTCAGCGGCACGATACTGAGTAATCCGGCGTTCATCAGCCTCAAGGATTTTACGACGGCCATCGTCCCGGAGCCTACCGGCCGTTCCGATCCCTTCGCCCCGATCTCGGCCCAATCAGCCGCGACTTCGAGCCAGGCGAGCGTGCAGATATTCAAACCAGCGCAATGATCCGGACGGTATGATGAGAGATAATGGCAACGACAAGCACTATGCAGGCGAAGATGGCAGATAACGGCGCGACGTCGACCCTCTCGATGCCAGCGCGGGCGCTTTCCGACCAGAAGATACCCTACGAGATACTGCGGTACATTCCGCAGGAATCGGCGGAGCATTACCGGATCGCGCCTTTGGCGGTAACCGAAGGCGTGCTCGAGGTCGGCATGGTGGATCCCGACGACATACACGCCATCGATGCCTTGAACTTCATCGCGAAGGCGACGGGGATGCCCTTCAAGATATTCACCATATCGCAGGCGGACTTCGAGGCGGTCTTGAAGATGTACCGCGGGCTTACGGGGGAAGTCGACCGCGCGATATCCGACCTCGAGACGGAGCGCTTGGGCAAGCCGAAGAATCAGCGCGGAGCCGACGAGACGGACGCGGGCGAAGGGCTCCTCGACCTCGACGATCCTTCGATATCGCGTCCGCGCGGCGAGGTCCGCGACCAGAATATCCAGGAAGACGCGCCGACGATCAAGATCGTCTCGACCATCCTCCGCTACGCCATCGACGGCAAGGCGTCCGATATCCATATCGAGCCCAGCCCCGCGGGCGTGCGCGTGCGCTATCGCGTCGACGGCGACCTCCATACGAGCGTCATCCTGCCCTTGAACGCGCATCGCGGCATCGTCGCACGCGTGAAAGTGCTCTCCTCGATGCGCCTCGATGAGCAGCGGAAGCCCCAAGACGGCCGCTTCGCGGCCTCCATCGACTGGCGCGAGATAGACTTCCGCGTCTCTACCTTCCCCAGCTATAGCGGGGAAAAGGTCGTGATACGTATCCTCGACCGCGACCAGGGCTTCATCTCGCTCGACAAGATCAGCCTCACGGAGCGCAACCTAGCCCTCATGCGCAAGGCCGTCGCACGGCCGCACGGCCTCATCCTCATCTCGGGACCCACCGGCTCCGGCAAATCGACCACGCTCTACTCGATGCTCACCGAGCTCGACCGCGAGAAGAAGAACGTCCTTTCGCTGGAGGATCCGATAGAATATTACGTCGAGGGCGTGATCCAATCGCAGATACGCCCCGAGATCGGCTATACCTTCGCCAACGGCCTGCGCACCACGCTGCGCCAGGACCCCGACGTCATCATGGTCGGCGAGATCCGCGACAGCGAGACCGCCAAGCTCGCGTTCCAAGCGGCGCTCACGGGCCATCTCGTGCTCTCGACCATCCATACCAACGATGCGGTCGGCACCGTCTCGCGCCTCATCGACATGGGCGTCGAGCCGTATCTCATCCCGCCGGTCCTGATCCTCTCCATCGCCCAGCGCCTCGTGCGCACGCTCGTCCCGGGCACGGGGACGCCGGTGCCGCTCTCCGCCTCCGAGCGCAAAAGCATCGAGACCCAGCTCGAGACCTTGCCGGAGAAATACCGTTTCCCCATACAGCAAGAGACGTACGAGCCCGAAAAGACCGCGACTTCCGCGACCGGCATGCGCGGCCGCATGGCTGTCTTTGAAATCCTCGAGATGTCCGCTGAGATCGAGAAGATCATCCTCGACAATCCGGTCGACTCGCGATTGTGGAGCGCGGCGCGCTCCCAGGGCATGCTCACGATGCGCGAGGATGCTATAGTGAAGGCGTTCGACAAGAAGATACCGTTCTCCGAAGTCTCGACGCTCTCGAGCATGATGCTCGAGAACGACGAGGACGAAACGGCCATCGCGGCCCCCGCGCCGGCGGCCGAGGAGCGGGAAGCGCCCGCACCGGCGATAAAGGCACGGCCCGCTGACGACGTGATATGACCGAAAAACCCCCGGAAGAGAGCAAAGGCAGCGTACTCCTGATCGACGATGACAGGTTCCTGCTCGATATGTATACGATGAAGTTCGTCCAGAGCGGCTATGCCGCTCACGGATGCCTCTCGGTCGCCGAGGGGATAGACCTCCTGCGTAAGGGGTATGAGGCCGACGCCGTCGTGTTCGACCTCATCATGCCCGAGCGCGACGGCTTCGCGCTCCTCGAGGCGCTCCGCTCCGAGAAGCTCGGCGCAAGCGCGGTGAGGATCGCGTTGACCAACCAGAGCGACGAGAGCGATCAGGACCACGCTAAGGAACTCGGCGCCGACGCCTGTTACGTGAAGGCGAGCATGATACCGTCGGAAGTTGTCAACATGGTGGGAGCGGAGATCGCGAAACGAAAGGGCAAGTAGGGGATATACTAGAGGTGTGGAATACGCTCCGACACTCAAGAAATATTTGAACGTGCTCGTCCACGAGGGCGCGTCCGACCTGCATCTCTCCACCGGCTCGCATCCGACCATCCGCGTATCCGGATCGCTCCTGCCGATGCTCAAGGAGCCCGTCATGACCGGCGAGGACACGAAGGGATTCCTGCAGGCAATGGTAAGCAAGGAGCAGTATGCGCGCTTCCTCGAGTCTCAGGAGACGGATTTCGCGTATGAGACCGAAGACGGCACGCGCTTCCGCGGCAACGGATTCTTCCAACGCGGCACGGTCTCGGTCGCGCTGCGCCTCATACCCAAGAAGATCCGCACCATCGCCGAGCTCAATCTTCCCGAAGTCCTCTTGTCCTTTGCGCGCAAGTCGCAGGGATTCTTCCTGGTGGTGGGGCCCGTAGGCCAGGGCAAGACCACGACCCTGGCCGCTCTCATCGACCAGATCAACACCGAGCGCATGGAGCACATCGTCACCATCGAAGACCCGATCGAATACGTCTTCGAGCCCAAGCAATCCCTGATCGACCAGCGCGAGGTGCATATCGATACCAAGGACTTCCCGATAGCGCTCCAATCGGCGTTCCGCGAGGACATCGACGTGCTTCTGGTCGGCGAGATGCGCGGGCCCGAGACGGTCGCCGCGGCCGTGACAGCCGCCGAGACGGGGCACCTCGTCTTCTCGACCTTGCACACCAACAACGCCGCCCAGACCATCGACCGCATCATCGATACCTTCAGCGCCGCCCAACAGGACCAGATCCGCCTCCAGCTTGCGAGCTCGATGACGGGCATCTTCTCCCAACGCCTCATCCCGCGCATCTCCGGCGGCCTCATCCCGGCCTTCGAGCGCCTCATCAACAACAACGCGGGCGGCAACCTCATCCGCGAGAAGCGCACCCACGAGATCGACACGGTCATCGAGACCTCCTCCGGCGAAGGCATGATAGACATGAACCGCTCGCTCGCGGAGCTCGTCGCGCGCGGCGAGATCAGCGTAGAGACGGCGTACCAGTATTCCTTGAATCCCAACGTGCTTAACAAGCTCCTCTAAGCCTCGCTGATATATGGCTAATTTTTCCTATACTGCCCTCGATGCCGACGGCAAGGAGCGGCAAGGCTCGATAGACGCGGTCAACATCGATCTCGCTATCAGCGCCTTGCAGCGCCGCAGCCTCGTCATCTCGCGCATCGAGCCGGAAGCGAAGAAGCAGGGAATCGGAGGGCTCAACAGCCGCGTCTCTATCTTCGACCGCGTCACCAACGAGGATATCGTCATGCTCAGCCGGCAGATGACGACCCTCTTCGAGGCGCAGGTCTCGGCCCTGCGCGCCTTTCGCCTGCTCGCGGCGGAGGCCCGCACGCCGAAGCTGCGCCTCAAGCTCGACGAGGTAGCCGACGAGATCCAGTCGGGGAGCACCATATCGATGGCGCTCTCGCACCACGCCGACGTCTTTTCGCCCTTCTACGTCAACATGGTGCGCGCCGGCGAGGAGAGCGGCAAGCTCGACGAGACGTTTTCGTTCTTAGCTGCGTATCTCGACCGCAACTACGAGATCACCCAGAAGGCTCGCAACGCTCTCATCTATCCGGCCTTCATCATCGCGACCTTCGTCGTCGTCATGACCCTCATGATGACGATCGTCATTCCGAATCTCTCCAGCATGCTTACCTCGGTCGGAGGCTCGGTGCCGCTGCCTACCCAGATCGTCGTGGGCGTATCCCTCTTCTTCCGGACCTATATCCTCCTCATCATCATACTCCTCCTGGGCGCGGGCGGATTCCTCTACCGGTATTCGCTGACCGTGACCGGACAGGAGATGCTCTCCCGCGCGCGCCTCGAGACGCCGGCCATCGGCAACATCTACCGCAAGATATTCCTCTCGCGCATCGCAGACAACCTCTCGACCATGCTCAAGAGCGGCATCCAGATACTGCGCGCGCTCGAGATAACCGGCGCGGTGGTGGGGGATCCGGTATACAGCCACATCCTCGAGGAGGCGGCTATCGAGGTGAAGGGCGGCCTGCCGCTTTCGGAAGCCCTGCGCAAGCATCCTGAGATGCCGGGGATCGTCGTCGCCATGATAAAGATCGGCGAGGAGACCGGCAACATGGGCGCCATACTCGACACCATCGCGCGCTTCTACCGCCGCGAAGTCGACAACGCCGTCGACACGCTCGTCGGCCTCATCGAGCCTATAATGATCGTGGTCCTGGCGGTCGGCGTCGGCGTCCTCCTGGCGGCGGTGCTATTGCCTATCTACAACATCGCATCGAGCTTCTGAGCCATTTTCCGGGGATACCGGTTTCCGGACAGGAACGGCTCTGAGAGAGAAGCGATGGATATCCACATGATGACGGCGATATGAAGAAAAA
>VFSW01011981.1_pt1 | contig 12134 bp, 8 predicted proteins | sample 5358111 | NCBI WGS metagenome assembly VFSW01 (sample SAMN11554181, study PRJNA540505) | mine drainage metagenome | isolation source: sediment from site ElyBrook_90M | place: USA: Ely Copper Mine, Vershire, VT | collected 2017
ATGCGCAGGCGTATATGGGATGGAGCCACATGAAAGCGTGGGACGTAGGGGTCAGATAGTGGAGGGCTGAGATACCTATGATGGCGGCGAACAAAACGACCACCTGCCATCTTCGTTCACGACGCATGCCGATCGTCACGACTGCACCCCCCGGCTGGATGTCTCCGAACAAAGCTGACACTACGATACTCCAGGGGGGAGAGATGTGATATGGATCACGCGAAGGCGGATTCCGATATTGCCGCCCTCGCTTGAAAACAGGCAGAGATTGGCCCAATTCGGCCAAACCGTAGCTCCCCAATGCCTACTCCTGGAATCTTGGCGAATTGCCAAATCCATATTTTAGAGGAAGTTGCAATCCTGGATCGATGCTTGGACGCTTTGGCGCGAGGTTTGCATTCTCTTGCTGCGTAAGATAACAGATTCCTCTCGCACCAAGAAAGAGAAACCATGAAAATCGCAACCACCCTCGTTCTAAGTGCCGGTCTGATGTTTGGCATCCCGCTGGCTCAGGCACAGGAGCCGGTGCAATCTGGCGTTGAATCGGGGAGCCAGGAGCAGAACCGCGTCGACACGGAGATGATGAGCCATCAGCGGGCGATGGAAATCGTTCTCGCCTGGCTGCAGCAGGACTTTCCTGACGTTGCCAAATCCAAGGACGGAATCGGCGACGTGCGCGATAAGGCCACAGTCAAAGCCTACAAAAGAGATCTCGACGCACTACGCGTGATCGCCAGTCAGCATAGGCAGTTTGCCACGGATTATGAACGCTGGTGCTCGGGATCTTTCTCCACCGACTATGTCCACTGGTGCGGCCCGGACGTGAAAGAGAATGAGATGGCCGGCCACCAACAGCGTATGAAGGAGATCCTCATCGATCTCTCAACCACGTTTGACAACTACATCAAAGCGGACGATCACGGCATTGACCAGTCGCACATGATCGAAAGAACTCTTCATGCACATCGCGACGCGCTCAATGAGCTTGCTGACGCCATCAAAGATCATGAGCAGGCAGCAGCGCAGATGACGGTCAACGGCGCTCATCACAGCAACGCGCAATCGGGACCAGTCCCACCAGTATCGATCCCGGTACTTCCGCTAGCCGCCTCCAGCCATGCGTCCCTCCCTGCCACAAGGTAGAGGCGCTCGCCCCGGGCGGGCCGAGTCCAGTTAATTGGAAGGTGCGGCAAGGTGAAGCCAGTTGAGCCAACCACCCGCGAGCGAAATGAGGAAAATCTGATGGGTACACTTGCCGGAGACAAGTCCGCATGGGGCGACGATTGGGGATATGATCGCGCCGGCCGTCACTATTTTGAGGCAAGCGAAATCCCGCCGAGCCGGGAAGAAGAAGAGAGGCAGGAACCACCTTCGGACTTGCCTTCGCTCCTGTTCTGCGTTGTTTTCTGGCTTCTGATCGGGGCCGCGGTTGTCTTGGGGTGGATGGGCACGTAGGAGGCTGAGCCGTTGCTTCAGAAGAGGGGCCTGTCGGTTGTGCATGGAGGCTCCTTTGAATCCCACCCTGCACAATGTGCTGCGCAGTTGTCCCGAGCCGTACTGCTCGAACTGCGTAGCTGACGATCTGATTTCAGTGGTCCGTGCCGCGGCAATTCAAGTCCGCAGGTCTCTGGCTCCCTGCGAGCCCAACTCGTCTCCTAAAGCCGGTTCTGCGTCACGGGCCAGAAGTGTTCGGATGGGTTACCTAGTCGAATGAGGACTACCAAATTGCGCGATGCGCGCTAGCGAGGCTAAGGGATGGCGCTGCTTCCGAACGTGTTGAAGTTCTACCGCATCCAACTTGGCCTGTTTCGTCGCAATCGCAAGCTGGTCCTTGCTCTTCTGCTCACCGCGTGCTTGGGCGGAATCGTTCTGCCATTTATCCAAACCGCCTCTTGTGATGTTTCGAACCTTGCCTTCGCCCAAGCCAAGATCAGTCCCATCGCGATCCGCAACTTGGGGTTGCCCCTTGGGCGCGGTTCCCTAGTCTTCGGCAACCTTGAATCGCATGGCTCCAAAGGTGAGGCCAGTCTGTCCGTATCCATCTACGGTCCGCGCAGCCGCGGAACACTCTATGCCGATGCGGTGCGGTTTAACGGCAGCTGGCAACTTACCTCGCTCGACCTGAAGATTCAAGGGCACCCGGACAGGTTGAACCTTATGCCGATCCAGTCCACCATCCCACGCTAGATATTCGGACATCCCGCAGAACAACGCTCGCGCTCAATCGGAGTGTGGCAGCCAGCGCGCAGTCTCGCCAGCCCGATTTGCGGCACCGGTCGCGCCTTTTCAGACAGCGAAGGGGTGAGGTGCCGTTCAAGCGATGTGCCGGTCATCACGACCTTCGATTACTCCATCCGGTCGAGCGGAGCCGCGAGAGTCTTCCCAATACGTGCATTATGCGCAGCTTACGATCACGCGAATGCATCCGGTGCAATCGATGGCGGGTGGCGTGTATGGCGCGGATAACTATGGCACTCGGCATGCAAACACGAAGAGCGGAGAGGAGATTCAAAAATATGAAACAAACAAGGCACTTATTACTCCCGCTGATTGCGACTGCAGCGTTGCTCATCACTGCCACCGCTTGGTCGAAGACGGGGGACACAACTCGAGTTGGCAAGACCGCGAGCATCACCTTCGATCACGAAACCCAGGTCGGTGACGTAATGTTTCAACCCGGTGACTACACGGTTCGCCACCGCATCGTCGGAGCGGATCAATACATGGTTTTCCAACGCACGGTACTGGACTACTCTCGCGGGGTGAGTATGGACGTCGGGAAACCGCAACGGGTCGAATGCAAGATGGAGCCGCTCAGCACGAAAGTCTCGGACACGACGGTCACTCTTCAGCCCGAAGACAATATCGAAAAGCTCACGAAAATCGAGATCGCCGGAGAAAACGTCGAGCATCTTTTCTGAGGCTTCCATGCGCAGATGGCGGACCAAGGGATCGTGCGGAGCCAGCATGGAATTTTGGACAAACCTGTCCGACTCCGGCCCCGTCTCTCGATGGCGGGAAGAAACGCGCTCCACAGGCCCTGAGTGAGACTATCCGAGCCGTAGAGTTTCGCCTCAACGAATCTCCCGGATACGAACGAGAAATGAGGAAGTTAAGATGAGCAGTTTTGGGTGGCTTTTGGTTCTTGTACCAGTTGCCGTCGTTGGCATTTATCTGCTTTGTCAGCGGCGAAGGGCGGCAACTCCGTTCAATTCGATCTCCGAGCTTGCGGTGACTCCAAGTCCCGGCGAAACGTCCGGCTCCAGCCACCATACACCCAACGATCCCGAGGTACAACGGCCTGGTCATCATGGAGGATGCTGCGGCATCACAAGGTGAAGGTGTCCCTGACGGTTCGTGACGGCGGGACACCGGTTCTGGCCGCCATTGAGGAAGCGTGGCGGGCATTCCTTGGAGCCGATGCCATGTGATCAGCGTTATGAGGAACTGATGACCAGAGCGGTGGGCGAAATCCTCTGCCACCTCGACGGCGCGCCGGGACGATCAAGAGTCGGGTGCAATGCGACCAGGGCGCTCCGGGATGAATCACCCCAGGCGGTCAAAGGGGGCTAGCGCTCAGTTCAGCTTTGACCGTCCGGGGTGACTCTGATTTGAGAAGCGCGAAGTACGCATTGCCAGCGAAGGTTCGTCAAATGCGGGGCGAGAACGCGAATCTGTAATTGAGAAACAGGGGGCGCACGTGCCATCGGCTGGTGAAGGGTGGAGACTGTTATGACCAAGACCGGCGCAGCATGCTCGGAGTGCCGTGTTGAGCGGACGAGCCTGGCCGATAAGCGTGGCCAGCCGAGACTGCCTGTTGGCTGGAAGCGGCTCGAGGGGAGGCTTTTCTGCGGGAACTGCTGGGGGAAAAAGTACAGTCTCAGGGCGTTGATCTTTCCAGTTGCGGAGCCGCTGGCGGGAACCTGGAAAGAGTTGGGGTCCGAGCTTCGGACAATGTGGGCACAAACCACAGCAGCCGGCAACTGGATGGTGACTCAGTGCTATGCGCGGGATATTCGGCGCACTCCGAATATGGATCGGATGCCACCGATGACAAGGCTCTATTTATATCCGGAAGCACGAGCGCTCTTCCCGGACCTGCCTCCGCAGAGCATTGCCTCTCTGGCGCAAACAATCCTACGAAACTATCGGGCTATGCGTTACAAAGTGATCTGGACCTGCGCGGCAAGTTTGCCCACGATGCGCTATCCGCAGCCGTTTCCGGTGCATAACCAGAGCTGGAGTTTCTGCTTCGATGAGGGAAATCGAGCCATCGTAAACGTCCGGATCGGCGAACGTCGGTGGGACTTACGTCTCAAGGGAGGGCCGCGATACCGTCGCCAACTCGCCGGATTGCGAAAAATTGCGGTTCCGGGCGAGTTAGCCATTGGCAAGTGGCACGACGGAACCATCTGGTGCAAGCTTGTCGGATGGTTCGCGCACCGTGAAGACCGAACGAAATCGGATGGAACACTGCACGTGCGCACTGGTAATGACTGCCTGCTTATAGCGCTCGATGAAAGGGGAGAGAGGCGGTGGGTAGAGAACTGCGACCAGTTGCCGCGCTGGATCGCCGAGTACCAAAGAAAGCTGCACCGGCTCTCCGAAGACAGGAAGGCTGAACAGCGCCCGGTTCCTTCATTTGCGATGCACTGGAATGCGCTTGTGCGAAAGCAAAGATATCGGATGAAGAGCGTTGTCCAAGAAACAGCGGCGCATATTGCGAATTTCGCTGTCCGGAGTCACTACGCTCACGTAGAGTATGACGACAGCGAACGCTGGCTCGAGGAATTTCCCTACTCCGCTCTGAAGAAGCGTATCCAGTTAGGCTTGGAAGAAAGGGGAATTCAATTTGTTGAAGTCGTCGCGAGTTCTACGGCAACTGAGACAGCTGAATCAGGCGCACTATAAGATCGTTGGATGGTTCTGGGCGACCGACACGCCCGGGCCGCAAACTCGCCGGCAAACCTTGCGTTACCGGCGTCGGCGGCAAGGCCGATAAACGGTTGGGATATTCGGAGCGATTCCGACGGCCCCGGCGGCAACCGAAATCACTTTCAGTTGTTTCGGGTCGAAATAGAAGTAGTCTGCTGACGCACCGTTTCTGTGATGCTGACGGAAATTCGGCTATCAGCTTCAGAACGAGAATGTGATCTGTGCTGTGTGAGTCCACGTGGTTACATAATGGATTCCGCTAAAGGTGGAGAGAAGGTTATGTGTGCACGCTGGCGCATTCCTCGCTTGGGAGTGTCCTCGCCATAGCTCGGTGAGTGCTGTCGGAAAATAGTTCCCGCACGCGCCGTTCGACGAGACACTTTGCCGCGTTAGGCAAGCTGTTCGATGATGGTCTGATGGTCGCAGGAGGAAAAGCTGTTTTGGACAGTTCCGGCGAAAGCCCATGGGAGACCTTAGGCAACATTCGAATGAGCTCTCCCTCGAGCCGTCTACCAAGCTGCGTAGACAGTCATTGACTCAGCCGGCTCATCGATGTGAAGCCTTCCATTCGCGGCGACCGGTATCACTCCGACAGACGGATCCTCGGACTTGAAATTCGTGCATCCGGCCAACGCCGTGTCCTCTACGGGCAGATCCAGCGATCTGCTCGTTGTCCCCTTGTTTACAACGACCAGAAACCGTTCCATCGAAGCACCGGCTTCGGGCCGTGGCAAGCAGCCTCGAGTTTCCGGCGTCCGTACAAAGATAAATGCATCATCGTCGGCAAGGAGATTCTGTTCGAGCCCGCTTTCGAGGGCAGGGTGCCGTGCTCGCAGCGCCAACATTCCCGAGATCCAGGCGAACATGTTTTCCTCGGCAACCGTACGTCCCTCTTTGGAGAAAGCGTTGTGCACATTGGCGGTGAAGCCGCCCGGAAAATCATGGCGATTGTCGGGATCCTCGCCTCCGGTCATCCCGATCTCGTCTCCGGAGTAGATCTGAGGCATTCCGCGCAGCGTTGCTAACAGTCCCAATGCCAGTTTTAGCCTCGAGACAGAACCGCCAGTTTCGGTGAGAAACCGTGTCGTGTCGTGGTTTCCGATGAACGTTACCAGCCGCTCAGGATGCGGATAGAGCGCGTCTTGACGCAGGATGCCGGTCAGCTCCGTCATCGGCTTGCCCTTGGCGAGCACGTCGCGCAGCGCGAAGCACAGCGGATAATCGAACGGCGTGTTGAGGCCGCTGTCGGTGTCGCCTTCGGCGCCTGCCCGCACCGCACCGCCTGCGAAGAATGACGTTACCTCGGGGTCGCGATGATAGACCTCGCCCACGGTGGTCAAATGAGGAAACGCCTTGTGCAACGCGGCGTGGAAGTCGTGCCAGAACGCCCGGCTCACGTAGGGAAAGGTATCCAGGCGGATGCCGTCGAGGTTTGCCGTCTCCACCCACCAGAGAGCGTTCTGGATCAGGTAGCGCGAGACAAGGGCGTTCTCCTGGTTCAGGTCTGGCATGTCGCTAGAGAACCAGCCCTCGGTAACGTCGCGCCAGGCCGCGGGCGGCGCGTGCGGATCGAGCAGATCGTAAAACTCGTATGCGGCTGCGCTATGACGCGCCAACGTGCCGTGCAGCCAGTTGGGCGTGGGCTCATCGGCGATCCACGGGTGCTCCACGCCAATATGATTCGGCACCAGATCAATCACCAGTTTCATGCCGCGTCCGTGGAGCGCATCCGACAGATGCCTGTATTCAGCCAAAGAGCCAAAATGCGGATCGACAGCGTAGAGATCGGTGGCGGCGTAGCCGTGGTAGGCTTCGGACATTCCGACGTTGGAGGCCACCGGCGTGGTCCACACCGTGGTCACGCCTAGCTGCTTCAGGTAGTCGAGATGTTGTTCGATGCCTGCCAGGTCCCCGCCATGCCAGCCGCGGGGGGCCGCACGGTCGTCTCCGGGAGGGTAGGCCGCAGCGCTGCCCCGCGCGAAGCGGTCCGGCATGATGAGATACATCACGTCTTTTTCTGAAAAGCCAGCGTGCGCGTGCGGATCGTGGGAGCGCTCCGCAAGAACATAGGAACAATGTGCCTCACCAGCGTCGCTTGCGGCAGTAATCGCTAACGACTGCGGAGCCGCAGATTCCGTATCGAGCCATAGAAAAGCCCAATGTCCATTCTCCGATGCCTGTGTTCGTTCAAGAGTTACACCGATACCAGTTACGGAAAACTTTGCGTTGCGCAATCCCTCGCCATGCACGAGCAGCATAGGCGAAGGAAACTGCACCCACCAGCCCGGTGGATCGATTTTGTCGATCTTCGGCTTGTCGAGGTGTTCTTCAAAAGTACTCGATGCGCCGGCCAACCCCGGCAAAAAAACGAAAAGAAGTGCCCATAAAAAGATGACCTGTCGTTTCATATCTCTCCAGGAATTCCTCTGTGTTCACTCCGTCGACACGAAGGCCATCCAGCATCAAGGCATCGTGACCTGTATTCGCCAAATTAAGGATCAATTCGTGTCAGGCGTTTGCCGGCGTTCTTCCGCTCCCTGGCGGATCCTCGTAGGATCGCGCGGCGCGGCGGCTGAGCAGGCCACCGCACCGCATTAATGACACGTCGATTGTTAGATTGTTAGAAGGTGAACCGGACCGCCAACTGAATCTCGCGATTGCTGTACACCTGTATGCCCTCAACCTGCCCAAAGTTCGAGCCGGTCACGTTGGAGTTCGGGTTGGTAAACTCCGCCGAGTTGAGCAGATTGAAAGCGTCTGCGTGCAGTTCCAGCGTGTAGCCTTCTGCCAGATGCAGGTTCTTTTGCACGCTGAGGTTCACTACGCGATAGCCAGGTCCGTAGAGCTGGTTCCGGCCCAGCGTTCCCAGACGCGTGTACACCTTGGTGCCGTCCGGTGCGGTGATGGTAGGAATGTTGGCGGAGAATGCGGCCGGATTGAACCAGTATCCCAGGATGCTCTTCGGATAGCTGATCGATCCGACCAGATCAGGACGGTTGCCCGGCTGGTTCTGGCCGGTGGAGAGATCGAACGGCGTACCCGACTGAACAAGCCCGATGATGCTCGTCTGCCAGCCACCGATCAGCCAATCCATAGGCCGAGAGACGTTACCGCCGAAATGCTGCCCGTGGCCAAACGGCAATGGATAGAGGATCGAGCTGCTGAAGACCTGCCGCTGGTCCTGGTTGGAGTTGCCGTAGCCGGCCATCGGGTTGTAGTAGAGAGCCGCGGTCTGCCCTTGGTACGCGCCGGTCGAGTCATCGAGCGTATGCGACCATGCATAAGAGAGGGTTCCCACCAATCCATTCGATGCACGATGTTCGAAGTGCGCTTGCAGCCCATCGTAGTTCGAGGTGCCGTCGTAGTTGTTGTAGTTGATTGAGCCGAATCCCGGGAAGTTCTGCTTGCCTGTTCCGAACTGGTAGAGATTATAGGGGTAATAGCTGGAGAGGCTGGTGCCCCTTGTGCCAACGTAGGCCAGATTCGCCACGTTGTTCGAGCCAAGCTGCCGCTCCAATTGCAGGTTCCACTCCTGCACCATGCTTGTTCCGTTGTTGCGGTTGACCGCAATCATGCTGGTCCCCGCCGGTGGCGCCGCGGGATTAAAATTCGGATAACCACGTGCCGGCAGAGGTGTTACCACCGCGGACGGGCTGCTATATCCGGTGCAGTTATATGAGCCGGTCTGCGTCGCCGTCTGGCCCGTAAACGTAATGCAGTAGCCGTTCGAAGCCAGGTAGCTATTGCTTCCGCCAAAGGGCGGCTGCTCGCCAAGCTGATTACCGACACTGCCGTAGTCGATGAAATAGAAGATCCCGTACCCACCACGGAGCACAGTCTTGCCGGCTCCGTCCAGGTTGTATGCGAAGCCGAAGCGCGGACCGAAGTTGTGGTAGTCCTGATTGACGATGCTCCGCGAAACGCCGTTCTTGCCCGCCTCCAGCACTGTTCCGGTGGTCACGTCGAAGGCCGCCTGTTGATTGTGCGCTTCATACGGACGCGACAGGAAGTCCCAACGCAGGCCAAGGTTCAGGGTCAGGCGACGATTGACGCGCCAGTCATCCTGTCCAAAGATGCCGTCTTCCTGCCCGATGTTGGCAAAGTAACCGGATTGCGAACCGATCTGATAGTTCATTACACTGCCAGCCAGCAACTCCGAAACTTCATAGCCGGTAAAGAGCGGCGTGCCCTGATCGATCCAAAAGTAACCCTTGCCCTCCTGCGGATTGAAGAAGGACACCTGGCGCCGGATCACTGTGCCGCCGAACTTGAAGGAATGTGTGCCGCGGTTCCAACTCACCGAATCGGTGAGTTCGTAAGTGTTTTGCGGAACTGCGTAGAGACCATAGTCGCCCGTGTATTCGAGTTCGCCTGCCCAGCCGCCGATGAGCGCCCCGCCAGTCGTCTCCTGGTTGATGTTGGCGTTCACGATGCCTAGGTTCTTCGACACGTAATCGCCATACATGGGCGGCGTGTAGCCGTAGTTATCGCGGTTGTAGGCAATGTGCGCCTCATTCACAATGGCGGGCGAGAAGATGTGCGTATACCCTCCAGCCCAGCTGCGCGCGTGCGTCGGGTTCATGCCGGTTCCGCCGCCCGCAGGCAGATTCTGGAACTCCGAAGTCTTTGTGTTCACCGAATTGTCGTAGCTGAAGCGGATGAACGCCATGTCGTTGGCGGTGGCGTTCCAATCCAAGCGGACGTCGAAGGTGTTGTATTTGTTGGCCTCGGTCTGCGTATCGAGGTAGTTATTCAGAAAACGGTCTGTTCGCGTCGGCATCGGGAAAGCGTTCAGATAGTTGACTGCTGCCGGATTCAGGCGACCTTGCGGGATGATGTTGCCCTGAAAGGGCTGGCACGTCGTGACGTCGAAGATATCGCCAGCGAAGGCCCCAAAGGTGCTAGCGCCTGCATACGCCTGCGTCTTGCCGTTCGAATCCACGTAGGTGCCCGGATAGCATTGCGGGAAATTTGTCTTGTAGCCATTCGCAATGTTGATGCCGGAGTTAGTCTCCATGCTGGCTTGCTGCAGTTCACTGAAGTTCCCCGTCCGCATCAGCGCAGTGGGCACGGTGACATAATGCGGCGAAACGGCCAACTTCTCGCGCAGCGCCTGGTAGTCACCAAATGCGAACAGCTTGTTCTTGATGACCGGGCCGCCGATCGAGAAGCCTGGCTGATTGCGCAGGAATCCGCCGGCCGCAGTAGCTGGAGCGCCATTAAACCGGTAATTCGGATTCGAGTCGAAACTGCGATCGCGGTAAAACTCGAAGACCGAGCCGTGGTATTGGTTGGTCCCGCTCTTGATGGAGCTGATCACGATGGCGCCGCCAGCTCGCCCGTACTCGGCCGGCGCGACGTTGGTGTCTACCTTGAATTCCTGCGTGGCGTCGATGTTCGGAAAGATCAAAATCGTCCCTACCATCCCATCGTTGTTATCCACACCGTCGAGGATGTAGTTGTCCGACTGGGGACGAAGCCCGTTGACCGAGATTGCTGCGGAGCCGCTCTCGTTGTTGCGTATGGTTTCGGTCATGTTGGAGCTTCCACCTCCCGAAGCTTGATCGCCATATGCACCGCGCGTCACGCCTGGAGTCAGCAAAGCGAGCTGGCTGAAGTTGCGTCCATTCAGCGGAAGATCCGTTACCTGCTTGCCTTCGATCGTCGCTCCAACGGTAGCATCCGAGGTATCGAGCAGCGGAGTGGATCCGGTCACCTGCACGGTCGTGGATGTTCCGGCAGGATTCAGTTGGAAGGCCACGCTCCGCGTCGTCGTGACGGTGATCGTCACAGCTGCAGATTGGCTCTCGAATCCCTGGGCCGAAATCGTGATCGTGTAGTTTCCACGAGGCACGGCAAGAATGCTGAATTCTCCAGCTGCGTTCGACACAGCGCTCAGTTTCAGGCCATTGTCTGCATTGGTGGCGACAGCGGCTGCGCCCTGGATCACGGCGCCGCTCGAATCCGCGACTGTACCTACAATACTGCCCGTATCCGTCTGCGCAAATAGACCAGGTCCATACAATAACATCAGAAATGCTGCCAGCACAGTCCACGCAAAACGAATGCGCTGAAGGCGGCTCGACTCACATCTGCGGCTTTTGAATATCACATTTCCCTCCAAAACTGCGTTGGCTAACATGGTTTGTTTACAAAGCTGCCACGAAGAAACCTTTCCTCGTGACCAAGGTGAACAACGGCTTAGAGTCTTCCTCATGGCTCTTTTCCTCTTCCGCGTTAGCAGAGCGTGACCGAGGTCCTGACGATCGGATGACGGCTCTCAATCGCTGATTGCACGCATGTCCATCGCAGATTGCGAATTGGAAACCGGCACAAGATTCCTCTGCTTGCTGAGTCCCGCAAACGTTCGTTGCCTCGGAGCACGCTTCGCTCTGTGGAGTCTCATGCCGCGTAGATTGCATTCCGGATGACTCAGACGCGTACTCGTCCTTCTCCTTATCGGTACGTCTCTCTCAGCAGTTCCTGAAACCTTGCCCCTGTAGCCAGCACGTTCGCTGCCACATAGAGAATCTCTGCGGACTACATTGAAAAATGCAAAACTCCTTTGTTTTGGGCACACGAACAGACTTAGCTGCATTTGAACTGCCTGATTTGAGACACGCGCTGTGCGAAATCAGCCAGCAGTTTCTCCTTTCCACCAAATATCCAGCCGGATACTGGGCGGCCCGTCGACGCGTAGATATGAACTCCAGGCCCGCGAGTAAATGCGCACTCCTAAGGAAATCGCGCTGATCATGGAAGGGAAGAGAAACAATTTTAAAAAATCTGTATTTCGTAGAGAACGCAGTCCACTTTTGTCAGGTCGGCTTCGCATCGAGGATGATCGGAAGCGCGTGTTCTCTCTATGTCTGCGGAAAGAGTCAATACCCGACAACTGCTCATGGACAGCGGCTGCCCGTTTCCCCTATTTTGCATGTGGTGTGCACGACAGGAGAGTCGGAAAGGAGACGCAATGCCATGAAACACAGTTACTGTTTCCATTGATGGTGGCGGCCAAAACACGAAAGCGTATTCAGCGCTCGCCGGTGTAATGAATAGACGAATTTCGAATCTGTCCAGCAAAGATCCCTTTGAGAGTTCTTCGCGAGAACGAAACGTCAATTACTCCTTTCATGTTGCACGCTGACGCCCTTTTGAAAACTGTGCTACCCGAGGTAAGCATTGGTGACATATTGCTG
>VFSW01011982.1_pt1 | contig 12134 bp, 16 predicted proteins | sample 5358111 | NCBI WGS metagenome assembly VFSW01 (sample SAMN11554181, study PRJNA540505) | mine drainage metagenome | isolation source: sediment from site ElyBrook_90M | place: USA: Ely Copper Mine, Vershire, VT | collected 2017
GAGGCAGCCAGCACCGGCGCGGCCAGTTCGCCCCCGGCCAGAAAAACCCCTGCCGCCGCGCGCACAATTGCCATTCCGGTCGACGGAGGCAGCGCGTAGCTACCCAGCGGCACGGCATGGAAACTGCGCATCAGCGAGGCCAGCAGGATCCGGTCGAGCCCCGCGGCAATCAAGACCAGCGTCCCCATCAACTGGAACAGGTCGCCAAGCAGCGGGGTCTCAATGTGCGTTGAAGGGTCCATCAGGTTAACCAGCGAAAAGCTCAACTGCATCCCCGCAATCTGTCCGGCGAAGAGGAGCATTTCGTTGAGAAGGGCCAGTGTGAGCCCGTAGACGAGGCCCACGGCCAGTTCGCCGAGGACGGCGGAAAAGCCGATCTCTACATGCGCCGCGGGCAGCGTCGCTACAAGGGGAGCCAAAAGGTAGGAGATCGCCAACACCAGCGCAGCCTTGGTGCGCACGGGAAGAGCATTGGAGGAGAAAAACGGCGTGAAAATGAACATGCCGCTCACCCTAACCAGCGCCAGCATCATCGCGCTCAGGAAGACGCTCCACTCGACTTGTGTTCCCTGCTGCATCCTTCTCCCTCTTTCAGCCAAATCCAGCAGCCTTTTGCAGGACTCTCCGCTGTAAACTTTCCGGACTCGGCTGCCCCTTCACCCCAGATAATGCCGGAGGTCCATAAGAAGGAGCCTTGTATAGTCCGCCATGCGCCCCAGGAACCAGGGCATCCCCGCCAGCAGAATGCAGGCGACCGCCAGCAGACGCGGCACTGCCGTCAGCGACTGGTCTTGCAAACTCGTCAGGGTCTGCAACAAGCTGAGCGCGAAACTCAATACAGCCGCCGCCACTAGCACCGGCGCGGCCAGCAGCAAGGCTTCTTTCATTAACTGCCGCAGCAGCTCCGCCACCATGTCAGGATTCATCGCGCCCTCCTCAAAAGCTCTTCAAAAGCGAACTGGCCAGCAAATTCCAGCCATCAACCATCACAAACAGCAGGATTTTGAGTGGCGTCGACACCACCACAGGGGGTAGTTGGAACATGCCGATCGAGGTCGTAATCGACGCCGTCACCATGTCAATCAACAGGAAGGGCAGAAACAACACGGCGCCGATGGCGAATCCCGCCTTCAGTTCCGAAAGAATGTAGGCCGGGATCACCACGCGCATGGGCAGATCGTCCGCAGTGTTGGGCCGCGCAATCTGCCCCGCCGCGGTAAACAACGCCAGATCCTTCTCGCGGGCGTAGCGCAACATGAAGTGCTTTACTGGCTGGGCCCCTTTTTCGATCGCCTCGAAACCCGTAATCTGCCCGGCGCGATAGGGCTCGACGGCCTGCTGATCGACCATCGTTAACACCGGTGTCATGAGAAACCAGGTCATCATCAGCGCCAGGCCCAGCAGGGTCGGGTTGGACGGAGCTGTCTGCGTTCCCAATGCCTGGCGCAGAAAGTGAAAAACTACCAGCAGCCGCACCATCGGCGTCATGGCCATCAGGATGGCCGGCAGAAGCGTGATCAGGGTCAGTACAAAGAGAATCGTCCACTGCGTTCCGTCCGACGGATGCAGCCGGGCATTCAAATCGGGCAGCAGCGAACCCGTACCCGCCGAAGCGGCCTTCGTTGCCATCACCAGGGCTACCACGACACCCTCACGCGGGCGGGACGCATGGCAGCGCCACGGCCCTTGCCGGTATTGAGCGCATAAAATGCTGGAGCTCCCTCTGCCGATGTAGCCACCAGAAACCGGCGTCCCTCTGCCTCCACCAGCGCCAGCGACTGCTTCGGCGCCAGAGTGATGCGTTCCAACAAAGCGAGGCTCGGCTGCGGCTTCGCTGGTCCCGTCAGTCTGGCCAGCAACCAGCGGCCAAGCCCTCCACGCGCTGTTGCAGCAGACTCGTTCTCATTCCTTGACTTCATCACTCGTTTCCTCCCCGTTCGCCCGATAAGCCTGCGATTCATCTCACGCCAGCCGGGTCAGACGGACGGCCAGTTGTGTGTCCACTACTTCGAACTCAGCCCAGGCCAGTTGCACATCGCCTGCGGAGAGCGGCACATCTTCGCCGTGGCCCCACTGCGACTCGACCACCTTCCCCGGCTCCAGCGTCAGCAGGTTACGCACGCGAAATTCCCGCAGCGGCACCGTGACATCCAACTCAACCGGCAGGCGGGCCGCCGGGCCCGTGAATTGAAGTGCTGGAGCACCAAGGTCAGGAGCCTGCATCGCAAGTGCCTGCTCTCCAGTTACATCGCCGGAGGCGGCTGTTCGCGGCGGTTCAACTGAGGGCGGAAGTGCCGATGTCGTTGCCATGTGCCCGCAAAGAAGCAGCGGATTGACCAGAAAAGGAGCACAAAGATTGGAACGGCTTAAGAATTGCGTTCATTGGCCAGGACCGTCTCACGGCCCGCGCCCCTGCGAATCCCCGTCGCTGGTACACTGATGTTTACCGGCAAATCTGCCGCACAGTGCGCCATCAGCCCCGCTACTTCAGGGCTGGCCGAGGTCGAGGAATATGTCAGAACTGAATGGAAACAAAAGTTTTACGGGAACGAGCCTGCGCTTGAAAATCGGCCTCGCCGAGATGCTCAAGGGCGGCGTCATCATGGACGTCATGAATGTCGAGCAGGCGCGCATCGCCGAAGAAGCCGGCGCCACATCTGTCATGGCGCTGGAAAGAGTGCCGGCGATGATTCGCGCCGAAGGCGGTGTGGCCCGTATGGCCAATCCCAAGCTGATCAGGGAAATCATCGAAGCCGTCTCTATCCCGGTGATGGCCAAGGCTCGCATCGGCCACTTCGTAGAGGCACAGGTGCTTCAGGAACTCGGTGTGGACTTCATCGACGAGAGCGAAGTGCTCACTCCGGCCGACGAGGCGCACCACATCGACAAACACGCCTTTAAAACGCCCTTCGTCTGCGGCGCCCGCAACCTGGGCGAAGCCTTGCGCCGCATAGCTGAAGGCGCGGCAATGATCCGCACCAAGGGCGAAGCCGGAACCGGCGACGTGGTGCACGCAGTCAAGCACATGCGCCAGATTTTGAAGGAGATGAAGGCCCTCACCGTCCTCAGCGAGCAGGAGCTTTACGCGGCTGCAAAGGAACACCAGGCGCCTTACGAACTTATCCGCATGGTTGCGCAGACAGGCAAGCTGCCGGTGCCCAACTTCTCCGCGGGCGGCATCGCCACTCCGGCCGACGCAGCGCTCATGATGCAGCTTGGCGCCGAGGCGGTCTTCGTCGGTTCAGGAATCTTCATGAAGGAGCGTGCTACTCCGCTTGACGTCGAAGTCTGGAGCGATGAAGACGCGCAGGCCGGCCTGTGCTCCACCAATGACATTGGTCTATATCGCAATCCCAAGGAGCGCGAAGAGGCTGTATCGCGCGCCAAGGCCATTGTGATCGCCACCACGCATTACAACGATCCCAAGATCGTGGCTGAGGTCAGCGCGCAGGTGACCGGTACCATGAAGGGCCTGGCTGCCGCCGCCATCGAAGAGTCTCAGCTTCTCCAGACCCGGGGTTGGTAGGTGGAATCAGCGACTCCGCCGTTCAGCGGAATACCAGCACGCGCGCGCATCGGGGTTTTGGCTATCCAGGGCGACTATGCTGCCCATGCTGAAGCCCTTGCCGAGACGGGAGCCGAGCCCGTCGAGGTCCGTACTGCGGAGGAACTTGCCGCCCTGGACGGGCTTATTCTTCCCGGCGGCGAATCCACCACCATGCTTAAGTTCCTCGAACGCCGTAACTTGTTCGACGCGCTTAAGGATTTTGCCGGAAAGCGGCCGGTCTTCGGCACCTGTGCGGGAGCCATATTGCTGGCGCGCGAAGTGCTCCATCCGCCGCAGCGATCCCTGGGACTTCTTGACGCCATGATCGAGCGCAACGCATACGGACGCCAGATTGATTCATCCATCCTGACGGAGCAGACTTCCCTGCCCGGAGGCCCGCTGGAGATGGTCTTCATCCGTGCTCCGCGCATTACTGAGACCGGTTCCAAAGTGGAAGTTCTGGCCCGGCGCGACGGCTTCCCGGTGCTGGTGCGCCAGGGCCATTTGCTCGCCGCCACCTTCCACCCTGAGCTATCCTCCGATCGCCGCGTGCACCAACTTTTCGTCGATACGGTCGTTGGCTCCCTGCAAAGACCTAAAATCGCAGACTGACTAAAATTCAAATGACTTTTTAATGCCCATCGGTGACATAGTGTGAGATCGGACCATCTCGCACGATTACTCGTGCGTCCAAGCAAAGGTGGAGTAATCTCTACAGCACAGAGGCTTCGAATGCCCGTTACCTTCACGCGCGCCCCAGCGGAAATCGAACGGAAAGAACCAGGAATCGGCGGGAAGCCTCCCGTCGACAGACGTCCCACCGGCGGAGGAGGGGGCGGAGGCGATGACGACTGGCAACATCCTCATCGCGGCCCTCGCGAGCGGCTAAATAAAATCCGCTTTTTCGTCTTCTTCGGACTGGCCGGCGACATGATGTTCTTTGCCGCGCTCGTTGTCCTCTTTTTCGCTCGCCAGGCCGGAATTCACATGGATCCGCGCAGCCACGAGATGATTGGTGACTGGCATCCCATCAGCCTTCCCCCCATCCTTTACCTGAATACGGCCGTGCTTTTACTCTCCAGCCTCACGATGGAAATCGCTCGCCGCAACATCTTCCGCGAGATCGACGTTCTCGAGGAGTGGCTCGGCCTGGGCCGCCCCGCCCTGCGCCGTACCCTGCCGTGGGTAGCAGCGACGCTGGCTCTGGGAACCACGTTTATCGTCGGTCAGGCCATCGCGTGGCGCCAGTTAACCGCGCAGGGCTTCGCCTTCGACCATTGGTCCACCCCGGCCAGTTATTTCTTCTACATCGTCACGGGATTGCACGCCGCTCACCTGGTCCTCGGCGTTCTCGCTCTGGCGTTCTGTCTCTGCGCCCTTGGCTGGCTTCGCAAAGTGGAATTTCGCCAGATTGCAGTGGATGCTACCTCCTGGTACTGGCACACCCTCGGTCTGGCCTGGATTCTGCTGTTAGCCGTGCTCGCAGCCGGACAGTAAGCTCGGTTGCGAAAACCAGCCCACTATCAAAGAATTCTCGCGCAAACAGCAACTATTAGGCATTTTTAAGAAACCGACTCTTATTGAGAATGCCGCTTTGATTTCTTCGAGGGTGGTCGGGGTTTGCTCGTGCCCGGCGCTGTCGCCATAAGCATAAACTCATCTTTTTTCTCGACTGTCGCATCGCCGTCCGGGTCCTTGACCTTCCACATAACCGCATGCAATTGGTGGTTGGCGATTTCGAGCGTCAAGTAGTGGTACACCGGGAACCCAGTGTCGCGATAAAGGTCGGATCTCCCTCGAAACAGGAGTGGATAGGGCTCCGCACCGCCCCCACCGGTCACGACGTATTCCACGCCTCGCCGTTCAAAACGCTCGTAATTGTGGATATGACCGTTGAACACGATGATTCTGGCGTGAATGTTACCCAGCCTCGCCTCAAGCATGTTTCGCAGCCCGACGGCGTCACCCGTCGGAATTCCTACGAAAATCTGCGACTGTCTGTCGGCCATCCAGGGCAAGTGATACAGGATGAAGAGAAACTCCACTTGCGGCGGCACATGGCCCAGTTGCGCGGCAAACCATCGCCCCTGCGCGGAGGAAGCCCCCGTCGGCTCATTACAGTCGAGTGAGATCACCTCGACGCTGCCCAAGAGCGCTGAATAGTAGCTGTGTTTTTGGATTACGGGGAAGTTGGCGAGATAGTTCGCCATGCCCTCCGCCCAGCCGCCCTTGACTTCGTGATTCCCGGTCGTCGGCAACTGAATGATTCCATGCGCCCGCCACCCGGCGGTCTCTTTCTGAAAGTCGTCCCAGTCTTCCGCCTTCGCGCCGGTAAACGGCGTATCTCCCGTCAGGAGCAGCGCGTCCGGGCTTTCGTCAGCGATCTTTTCAGCCAGCCACTTGCGCACGCGGGGATTGGTCCCCATGGTCACTGAGGGATCAGTGAAGCGCGTATCGCCGTAAGCGACCAGTCGGATAGGCTTTCCAGGAACAAACTGAGGAAAAACCAGGGTCGGCTTCGTATCCGGTACCGGAGCGCCGGCAATCGCGGTGTCGAGCAGAATCCCAGGCAGCAGAAATACGGCGATCAGGGAAAGCGAAGATATCTTCACCTGTGTCGGGGGCTTACACAACCAGGAAAGGCTCACAGCCTGAGATTACCAAAGGAGACTCTTCAGCCATAGGCCCCTCAGTCCTTTGGATCTCCCTCACCCTGCCAGGTGCGCGTGCAGAAAGGCACGGACTCTCTCTCGAAACGTGGGAATCTCGGGGCATGCAAAATAAACCTGCCGGTTGCGCGCCATCATAAGCTGGATCGCCTCCAGTTGAGGATCGTTTGCCGCCAAACTTCCGCCATTGTGCACGAATTCATCCGTAAGGTATTCGATTGCGTGGCCGAGCATTTCCAGAGCGTGTCCTGCCTCCGGAGTGATCTTGCGCCGGCGATTGCCGGGAATCGCCGCCGGAACGGCGCTTGCGGACAGTGGAATGTGAAAGCCAGTGGTAGTCGTCGCCATGAATTTATCCTTGCTCAATTCCTCGGCCGCACCAGCAGCTTTCTTTAGGTGACGGAGGTACTTGATTCATTTGTGGACAGCAGATTGTGCCTTTTCCCATTGTGAAAATTGCGTGACGTCGATCACAGTGTTATGTAACCGGGATCATGTTCCATCTATCCAGTTAACCCTTGAGTCCTGATACCTTCGCCTTGACGGGACGACTTCGAAAACCTAAGCTCAAACGAGCGGCATGTCGCACTGGAGACAGCCAAAACCTGCACGTGGCGCTATCATTTCCAAGGAACTTCCGGACAGGCAGCGATGATTCCTTACCATTGGCAATATTTGCCGCTTTTGTTACAGATACTGGTCGCGTTCGGCATGGGCGCGGGCATGGTTACGGCCTCGTGGTTCATCGGCCGCCATCGCAATACCAGGACCAAGCTGGCGGCATACGAATGCGGCATAGAGGCGGTCGGCGACGCCCGCGGCCGATTCAGCGTGCGCTTTTACATGGTGGCCATGCTCTTTATCCTCTTCGACGTCGAAGCGGTCTTCATGATGCCCTGGGCCGTTATCTATCGCAAACTGCCTGCCATCACCGGGCATCGCCTTTTCGGTTTCTGGGAAATGATCGTCTACCTCGGTTTTGTGGCCGTCGGCCTCTACTACATCGTGCGCAAGGGCATCCTCGACTGGAGCCTGGACAAGGCGGACCTCTAAGCATGGCTGAAGCCAAACCAAACCTACTGGCCGGAAAGGCAGCCGTTCTCGAAGGGCTACCCGATCATCCAGCCGTCAAAGCCATTCTTGGCTGGAACGCCGACGCCCTTACCGACGCCAAGTATGATCGCGGCGAACTTACCCTGACGGTCGGTGAAGACGCGATCCGCGGAGCCTGTGCCACGGTGCAAGCGGCCGGCTATAACTTTTTTGAAGATATGACCGCGGTGGACTGGTATCCCTCGTCTCCGCGTTTCCAACTCAGCTACCACATCCTTTCGCACGCTTATAAAGAGCGCCTTCGTCTCCGCATTATGGTCGATGAGGCCGACGCGTCGGTCGAGTCGATCACGACCGTCTGGCCCGGAGCCAATTATTACGAGCGCGAGGTCTTCGATCTGTTCGGTATTCGCTTCGAGGGCCACCCCAACCTGCGCCGCATCATGATGCCCGACGACTGGAAAGGCCACCCCTTGCGCAAGGATTATCCCGTGGAGGGCTACCGTTGATGCCTGACATTGTCGGCACACCCATTCTGGAAGCCCCGATCGCGGAAGGCGCGCGCGACCAGCACATGGTCCTCAACATGGGACCGCAGCATCCGTCAACACACGGCGTGCTGCGCCTGGTGCTCGAGATTGACGGCGAAATCGTCGTTCGCCTCTATCCGGAAATCGGCTATCTTCACACTGGCATCGAGAAGACTTGCGAAGCCAAGTTTTACCAGCAGGTGGTCCCCCTCACCGACCGCGTGGACTACCTCGGCCCCATGGCCAACAACCTCTGTTATTGCCTGGCGGTCGAGAAGCTCCTGCAGCTTGAAATTCCGGACAAGGCGCAGTGGATCCGCGTGCTCCTCACAGAACTCACGCGCATCAATTCACATCTCATCTGGCTGGGTACGCACGCCATGGACATTGGCGCGCTCACCGTGTTCCTTTATACCTTTCGCGAGCGTGAAGATATCCTGCGCATCTTCGAGATGGTCTCAGGCCAGCGGATGATGACCAGCTACTTCCGCGTTGGCGGCCTGTCCATGGATCCGCCGCTGGGCATGTTCGAGCGCATACAAGGTTTCATTAAGACGTTCCCTGAAAAGATTGACGAATATTCAAACCTGCTTACCGGCAATCCGATCTTCGTCAACCGCCTCAAGGGCGTCGGCTATCTCTCAAAAGAAGATGCCATCGCGCTGGCCGTCACCGGTCCTGTCATGCGCGCTTCCGGCATCGACTTCGACCTGCGCCGCGACATGCCCTATTCGAGCTACGAGAAGTTCCAGTTCCGCGTGCCGGTATCGAACGACTGCGATGTGTGGGCAAGGTATCTTCTCCGCCTCGATGAAATGCGCGAGAGCGTAAAGATCATTCAGCAGGCGCTCGACGGCATGCCCGAAGGGCCCACCAAGGCCAACGCACCCAAGATTGTCCTGCCCGATCGCGAGCAGATGAAAACCCAGATGGAGTCGCTCATCCATCACTTCAAAATCGTTACCGAAGGCTTCGCCGTGCCTGCGGGCGAGGTCTACCAGGGAATCGAATCAGGCCACGGGCAGATGGGATACTACGTAGTGTCCGACGGCACTGCCAAGCCCTATCGCGTGCATATGCGCTATCCATCATTTGCAACACTCCAGGCGCTTGAAACCATGTGCAAGGGCCGCATGCTGGCGGACGTTGTCGCTGTCATCGGCTCTATCGACATTGTCCTCGGGGAGATCGATCGCTAGTGCCGACAACGGCACAGTTGTACGTGGAGCTCTGGGTCTCATTGGCTTCACTTTTACGCAGTTACACAGCAGCCCATGGGCTTAATGGAAACCGGCAGGCAACCATCGAGTTGGGCGAGGAACAGATAACAGTTCGCCATAGCGACGCGTGGCTGAGTTTGAGGCGGAGCGGCGCCGAAATTAGCTGGAGTCGCGACCACGGACGAGCCGGAACACTCATAATGACAGAAGCCGGACGATTGCGATCCGGCAACGGTGAGGAAGAAGAGATGGATATGGCGGCAGAAAGCTGGGCCCGGGAGCTGATGCATGAGCAGTGAAATCCCGATGGGCTCTGAAACCATGACGATCTTTTCACCGCAACTCGCGGCCCGTTTCGATGCATTGGTGCTGAAGTACCCGGCCAAGCGCTCGGCGCTCATTCCCATGCTGCTTTATGCGCAGGATGAGGTCGGCTACCTCTCGGACGCGGTCATAGACGAGATCGCCAGCCGCCTATCGATCACCCCTCTCGACGTGCGCAACGTCGCCACTTATTACTCCATGCTGCGCTTCAAGCCGGCTGGCCGCTTCAACGTCCAGGTATGCACGAATATCAGCTGCATGCTGCGCGGCGCGTACGATGTGTATGAGCGCTTCCAGGAAGAACTCGGCATTGGTCACAAGGGCGTTACGCCCGATGGCTTCTTCTCGCTCGAAGAAGTCGAGTGCATCGGAGCCTGCTGCTGGGCCCCCGCCATCCAGGTCAACTACGCGTTTCACGATGAGCTGACACCTGACGACGTTCCCGCCATCCTCGCCCAATATCGCGGCCAAGACCAGGAGAAAAATGCCTAGACTTGTCTCCCATCCCGACGAGGTCAAGATCGTCTCGCGCCGCTTCGGCCAGGGCGCGGCCAATATCGACAAGTACATCGAGCTTGGCGGCTACGAATCCGCGAAGAAATGCCTCGCGCAGGGTCCCGAGTGGATCATCAACGAGATGAAGTCCTCGAACCTGCGTGGCCGGGGAGGAGCGGGGTTTCCAACCGGACTCAAGTGGTCCTTTGTTCCCAAGCAGTCGGCGAAGCCCAAATACGTGCTCGTCAACGGCGATGAGAGCGAGCCCGGAACCTGCAAGGATCACCTCATCTTTCTGCACGACCCGCACGCCGTTATCGAAGGAACGATGATCGCGGGCATGGCCATCGGCGCCAAGGTTGGCTTCATCTACCTGCGCGGCGAATATCGCTACCTGCTTGAGATTATGGAGAAGGCTGTAGCCGACGCCTACGCCAAAGGCTTCCTCGGTAAAAACATTTTCGGCTCCGACACTGAATTTCAGATCATCACGCAGACCGGCGCCGGCGCCTACGAAGTGGGCGAAGAGTCGGCCCTGATGGAGTCGCTTGAGGGCAAGCGTGGCGTGCCCCGCATCAAGCCTCCCTTCCCCGCAGTCGTCGGACTCTACGGCGGACCCACCGTCATTAATAACGCCGAGACCATTGCCACTGTCCCTCATGTCATCGCCATGGGCGGCCCGGCGTTTGCGGCTGTAGGCTCTGAACGCAACGGTGGCACTCGCCTCTTCGGGCTCAGCGGCCACGTCGAACGTCCTGGAGTCTACGAGCTTCCCATGGGCTACAACCTCAAGAAGATGATTTACGAGGTGGGCGGGGGCGTTCGCGGCGGACGCAAGCTTAAGGCTGTCGTCCCAGGCGGTTCTTCCACGCCTGTTCTGCTTCCCGAAGAAATCGAGAATCTGGGCATGGACTTCGACCAGGTGGGCAAGGCCGGATCGATGCTTGGCTCGGGCGGCGTCGTTGTGATCGACGACCAGACCTGCATCGTCGAGTTCGCGCTCAGGACCATCAGCTTTTATCAGCACGAGAGCTGCGGCTGGTGCATCCCATGCCGCGAAGGCACCGACTGGCTCAAGAAGACCATCACTCGTTTCCACGCCGGATTCGGCGTGGCCAAAGACATCGACAACATCCGCTACCTCGCCGAAAACATGATGGGCCGCACCTTTTGCCCGCTCGGCGACGCGGCGGCTATGCCCACGCTGGGCTTCGTGAAGAAGTTCCGCAAAGAATTTGAAGACCACCTCGACGGCAAGCCCTGCCCGTTCGCCAAACATGTTGAACTGGCGGTTGTTTAGTATCTGGAATACCGAACGAGACAAAAAAGGATTGACACTGACGGATGGACCGTCCAGCGACAAGCAAATGATTCTTGGGAAAGTTAAGGGTTCAGTCTGCAACCTAAATTTGTGATTTGTGGCGCGTTACTCTCCCCGGCGCTCCAGGCAGGAGCCGAGGAGAATTATGAGGCCGCAAGAGTTGGTTCGCATACTTGAAGCGGACGGTTGGTACAGCACAGGACAAACCGGGAGTCATAGGCAATTTCGCCACCCGATTAAGCCTGGACTTTTGATAGTGCCGATGCACACTGGTAAGGAAATCGGGAAGGGACTGTTGCACAGTATCCTAAAAAGGGGCAGGTTTGAAATGACGCGTAATTATCTCGTCGTCTACGAACAAGGCAAGTTCAACTGGAGCGCCTTTTCTCCGGACTTGCCGGGTTGCGGATCATTGGGAGACGCCATCGAAGATACGCGCGCAAACATGCGTGAAGCCATTGAACTCTTTCTGAGCGAAACAGTTGCAACCGGTGAACCAATTCCCGCTGCTCAAATCGCGATCGTGAATTTCGATGAATTTGACCCGGCACGCGAAGCGAAACAATATGTGGTCGAGTGGCTGACAGTGTCGCTCCCCGAAACCGCAAGTCAAGCCGCTTAAGGAAAAAATGGCAGACGTAACCTTCACAGTCGATGGAAAGAAGCTGACGGCTCCCGCGGGGACGCTGCTCATCGAAGCCTGCCGCAAGGCCGGCATCGAGATACCAGCTTTCTGTTACTACCCCGGGCTCAGCCTGCAGGCCGCCTGCCGCATGTGCGTCGTGCGCCAGGAAAAAGTTCCCAAGCTCCAGACTGCTTGCACAACCACGGTTGCCGAAGGCCAGGTCTTCATCACTGATTCGCCTGAGATTACCCAGGCACGCAAAGCGACCATCGAACTCCTGCTCGGCAATCATCCCCTCGACTGCCCGGTCTGCGATGCCGGCGGCGAGTGCGAACTGCAGGACATGACCT
>VFSW01011983.1_pt1 | contig 12134 bp, 17 predicted proteins | sample 5358111 | NCBI WGS metagenome assembly VFSW01 (sample SAMN11554181, study PRJNA540505) | mine drainage metagenome | isolation source: sediment from site ElyBrook_90M | place: USA: Ely Copper Mine, Vershire, VT | collected 2017
CACCGACCTTGACGACGTGCCGGCTGACACCGACCTTGACGACGTGCCGGCTGACGGCATATCGTATCTTACCGCCCTACGGGCGTACGAAACGTACCAAGCTATCGTGTACCGGTCCGCGCGCGATGCCTCTGCTTCTGCCGATATTGCGTTGCGAGGTGCTAGAACGGTGTCCGAACAGACCGCTCTTTTGCCTACAGCTACAGAGGCCCGTAGCGCCTACAATATCGCGTCTACTGAGCTGAATAGGCTTAGGACCATCTATATCAACGCATATGAAGAGTACCAGCAATCCCGAAGGGTTCAAAACGAGGCAAACCGACGCATGACACTCCGCAGGCAAGAGCGCGTAACGCGTGATAGAAACGTGGCTCTGCGCGCAAGCGTTATCCCCGTCACGGACGAGCCTTCTGACGACGCCTATTCTATTGAAGTACGGCCGCCGCGCCCTACAGGTAACTCCGCGCGCCGTGCGCTTTGCCCCCCCGGCGATGATCGGTTGCCGTGTGGATGCTACTGGGATACTCCGTGTGGGCTACGTTGCCCGGCACGCCGTAACGGCAGCCTCACGATGAATCCAAACCGTAGCGATAAGCACGGTACGCCGTTCCTTCTCAAAAAAGGAGCACCAGGCATCAATCGCACCATTGGCGTTGAGGTTGAATACAACGAAAGTGTTGACATATCCCCGTGGGTATTCAAGTGGTACGGCGCCGTGCACCGTGACGGATCATGCGGCTTTGAGGCTGTAACCACACCTCTAGCTGGCGGCCATGTGGACGCATGCATCCGCGACCTTACCAGGTCGCTACGTGCAGCCGGCGCAGGCGCGGACGAGCGGTGCGGCGTGCATGTGCACGTAGATGCACATGACATTACTTGGCCTTGCATGATGCGTCTTCTTACGGCGTACGCCCTAGTGGAGCCTATCTTGTACCTCATTGGAGGCCAGCATCGTATGGCAGACCGCTGGTGTACGCCTTGCGGTAAGGCTTACGTAACTGGTATCAATTCGGAAGACCCTAAAGAGGGTGTGCTTTCCGTGGCGTTCGCCGAATCAATCGGCCTTGCGGTATCAGGTCTTACCAATGAGGCAGGGGGCGGCGGTAAGGCCTACATGAACAGCCGACCTGTAAAGAAAGATGGGGGGCGTTACAAGGGACTGAATATCGTCCCGTGGATTGTGGGGCGTCGCGTCAAAGCCCTTGATTCCACGGTGGAATTCCGTATCCACCGTAACAGCCTGGACGCTCGGCGTATCGCCGGGTGGGCGCACCTATGCGCTGCCTTGGTGGAATGGTCGTCCAAGGCTACCAAACGAGACGTTGACAAGCTTCCCAAGTCGGCTTTGCGTGCCTTGTGTATCATCGCACCGAATAGCAAGCGCTGGATTCTCAGCCGCATCGCAGATTGGCGCCGAGCTACCACTGCCGAAAAGCTACCCATGTGGAGTGAATCCGGCCGCAAACCGAATCGTCGCATCAAACTTTCAAAGGGAGTATGGTCATGTGCGGTCTAGGCGGATACGTAGGAGTCCAGGATAGGCTTGCCCGCCTTTCACTGGTCTACGGGCTTGGCTTCGGCATTGACCGCCGAGGTGGGCATGCCGCTGGCTTCGTCTCTACAGGAGACGTGCTAGGCAAAGCCATCAAAGTGTCTCGCAAGGTTGGTACTTGGAAGGATGCGTCTACCAAGTTTTTCCGCAAGGCAGGGTCTGGCACAACCTGCGTCATGCACGCCAGGTATGCTACGTGTGGCAAAAAAGACGCCGTGGCACACGCTCACCCCTTCACTATCCGCCGCGACGGTAAGGACGTCATCTATGGCGCACACAATGGCGTCATCAGTGGCACTGATCGTACCGCAAAAGAGTATGGTCGCGACCATACCGTAGATAGCCGCGAAGTGTACGAGCTTATCGCTGACGGCAATCTGTCGGACCTACAGGAGTTGGAAGGCTACGGCGTGCTAACATGGCTCACTCCCGGGTCAGACGCTGTCAACGTGGCCCTGCTCTCCAAGCGAGCGGACTTCATCGCTTGCACGGTAGAAGGTGGTGGCGTTGTATGGGCGTCTACCGAGAGCATCCTAACCGATGCGCTCAAGGTTGCGAGCCTGGCGCGCGTTGACACGCTCAAGCTCCATGACGTTGGCGTGGTCTATCAGCTGTCAGCCGACGGCGTCAAGGCTACCGAGCTAACGGGGGTTAACGTCAAAGCACCAAAACCGTATGTGGGCTCTAATACCACGTACGATTACAGCGGTGAATGGTGGAATCAGCCCCGCGGAATGTCCCTTTACTCTGGTGGAAACCACGGTAATCGGCGTGCCTACGAAGAGTGGTCAGAAGAGTACGACCGTCGCAAGGCAGACCGTGAGGCCAAGTACGAGGCTTTTCGTGCCAAGCACGCGGCTCTTCGTGCCAAGCACGCGGTCAAGGCCGATGTTTCTGCTCTGAATACATCTGGCAAGCGCCGTAAGGATGGCACCTTTCCGCCGTTCACTCAAAGCGATGGTACTGTTTGGAATCACAATGGGAAGCATTGGGAAAAGGCACCCAAGGCTCCTGTCAGTGACCTGTCGTCCGCTCAGGCCCAGGAGCCAGAAAAAGACACCCAACCTACGCAATACTGCGCTCACTGGACGTCCCTGTATGCCTATTGCTGCGCGTGTGGGCCTGGCCGATGGGAGAACGGCAAGCGTATTCAGTACGAAAAGCTGATGTGCGACCGGTCTCCGAACGACATCAACCATGCCACTGAACCTCAGATTCGCATCGCTGAGTCTGCCGGTAATTGGCCGATGGCCAAAACAGCCGAGCCAAGGTTTGCCGATGGCAAGCTGCCTGAGTGGGACAGCATGACGGACGCCGAGATTGATAGCATTACGGATGAAGAATGGGACCTAATCTCGGATGCCTACATCGGAGAAAGGATGCGCCGATGAACGCCGACACCACCAAGGCTAAGCACGAGTACAAGGCCGTGCTTATCGCACATGGTCGCACACTCAATCGTCACGCGCCCAACTGGACGGCACACCTTGATACGCTGGAGCATTGGCTCCAGCACGAGCTATCACGGCCGCGAGACTACATCGGTGCAAGCTGCACTAGAAAGGAGTGTGATATCTAACGCTTTCCGTCGCTTTCATAGTTCTCCTCTTCGTTATCCTGTCCGCGGCAGAAGCCGACGGATGAACCAAACCACGGCACCATGTGTGCCAATTCAGAAGGATTCTCATACCATGGCTCTCAATTCCAACGGTCTCAGCAACATCGTTCGTTTCTTCGTCCTCGTCTTCTCGGGTAAGACTCCGGGAGGTACTGGTGTGCTCCACATCCGCAAGAAGGGTTACAAGTCTTTCCGTCAGGAGAGCAACGCGGCTAAGTGTGCGGCGCGGCTTGCGAAGAAGAACCCTGGCATGCGCGTGTACGTTGCCAAGCTGGCAAGCGGAGACGCAGTGCCCCCTCCCGCACCGCCGAGCGGTCACACCAACTACTGAGGTAGTCGGATGAGTTGACGCTTGCGGCGCGTCCTTCTGCCGGTCAAGGTCTATGCCCTCCTATGCCACTCACGTGGTAGCGTAGCCCATGGCCGGCAGTTGACGCCTCACCAGCTGGGACCCTATCCCGTTGCGAATGGTGCAGCAATATAGGGCAAACCTGCAACGCACCAGGGAACGCATTCCCCATGCAAGGCAAGGGCCGCGGCAAGGATTCACGCGGCTAACGGCCGTACACATTAGCTGTAATTCGTCCAGGCTTGCACTTCGCGACCTGGACGGGTCAGTGTGGCCGAAGGGCCTAAAACGCATCCTGGTGCATCCTGGTGCCAGCAATGGCCAACCGAAACATAGCAAAAAGCCCGTGTTTCGCATTGCGTCATGAGGCAAAACCGGCGTAATTGGCGTGGCTCCAATAGCAGCGAAAGGCGAGTCGTCCAGTGAAAAGTAGAAGAAACTGGCGCTACGGCGCTAAGCGTTGGTGCTTCTCATCCGGTGCTACCGGTAGGAGTAAGGAAGCAAAGCGAATCAGGCGGGTATGGCAGATGTGCTGGTCTGACATGAAGCGTGCCATGGGCGACTCGCAACGCTGGACACATGCGGCGTGGAGCATGTCCCGTTGAGATTGCTACGGGCGTGCGCGGCTCTAAGAGCTTCGCCTTTGTTCAGCTGCGCGCGAGGTACATCCTTGACATCGCTCGCGAGCTTGCGGGCGCTTTCCGTGCCAAGCCTAGCTCCCGACAACTTGGTTACATAGTAACCCAGTTGGGGGCGGTAGGCCTCACTAGGACGCCGGCATGGGGGGTCAATCCCTCGTGCCAAGCGTCGGCATGGGTGGGAACGCCCTCGTTTGGGGGGGCCGGCCTGTAGGCTACGCCCCCCGTTTCACTCTGGCATGGGGTGCTCAGCCCCCGTACCAAGGCCTGGCATGGGGTGTCTAGCCCCCAGAAAGTTGGCATGGGGGCGCTGGCCCATAGGCGAAAGCCCCCAAGGGGGTGGCACGTGGCCGGCCCGGAGGGCCCAAGTCCGCGATAACAATCAAGCATTGACTTTGCCCGGTGCGGTGACTACACTACAAGTATGACACCGTGCATAGAGTGGAATGGCAAGCTTGATAGGAACGGTTACGGAGCAATCTCAATCCGGAGGCCTGGAGAAAACTGGAAAAGACAGTCTGTACACAGGCTTGCGTTTGAGTGGGCCAACGGGAGACCTGGTATACCTATGGTTTTACACCGGTGCCACAACAGAAAGTGCTGGAATCCGGAGCACCTCTACGAGGGCGACAACGCTCAAAACATGAGAGACAGGGCCGAGTCAGGTCGTAACCGCTCAGGCCAGGACAAGTATCGCCATCTTATCGTAAGGATTCGGGAACTTTGCAGGTCAGGACACAAACAAAGAGCCGTAGCCAAGCTTCTGGGAGTACCGAAGTCTGTGGTTGGAGACATCATGTCTGGGGCATGCTGGTCTGACGTGGTGTAACAAAAGCAAAAAGGCCCTGCCCGCGAAGGGAGAGCCTCAAACGCCGCCTTAGGCCACTTGTGTTTGCTGGTAGTTACGGACTTGAACCGTAATTCGGGTCACTGAGGGCCCTGTTCTGCCATCTGGTATGTAAAACCAACTTGAACTAACTACCGAAGAACATGACGATTTCGTTCGTCACCAACGCTCAGGTTGACGGAGGTGACGGACCTACTGCCGCTCCTGCCTTGTTGGCCCCTGAGGCCCGTAGCGGGACTTGGAATTGAACCAAGTTTTACGGCTTATGAGGCCGTCGTGGTGCCTGTCCACTATCCCGCCAAATGTACGGATTGAGCGCCGTACCGCTGCAAGATAGAATTAGGATTCCGCGTGTCTAGCGCTGACCCACTTGGTAACCCGCTAACTCCTTTCACTATTTATAGTACGTCGCTTAGCTCAGGACCGCAAGGCCCGTCCTAAAAAAGATTGTCAAGCCGTAGAACTATTCGCCTGCAACACCGACACCTTACCTCTCAAGCCTTCTCCGTTTCGTACAACCGCCAGGTATGACCACTTTTGTCCGCACTTACGACAAGTGCAGACACATCCATCCATAATCCTAATGGATTCACACATATCGCCGTAGTCATGGTCACAAAGCGAACGCCGGATATCCTGGTCTGTCATGCCATGCTCACGCATTTGCTTGTCATTCCACATGCCTTTACAGTAACCACTGTAAATAGACCTGTCACGCTAGCACCGCGGTAACATTCATCCGGAGGCCCATGGGGGCCTAGGCAGTAAGTGAGACCAGCGCCTCTACACCAACAAGTCACCTAAGTGAATACCACATCGCAAGGGCAAATGTCAACGCGGGCGTGACGATTGTGTCTTGTTGACAGCATCTAAATGAATGGTTATAGATTGTACATAGTGTCAGACGTAAAGAGACTGTCTAGGGACGCAGAAGCTGGCGAGAGCCTTGTTGGAGGATTCGTTAGGACCCGTGCTCCTAGCAATCCGAACGGCGGCGGCGTCATCGTGGAGACTCCTCGCCCGGACGAATTACTCCAGGCTGAGTGTCCCACACAGACACACCCTAGGCCCTGGACGCTCCTGCCCAGGAATCGTAAGACCAAGATTTCCATCATGGGTCTGTCCAGGAAGATTCTGGACAACGCAGACCCTCGTTACAAGCGTGCGCTCCTGAACGCTGCGGCTTATAGAAAGGTACGGACCAAGGAGTTGTCCGTTATGCATGGATGTGTCTCCTCTGGCGCTTCGGCACTGCTTGCTTCAGCTAGCTTGGCCCTGGCAGCCTCAAGATTCCTTTACGAGAAAGTTGCTGAGACTGGTGACATCAGCCTCCTCAAGCAAGCTGCACAGCTCGCCGACAGCGCACGCCAGTCCGAACTTGCCGCCTGGGAGATGTCCGCCAGGGAAGGCGCCGCCAAGCGGAAGCTAGACGCGGCCAGCCAGGGCATGCCGTGGCTTCAGCAGGATGACGGCAAAGCCAAGAGCGGTCGGAAGACTAACGCAGAGCGTCAACTAGCAGAAGCCAATGCTATCGTGGTGCCTGCTCAGAAAAGCATGACCATTGACGATGTGCTGGTGATGCCAATCTCTGGTGGTGATAAGGTTGAACCATGACCGACAAGCGTAAAGAGGCTGAGAACCTTGAAGAAACAAGGAAGTTTGCTAAGCGAGTGGCACAACTTCAGTACGAGAAGAACAAGGATCTGTCTCAGGACGACCCGCCTGACCTAGCAGACCCTCGGTCGCAGGCTGCGTATTCAGAGTACGAAAAGCCTACAAATCCTAACCACGCTGTCTATAACAGGGCTGTGGAAGAGGAAAATGCAGTTAGGCAGACCGTCAATACCCCGTTCACCTGGGGGCAGAACAAGGGTTCTTCGTGGGGTGCCGCGCTAAGGGAGAACGTTTCTCCAGAAACTAGGGAACGTGTTCGTGGCGCCATTGAGTCATACGCCGAAGGTATGGACCAGAACTATAGGCGTCCACAGCGTGAACCGAACAAGTATGAATTTCAACTGGCCAAGGCCATGGACAACGCCGAACGGGCACGTTCTTCCGTACACAATGAGACAGGAAGCAAGGCTTCTACGTCGGCTAGGCCTGTGCCTCATGGAGAGAACGATACTAGGTTGGCCGCTGAAGATGTTGGTTCTGCAATAGCGGACAAGGAGGCCGGTATGCAAAAGTCGCTTGGCGATAGGGCTATTGATGAAAACAACAAAATATGGGAGCCTGGCGGTTATCTTGACCGTGCCGGTGAGGCTCTGTACGGACTAGTTTCAAAGAAAAAGAAGTAACCAAATGCTCACATGTGAAGAATGTGGGCAAGAGGGGGCTTGCTTTTGCCCAGTTAGTGACGAGCTTGGGAACGTGGCCGGGGCGCTGTATCACCCGCTGTGCTACGCCAGGAAGGGCATTGTGACTCATGAGGATTTCCAATCTGTCCGACGCCATCGCGGCTATGGACTACATGCAAAAGCGAGAGCTTCTATGCCAAACATGCGGATGGAAGCTATCCGTCTGGCAAAACCAGTGGAAAAGCCACTGCGACGGCTGTAAGCCAAAGCACGGCGACTTCGGAAAGGTGAAACCAGCAAATGAGTTTGAACGACGTCTCTGCGAAGCTATCCACGAGTGGCTCGCCGACGATTCAATTACTGCACGGACCGTCTCAGTCAGTGATTCAGGTCCTCCGTCTAGTAAAAGCATCCTCAACCCACCGTAACTTCATCCTTGGTACGTGGGTCAAGAGCTACAGACCTACAGCTAGAAAGCTAGGAATCGGTGAGTTTTATGACCGTCATGAGCCGGCAATTGCTGAAAGCCGCTGGCAAGACTGCTGGGTGGCTACTGATGAAGATGGCTACACGGTATATGCCTGGGTATGTGCCGAGACGGGGAACCTATACCACGTATACGTCATTCCTGAACTTCGGCACAAGAGCGTAGCCAGGTGCTTGCAGGAACATATCTGCGGAGAGAATCCAGACCTTGCCAGACACTGGCCAGGCCGTACAGTGTCACGAGTGAACCCGTACCTATTGACCAAGAAGGACTCAGAACAGGATGCTTGAGCTTCGTAGCGTTTCGTTGATTCAGGAACAGAACATCTTCGGTAAGCACGGCAAGCAGTTGTCGTCTGCAATGCAGGACATCAAGATTGTGTGGGACCCGAAGCAATTCAAAGTGATTGTGACGTCTCCGTCCCGCCCCGGCGTGGAGGAGTGGATTCTGGCACCGCTTATCGGCAAGCTAACGTTTGCCAACAAGGACGAGGTTGCGTAATGCATATCCCCACCACACAGTTACGCGACGCATATGACGAGCAGTGGGATGACATTCCTGCCGAAGACACAGACTTCCGGGTGCCTTCTCTGGACGAAGGAACCAGACTTGCAGCATATGAGGCCGTGAACAACGCACTTACGGCCTATTACGCACAGCCATGGTACTGGACGGCCTACGCACGCGTCCGCTTTGGCATGTTCTGGGCCACGTACTGGCTTCGCATGAAGCTGGCCATGTTCCTTGTGATGCGTCTAGGCTGGGATGATGCCAAGACCTGGCGAAAGCTTGGGCTGTGAGGCGCTCCACGGAGCTTTCGGCCTATAACAGGGCCCTTGCCTTCGGAAACCGTCCAGACGGAGACGTGATGACCAACGCTGCGCTGCGCGGCCTGGCCATGAACGAGGCCCAGATGATTTACCTGCTGTGCGCTTGGTCGGATAACACCGACGTTGGCTATGCGATGCATGGTCTTGGAAAGACGGGGCCGGCTTTTGCTTTGCCGACCTACGAAGAGGTGAGTTACGCTTTGAAATTCATGGTGCGATGATGAGCGGCAACGGAATCAGAGACCCCAAGCTTCTTGACGCAGTACGTCAGAAGGCCTGGAACACACACAACGGAATCTACCGTCCTCGCGTTGAGGGTGACCATCGCTCAAACTGGCCAACGTGTGGCCTGTGTGGGCGAGACGTGGAGGCGGTTGAGCTAAAGAATCAGAACAGCTTTGGCGTTGAAATCTGGGCACGATGCCACGGCAAGGAGGACTGGTACACGGTGAAGTACCCGTTTCGCATTGAAGGCGATGACGAAAAGGTGCAAGACCAGATTAGAATCGCCATGAGGGCCTTTACACCGTTCAGGTCAAGCATTACTCTGTAATCAAGAGTTGGGGACAAACGGCACGCTGCGAGCTTCAGTGCGCTTCCTCCCGCTCCGCCTTTCAACCGAGTGCAGAACCAATACTCGGTGAAGTTGAGGACGCTGCGGCGCTGGCAGATAAAACGTTCTCTTCGCCCCACAGTAGCCCAATAGCAGAGGCAACTGGCTTAGAACCAGCAAAGTGAAGGTGCAACTCCTTCTTGTGGGACCGGGTTCCGTCGCTTGGGAAAGTGTGCGACGGCCTTTGATACGTAGGCGATATCCATCCAACCCAAAGTCTAAACCTACGTCCTTTCGGTACGTACGAAACTAGTTGTTTCAACAGGTCTTATAAGCTTGAGACGGGTGGTGCAATCCCACCACGTACCACTATGTCTGAAAACCAAAATGGCTGGCTCTACGATATCCACTACGGCATCTGTGCCGGCCCAGCGTCCTACGAACAAGCCAAGCGAGCAGGTCTTGGTGGACGTATTCACACAACATACGCAGGCTGCCCTGTTACGTATGCTATCCGTTCTCGCAATGATATCCCAGTCGTGCACAGTGAGCCTTCCGGACATACCGTCACTACAGTGCCGTCCTGAGCCAGGAACGCCCAACTGTAATGGCAATAGCAGACGAGATGAATGTGCTGAACGTGGTCTTCCTGATGCTTATGGCGCTGACTATCTATGTATGCATCCGGTACGTCCGGTAGGCGGAGAATGCGTACGACGCAGGCAGGGCGTGTACCGATGTGTGGTTGATGGCGACCTGTTGTGTTGTTATGAATAGCATTCCGGTGGTATATTCGCCGTATGCCGTATAAAAGCGAGACGTACCGGTAATGGCGTCTGTAATTGAGTTTTGGGACTTCTGCGGGAAGGTCTTGAATCTCAAGTTAACGCTAGGTCAGCGCGTGGTTGCCAAGGTGGCCTTCGGTGACTACAACCCGTGCGACCTTGAAGGTGATGAGTACGACATTGCGCTACTTCTATTTGGTGGGCTGGAGACAGTACCCGCCAGTAGTAAGAGGTTTGTCTGCCTACGCCTGGGACGTGGTTCAGGGAAGACTACACTTTGTGCAGCCTATGCTGTCTATTGTGCAGTCTGCCAGCCGGTCAAAGTGGGGCCTGGAGACACTCCCTACGTAATCACTATCGCCCCTGATAAGGACACCGCAAAGCTCTCCATTTCCATGGCAAGGGAGATGGTTCGTGGCCAACCTGCCCTTGAGAGGCTAATTGTAAGCGATGAAAAAACGAGCATTACACTACGTCGTCCAGACGGCCAGCAGGTCAAGATTGAGGCGTTTGCAGCTTCCAGGGGTGGGTCAAGTGTCCGCGGAAGAACCATCCTTGCATTCCTGCTTGACGAGGCGGAATTCTTTACTAGTAACGCTGACGGTGATGGGAAGAGCTACTCCGTCAACGATACGGACCTGTTTCGTGCCCTCAAACCTCGCCTGGTTCGCAACGGTAAAGGGATGCTCGTATCTACTCCGTGGCCCGTGGAAACGCTCATGGGCTCAATGTTTGAGCGGAACTGGTGCAAACCGGCGGATGCGGTTGCCGTCAAGGCACCGACGCTTCTTGTCCGTGGCGATGACCCTGACATCGCTGCCAACGTCGCCGACGAATACCTAAAGGACCCGGAAAACGCACGAAGGGAGTACGACTGTGAGATTGATGGGCTTATTGGAGAGGGGTTCTTTGATGTCTCGGCAATGGCAGGAAGCGTATCCAAAGCCGTGTATCCTGGAGTCTACAACCCGTTGTGGCCTACAGCGGCAGCCGTGGACCTCGGCTTCAAGCATGACAGCTCCACGCTGGCTATCGTACAGTTTGACGGCAGGAAGTATCACACTGTCCTACTTATGGAAAAACGCCCTAAAGCCGGCTCCCCTCTCAAGCCGTCAGAAGTTATTCGTGACTTTGCTCAAGCCGCCCTCAGATATGGCTGCCACTCAGTCATTTCTGATGGCCACTACCGTGAGTCCGTTAAGGAACATCTTGCAGAGCATCGTCTCGGGCTCATTGACGCTCCGGAGGGTATGAAGGGCAAGCAGGACTCATTCTCCCGTGTCCGTAGCGTGCTGCACGAGGGCCTTGTGTGCCTTCCAGAGTCAGAACTTACTACCAGGCTCCTGTCTCAGGCAAAGCTCGTTACTGCCAAGCCTAGCCCCGGTGGAGGCCTAACCATCCGTATCCCTCGCAAGGTAGGGCTTGGACACGGAGACCTAGTATCAGCTTGGGTACTGGCCGTTCACCGGCTTGCCTACAGCCAGCCAAAGTCAGAGCGTATTGTGGCAGAGCCTGGCACTACTCAGTGGAATGAGGAGTTTAACCGTAGAATTGCCTCTTATGAGGCTAAGCTGAACGAAAGGGCCTTGAAAGCGTCTGAAAAGGCCGTACGCTCTACAATGGATGCTAAGCGTAGACGACAGCTCTTTGACCGTATTGCGGGCAGAGATAGTTAGGCAGGCAAAGCTTGCTGAAACAGACCTTTCTGTAGCTCACGCACTTGCGGTTCAGGCACGAGAATTGTGCCACGATGCGGCACTTAGGAAGGTCCGCTCCGAAGAGCTTCTGGCCTTGATTGACAACGAACTTGCAAAAGTTCTGCCAGAGGTTGAAGAAGGTACGATTACATGGTAGATTCCATGCATGACCAGTGCCAAGGACGGTTCTCCTAAGACTCTCGCAACGGAAGCGGAGTGGTGGAGGGCTGAGGAACTTGGGCGCCAGCCCCATGAGATTCTGGACACTCTAGCCAAGCAACTAGAGGACGACCAGGAGTCTCGTTACGCTGCGTATCGTGAATACTATCGCCTACTTGGCGCAGACCCTGACATGTTCGGGTACGACGACGCCTTCTCCGCTCTGAACGCTACCGAGGTATCTCAGAACGAGCTTGGTAACACTATTGAGACGCTGCATGCCCAAATCTTCAAGAACTATATCGTTCCTGCCGTAAGC
>VFSW01011984.1_pt1 | contig 12133 bp, 10 predicted proteins | sample 5358111 | NCBI WGS metagenome assembly VFSW01 (sample SAMN11554181, study PRJNA540505) | mine drainage metagenome | isolation source: sediment from site ElyBrook_90M | place: USA: Ely Copper Mine, Vershire, VT | collected 2017
GTGGCGCTGATCGGCCCCGGCGTGGCGCAAGTGCGCTACCAGCGGATCTTTGAGGCGGGCATGAATACCGCAGTCACCACCACCTGGACTGCGACGGAGCAATTCGAGCAGGTCGATACCATGCCTGATGCCGAACGGCTGGACGATCCTGGAGGTATCATCATTACCAGCTATCAGGACGAGGAGGATACCGCGCCATGAGACGAGCTTTTGCGTTGGTGCTCGTGGTTGGTGTGGCAAGTATGGTGATGGCACGCGGCGCCTATGCGGATCAGACGCCGGATGCGGGCCATTATGACAGCCGAATGCGCTATGTCGCCTACAACCCGAGCCAGGTTGTGCATTTATCGACGATCATAGGCGCGACGATGGTGGTGAGCTTCGCGCCGGATGAGACGGTCACCTCGGTGGCGGAGACGGACAGCCTGCACTTGGCCGCCGTGCCAAAGGGCAATTACCTGTTCCTCAAGCCCAGCGCCGCGCTCAAATTGCAGCCGATCATCGTGCTCACCCAGCGCCAGGATGGCGCGCTGCGACGCTATGTCTTCGAGATCGAGACCGTAGACGCCCCGAGCACGGCGGATGGGGCAGCAGGTGTATTCTATTCGGTGCAATTCACCTATCCGGCGGATGCGGCCAAAGCGGCGGCGGCGCGTGCAGCTGCCGATGCCAAAAAGGTGGAGGCGCTCAACCGGCTGGCTTTGGCGCGGGCGACGCAAACCGCCGCACAGTCGGCATTTCAGAATGAGCAGAGCAACCCTTATGCCGGGCCGCGCAATTACAAATATGTTGCCAAAGGAGACCGCTCGCTGGCGCCCTTAGCAGTGTGGGATAATGGCTATTCCACGCTGCTGCAATTTGCAGGCAACGCCCGCATCCCGTCGATCTTCGTGATTGACCCGGATGGGAAGGAGGCCACGGCCAGTTATGCAGTAAATGGCGATATCGTGCAGCTCGATCAGACAGCAAGGGAATGGCGCCTGCGCGATGGCGGTACGGTGCTGGATATTTATAATCTCGGCTACCAGTCGGTGGGCGGTAATCCCGAGACCGGGACGACCAGCCCGGATGTCTCGCGGGTTGTCGTGCCGCCGGGGAGCAGCCTGCCGGGAGCCAAGCCATGAGCGGGCAAGCGCCTAACGGGCCGGAGGCGGGGAGCCGGAGCGATCAGGCGACAGTCTCGCCGGTGGAGGATGGACGCTCGCCCGTCGCGGGCACGCCGCGCCGGGAACTGACCACCGGCACCAAGCTCGGCATTCTGGCGCTGGTGGCGATTTTGGGGCTGGGCTTCATCTGGTTCAACGCGTTGTTCAGCCATAAGCGGGTAGACCAGCAAAACATCATTCCAGCGGCATATACGAATGGCGGCGAAGTTTTTAACGGGCCGCCGGACGCGGCCATGAAGCCCGCCGCGCAAAAATTGCCAACGCCCGCCAATACACAAACGGGATTGTTGGACGCACCCGCGCAAGCCTCGCCTGCTGCGGCGCCGATCCTGGCCTTCTCCGGATCATCGGTGCCGGTTCCCAAACAGCCGGCCGCCTCGAGCGTCAGTCAGCCGGGCGCCACGGCAGCGGCGGTGATGCCGGATAATTCCCCCTTGGCGGCCCGGCTGAAGCCCACGGTGCTCGATGGCGAACGGGCCTCGGTGCTGCAAAATCCCGACATGGTGATCACCGAAGGCACGATGATCCCCTGCACCCTTCAAACGGCCATCGACAGCCAGTTGCCCGGGCTGGTGACGTGTGTGGTGCCGATCGATGTTCGCGGCGCTACTGGCAATGTCGTGCTGCTCGACCGGGGTACAAAAATCGTCGGGCAGTTGGAGAGTGGACTTCTGCAAGGGCAGAACCGGGTGTTCGTCGATTGGACCCGGGCCGAGACCCCGGATCATGTCATAGTCACGCTGGATTCCCCCGGCTCCGATGAATTGGGCCGGGCGGGTCTGCCGGGCGCGGTGAATAATCATTTTTGGGACCGGTTTGGCGGGGCGCTGATGCTGACGATGGTGCAAGGCGGGTTGCAGGCCGGAACCCTTGCGGCGGCAGGGAATGGCAACAGCAATTCGACCTCGCAGCAGGCAGCACTTGGCTTTGTGTATGCCGCGCAGAGCAACGGGCAGTCGGTTGCCAACACGGCCCTGGCAAACTCCATCAACATTCCGCCGACGCTGACCAAGAACCAGGGCGATACCGTATCGCTTATCGTGGCGCATGATCTGGATTTTTCCAGCGTGTACCGGTTGCGGCTGGATGATACGGGCGCGGAGACGGGCAATGGCGGGTGAGGCGGCGCGCTTACTGACATTTTTACTCCGGCCGCTGGCGTCCTGGCTGGATGATCCCGCCACGGAAGAGATTTGCATCAATCGGCCGGGCGAGTTGTTTGTCCGCCAGCGCGGTCAGTTCCGTGCGGAAGCCGTGCCGCTCGATTATGCCGGCCTCGAGGATATCGCGACCCTGGCCGGCGCGTTGCGTAAGCAGGATGTCGGACCGCGTAGCCCGCTTTGCGCCACCGAATTGCCGGGCGGGGAGCGGCTGCAAATTTGCATGCCGCCCGCCGTTCCGGCAGGTACGCTCAGCATGACCATCCGCAAGCCGGGAGGCTCGGTAGCGCCGCTCGACTCGCTGGTGAGCCGCTACCGGGTGGCGGGCTGGAATCACTGGTCTAGCCGTAAAGAGGCGGTGCAGCGGGACTTTGCCGCCTTGCTCGCCCTCTATGATGCAGGGGACATCCAAACTTTTCTGGAACGTGCCGTGCAGGCGCGTCTGACAATCCTGCTCTGCGGCGCCACCGGCTCCGGCAAGACTACGATGAGTAAAACCCTCATTAGCGCCATCCCTGCCCAGGAGCGACTGATCACCATCGAGGACACGCTGGAGCTGGTCATTCCCCAGCCCAATCATGTCCGGTTGCTCTATGCCAAGGACAATATCGGCTTGGCGCGGGTGACGCCTGAGATGCTGTTGCAAGCCAGCCTGCGCATGAAGCCGGATCGGATATTGTTACAGGAGCTGCGCGACGATGCGGCCTGGACCTATATCAACGAGATCGTCTCCGGGCATCCCGGCTCAATCACCACCATCCATGGGCGTAATCCCGAGCAGGCTTTCAGGCGGTTGTTTGCGCTGGTGAAGGGCAGCCCGCAGGGTGGGAGGTGGGATGACAGGACGTTGATGGAGTTTTTATCCGCAGCCGTCGATCTGATCATTCCATTCCACAATGAGGGCGCGGTCTATGAGATCGGCGAAGTGTGGTTTGCGGCCGATGCTGCTCGTCGTGGTGAAAGTGCTGTGCATTTGTTGCGGGCGGCCTGAGCCATGAGCATCACCATCTCAGAGCAAACCGGCCAGCTCATCGTCAAAATAGGCTTTGGCGTCATCCTGGCGCTGATCGCCTGGACCGTGGTGGCGTCCTTCGTGTTTTTGTTTGGCACCGGGCTGCTGCATGAGTTTCCACAGCCGTTCTGGCAATGGTGGCTGTATGCGTTGAATTTTGATGGCAATCCGCGTGTGGCGCTCTGGCTCAAAATCAGTGCCGGGGTGGGTGCCATGCCACCAGTGCTGATGATCACAGCACTCATCTATCGCGGCCAGCAAGTGGTGGGGCCAAAACTCCGGCGGCCACTCTTTGGCGGTATCGTCAAATCGACGCTGGCGGTGACCGATAATCATGGACGCGCCGCATGGATGGCGATAGCGGCGGCGCGCGAACGCTTTCCTGGCCCAAATCCTGCCTTTGGCGGCATTGTCGTCGGTGAGGCTTATCGCGTTGACCAGGAGAAGGTGGCGGTTCGGCGCTTCGATCCGGACGATGCCAAAAGCTGGGGGCAGGGCGGTCAGGCGCCTTTGCTGATCGATCCGTGCCGTGAGGGGCCGACCCATTCGCTGATGATCATCGGCAGCGGTGGCTACAAGACCACCACGGCCGTCTCCACCTTGCTGCATTGGACCGGCTCAGCGGTCATTCTTGATCCCGCCGGAGAGATCGCGCCGATGTTGCGGGACGCGCGCAAGGCGATGGGGCACATGGTGCATGAGCTCGACCCACGCGCAGGGACTGGCTTCAACGTGCTGGACTGGATTGACACGACCTCGCCGCTGGCGGCCACCAACATCGATTCCGTTGTTGCCTGGGTGTGCGGGGATACCAAGCCAGCGAACAGAAAAGATGATTTTTTCGACAGCATGGCGCGTAATGTCGTGCGCTGTTTTTTGGCCCATATTTTATTCGACCAGACGGCGCCGCAAAAACTCAAAACTTTGCGCGCAGTACGCCGGGCGATTGCTATGCCAGTAAATGAGGTCCGCGCCGTGCTGCGGGGAATTTTTGAAACGAGCCCCAGTGCCTATGCGCGCCAACTCGCTGGACCGGTTTGCGGGCTGGTCGATGAGACGTTCAGTGGGGTGGTCGGTAGTGCCGCCGAGCTGACAACCTGGCTCGCCAATCCGGCTTTTGCCAATCTCGTTTGTGGGAATAGTTTTAAGACCTCGGCGTTGCTGGAAGGCAAAGTAACGATCTTCCTCAAAATGCCGTTGAAGGCGTTAGAGACCGAGCCGGGAATATCGCGCACCATCATTGGCGCGCTGCTGAATGCCGTGTACGAGGCGGATGGCGCGATGCAGGGCCGGGTGCTGTTCCTGCTCGATGAGGCGGCGCGGCTTGGCTATATGAAAATTCTGGAGACCGCGCGCGATGCGGGGCGCAAATACGGCATAACCATGCAGCTCCTTTATCAATCGAGTGGACAGATCGTCGAACAATGGGGCGAACAGGGCAAACGCTCCTGGTATGATGGAGTATCCTATCGTTGCTATGCGGCGGTGCAGGATCTGGATACCGCCACTGAGCTGGAAAATTCCTTTGGCACCTATGGGGTAATGGCAAGCTCTGAGGGCACGAATACCGGTAAATCTGGCAAAGCCATGCAATCATCCTCGCTGTCACGTGGTTCAAATATTTCTTACCATGAAATCGGTCGGCCGCTGATCCGTAAGGCGGAGTTGATGCATGATGTGCGTGATGATGAGATGTTCGTCCTGGCGCGCGGCATGGCCCCGTTGCGCTGCGGGCGGGCGATTTATTTCCGCAGACACGAGATGCGGGCGCTTATCGCGGAAAACCGCTTCCACAAGCCAGGGTATCAGACCGTCACCAACCAGCAATCAAACCAGGAAGGAGTAGGAACCGATGTCAGAAATTGACGCCGATCTCGACCGTGCCGCCGCCGCGTACTGGCTTTCGGTGGCGAGTAAATCCACACCGGAGAAGAATGCCGCCCTGGCCCGGGCAGCGAGCCTTCTGCGCGATGCACGGGCGGAGGCGCGTATCCCTGACAGCACGCGCCAGCCAACGCTCAATGACCTGGAAGCACCGCCCCTGGAGGTGCCGCATCGGCGGCGGCTGACGCCGTGAAAACTCGTTCTGATTCCGCGCTGGTTTGCCGTAGCGCCGTCTCGCTTGTTTGATGGAAAGTCTGAACGACAAGGCGAATCGTAGAGGCTCGCCCGCATCTTCGCATTTGTCCCTGGAGGCAATTGCCACTCGGCTGGCCGCACTTGATGCCGGACAGGCGGCGATGAATGGCGCGCTGGGGTTGATGCTCGATACGTTGCACGTTCAGACCACGATGCTGCGCAAGCTCAGTGAGTTTGCCACTGCGGATTCAGCACCTTCGCCGTTGCTCAAAACCCTGCAGGGCCTGACCGCCGCGATCATGGAGCTCGATGCATCGGTCGGCGATGTGGAACGAAAATTCGACGGGCTGGCCCAGTTTCTGAAAATCGCTTTTGGCGTGCCGCTCAGCGAAGCGTCGCCCGATCACAATAGGCCGGAATGGCCACAGAGTCCGGCCATGGATGGTGAGGGCGGCTGAATGCTGACCTATCGCACCGGGGCGGCGGGAGCGCCGGCAGCGGCGCGTTTCATGAGCGAGCATCTGTTGCAGCAGACCTTATCACCCGAGATGGCAGCGATGGCCGAATATTACGAGCAGGGCGTGACACCGCCAACACTCGCCGATGCCGCCGCCTCGCGCTATGGCCGGTTCATGGCGGGTGGCGCTCCGCTGACGGCGGAAATGCTGGATGGGCTGGTGCGAGCGGAAGCCGAGCGCCTCGCTGAGAGCGGTGCCGGGCTGGCCAGTGGCTCGGATGACGAGCGGGATGAGCTGATCTTGCGCGCCTTGGCGGCCTTCGCCTCGGCGGGGTTGGTGGGCCGTGAAGAGGCACTGGCCTGTCTGGCTCGGATGTCTGCGGCGGAACCAACAAGCGCCAGGGCCGGTGAGGGGGCGACTAACAAAGAGAGGCGCTTGGACGCGGCGATGGCCGATGCCGCCGTCGCGCCAGATCGTAGCAGCGCGACGGCAGCGCCCCGGCGGGACATGAATCCAATGCTGGCCCGGCGGCTGCGGATTGAGCCACAGCGTGGGTTGAAGCCGGATGAAGTGGCGTCCCTCTTGAACGGGCAGCGCGCGGATGGTGGTACGATCGAGGGACGGGTGCAGCGCGCCTCAAGCCTGCCGCTCGCGCAAATTTTTGGTTTGGATGCAGCACGAGTGCCAACGCCCGAACAATTGGCGCGGATGCTGGCGGGGCGGAGGGTGAATGGTGAGGCGTTGCCCGCCGAGGAAGCTGAGCGGGCAGTGCGGCGTTTGCTCTCAGGCCTGGGCGTCAAAGACAAAGCGCCGACCGCCGAACAGCGCACACACATACTCGCGGGACGTGATGCCGATGGTCGGGAAGTGAGTGCCCGCCAATACCGGACCATCTTTGAAGCCGCGAAGATGCGGATTGGCTATATCGATCTGACCTTCTCCGCGCCCAAATCCCTCTCCATCGCCTGGGCCTTTGCCCCGACCAAAGCCGAACAGGCGATGCTGCACCAGGCGCACCGGGACGCCATCGACAATGTCATGACCACCGTTGAGCGGGAGATTGGCCGCGCTTCAATCGGGGATGCGGCTAAACGGGGTTATGAGGCCGGTTCCATTGGCTGGGTTTCGTTCGATCATTACGCGGCCCGGCCGACGGTTGAGATCGTGCGGGAAGACGAGCACGGCCAGCCGGTGACGGAGTTGCACACGCTCACCGGCACGCAGGGCCGCGCACCCGGCGACATGCAGATGCACACCCATGTTGCGGTGTTCAACATCGTGGAAACACCGAGCGGGCGGGTGGGCAGCATCAATCTGGCACTGCTCGAGGGGCGCATTCATGAGTGGGGCGCGCTGTATCAGGCCTATCTCGCCAATCATCTGCGCGCCCATGGTGTAGTGGTGGAACTCGATGCCCGCACGGAGATGGCGAAACTCTCCACCGTGCCGGAAACCGTTGTCGCGCAATTTAGCAAACGGACCATGGGCGGGACCGAAGCGGCGCGGGCCTATGCCAAATCGCAGGGACTGGACTGGGAGACCCTTACCCCAGCTCGGAAAATCGCATTGCTGAAAGCCGGGGTGCAGAACCCGCGCGAGGCCAAAAGCGATGATGTCAGCGACCTCGCAGCCTGGAAGGCGACGGCGGCGCGGCTGGGTTATCTGCACCGGAGCGTGCTGCGTCCGGATGATATTACGCCTCTTCCCAGCCGTGAGCAGCGGCTGGAGACCGCCTTCCAGGCTGCTCTGCCGTTGCTGGGTAAGCAGTTCGACCGTCGGGCTGTGATTGATGGTGCGGATGCTCGGATCGCCGCCGCCAAGGGGCTGATCGCGGCCGGGATTGGGGAGGCTGCTGACATGGATGCTCTCACCCAAGCTTTCCGTGAACGTGGTGTTCAGCGCCGGGGTGAGGACGCCGCGTTGATCTGGGGGCGTGTGCCGGGGCGCCAGGGCAGGGACCGGATGGCGGTGACCACGACGCTCGAGGTTCGTGAGGAGCAGACGCTCATCGCGACGGCGCGGGCTGGGGCGCGTGACCGCAGTGCCGCGCTCTCGCGCAAAGCCATCGCGGCAGCGGTGGCCTCATTCCCGGAGATCGATTTTACCAGCGCGCATGGCCGGGCGCAGCGGCGGATTATCGACCAGCTTGGCGCTGGCGGGCGGGTAGGGCTCGCCATCGGCGTGGCGGGCTCCGGCAAGAGCACCTTGCTGAAGCCACTCGTTCGGGCTTGGCAGGCGGATGGCAGGGCCGTCCATGGTATCGCTTTGGCATGGCGACAGTCGGATGATCTGGCGGAAGCCGGGATACCGACAGCAAACACCCGCGCTGTGACGGCATTCCTGCGGGATTTGGAGCGGGGAAAGCTGGTTCTCGGCCGCAAATCCGTGGTGGTCGTTGATGAGGTGGGGTTGCTTGGCACACGTCAACTGAACGCGATCATGGCGGCGCAGGCGGAGAAGGGCTTCCAACTGGTCATGATTGGTGACCCTAAGCAGATGCAGGCGGTGGAGGCCGGGCCGGTGATCGAGCTGCTGCGCCAGGCCCTGGGCGCCGACAAGGTGCCGGAATTGGGCTCTTCGGTCAGGCAAAAGGCGGAGGACGAGCGCGAGACCGTGCTGATGTTCCGCAATGGCCAGACAGAAGAGGCCGTACGCCGGAAGGATGCAAACGGCACGTTGCAGGTTGTGCCGGGCGGGTATGAGGAGGCGGTGGCGCAAACAGCATCTCTATGGCGGCAGCGGCTTGAGGCGAACCGGGATCGACCGGACTTCAGCATTTCGGTGAGCGCGCCGAGTAACGCGGAAGCGTATGATATCAGCCTCGCCATCCGTCAGCAGCGCCGGACCATGGGAGAAATCGAGGCGAATCAGATCACGGTCAAGGCCACCGATGGGGCGGGTGAGCGGGAGTATGAACTGGCGCTTGCCGTGGGGGACCGCGTGCGGTTGTTCCGGCGTACAAATGCCAAATTCACCGAGACCGGCACGGTCGGGAATATCGGCCGCAACGGGTCAGTGCTGGAAATTGTCGAGGTCGACGCCGCCGGGCTGACTTTGCGAAATGCCGCGGGCAGGGAAGGCGCTGTTACCTGGGATACATTGCGGGGTGAGGCCAGCGGCAGGGTTCAATTGGCCTATGGCGATGCGCTGACCACAAATACCGCGCAGGGCACCACCGTGACGGAGCATATTCATGCGATGCCCGCCGGCACGAAACTGGTCTCGGCGTTTGGGGCCTATACATCAGGCAGCCGGCATCGGGAGCAGAGTTTTATCGTGACATCGGAAGGGGCGGAGCGGGCCGAGGTGATTGCGCGGCGGCCGTTGGGCGACCGGCGCGAAATTGGGCGCGGTGATCTGTTGCACAATATCATCCGCAATTTTGCGCAAACGCCGGAGAAGGAAGCGGCGCTGGCATTGATCGATCGTGCCGTTGGCCTGCGGCGTGGCGCGGTTCAGGCCATGCAGAGGGTTCACCGGGCAGCGGAATCGCGCGGAGATGCCCGGGATCAGCCGTCGATGCTGGCTGAGGGGGTGATGAGCCGCCGGGTTGCACAGGCGTTCGCCGAGATTCTGCCCGGTTTGGCGGCGCAATTGCGCCGTCATGGCGTAGCGTTGGCGCGCGTTGCACGTATCGGCGCGGAGGTGGCGGAACTTCTGGCCAGGGTGGCCCGTCGCCCGTTGGTCAGTCCCCAGAGCGAGGCGGAATTCTGGCATCGGGTAGGTCAACGAGGGCAAGATATCCAGGATCACATAGAGCAGCGGGAACAAACGAGGCGGCATGGCAGATGAGGGTAGCAATCGCATTTGTATTGCATAATGCGCTACAGTGATATATATGTATCCCATGACAAAAGCCACAGCCATGACCGTCTCAGCTAAGCGCAAGGACCATCCGCTCTCAATGCGGCTGCCGGAAGGTGACATCGCCATTATCGACCGCGCCGCCGATTTGCGCGGACGCTCGCGGACAGATTTTGTGCGCGAGGCTGCGGTGCGGGCCGCCGAGGAAGTGCTTATGGAAAGCACGCTGGTGCGTATGAGCGCAGAGGGGTTTGATGCCTTTATTCAAGCTGTGTCCGCGCCTGCCGCTCCCGTGCCGGAAATGGTGGCATCGCTTCGCCGCAGGGCGCCGTGGGAGAAGGAAACGGCAAAGCGCTGATGGCGGAGCCGCCGCTCTCCGCGCCGGAATTGCTGAATGCCGGTCACGATGTATCCCAGTTCTCCTGTGGCAACCCATCGCTCGACCATTGGCTGAAGACCCGAGCGCTGGCTAATCAGCAAAAGGGATTCACAGTGGTCATGGTCGTACATGTGGCGGGCCGGGTGGTTGGCTATTACGGCTTGGCGCCTACGGCCATTGTGCCAGCGACTCTGCCGCGCGCAATCCGCACTGGTCAGCCACCGACCCCGGTGCCGTGTATTCTGCTCGGGCAGCTTGCGACGGACCACGCTTGGGGTGGGCAAGGAATTGGCCTGGGATTGTTCAATCATGCCCTTGCCCGCAGCGTGAATGGTGCCGCGCTGATCGGCGGGCGGGCGCTCATCGTCAATGCCATTGATGACGAAGCGGCCGGCTTTTGGCGCCGCCGGGGCTTTTTACCATCGAAGGATGACGCGCTCGTGCTATTCCGGTCGATTGCCGATATCGCCGCTTCGCTGGAGGCGGCCAGCGAGACGTAATTTACGACATAAAATTGACCAAATACTCGGACGCCGGTGCTACACTCATGATCAGCCGTCGGCCGTATCCTCAGTTGAGGCAGCTCCTGCACCGAACATCTCAATGACGGCAATTCGCTTCTCAGTGTGCGGGGTGAGGTTTTTCTGGAGATCCTCCTCGCTAACCGGATATTGGGTCCCTCTAATGTCTTTGAAATCCTTACGTGCACGTTTGATGGCTTCCTTGCTCGATGCGGCCAAATGCCACTGGCGCCGCCCGTGATAAGGACCGTATTTCCTGAAGCTTTCATTGAGAACCCCTATGTCCGAAAGTTAAACGGGCACATCGCCCGTTCGATACGGGGAAAGTATACATTTCTCTTTTCATGATAATTCTGTATTTTGGGTTATTACTTATCTTCGGACGGGATGAATGGATCGGTTGGACGAGTTGCGCTGCTTTATCGCGGTCGTTGAGACCGGCGGGTTTTCAAAAGCGGCTGACCAGCGCGGCGTAACACAGGGAATGGTGAGCCGGGCAGTTGCGATGCTGGAGCGCAGGCTTGGTGCTACACTGTTTCACCGCAGCACGCGCCGGGTTATGCCCACGGACGAAGGGCTATCGTTCTATGAGCGCTGTACGCCGCTGCTCGAGGAACTAGACGATGCTGCGGCTCAGATTGCGCAGCGTACGTCTGCTCACAAAGGTATTCTTCGGGTTGCACTACCCGCGACATTTGGCCGACTTCAGATTGCGCCGTTGCTGCCATCGATCCTTGCTCGTCATCCAGACCTTGTTATCGACGTGACGACGGCGGATGGCCGGACTGACCTTGTCGCTCAGGCGATTGATGTCGCGATACGGGTAGGAGGTGCAGACGAACCAGCCGAAATCGTCAAACGCCTTGCACGAACCCGGGTCCGCATTGTCGGATCGAGGTCGTATTTCGAAAAACATGGGACGCCGATGCATCCATCGGAGCTGGCGGCGCATAATTGCCTTGTTTATGGCCGCGATGCGTCGTCCGCCGATTGGCCGTTCTCCGGTCCCGAGGGGACCTTCCGGGTTCCAGTCAAAGGGTCTCTCCGAAGCGATAACGTTGATACGATCCGCGCCGCGGTCATCGCGGGAGTAGGGCTTGCTGCCATGACCGAGGCGTCGATGGTCGAGGGGCTAGTAATGCCTCACTCCGAGACAGTTTTAGATGAGTTTCTACCCTGGACCTTTGATATCAAAGCAGTATGGGTAAAACGTAGATTCGTACCGGCCAAAGTCAGAATGTTTGTTGATTTTTTGTCGGAACATCTGCCCAACGCATCCGGTATGACTTCGCTCTAACCCAAGCGACAGAACGGAATTTAAAACACTTGAAATTTTTCAGGATTACAGTTTTCGTTCCGTAAAAATAATAAGAAAACGTTGCGGAAGTTCGAGAGCTTGGACGATTATGCCCCCACGTCGTTCCGTTAAATACGGCAGACCTGCCTCTGGAATATTCTATAAGTTGGTTTCTGTTCTGGCGGGCGCGGGCATTGGCGCAGAAAGGCAGCCCACTGCGGCGAGCGTGTCTGCGATGGCCACATCCAACGGCGTAT
>VFSW01011985.1_pt1 | contig 12133 bp, 7 predicted proteins | sample 5358111 | NCBI WGS metagenome assembly VFSW01 (sample SAMN11554181, study PRJNA540505) | mine drainage metagenome | isolation source: sediment from site ElyBrook_90M | place: USA: Ely Copper Mine, Vershire, VT | collected 2017
TGCAACTGGTGCCCGACATGTTGCGGCGCCTGCGCCCGGACGTGCGCATCGGCTTCTTCTTGCACATCCCCTTTCCCCCCAGCGAGCTCTTCATGCAGTTGCCCTGGCGACGTGAGATCATCAACGGGCTACTCGGCGCCGACCTGATCGGTTTCCAGGTGCCCCACGCGGCGTCGAACTTCTCGCGCACGGCCCGACGACTGGTCGGGGCCACGGGCACCGACTCCATCATCCAGTTCGAGGGGCGCACCATCCGCGTCGGCGCGTTCCCGATCACCGTGGACACCTCGCAGATCATCGCCTTGACGCGCGAGTCGAGGATCCGCGAACGCGCGCGCGAGATCCGCCGCGACCTGGGCAACCCCGAAGTGGTCCTCCTGGGCGTGGACCGTCTGGACTACACCAAGGGCATCCAGCAGCGACTCACCGCGATCAGTGAGATGTACGCCGACGGCCAACTCAGTGGCGACAAGCACGTGATCGTCCAAGTGGCGGTGCCCAGCCGCGAGAGCGACGCGCACTACGACCAGGAGCGGCACAATCTCGAGCAGGTGGTGAGCGCGATGAACGGCGATTTCGGCCTCGTGGGCAGTCCCGTCATCCACTATCTGCACCAGAACCTTCCCTTCGACGAGTTGCTCGCGCTCTACCTGGCGGCCGACATCATGCTGGTCACCCCCTTTCGCGACGGCATGAACCTGGTGGCCAAGGAGTACGTGGCCTGTCGCACCGATTCGACGGGTCGGCTCGTGCTCAGCGAATTCGCCGGCGCCGCCGCGGAGTTGCGAGGTGCCTTCATGGTCAATCCCCACGATCTCGACGGCATCAAGGAAGCCATCGGACTCGCGCTGCGCGCGGGGCCCAAGGAGGCCAAGGCGCGAATGCTGAGGATGCGACGTAAGGTCCTTCGCCGCGACGTGTCGGACTGGGCGCAGTCGTTCCTCGCGGCCCTGCAGAGGAGTGGTGCCTCTGAGCTCGACGGTCCCGTCGGCTCACCCGGGGGGCGCGTGAATCAGAGCTCGTCGATCAGTTCGGCGACCGACGCCACGACGCGCGAGGGGCGAAAAGGGTAACCAGTAGCGTCATTCTCGTCGTTGGCGCCCGAGAGGACCAGGATCGTCGCGAGCCCGGCGTCGACGCCGGCCAGGATGTCCGTCTCCATCCGGTCGCCGATCATCACGCTCGACGGGGTCGATGCGGCGAGTCGATCCATCGCCTCGCGCAGCATGAGTGAGTTCGGCTTGCCCACGAAGAACGGTGACACCCCCGTGGCGCTCTCGAGCAGCGCGGCCATGGCGCCGCAACCCGGAAGGGAGCCGTCGGGCGTGGGTCCCGTCGGCTCAGGGTTCGTCGCCACGAAGTGACTTCCGTTCTTGATCGCCCTGATGGCCGTCGTGAAGTCGTCGAAGGAATAGTCCCACGTCTCGCCCAGGACGACGTAGTCGGGGTGCCCGGCGACCTCGCGGTAGCCGACGTCGGCGATGGCTTCGTGCACACTTTCTTCGCCGATGACGAAGGCCGTGCCCCCGGGTCGCTGGCGTGAGATGAATTGCGCCGTGGCCATCGCCGACGTCCACACCTGGTCGAGGCCCACGTCCACGCCGAGTTCACCGAGTTGGGCGACGACCTCGCGGGGGGTGAAGAGCGAGTTGTTCGTGATCACCAGGAACTGGCGACCCGAGCGACGGAGGCGCTCGAGAAAGACGTCAGCCCCGGGGATCATCGCGCCGTCGTTGATCAAGACGCCGTCCATGTCGCAGAGCCAATGACGAAAGCTTGCGGCGTGGACCATCACTCCAGTATTAGCGATGTGCCCGACGGGGGGCGCCGCGGTGGCCAGGGCCTGGATGACGGGAGGCGACGTTGTCTAACATCGCCACCGTGGGGCGACGAGGGTCGTGGTCGGTGGATGCGGGGCGACGGGCCCCGCGAATGGGGGTTGGGCGATGAGTGACGTGAATAACTGGAACGCGAAGGTCATCGAGGAGTTCCGGGCCAACGAGGGAAGAGTGGGTGGCCAGTTCGAGGGGAGTCCCGTCTTGTTGTTGCACACGACGGGCGCCAAATCCGGTCTCGAGCGGGTCAACCCCATGATGTACCTCGAGCACTCGGGTCGGCTCTTCGTCTTCGCGTCCAAGGCGGGGGCGGACAGTGACCCCGACTGGTTTCGCAACCTGGTCGCGACTCCCGCGGTGCGCGTCGAGCTCGGTGCGCAGACCTTCGAGGCGAGAGCGGTGGTCGTGCGCGGCGAGGAGCGTGACCGGATCTACGCCGTGCAGTCCGAGCGATACCCGGGATTCGCGCAGTATCAAGCCAACACCACTCGCGTCATCCCCGTCGTCGAACTGATCCGCGAGCGCGAGTAGCGCATCGGCGCTCGTGGGAGCGGGCGGGTCCTCATCAGCCACGACGCGACATCGCCGCGGCTGCGCCGCCCCCGTGGCGTTCGCGCCTTAAATTGACGTCATGGCACCTACGTCGAATCAGGCCGTCGCGACGGAACTGATCACCATCGATGCGTCGCGGGCCCAACCCCTCGGCGGTCGTTACCGTCTCGAGGAGGTCGTGGGCCGGGGCGGCATGGGCACCGTGTACCGGGCGCTCGATCTGCGACTCAACCGTACGGTCGCGGTCAAGGTGTTGCGCAGCGTCGAACGCGCCGACGCGAATCGCTTCGAGGCGGAGATCCAGATCCTCGCGCGTCTCGTGCACCCCGGTCTGGTTCGACTCTTGGACGCCGGCGACCTCGAGTCGCGACCGTATCTGGTGATGGACATGATCGAGGGCCCCAGCCTCGCCGACAGCCTGAGCGCTGGTCCGCTCGGCCGAGAGATCACGGCCTCCATCGGCTCGCGCGTCGCCAACGCACTCGCCTACGTCCACGGCGCGGGCGTCATCCACCGTGACGTGAAGCCGGCCAACGTGCTCCTCTCCGCGGGCGGGGAGGCTCATCTGGCGGATTTCGGCATCGCGCGCCTGGTGGATTCGACGAGCATCACGGTGACGGGACGCCCACTGGGGACGCCGGCGTATCTGGCGCCGGAGCAGGTCGAGGGGACCACCGTGGGACCCGCGCCCGACGTCTACGCACTGGGCCTGGTCTTGATCGCGTGCCTCAGCGGGCGCCGGGCCTTCGAGGGTTCCCCCTCGGAGATCGCGGCCCAGCGGCTCCACCGGGATCCCGGGGTGCCCTGGGAGGTCGGCGAGGGCTGGCGACATACCTTGGCCTCGATGACTCGGCGCTTGCCGGCCGATCGGATCAGTGCACTCGACGCCGCGGCGCAACTCGACGCACTGGCTCGCGTCGACGCCTATATCGCGATGATCACCGATCCGTGGGACGACGTCGCGGTCACGGTTCCGCTCACGCGTCGTGACCCCCCCGCTCCCTCCGAGACCGCGACGCAGGTCCTGGCGGAGCCACTCGTGACGTTGCCCGATCGCGAGCCGCGGCGTCGCCGGCGGTCACGCCACGCCCGCGAGATCGTGACGGGGGCTGCGGCGTTGGTGTTGGTCGCGGGTCTCGCCGCGGGCGCGACGTGGTTACTCACTCCCTCGCCCGCCAAGGGGACGCTCGCCTCGCACGTCAAGTCGCACACGGTCGCGGGGCCGACGACCACGACGACCACCTCGACCGCGTCGAACCCCCGCGTGTTGGCGGTGACGTCGGCGGCGAGCGCGCTGGACGCGGCCATCAACGCCGGTGAGAACAATGGCACCATCGACGTCGCCGCCGGCCAGTCGCTGGCGCACGACGTGAGCGCCGTGTCGACCTCGACGACGCCCTCGGGCACCTCGTCGGCGCAACTCAACCAGGTGGTCCAGCAATTCCAGAGCGACGTCCAGAGCGCTCAGATCGTCAGCGGTCCCACCATCGCGGCGGTCACGACCGCGATCGACAATCTGGCCACGGCGATGGGATCAGGTGTCTCGGTGACGACGTCGGTCACGGCGCCCGGGCCCACGGGATCGAGCGGACCTGGACCTGGTCCTGGATTTGGACATGGGCACGGACGCGGCCACAATCATTGAGTCGCGAGGAACATTCGCCAGCGGCGGGGGACGTCGACGCGACGGGGTCGACGCGAGAGGCGTGGGCACGTCACGAGCAGGGACGCGCGAACCGACCGTGGTGAGGGGACGGATCGGGTAGCTCGCGTCACCGACGTGAGAGGTCGGTCCCGATCGAGCGGCATCGCGCGGACGTTGGGGTGTGGGTCAACCGCACCAGAGGTCGCGTCGTTCGCGGGCCATGGACTCAAAGAGTTCGACGGCGCTGAGCCCGTCGGCGGCCCACGCCGTGGCGCCGGTATCTCGCGCGACCGACGCGGAGCCGGCCGCTTGGCCCCCCAGGACAACGGGGATGCCGGGGTCGATCCCCTTGACCGCTCGCACGGTGTCGCTCAGGACGTGCAGACTGGTGGTCATCGTCATACCGATGCCCACGGCGACCAATCGCCGGGCCCCGGAAGCGGCGCTGGCGAATACCGGTGGTGGTACGTTGGCGCCCAGTTCCAAACAGTCGAAGCCGCGTAGTCGAACGAGGTCGGCGACGACGGAAATGGGGAAGGCGTGGTGTTCACCCAAGGGGGCGCCGAAGATGATGGTGCCCCGACTCCGTCCCGATTTGCGAAAGCGGGCGCCCAATCTCGCGACCAATCGCGACGCGGTGGAGATGGCCACGTATTCGCTGGCGATGGGGGCCCGGGGGGTCTCGTCGCCGGAACTGATGTCGTTGAGGGCGCCCACGATGAGGTCCAAGTAGCACGCGGTGGGCTCGACGCCGGCGCCGAGCGCCTGTTCGAGGATCCGCCAGCCACTGGTCTCGTCTCCCCTCATGAGGGTGACGCGAAGGCGTGATCGCCAGTCGGCGGATGGTGATGCCGTGGTGTCGTCCCCCACGAGTCGCACGCGTTCGCGAAAGGCGCGCAGATCGGCGTCGTTGACGACCCAGCCCGTGCCGACGCGCTGGGCGAGCAACTGGCCGGTGCGAACGTATCGGTACACCGTCATGTAGTGCACGCCCAGAAGCCCGGCCACCTGCTTCAAGTTCAACTGCGTCGCCGCGGACTCAACCACTCCGCAAACTTAACGTGGCCGAGTCACGGCGATCTGGCTCTTTAGTGCTAAATGAAACGGCTTAGCGCTAAAACGAGTGGCCGTTTACGGCGACCGGCGCGCCGACGGGTCTGTCAGTCTTGACCCCTACATCTTGTGGTGTCCGCTCCCGTCGACCCGACATCTGGGGGGCGGACACCCCAGATGAGGTGCGAACTCGAGGAGATGAACGATGACGATGCTTGACGAACATTCCGGCCACGACGTCGTGAGTGCGGTCGCGATGAGGGTGCGCAAGCGTGACGGCTCTCTCGAGGACGTCGACGTCAACAAGATCGTTCGCGCCGTGGCGCGCAACGTCGAGGGGCTCGAAGGTGTCGATCCCGTACGAGTGGCGGTCCGTACGATCAGTGGTCTCTTCGACGGGGCGAGCACCGAGGATCTCGACGCGTTGTCGATCCGCACGGCGGCCGCGCTGATCACGGAGGAGCCGAACTACTCGCGCCTGGCGGCTCGACTCCTCGCCGGGGTGATCGACAAGGAAGTGGCCAATCAGGACGTCCACTCCTTCTCTCAGTCCGTGGCCGTGGGTCGGGGCCTCGACATCATCGGGGCCGCGGCCGGCGACTTCGTGCAACGCCACGCCAGAAAACTCAATGACGCGATTCGCCCCGAACGCAACGACCTCTTCGAGTTCTTCGGACTACGTACGGTGTACGACCGCTACCTCTTGCGCCATCCCGTCACCCGTCAAGTGCTGGAGACTCCCCAGTACTTCTTCTTGCGCGTCTCGTGTGGTTTGTCGCGAACACCCGACGAGGCGATTGAATTGTACGAGTTGATGTCGTCGCTGGAGTACTTGACCTCGAGTCCCACCCTCTTCAACTCCGCCACGGTGCACGAACAGATGTCGTCGTGTTATCTGCTCGATTCGCCGCGCGACGATCTCGATTCGATCTACCACGCGTACGCGGAGGTCGCGCGTCTGTCGAAGTACGCCGGTGGCATCGGTGTCGCCTTTCACCGGATCAGATCGCGAGGCTCGTTGATCAAGGGCACGAATGGATTGTCCAGTGGCGTGGTCCCGTGGCTCAAGACCCTGGACTCCTCGGTCCAGGCCGTCAATCAGGGCGGTCGTCGTAAGGGGGCCGCGTGCGTCTACCTCGAGTCGTGGCACGCCGACATCGAAGAGTTCCTCGAGCTACGCGACAGCACCGGCGACGAATCTCGCCGGACGCGGCACCTCAATCTGGCCAACTGGGTCCCCGATCTCTTCATGCGTCGGGTGCAAGAAGACGGCCAGTGGTCACTCTTTGACCCCAAGGTCGTGGCGCACCTACCCGATCTGCACGGTGCGGCGTTCGATGAGGCCTACCTCGAGGCCGAGTCGAGGGGGCTATACGTGAAGCGCGTGGCCGCGCGCCAATTGTTCGGTCGCATGATGCGCACCCTTGCCGAGACCGGGAACGGTTGGATGGCCTTTAAGGACGCCGCCAATCGAACCTGTAATCAGGCCGCGGGCGGGCGCGTGGTGCATCTGTCGAATCTGTGCACGGAGATCCTCGAGGTCAACTCCGACGAAGAGACCGCGGTCTGTAATCTCGGCTCGATCAATCTGGCGCGTCTGGTGCGCAACGGCGAGTTCGATTTCGCTCGACTCGCCGCCATCGTTCGCACTGCGGTCCCCTTCCTCGATCGGGTGATCGACCGCAACTATTACCCCACGACGCGCACCGCCACGTCGAATGAACGGTGGCGCCCCGTCGGACTCGGGGTGATGGGGCTGGCCGACGTCTTCTTCCAGTTAGGGCTACCTTTCGACTCGGCACCGGCTCGGGCCCTGTCGGCGCGCATCAGTGAAGAGATCTACTTCCACGCGCTCAGCGCATCGGTCGACCTCGCTCGCGAGTACGGCGCCCACGAGACTTTCGCCGAAACTCACGCCGCCCAGGGCCGACTGCAGTTCGACCTGTGGGGCGTCACGCCGTCGGACCCCCAACGCTGGGAGGAATTGCGCGGACGCATCCGACATCACGGACTGCGCAACTCGTTGCTGGTCGCCATCGCGCCGACGGCGACGATCGCCTCGATCGCCGGATGCTACGAATGTATCGAGCCCCAAGTGTCCAACGTCTACAAGCGCGAGACGCTCTCGGGGGAGTTCATGCAGATCAACACGTACTTGGTCCGTGAACTCCAGGGGCGCGGTCTGTGGACCGAGGAGGTCCGTTCACGGATCAAGGCGGGCGACGGATCCGTGCAGCACCTCGCGGAGTTACCCGATCACGTTCGCGAGTTGTATCGCACGGTGTGGGAGATTCCGATGCGGTCGCTGATCGACATGGCGGCGGACCGCGGCGCCTTCGTCGATCAGAGCCAATCGCTCAATCTCTTCGTAGCCTCGCCCAACATCGGCAAACTCTCGTCGATGTACCTGCACGCCTGGCAGAAGGGTCTCAAGACCACGTATTACCTGCGCTCTCGCCCCGCCACGCGCATCGCGATGACCACGATGGCGCCCGCGGTCGTTCGCACCGACACCGACACCGACACCGACACCGGCGGCGAGGCCGCCGCGGTGGCGTGCTCATTGGAGAATCCCGAGTCCTGCGAGGCGTGCGACTGATGACCCAACGTCTCCTGCTCGACCCCGGCCTCGATCTCACCCTGCGGCCCATGCGTTACCCCGCCTTCTACGAGCGATACAGGGACGCCATTCGCAATTCTTGGACGGTCGAAGAGATCGATCTCGGCGATGATTTGACCGACATCGCCCATCGTCTGCTCCCCGCGGAGCGCCATCTCGTCAACCGGCTGGTGGCCTTCTTCGCCACGGGCGACTCCATTGTCGCGAACAACCTGGTGCTCAATCTCTACAAGCACATCAATTCCCCCGAGGCACGGCTGTACCTCTCGCGTCAATTGTTCGAGGAGGCCGTTCACGTCCAGTTCTACCTGACCTTGCTCGACACCTACTTGGCCGACGACGCGGAGCGCGCCGACGCCTTCAGCGCGGTCGAGAACATTCCCTCGATCCGGCGTAAGGCGGAGTTCTGCCTGACCTGGATCGCCGCACTCTCGCGGCGTACGTCTCTCGAGAGCCGCGGACACCGTCAAGAGTTCTTGTTGAACCTGATCTGCTTCGCCGCGTGCATCGAGGGCCTGTTCTTCTTCGCGGCGTTCGCCTACGTGTACTTCCTGCGCTCGAAGGGTCTCTTGAACGGCTTGGCCGCGGGAACCAACTGGGTGTTCCGCGACGAGAGCGCCCACATGAACTTCGCCTTCGACGTCATCGACACGATCCGACGCGAGGAGCCCGATCTGGTTGACGATCAACTCGAGCAGAGGATCGTGGCGATGATCAGTGAGGCCGTCGAGGCGGAAGTGGCTTTCGCCGAGGACATCTTGCGCGACGGTGTGCCTGGACTCTCCGTCGCCGATACCAGGGAGTACCTCCAGTTCATCGCGGATCAGCGGCTGGTGCGGCTGGGGATGGCCAAGCAGTACGGTTCGCGCAACCCTTTCGACTTCATGGAACTCCAAGAGGTGCAGGAGCTCGCCAACTTCTTCGAGCGCACGGTCTCGGCGTACCAGACCAGCGTGGAGGGCTCGGTGCGTTTCGACTCAGACTTCTGACCGTCTTGATCGTTGGGACGACTTTCGTTGGGTCGTCGTCCCTCATGGGATTGCAGACGCTTACCGGCGGCCATTTCACGCCGACGGCTGGCTCCTGCGTGACGAGGATCCCGCAATGGAAACACTGGGAATCCTTCCCGCTTCTGGTGGACCTGTTGCGACGATGGACGAAGCACTCTGACGTGCGGACGTGCGGACGTGCTGGTATCTGACTACGACGCATCGATCGGGGGTCAACTTTTTGTGCGAAGGGCGCTGGCCCAATACGAGTGTCCGTGACCCGGATGCGACACCCCCTCACGCACCTGTTCGAGCAGAGAGCCCTTTCGGGGTGCTCGCAGCGGAGGGCATCTCTTCGAGGTGGACTTCGTAGGGGGATGGTAGTGATGGTCGCTTCCGGCCTGATGACCTTAATTCCTGCTGCCCTTAATCAAGGTGACAATGTTGAAACGGAAGATAGGTCTCCTCGAGATCAGATTCAACCAACATTCAAATATGATATTTTTTGCGCCGCGTGGCAAAATTCCTACGAATGAGGTGGTGCCCTTGATTTCCACCTTCGGCTCTTTGACCGCAGGAACCCCCCGGGGACATCTCGCCTCAAGGGAGTACCTACCACGACTGATGATGTCGATTGTTCTAGGGGGTTTGTCGTGAGAGCGTTTCGTCGTCGCTTCGTGGGTCGGGTTGGTTGGGTCGTAGCGACCTTGGCCCTTCTCGCAGGTGGGCTCGTAGCGGTACCGGCCGGGGCAGCAAGTTTGACGACCATCTCCGGAACCGTGACCGCAGGCGGAGCGCCAGTGGCAGGGATCTGCGTCTTTGCTTACGCGGCCAGCAGCGACATTTTGGCCGTTACGGCCACCAATGGTACCTACACCGTCACGGGACTCGTTCCGGGCAACTACACCGTTGAGTTCATGTCCGGTTGCGGTTCCGGTAGTTACCTCGATCAGTGGTACGACGGCACCGCTGCGGGTGCACCCTCCAGTTCCGGTGCCGTCGCGATCGCGACAACGGTGGCGTCGCCCGCGAGCGGCATCAACGCGGCGCTCGTCGCTGGCACGAGTATCTCGGGAAGAGTGACTGCGGCCGTGGGTGGAGCTCCACTGGCCGGGATCTGCGTGTCCGCGAGCACGGTGGATGGCGTCAGTAACGGCGTGGTGTTCAGTGCCGCCGACGGCACCTACTCCATCACTGGACTCGTCGCGGGTAGCTACGTCGTTTCGTTCGTTTGCGGACTCGGCAAATACGACGATCAATGGTATGACGGCACCGCTGCGGGCGCGACCTCACGGTCCGGTGCCGTCTTGGTCGCGACAACGGTGGCGTCGCCCGCGATGGGCATCAACGCGGCGCTCGTCACCGGCGCGAGTATCACGGTAACTACGAGTGTTTCGGGCAAAGTGACCGCGGCGGTGGGTGGAGCTCCACTGGCCGGGATCTGCGTGATCGCAATCTCCATCGGCGGATCCGGTTTAGCAACTACGGGCGCCGACGGCACCTACACCATCACTGGACTTGTCGCGGGTAGCTACAACGTTGTTGTCGACCCGACATGCACTGGAGCAGTTACCTCGTCGTACGCGATTGCGCATTCGAGTACGCCGCTGGTTGTCGGCTCGGGTTCAACAGTGAGTGGTGAGAACTTCGCCCTCGTCGAGTCCGGCACGATTGCGGACGTCATCACCCCGAGCAGCGCGGCACCCAGCAACGCAGTCGTGGGAGGACCCACCTACACGCCAAGCGCCACGGCGACCTCGGGCGACGTCGTCGCGGTTACCCTCGACACCTCGTCTTCTGGCTGCACGCTCAACGGCGGCGTGATTAGCTTTGTCGCGTCCGGAACATGCAAGGTCGATTTCAACGATCCCAGCTCGGGTCCTAACGATGCGTACGCCGCGGCTACCCAAGTCCAACAATCCTTTGGCGTTGCCCCGGCGTCCAGCGGCGGGAATGGAGGTGGAGGTGCAAGTGGTGGCGGGAATGGTGGCGCAGGTGGCTCCGGCGGCGCACCGACGATTGCCCCACCGCCTTCGGGTCTACCGACGTCGGACTTCGGACCGCCCAACTCAGTCACGACTTCATCGACACTCACCACGACCGTGACGCAGAACGCCGGCGGTTCTTCGATCACGGTGAGCGTACCAGCGGGGGCGTTGCCATCGAGTACTACCCTCAGCGTCTATCCCCTCACCAATATCTCGGACCTTGCGGCTAGCGTTCCCGCGGGAAAGTCCTACGTGCTCTCCTTTGCGGTTTCCTGGGTGACGCCGAGCAACACGTCGCCGAGATCCAGCACTCCCCTCACCGTGACGATCACCAATCCGAACATCAAGGCCGGCGACACGATCTACGAACTCACCTCGACCGGCATTGTCGCGGTCGGAACTGCTTCAGTCGATGGCTCGGCGAGACTCACCTTCTCGAGTGACCCAGTGTTCATACTTTCCGGGAACAATTTGAAGAGACAGGCGAGGCTGAGACTCACCACACTGAGGGGAATGGTGGGGAGGCCTCTCGCGTTGCGAGTGAGGGGCGGATCAGGCCCGGGTGCGGTGACGTTCAAAGTCACAAACGGTTCCGCGAAGGGCTGTGTCGTGTTGGGTAGTTCGCTGCGTTCGTCGACGGCAGGCACGTGCGTGGTCACCGCCACCAAGTCGGCCAGTTCCACCTACATCGTCGCGTCTTCGTCCCGCGCAGTCACGATGGCGATTCCGGCTAGGCCCGCGCCCGCCAAAGTGAGGTTTCGCGCGAACAGCTACTCACTCAGCGGCGGAGCACAGAAGACCTTGCGAGTGCTTTCGCAGAAGCTATTGCCAGGTGCTGCAGTCGTGATCACCGGTTACGCGCACGACAACAGGCCTTTGGCGAAGCGCCGCGCCGTGGAAGCCTTCCACTACCTTGCGACTCGGGTCAGGATTCACGTCGAGTTGAAGTGGGTCACCCGGACGTCCATGGACGAAACGGAGGTCGTCACGACCAAACAGTGACGCGAGGAACGCGGAGTGGTGCGTTGGGGGCAGAGTCGGAAATCCGAACTCGAAGTCGTCCGTTATTGCGACACCATTTCTTCGGGCAATATTTGTGGGGTCCTCCCCAGGGTCGACGGATTCGAGGAGCTCGACCAGAACGGTCACGTCACTTTGGCTGGACCGTTTCTCTTCGACGGTCCACCCGGCTATTTCACCGAATATGCGACACCCCAGTCAAAATCAGGAGAACTCGCGACGAGTCACGTCCCGAGTGCTCCTTGGACGTTTGCACTCACGCGCTGAAAAAGTTGGCAGGTATTACTGCGTCCCCAGTTCCGTCCTCACGAGGCGTGACCCCTGAAAATCGTCGTGGTGGGTCTATAGGGGGACGTCGTGAACCCATGGGTCTACTTTCGTCAACACCCCGTGGCGGAGGAGGTGGGATTTGAACCCACGGAAGGTTTCCC
>VFSW01011986.1_pt1 | contig 12133 bp, 14 predicted proteins | sample 5358111 | NCBI WGS metagenome assembly VFSW01 (sample SAMN11554181, study PRJNA540505) | mine drainage metagenome | isolation source: sediment from site ElyBrook_90M | place: USA: Ely Copper Mine, Vershire, VT | collected 2017
AACCCACTACTCCGCCCCCTTCCCGCCGCCACCTCCACCAGCCTAACCTCCGACCGCCCCCCGGGCGGGCGGGGGGGCCCATGCTTGGGGTAAGTCCTAATATGCATCGAGTTCTAGCTGCGGTGGCGGCGGCGACCGCCGTGGCCAGCTTCGGGTGCCGAACCAGCAGCAGCCCACTCACATCAGGACCAGGCGGCCGCCAAGAGCCTGCCGCGCTGATCGTCATCAGCGACGCGCCGGCCGAGTTCATGCCGAGCACACTGACGATTAGGGCCGGCGACACCGTGGAATGGAGAAACACCGGCGGCATCACCCACAGCGTCGAGTTCGTTGGCGAGGTTATTCCGGAGGGCACGGCATCTTCGCCGTCGGGAATCATGGCGCCCAATGAAACCTACAGTTACACGTTCACGGCGCCCGGCACCTACGCATACATCTGCCGGTTCCATGTAATTAACGGAATGATCGGCAAAATCGTCGTGCTGGCCGACGAGCCCGCCTCTGGAACCACGGCCGACATTCGCTAGGCGGCGCTCACGAACCCGCGATCACTCCGGCAGATTCAGCTGCTTTGCGAGACGACGGAGTTCCTCCTTGCGGCCCGGAAGCGGCGCCGGCGCTTGCAGCATCTTGGTTTTCTTCAGTTCCTCGACGACTTTAGGATCGCGCGGAAACGGATTTCCGTACTTGCCGAGGAAGTACTGCTCCTCGAACGGAGGCCGCGGCCGCTGCCCGCCCGCTTCGCGAGACTCCAGCGAGTAGCCGATGTTGAGCTGGTAGAGCGGGAACCAATCCGCGGGCGGCTTGGTGATCGCGCCGATGAGGGGTGCGGCGAACGAGGTAAGGCACGCGCCGAGCCCTTGTTCGAACGCCATCAGCAGGCCCTGGCACGCCGCTATGCCGCAATAGAAAGCGGCCATCGCCGGATAGTACGGGGATTCGGTCATCGGCTTAAGGATCATCGGATATACGACCTCATCGACGAACCTGAGACTCCAGCCGTGGGTCGAAGCGATAACATTTGCCGCGACTAACTCTTTGAGACGGGCGCCCTTGACCCGATTGACGACGCCGAGGTCGGCGTAGAAGTAGATGTGCACCGGGGCGAGTTCAATAACGACGGCCTGCACGGGGTTCTTCAGCTTCTCGAGTTCGGCCTTCGGTATGTCGTCGCGCTTGACGACGATTGCGCGAAGCCAATGCGCGTTGACGGCGCACGAAGCGACGAGGCAAGCCTCCAGAATTTTCTGAATCTTTTCCTGTTCGACGGGCCGCTTGGGATCGAAGAAGCGAATCGAACGTCGCGTGCCGATTAATTCCTGAAATTCCATTGTCCCTCCTCGGGTCTCGGAAGTTGTACCGCCATTGCGCCGCCTCGATGGCGGCTAATTCATGCCGGGGTGCGTGCTCGTTCGACCTTGATGCCTGCCTGCTCGCGATCCCATGCGCCAGCGACGCCGCGCGCCTTCAGCGCAGCATATTGGATGCGCTGAGTGCCGGTCTTTGGAAGCTCGTCGATAAATTCGATGAACCGCGGAACCGCGTAGTAGGCCATCCGGTCGCGGCAAAACTCGATGAGATCTTCGGGGCGAAGTTTCGCGCCCGGCGCCAGCACGACCGCGATCTTGACTTCATCCTCCCCGAGTTCCGACGGCACCGCGTAGGCCGCCGACTCCAACACTGCGGGATGCTGATTAACGACGGTCTCGATCTCCCAGGCGGAAATGTTCTCGCCGCGGCGCCGGATCGACGCCTTCTTGCGTCCGCAGAAATAATAGAAACCGTCCTCGTCGGTCCTGGCGAGATCGCCCGAATGAAACCATCCGTTGCGGTATGCCTCCGCGGTCGCATCGGGAAGCTTGTGGTAATGACTGAGCTGGCCCTTGGGATGACGGAAGACGAGTTCGCCGATCTTGCCCGCCGGGAGCGGATTGTCGTTGTCGTCAACTACGCGGAACTCTACCTCGCCGACCGGCTTACCCATCGACCCGACGCGGTCAACGTCGTTCATAAGGAAACCGGGCGAATCGACCATTCCATAAACTTCGATGATTTTAACGCCGAAGCGATCCTCGAATTCCTTCCACACCGATGGCGGACAAGCTGCCGAGAGCACCACCCGCACTTCGTGCTTGCGATCGTCGGGACGCGGCGGCTGCTTGAGCAGAATCGGAATCATGCCGCCCAGGGTGTTGAACTCGACGGCGTGGTACTTGCGGCATTCGTCCCAGAATCGCGACGCGCTGAAGCGCTCGGCGATCGCGAATTTGGCATCGAGAAGCATCGAGCCGAATCCCGAGATCATCAGCGCGTTGCCGTGAAACAGCGGGAGCGCCGTGTAGATGGTCTCGCCGGGACGCAGCTTGATGGCGCCCAGCACCGCAGCGAGCGCAGTGCTGTCTCCGCCGCTGGCGATGACGCCTTTCGGAGGCCCGGTGGTGCCTGAGGTGTACATCATGCTTGCGCCACCGGCGCCCGAGCCGACATCGACGTCGGGTTCCCGATCGGGATGCGCCATGAGCGCATCCAGAGTCGTATCTACGCCCTTGGCGGTCTTGCCGTCGGCTACCACGGTAGCTTTCAGGCTCGGGAGCGAGTCCCTTACCGCCATCACCGAATCGCGCAGCAGCTCTTCGAAGATCACCGCCGCGGAGTCGGAGTCCGCGAGCACGTGATGCAATGTCACGCCGCGCTGCGAGGTGTTGACGGGAACGCTCACCGCGCCGATGAAACCGATCGCAAAGTGTATCCACAAAAATTCGGGGCGATTTCCCATCATGATCGCGACGCGGTCGCCAGGCGCGATGCCGAGCGCAAGCAAGCCGTTGGCCGCGCGATGAATGTTGCTTAACACCTGCTCCCACGAAAATTCCTGGTCTTTGAACTTGAGCCAGGTTTCGCGCGGATGCTGCTTCACGCGCAGTCTGATCAGCTGCTCAATCGCTCCCTGTACGCGCGCCATCTGCGACCTCCATCGCGATCAGCCAAATGCGGCCGTAGCTGCTACGCGTGCGCGTGACCATCGGCCTCGGCCAGGATGTGTCGCGCGCCGGCCAGGCTCAGGACATCGTTGGTGCCGTCCTCGATGAGCGAGGCGCGCGCATCGCGGAACAACTTCTCGATCGGATATTCCCTGCTCAACCCGTTGCCGCCGAAAATCTGCAAGGCGTCGTTGGCCACCTCGAACGAGGCCTGCGTGCAGAAGGTCTTCGCGGCGATGGCATGTTGCAGCGAAGGCGCCCCTGACGAGCTGTTGTAAACGGTGACCGCACGCGACAGGGCGCGGCATGCCTCGACCTTGGTGAACATTTCGAACAGATGCTTCTGCACCAGCTGATGCTCGCAGATGGGGCGCCCGCCCTGGACCCGTTCCCGCGAATAGTCCAGCGCAACCTCGTATGCGGCGCGGGCGAGCCCGGTAAAGGCGGTGGACATGCCGCCGTTGGCCATGGTCAGCGTCGCCATCGTGTGCTGCTCATAGGTATCCGAGTTCACGACCATGTAATGGCGCGGGATGCGCACGTTCTCGAAAAAGATCTCGCCCTGGTTGAGCGCGCGCTGCCCCATTTTGTTGAGCGGCTTGCCCTTCGACACTCCCGGCAGATTCAGTGGAACCACCGCGACGCCGCCGCCGGACATTCCTGTTGCTGAATGAGACGATTCGGATTCGACCCTCAGGTAGAGCGCCGCGTGAGTCGCGATGGTGCCGTTGGAAACCCAGGCCGCCTTCTGGCCGCTGATGACGTAGGAGTCGCCGTCGGCGCGCGCGACGACTTCGCCCTTGACCTTCGGATCGTGAAACTCGGGCGTGCCCACCATCAACTGATCGGATCCATGGCTTGGCTCAGTGATCGCCCAGCATCCTATGAACGCGGCTTCGCGGTCCGCGATGAACGGCTTCATGATGGTTTCGTACAGATCGGGGTTGCCGCTGGTGGCGGCCATCATGGCCGGGAAACCCGAGACACCGATGGCTATCGACAGGTCAACCGATCCCCACGCCAGTTCCTCATGCAGGATATGACTGGCGAGCGGATCGAGTCCCAGCCCACCCAGCGCGACCGGGATTCCCGCCACATGATAGCCAAGGCCGTAGGCCTTCTTCATCACCTGTCTCATCAGGGAATTCGGCGCGATGACATCCTGGGGATCGGCCATCCGATCGAGTTCGATCGCGGCCGGACGCATCACTTCTTTCGCGAAGCGATGAGCAGTCGCACGGATCGACTCGTATTCTTTCGGGACCCCGATAGAAAGTTCACGGTAAGTATCCATTGGCCTGTTTTCTCCTCGCTATGCGGCTCGAGAGAGTCGCCAGCGCATAATTGATCGGTTTTGACTTTCGATGACGGAGCATCGAACGTGCCACGCGTGGGCGCACCGGACTTCACGCAAATGCGTTAGATGCTTCATCGCGCAATTCAATCGGCAAGTCCAGAGGGAATGGAGCGAAAAGATTCAGGTGGTCGCTTTCGATACAAACTTGTCCACAGTGATGGCGACCTTGCAATTTCATCGAGCGAAGCAAGTGCTGAGGGCCTTTATCTCCGAATTCCCTGTTCTGCAGGGAAAAAACAGGGAATTTGCTCGATTTGGGCTTCTACCGAGTAAAACGACCGCCGGAAATGCCAAGCTTTCTCTGAGGTTTTCGTCGAAATTCCCTACTCAACGGAACAGGGAATTTCTTCAACGCGAACAGGGAATTTTTCGGCGTCAACAGGGAATTTTCGGCCGTCATCGGAGTTCTGGGAAACCACAAGGAACCTAACGGAAATCCGCCTATCCGTGATGGGCGCCATTGGCAAGAGCATGCCAGCCAGGACGATGAAGGCTGCGGTCCGAGCGGAAGGCCCTGTGCGTATGGAACAAAACTAATGCGGGGATGGGGTCGCTCTATCGGTCGAAGCACGAGCTGGTGTTCGTCTTCAAGAACGGCGGCGCGCCGCACGTCAATAACATCGAGCTGGGTCGTTTCGGCCGCAACCGGACCAACGTGTGGGATTACGCCGGCATGAACACGTTTGGCGATGTGGCGGGCTCGGTTCCAGCGATGCGCCGGTCGTGATGGGCGACTCGCGGTGGATGATGCCGCGGACATTGTGGGAGATAAAGACCCATCGAAGCGAAGAACCTGAGCACGACAGTCTCGCGACCCGCCGGGGGCGTAAGCTCGAAGCGGCGGCACGGGCGGCTTACGAAGCAGAGACCGCCGAAATCATGGAGCCGCACTGCCTGTCTCACGACCACCTGTCGTGGATGCGCGCTTCGTTGGACGGGCTGAACTTCGATGCCTCGCTGGTTCTCGAGATCAAGTGCCCGCTGAGCCGGCGCGATCACACGCTCGCGCTTGAGGGCCAGGTCCCAAGGCACTACTACGCCCAGTTGCAGCACCAGCTTGAAGTCTCACGTGCCCGCGAACTGCACTACTGGTCATTCGACGGCCGACGCGGAGCGCTGGTCAAGGTCATGCCCGATCACGGGTACATAGAGAGGCTGGTACAGGCCGAAGTCGAGTTCTGGAGAAACGTCACTGAGAACCGGTGGCCGGAGCCTCGATTCAAGGAGCAAGACCTGAGCAGTGATCCGAACTGGTCGGACGCGGCGCGCCGTTACCGACGGGTTCGCCAACGGCTCGATGAACTCTCGGACGAGGAGCGCGAGCTACGCGGAAGATTGCTCGGTCTGAGCGATGGCCGCCGTGCATTTGGTGCCGGCGTTGAACTCATCCGCACGAGCCGAAAGGGCGCAGTCAACTACGGCGGGATTCCGGAACTGGAAGGAGTCGACCTGGATCGACACCGCAAGGAACCGGTCGAAGTCGTCAAGATAAATATTCTTGCGAGCTCCGGATAGTAGCCGTCAATCAAAAAACGATTCGTACAAGGGCCAAGACGCAACCGACCGATGTTATCTACTGGGTAATCCATGGACTATTTGTCTTTTCGTAATTTTCGACAATTCGAGCGAACCCGCAGGGAGATTCGGCTGCCCTGCGACCTGCTGCTCGACCAGCGGTTCAGACAACTTCCCGACGTATGGAAATCCCACTTGCTCTGCCTGCTCATGCTGGCAGCGCGCATGGACAACGCTCTGCCGGTTAATCCGCACAAGCTCGAGTCCCTGATCGGAGCGACCGAGCCGGTGGAACTCGAGGGGCTCCGGCCATTCATTCGCTACGGCTCTCTCGACCAGCCGTGCGAGGAGGACCACGCCGCAAGAATTCATATCCCGGACAGCGTGCGCGTGGCGGTGCTGGTACGCGACGGCGGTCGCTGCCGCAGATGTCACAGCCGACCAATCTGGAAATCGATCACATCGTCCCCATCTGCAAGGATGGGGACTCGGAAGAACCCAACCTGCAAACGCTCTGTCGCCGCTGTAACCGGCGCAAATGGAAAAAGCTGGTCCCCAGGTTCTGAAGATGAGTGCGGCAGGCGAATCATCCCGCAGCATCGCGGTAGAGCTGGCCCTTTTGTTCCTGCGCGAACTTGAGCCGCTGGTCGCAGAAGATCCGCAGCGGCTGGTCTCGACCGAGGCGGTACTCTCCTTTGCGGCGGTCAGGCGCGGCGATCCTGTCACTTGGCAGCACTGGCGCAGGATTCTCGAGAAATACGAAAAATCGGCTCTGATCGGGCATATGCTCGGCGAGCCGGTGCCCTTGGATCACGGCGACGGCGAGTCCGCTGCGGACAGACTGATCGGACTTGTACTCGAGGCTGGAATCGAGTTCTTTCACGATCCTGACCAGCACGGCTGGGCTTGCGTTCGCGTCGATGGCCATTGGCAGAATCACCCGATCCGGTCCCGCCCATTCCAGCTCTTCCTGCTGCGGACCTATTACCGGGAGACAGGCAACAGCCCCGGCACGCAAGCAATCCACGCCACGCTGCAGCTGTTCGAGGCGAAAGCCCTGTTTGACGGCGAGGAATCTCCCATCAATCTGCGGGTCGCAAATCACCGCGGGAAACTCTATCTCGACCTGTGCGATCGCGCCTGGCGGGCGGTCGAGATCGGCGCCGAAGGTTGGCGGATAGTAAATCGACCGCCGCCGAGATTCCATCGCACACGCGGTTCGAAGCCGCTACCCGCACCCGAGCGCGGCGGCAGTCTCGAAGAATTACGCGGATTCCTCAACGTCGACCACCAGGGATGGACTCTGATCAAGGCCTTTCTGGTCGCGGCGCTGCGTCCCAGCGTGCCCTGCCCCATCCTGGTCGCCAAGGGTGAGCAGGGAGCGGGAAAGACGACCGCCTGCAGAATAATCAGCGCGCTGATCGACCCGCGCACCGGGGCACTGCGGGGCGTACCCCATGAAGTTCGCGATCTGACCGCGGCGGCAAGGAATTCCTGGATCGTATGCTTCGATAACTTGAGCCACCTGCCAGAGGACCTCGCCGACGCAGCTTGCCGACTGGCCACCGGCGGCGGTTTCGGTGGCCGGGAACTCTACAGCGATCATGACGAAGCGATCTTCGACGCTACCCGTCCCATGGTGTTCAATGCGATTCCCGACCTGGATGCCGCGCGGCCCGACTTTCTCGATCGCGCAGTGATCGTGGAGTTCCTCGACATGAAGCCCGAGATGCGCCGGGACGAGGCGCAGTTCTGGCGCGAATTCGAACAGGTACGACCACGAATCCTGGGTGCGCTGCTCGATGCCGCCGCTGCGGGACTTAGGAACCTGCCCAACGTCAGGCTGGATAAGCCGCCGCGGATGGCCGACTTCGCGATCTGGGTAAATGCGTGCGAGGAAAGCCTCGGAATGAAACCAGGCGAGGCCCTGACCGCCTACCAGTCCAACCGCGCAGAGACGCACAACCTGGCGCTTGAGTCCTCACCGCTGTACGAACCTGTTGCCCAATTGGCCCGGGAGGGCTTTAGCGGGACGGTCGCAGAACTGCATGCGCGGCTCAACTGCATGATGAGCGAAAGCATGCGCCGTTCGGTACGCTGGCCCAAGGCGCCCAATGCGCTGAGCAACGCGCTGCGCCGCATGGCAAGCAACCTCCGCGCTGTCGGAATCGAGATCCAGTTCAGCCGCGCCGATATCGGCGGCAGACACGTAGTATCCCTGGCCTGCGCTTCCGAGCCCCCGAAAAGATCGTCAGTGATCGTCAGTGCCCGTCAGTAGCCCGCATCGAAGGAATGCAAGCGACTCTGCCGCGGCTTGCGCGCTGGCGATCGATGTAGACCAATCGCCTTCTCCCGCGCGGAGAGGTGCCAAGTGGTCGAAGGCATCAGATTGCTAATCCTGTGGGGCACCATCTGCCAAATAATACCAGACCATGGAACCCCCATAAATCAAGGGTGTTTTCGGTTCGAACATCATGCCAGATCATCTCACGCCAGATCACCTCTTCGCGGAGGAAAGGTCTCCCCAATCCCTTGTTTGTTTAATTTTCTTGACTATGTACATAGTTGTGGATACAAAGATCGATGGACTTTGAATGGGACGAGAAGAAACGCGCGATCAATCTGGCGGACCACGGGCTGGATCTGATCGAAGCAACCAAGCTGTTCGACGGGCGTCCGGTATTCACATACCCGTCACCACGTCACGGCGAGGAACGCTTTGTGACCGTCGGGCAGTTGACGAATAGATTTTTCGCGGTCGTATGGACCGAGCGCGTGGAGGCCATCCGGCTTATTTCCTTCAGGAGGGCAAGAGATGCGGAAGAACGAAAATATCGCACGATTTTCGGCTGACAAAATCAGACGCAAAATTGCGCGTGGTGAGAGCAAGACAGACTGGAAGCGCGTCGATGCGATGTCCCAGGCGGAGGTTGAACGGCTCGCCGATAGGGACGAAGGTCCCTTGTCCGCGGGCTGGGAAAGCACCGTCATGGTTGGACTGCCGCCCGCCAAGCAGGATATTCACATTCGCCTCGATGGCGATATTCTCGACTGGTTCAAGGCGCACGGCAGAGGCTACCAGACACGTATAAACGCGGTCCTGCGCGCTTTTGTCCAGACGCGCCGGCGGGTGGAACGAAAGCCTACAACCCGAAGTCGGGCGCACCGCGCCAAGGAGGCTACATCACAGAACAATTGAGGAAACACGCCATGAAAAAGACAACGCAGTATAGTAGCCCTCTGACGGCCACGATTCACGAAACGGCCGAACGCCTCCACGCCGGCGGCCTGATGAACAAGCTGACTATGAGCGGTAACGTATTCACGGACATTGGATTTACGCGCCTACCGAAGCACCAAGGCGCCCAACGCGCTGAGCAACGCGCTGCGCCGCATGGCAAGCAACCTCCGCGCGGTCGGGATTCAGATCCACTTCAGCCGCGCCGATATCCGCGGCAGACACGTAGTATCCCTGGCCTGCGCTTCCGAACGCCGGAAAAGATCGTCAGTCATGGCCACCCAGCATGAGGAAAATTTTACTTCTCCAGGCGATTTAGGCGACACTCCCCCCCTCTGCCTGCGGAGCAAAATCGGGGTATCGACCCCCCCCAAGCCGGACCGGTAACCCGGTGAACCCGAAAGCGGATGAAAATATAACAATGACGATCCCCGCTCCTCTCTTCGTCCGTTCAGCGGGAGTGACTCGCGGAGCGGATGTCGGTCTTGTCGAAATCATCGCCCTTGAACAAGAGCGCCCTGCGGTGATTCTTGGCCACGGCGTAAGCGAAGCAATCACCGAGGTTGAGCTGCGCGGGATGGCCGCGTCCTTTGCCATAGCGCGAAAACGCGGAGAGCGCCGTCTCTGCTTCCTTCGCAGTGATCGGAACGAGCTCGACTCCGGCCACTTCCAGAAATTCGCGAACATCGTCTTCGGCCTCCTCGACGCTGGCGTGCCGTTTGCGGCAGATGCCCAGCGCGGCCTCGAAGAGAGCGATCGGCGAGGTGATGGGTGCGCGTGCCGCGTCCAACAGATCGGCCAGTGCGTCGGCTTCCGGCTCACGAGTGAGAATAGCTACGATGGCAGAGGCATCGACGAACATCAGGTGTTCCCGCTTAGCTCGTCGTAGAAAGCCTTGTCCGCCTCGAGTCCGGTGGCCGGCCTGGCCAGCACTCTTTGCTGCAGCGGGCGAAGCCTTTCGCGCAGAGGCAGCGCCTCCTCGATGCGCCGCAGTTCATTCTCCAGGGCCATCTTCACCGCCTCGGTCTTATTCAGGTGCTTGCGCACGGCCAGTTTCCTGGCGAGCTGATTGACTGCTTCGCTGCGGATGTTGAGTGGCACTGCACTGCTCCTGTGTAGCCGTAAAGATACTATCGTCTATACGAGAAGACAGCAAGCGCAAGAGAGCTGTTCCCCGTCGGCTACGGCCCAGCGGCGGGATTGATTACCCGCAGGCCGGCAAAATATCGACGGTAAAAACCCCTATCACGCGTTAGGAGCCGGTCGGCGGCGACCAGGGCGTGAGCGCCGATCAGAAAATCGGCCGCGATCCGGTCGCGCGGGCCTCCACCTGCCCGGTAGCGGCGCCAGGCGTCCGCTGCCTTGATCGCTGCCTCTTCGGTCATCGGCAAAAAAGAGGCGGGCAGCTTGTGCATGGCATCCCGAAAACGTCCAGCATCGCCAAATACCATTGCAGTCTCTGCCCATACCACCTCTGAAGCGACCAACGCCCCTTCCCTCAGGCAGCGCCGCAATGCCTCCGCAGAGGCCGGGGAAAACTTTGGGTCCGCACCGAACACGTCCAGCAGAACGTTGGTATCAACGGCGGTGATCACTGCCTGCCGCGAAGCTGTGCCATAACGGTATCACTGTTGATCTTCTTACCGAGGCATCCGTAGACCTCGGTGACCGGATCCGCATCCCCGCTTTTGACCGCGATCAGACGTCCGCGTTCTTCGCTGAACTCCAGGACCGTCCCGGGCTTCACCCCGAGCCTGTCCCTGAGCCGTTTCGGAATGGTCACCTGGCCGCGCTCGGCAACCCGGGCTTTCATACTTTTCATGTATGAAATCATAACAAATTTTACGAACCATTCAAACCAATGTGAACAGGAATCCAGGACGAATCCGCCGGCGAGACGTTCGTGGCGGTGATGCCGGCCACCGACTTTAGGGAATCGCGACGACTCCCGCGTCAATTGAACAAAGCTCCGCGGCAGCGCTGGATCGCTGCATGGAAGCAGGCCAGCGGTGACACCTGCCGCGGTTGCCGTGGGTGTGGTTTGTTGGTATCGCTGTGCCAATATAAACGCAACCAAAGTCGGGTGAAGGTACATCGAATCGATGAGCGGACTGGAGGCGAGCCGTCAATTCTGGGATGAGAAAGCCCGGGAAAATCCCCACTGGTATGTTGATGTTTCGAGTGTAGCGTCCACGCGAGAATCAGGTCCGCTCCGCTTTCAGGTCAATTCCCTGAATTGGGAGCGCGTTTCGCGCGAGTACCGGCGATGTTGATGCAGACGCTGTGCAATATTGCGCCCCGGCGTTATCGGGTTTACCGCCTGCTTTCGCGGCTGGCCGCGGATCGCTACGAAATTTACCGCGTCGAAGGAGGACTCATCTACTTGAACCTTCACGAATCGGACGCGATGGTTCAGCGCGCGATGAGCGCCTACGAGCCCGCCAAGCATGCGCTGATTCGGCGCCGCCTGCGCCCCGGCATGACTTTCATCGACGTCGGTGCGAACAAGGGCGACTTCACGCTGCTGGCGGCCCGCTTGGCCGGTAACTCCGGGACGGCGATCTCGATCGAGCCGGAACCGGAGAATCGTTCGATTCTGCAACGCAGCATCGAGCTCAACGGCTACACCAACATCAGAGTCTTGCAGATCGCGCTAAGCGACCGCGACGGCATCGCTAATCTGAAGATTGGCCCGACCAGCGGTTCGCATAGTCTCGCCGCTGAATTGCCGGGCTTGCGCACGGTGGCGGTCCCGACCAAAACGCTCGATCAAGTCGTCGCTGAGCAGCAGTTGCAACGCGTCGATATGGTCAAGATCGACGTGCAGGAGTTCGAGATCGAGGTGCTGCGCGGCGCGGCGCAGACTATCCGCGCCAATCCTCAGCTGGTCCTGCTGATGGACCTTCCCCAGCGGCTGGAAAAGCGGCGCGCGATTGGCGAATACCTCGCGCAGTTCGGTTTCACATATTTCCCGGACTGCGCCGAGCTGGCGCCGGCTCTCGACCTCCCGGCCGCCGCCGTCGAGGTCGCGGCGATGAGGCT
>VFSW01011987.1_pt1 | contig 12131 bp, 13 predicted proteins | sample 5358111 | NCBI WGS metagenome assembly VFSW01 (sample SAMN11554181, study PRJNA540505) | mine drainage metagenome | isolation source: sediment from site ElyBrook_90M | place: USA: Ely Copper Mine, Vershire, VT | collected 2017
ATGTAGATATTATCTAATTTTATGTAATTTCAATATATAAAAATAGTAAAGGTTACGAAATTCAGGTAACTAACCCAGGGGTGGCGAATTGGTGTGGTGGGCCCGTCACCATGGAACCTTCTTGAGCCTGAGCAGGTGCGCGCCCCTGTTCGTGAGCACGTGGAGTATGCCTGTAAGCGCAACCAGGAACGCTATACCGTATATGTTGGGCAGGTGGCCCAGCGGCGCAGCTAGCAATATCGCGGCAACGAAGAACCCGTATTGGTCCAGTATCGGCACCCCCCTGCCTATCTGCTCGTTGGCCTGCCGCTTCATGAAGCTGCCGAGCAGGTCTCCAACGTTGGCGCCTACAGCAAGGAGCACCGATATCGGGAGCATGTACGGAAAGAATGGAAACTCTATCAGACCAACAATGATTCCGCATATCAGGCTTGCAACTAGGCCCCTAACAGTTTTGTTGTCGCCGAAGATCCTCTTGCCGTTGATCTTCTTCTTTCGGTCAAGGGGGCTGCCCCTTCCAAATAATACCGGCGCTCCGTTCGCCGCATAAGCCGGGAAGATATAGATTATAGGGTACAGTATTGTCGTGTAAAGCAGCAGGTAGTAATCCAACGGAACACCCTCCTATCAGAGAATTGCGTACATTACGAATATGGGAGCCAAGAGTATAGAAATTGTGCTCACTACCTTTATCATCGAGTTGAGCGACGGCCCTGCCGTGTCCTTAAGCGGGTCTCCTAGAGTGTCGCCTACTATGGCCGCCTGGTGCGCAGGGCTTCCCTTGCCTCCGAAGTGCCCAGACTCTATGTACTTCTTGGCGTTGTCCATAGCCCCGCCAGCGTTCGACATGAATAGGGCGAGCATAAGGCTTGCCGGTATCATTCCTACGAGAAGGCCTCCGAGCGCAGCCCTGCCGAGGATCAGGCCGACCGCGATAGGTACAAGTATTGCTACAAGCTCAGGCAGTACTAATGCCTTGAGCGCATTGACGGTTGCTATGTCTACCGCCTTAGCGTAATCGGGCTTCGCCTTGCCCTGCATCAATCCCTTGATCGTTTTCACCTGGCGCCTCACCTCTTCCACCATCAGGTTGGCAGCGTGGCCTACCGCCTCCATCAGGAAGGACGCGAAGACGAACGGCAGCAGTGCGCCTATGAATATGCCGACCACCACAATCGGGTCGAGGACATTGAGCGTGGTGAGCCCCACAGCGCTCGCGTAGGCTACGAAAAGTGCTATGGCGGAAAGAGCCGCTCCGCCTATCGCATAGCCTTTTGTTGTAGCCTTTGTCGTGTTCCCTATCGCGTCAAGGTGGTCTGTGACCTTCCTGACAGAGCGGGGCAGCCCGCTCATCTCCGCGATGCCGCCTGCGTTGTCAGTAATGGGCCCGAATGAATCTATTGTAAGTATTGTTGCGGTAAGCGAGAGCATTCCGACGGCTGCTATCCCTATTCCATAGACGCCTGCGCTCCAGTAGCTCACGAGTATCGCCACTATTATTACAAGCACGGGCAGCCATGTGCTTCTCAGACCGACCGCGAGGCCCATTATCACGTTGGTGCCTGCCCCGCCCTTTGCAGCGGTCGCAATCTTTATCACCGGCTTGCTCTTGTTGCCTGTGAAGTAGTCTGTTATCCAGAAGATCAGTATCGCGATAACCAAGCCGGAGAGCACTGCGACGAAGTCAAGCATCGGCATGCGCATCAGGGCGGTGAGCACGAAGTCTATCACTGCGGATATTATTACAGCGGATATTATCCCCATGTATAGGGCCTTGATTGCGTTGTTGCCGCGCGCCCTCATGAAGAGCATGCTGGCGAGGCTTCCGATTATTCCCACTGCTGCAATCATCAGCGGATATGAAAAGAGATGAAAGACCGCGCCGCTTATGCTTGCGGCGATCAGGAGAGCCGCGACAAGGGTCACTGCATAGCTCTCGAAGACGTCTGCGGACATACCTGCGCAGTCTCCGACGTTATCTCCCACGTTGTCGGCTATTACCGCAGGGTTCCTCGGGTCGTCCTCAGGCAGTCCTAGCTCTGTCTTGCCAACAAGATCAGCGCCCACGTCTGCCGCTTTTGTGTATATTCCTCCGCCGACCCTTGCGAACAGAGAGATGAGCGATGCCCCGAATCCGAATCCTATCAGGATCGCGACGTTCGATATTGTAAGGTACATGAAGAGCAGGCTTATTGTGATGAGACCCAATCCGACCGCGATGAAACCAGTGACAGAGCCGCCGAGTATCGCGGTGTCGAATGCGGACTTCGTGCCCTTCTCAGCAGCCTTCGCGGTCCTGACATTCGCCCTCACAGCCACGTTCATGCCTATGAAGGCCGTAAGGTACGACGCAATCGCGCCTGTAGCGAAGGCGATGTCAAGTTGTGTTCCGTTCTTGAGGAAGAAGAATATTATCGCAAGTATGATGCCGAAGACAACTATGGTCTTGAGCTGCCTGTTGAGATACGCTCGCGAGCCATCCCTGATCGCCTTGGATATCTCCTTCATCTTTTCCGTTCCCTCAGGCTTCTTGAGAGTGGTTAAGGCTGCCCATACAGCGAAGAGTATCGCCAGTACGCCCGCGCCTAAAGTGTAAATGTAGAAACTCATGCTTCCCCCTGCAAACAGAAACATTAGCTATTGAAGCTTTAAAAAGGTTGCTTTAGCCTTAGCTCTGCCTGAGCGGATGGACCTTTAGCACCCCGCCAAGCTTTCCAAAGTCCTTTAGGTTATCGGTGAAGACCGACGCGCCTACGTCGATGGCCTGCTGCGCTATAAGGGCGTCATTTATGGCAAGTTTAAAATCGCGTGCGAGTTTGGCTGCCTTTTTGACCGTGTCGGCGCCCAGATTGAGGAACTCCACAGAGTCGCTGGCCAGGAGGTTCTTGGCCCTTGTTTCTGCCGTCTCGCGGTCAAAGAATTTCTGAAGGAAGCTGAAGAATTCCGATATTATGATAACATTTGTCGCAAACTTATTACTAACGGCTAATTCTATTTGCTTCCTTACAGCTAGTTTGTGTTCTGCAGAATTTTCCAGTTCCTCGAATATTAGTATGTTTGTGTCGACTAGTATTATGTCCATTGCTCCCACCGTTCCCTTTTGGCTTTGTTTATCATCTCCGTTGTTATCACCATCTTTGTCTTCAACGGCCTTTCGATTATGTCCCTCATGAAAGGGCTCAGACGCTGCAGCTTTTTCGAAGGTTTCATTATCAAGAGCTTGCCGTCTTCCAGGTCTACCTCGAGCATCTCCTTGCCGGTGAGCCCCATCGCCTCGCGCGCCTTTTTCGGTAGCCTTATGCGCCACTTCTTGTCAAGCTTGACCAGTGTCGGGTACATTAAATCCCACTATATGGGGGGGAATATACATATTTAAACTTTCCTATATCTAAGTATTAGTAGAATCGAGACTGCCACTTCAGGAAGCTAACTCGCTTACATTCCTTTTATGAACTCTTTTGGGAATTTGTAGGCCATCAGCAGCTTTCTGGCCTACACGATCTATGGAAAATGAGCTTCTGAAAAGGTATAAATATTTGGACGAATAGAGCAAACTGGTGATATTATGGCAAAAGCAACTATACACTGTGATTTAGAACAGCACGACGGAAGAAACGTAGACTCCTTGCTTCGTATTCAAAGGGTATCCAGTGTGCCGGTTCATGTAGCTATGACTCAAGATCCTATGCGGTGGGAAGGCCCAAATTATCCTGGGATTATTGATTTTGGAAAGCTGGAGGGAACAATATGGGGTACAAACCCTTCAAACAAGTACTGCTCTGCAAATTTTGAGGTGCACTGCCACATAGCCAGTGGAGATATGTACATTAGAACAGAATTGTCGCGCAGATTTCAGCGCGATATGCCAAAAATAAGCCTTGAGCCTGTTTTTGTAAATTTCCCGAGCGTGTATGAAAGTGCCGCTTCGCATATACCTGTAACGACCTTGACAGTCTCTGGGCTTGAAATAATAATGGAGCCGGGCTACGCAGGCGGTAGCAGGCAGGGCATGGTGATAAGAATAGGCGGTAGAAGGTACTTTGCGAGAAACGGGATTTTCGTAGATGCAAGGAAAGCTCCTGCGAACCCTGATGATATTGTAAGAACAGTAGCAGGACGGGTAATATCAGCCGCAGTTTCTGCTTAATAGCATCGACTTACAGCCCATTTATGAATTCCTCCGGGAATTTGTAGACCTTGAGTAGCTTCCGTGACTCTGTCATACTTATCCATCTATACTCGGTGTGCTCGCTGCTCAGCTTTATCTTCGCATTCGCTGGGATCTTGCAGTTGTATACCAGAAGGCACAATGCAACAGGGCCCTTGGCTGTGTTTATTTTTATCTTCGGAAGCAGCAATGCGTAGGACAAGCCAAATATTTTTGCATTCTTTACGCCGATCTCTTCCCCTAACTCCCTCTTTAATGTGCCTTCGATACCCTCATTCTCTACCCTGCCGCCAGGCATGTCCCAATATGCCCCGGTCGCTTTGAAGGGCGAGGATTTCTTGAGCACCAGTATTCTGCCTTTCTTGTCCCTGATGAGCGCCTTTATACCAATCTGAAATATTTTTTCAGTCATTGTATGCTGCCTCCCGCAATCCTAGATCACTCGACAATCGCCTTTATCCTTCTTATACCGGCCGCGACCGCCTCCTGCTTGATTATCTTGAAGCTTTTGAGTTCACGTGTATTCTTTACATGAGGGCCGCCGCAGACCTCCCTCGAATAGACTTTGTCGCCTTTTGCAATGGTATAGACCTTTACAGTCTTTTCGTATTTTTCTTCGAATACTCCCTGGGCGCCCAGCCTTTTTGCATCATCGATGCTCATCATTTCGAATGACACGTCTGCTTCTGCCTTTATCACATTGTTTACCCACTCCTCAATCTTCTTGATCTGCTCATCTGTAAGTTTTTTATCATAGTTGAAGTCAAATCTCAATCGCTCCTTGGTAATGTTAGACCCCATCTGATATATCGAGGGATCGACTACTTGCCTGAGCGCCTCGTTTAGTAGATGAGTCGCCGTATGAAGTTTTGTTGTCTCTTCGTTGTGGTCTGCAAGCCCACCATGGAACTTCTGCTCAGCCCCTTTGCGCGAAAGTTCTTGGTGGGCGTCCATCAGCGATTTGAAACCCGCCTCATCTACAGAAATCCCCTTCTCCTTGCACATTTCAACGGTAATCTCAAGCGGGAAGCCGAAGCTCTGGAAGAGGTCGAAGGTGGTTTTCGCGTCGAGCGCCTTTTGATGCGATTCGTCAAGAAGCTGTAATTTCTTCTCGAGGAGCCTTGTCCCGTTCTCTAGCGCTACCGAGAACTTCTCTTCCTCTTTTTTGAGCTCTTCGGATATACGCGGGCTGTTCCTTGCCACTTCCGGGTATGAGCCACTCATAACATCGATCACTACCCTTGCGACTTCGCTGCAGAATTCCCCACTTATGCCGATTATCCTTGCGTGCCTTATGCTTCTCCTGATGAACCGACGGAGTATATATCCCTGGTCGACGTTGCTTGGAATGATACCTTTGTCATCGCCCAGGATCATGACCGCGGCGCGGATGTGATCCGTAATTATACGGGCATTACGGCTTGTTTTTGCCGTGCCTGCAGCCGCGACCGAGACGACTTTATCAAGAATCGGTGCTAGTGTATCACATGCATATACGTTGTCCGAGCCGTTGAGCGCTGCGACCACTCGCTCTACCCCCATTCCGGTGTCTACATTCTTCTGCTTCAGCTCCTTGTACTTCCCGTCTGCGGTTTTGTAGTACTGCATCAGAACATCGTTCCATATCTCGCAGAATGGGCCTGTGTTTGAGAGCTCCAGGAATTCTTCTGTGTTCTTTTCTTGGATATCCTTCGCGTGATAAAACATTTCGGTGTCCGGACCGCACGGACCCGTCTGCCCTGCGGGGCCCCACCAGTTGTCGGCCTTGGGTAAAAAGTGGATCCTGTTCTTTGCCACTCCAAGGTTTGACCAGATGCGCGCGGTTTCTTCGTCGCGCGGCGCATCTTTGTCACCTGCAAAGCAGGTAACGCTGAACCTTTCAACCGGCACCTTAAGCTCCTTCATGAGGAACTCGAAGCTCATCGATATGGCTTCCTCTTTGAAATAATCACCTAGCGACCAGTTTCCCAGCATCTCCCAGAAGCTCAGGTGCCATGCGTCGCCCACCTCTTCGATGTCCTGGGAACGGATGCACTTCTGCACGCTGCAGAGCCGTTTTCCAAGGGGGTGCGGCTCTCCGAGAAGGAACGGGACGAGAGGGTGCATTCCTGCAGTTGTGAAAAGCACACTTGGATCATGCTCTGGAATAAGCGAGGCGCTCTTGATCAGCTTGTGCCCTCTCTTCTGGAAAAAGTTGAGATATCGTTCTTTGAGCTCCGAGCTTGAGATCATTCTTACACCAAATACGCTAGACACATAATCCTTTCGATGCCGGGCTTCCCTTGCCAAGTGTTATGCCACACTTTATTGGTAAATAGTGTTTAAATTATGTACTATGAAGGAGTCAAAGCTTCGCCTGGCTCCACCAGACCTTGCACTCCTTGCCGAAAAAGGCGCAGAAGTTGCACTTCCATTTCTCCTGTTCTGGCACAGGAAGCGCTTCCCTCTCACCCTTCCAGTACTTCATTACGAAGTCTAACATCTGCGTCATCTCCTCGTCGCTGTATTTCAGCTTGTGCAGCTTTATCACATTGCCGGTGAACTGGTTTATATACCTTAGATAGAGGGTGTCGCTCAGCCTGCCCATCTTACGGATGCTGGAGAAGAACGCCTCCGTTATGGAGTAGATGCCCATCAGGTCATGCTCCACGCCTATGGCCTCGAGCTGCCTCTTGAATTCGGGTGTTAGCAGCATGTTCGATGTCTTGTATGACTCCTTGAAAGCCTTTGCGGTATACCTCTCGGCGATTATGTCCTCCAAGAGCTTTCGGTAGAGCATCACCTGCGCCTTGTGTGTGAGTATCTGCGCGTCTGAGGGAATGTTGTCGCTGCCCCTTGTCTTATCCTCCTGTACAATCACTTCTCCGTCCTTCAGGTCCAGCTGGTCTATCTTCCCGACTATCTTGAATCCGTCTATGGACCCGTAGACCTGCACCTCTCTGGTCTTGTTCTTCTCCTTCAATGTCTTCAGGGCCATGTAGCTGGTGTACATGCTCTTGTACATGTAGTCCGGGTAGCCCTTGGGCATGAGCACGATGGGCACGTTGGTCTCGCTCTCGAGATCCCCGTGTATCTGCCTGCCCTTCCTTATCTCCTTGGTTATTTTCTGCCCGTAGAGGTAGTTCAATTCCATCTGCTTCTCGCACCAGTACTGCGCTGCTATGTCCGAGGCTCGTATGCTCGTCTTCTTCAGCCGCGCTAGTGCGTTATTCAAATGGATCAGCCCGCCTACCTATCTTCACAGCAATCGCTCAGAGATTACCTCGTTCATCACGAGTAACCTTTTTGATTATGGTTATATAGACCTTTCAGGTTATTTGGACACTTGCTTGGGTTTAAAACGCCCATACTCCTTTACGTACCTTCTGAAGAACCAGAGTACGAAGATAGAATCTATTTTTTTCGTTTGGGCCCTTTCTAATGAGTTATAGTAACTTGCACGATTTCTATAAGATATATTAAGCATAGGATAGCCCGTTTTGTTTAAAACAAAATTCATTAAAAGTCTGGACATCCTGCCATTTCCATCTATAAATGGATGAATAGTGACAAACCTTAAGTGTACAAGTGCGGCAAGCTCCACGGGGCGCATCACATTCTTGTTCTTGTTATACCAACTAAAGAACGCATTCAGCATGGGGAGTACTTCAACAGGGGATGGCGGAACAAACTTGCTGCCGCCTATTAATACCTGCCTTGTCCTTGCAGTTCCTGCAATATCTGGTCTTGTATCTTTGAGGAGATTGTAGTGCCATTCCATAATGAGATTAATGCTTAGATCCTTTTTGCAATTAATCATCTCGTAGAATACCTTCGAGTGTGCCTCTGCCTCCTTTACATCCCTATTTGGTCTGTTTGAGGGTGTTATTCCATGCTGGAGCAGGTTTGCGGTCTCCTTTAGATTTAGCGTTGATCCCTCTATTCTTTGTGTGTCATAAGTAAACTTTATCATGAATCCCTCTAGCTCCTTTTCTTTTTCGGACGGCGCCGCGGATGCCATGTCTTTTTTATATCCCGCTTTTATCTGGTCGAGTAAACGGTACCATTTCTGATTATAAATCTCGCTGAGGAGGTCCTTCTTTATTTTCTCAATGTTATCTGGCACCTTCTTTCCCAGATATATTTCCTTCTTTACAATTTTCCCATTAAGCCTGAAGGAATGCTCCAGGTAATAGTATTTGTTGCCACCCGCTTCCCTTTCTCTTATCTCTGCCATGATAAATCTTTACCCCTACACATTTATAATTCTTTGCTATTTTTAGCAAAGTGTAGGGGTATAAATTAGTGTTTGTTTTTGAGCTTTCTCATCGATAGATGGTATATCAGGTAGACCACGATCGCGAATACCGCTATTGCCAAGAGGACGTATACCGCTTTGGTCGCAGACAGGAAGTAGTACCCGAAAGCCAATAGCACAGCGTCCCAGATGGCGGTTCCGATTATCGACCAGAAGAAGAACTTCTTGGCTGGCATGCGCGCGAAGCCGGCGGGGAAGCTCATCCAGGTCCTTATTACGGGGATGAGCCTTGAAATGAAGACCGCTGCCGTTCCGTTCCTTGCGAACCAGTCGTCGAACCTTTCAAGGGACTGCCTCTTTATGTGGAACCAGCCGAGGTGCTTGTAGACTACCTCCTTGCCGAGGCAGTAGCCTATGTAGTAATCGACGATGATGCCGCCTATGCTGCCCAGCACCGCGGCGATGAACGCCAGGTAGATGTCCAGTATGCCCTTCTGCGCAAGAAGGCCGGCGAGCGGCAGCACCACCTCGCTGGGCACCGGCAGCGACGACCCCTCCAGCAGCATCAGCCCGAATATCGCCGCGTATCCGTACACGGTTATTATGTGCGATATGGTAGCGTACGATGAGGTAAATATGCCCAGGAGGGAGCTGGTTATGCTTAGTAACAGGTAATCACGGTCATAGTTATGCCTTCAAACGAATTAAATACTTTCTATGCTCTCCTATCAGAGTGGAATAATGAAGGTCATAAAATTCTACGAGACGAGCGGGTCGCTCAAGCTTAGAGTGGACACTATGGAGGACCTCTGGGCCGTCCAGAGGATAGTCTTCGAGGGAGATTTGGCAAAGTCGGAGAGCCTGAGGAAGTTCAAGGGCCACGAAGGCGATGCAGGAGAGATGAAGACGGTTGTAGTGCGCCTCAAGGTCGAGAAGACCGAACTTGACAAGGCCGCGGTCCGGCTCAGGTTCATGGGCAAGATAGTCGAAGGCAAGCCGTTGGAATACATTAAGCTCAACAGCTACCACACGCTGAACATAGCCCCGGGCGACACGCTTGAGATAACGAAGGCGGAGTGGCCGGAGTACCTGATACAGGTGGTGAAGAACGCGGTCAAGAATTCCAGGAAGCCGAGGCTTGGGATAATAGCAATAGACGACGAGAAGGCATTGCCTGCGTACCTCTACGGCTATGGCCTTGCATTCAAGGACGAGATTTACAGCCGGTTAAGCAAGCGAATGAGCCAGAAAGATTTCACAGAGCAGCAGAACAAGTACTTCAACGAGATATTCGAGGTAGCGGGCAACATGAGCACGGACATAGTAGTCATAGCAGGGCCTGGATTCACCAAGGACGACCTGAAGAAGTACGCAGAAGGTAAGGGAATAATGAAGAAGATACCGAAGAGATTCCTCTTCTTCAGGACGAGCAATGTTGAGCGCTCAGGCGTGTATGAGCTGATAAAGAGCGATGAGGTATCGAGCATACTTGAAGGCGAGAGGATACGCCAGGAGTTCAAGCTTATGGGGGAGTTCCTCGAGGGGCTCGCATCAGGAAGATCGAAGTCTGGAATAGATAATGTGAAGAAGGCGATGGATAATTATGAGGCAAGGACAATACTGGTCAACGACAGCGTGCTCAGCGACGCTGCGATAAGGAAAGTGCTGAGCGATGCAGAGAAGAAAAGGATAAGGATTGAGATATTCAACGCTGAAGATGAGATAGGGTCTCAATTACATTCCTTCAAAGATATTGGTTGTATGTGATTTCCTGCTAAGATTTTCTTAGAATACTCTCCACACCCCTGCTTTTCCAGTGGAGTACCTATAGAATCCTGTCGAGGTAGAAGGAACTATCCACAGGGCTGGGGGCTGCATATATAGTGTGGATACTCTCCAACCCTCTAGCGGGCGGGCCGTTGGGGCCTGGGTTTCTTTGCTGGGGCTTGGCTAGGCTAGAAGCTTGGCTTCGAGCTTCGGGGCTAGATGGCAGTTAGCGTCGAACTATAAAAAAATGCTACCAACCGGCGCGGTCACCATCATATCTGTATTCTCCAGTTTCTGGATCCTGCCAAACGGTGCCATCGCCGCCATAAAACAACGATCTCTGCCGTAGCTCCTCTTTGATACGCGCATCCCTCTGGTCCGCCTCAAGCCGTGCATAATGCAGGGCTTTTTCCGCATCGTCTACTTTGGTTGCTGCCGGTCTCTCCTCCATACTAGAAGAAACGGACGGGCGTTTAGTAATTCTTCTTGTTGGCATATTATCACTCAGAAAGATACTAATCCCCTCTCTATTTACAGTTACTGTACAGTCGGGCCCTTTTCTCTTAGCGTTGGGGCTTGGCTTTGGGGCTAGATGGCTTAGCTACCTCTTTGCTACCGCCCACGCTATCTTCGAGTAATCCTCTCTCTTCGAATAATGGCTCAGGCCTCTCGACATCGAATGCGTCTCTATCTTCTTGAAGCCAGCTATCTTAGCTGACGGGCGATACAACTTGGAGCAGTCTAGCGACCTACCCTCTCTCTTCTCCACCCAGTTCACCATCAATAGCGTGCCCCTTTTCTTCAGGTAGCTATAAGAATTGCTCACCGCTAGCTGGAATTCTGCTACCGAGCTTAATGTCCCGAAGCAGCCTATCTGCATTACCGAATCGAACTTGCCTAGCTTTGCCTTCTTTGTAACGTCGCCTTTAACATACCTGATCTTCAGGGTGTTTAGCTTTCTTGACAGATGCTCTAGCCTGTATCTCTTCGCCAATTTTATTATTGAGGCCATACTGTTAGCCTTGCGCTTCGCAAAGTCCAAGTTAGCCTGTAGCGTGTCTACAGCAACCACCTCTCTTGCTTCGGGATAGAACACGCTCAATATCGGTTCTGTTGGCCCGCATCCGAGATCGAGCACGCGCTCGCCCTTCATATATTTGAAGATTAGCTTGCCTACCAGATAGTCCTCAGCGTTTCCGTCAAACCGATAGGCCGTTTTAGCATATACCTCTGGATACTCGCTTTTCATGAGCCTACTTCCATGCTCAGGAATAAATACTTTCAGAGCAAGAGGGGAGACGACGCTTGCCCTCGGGACCCGCCTAGCTAGCAGGGCGGGGTGCTCCATGAGAGGATTCGACTGCTCTTAGCTTCTCTGCGCTTGGCCTAGGGGCCTGGGTTTCTTGGGCTTGGCTAAGCGTTCGCTAGGCTTCGATAGATAGCTAGGCTAGGATTAGGCTTCGAGCTAGATAGCTAGGCTCTATCCGGTAGAAAGGCGCCACGTAATGATACAGGTCTTACTTCTCTTACTAATAGCATGTAATCGGTAGGCACAGCACATTCTTGTAGTTGAACACGAATAGCCATGCGAGCTAAGACTCCAGTATGTCCTGGTATCAAAGCACGTTCCGTTGGTCTAACATCCTCTACTTTAACGCGTACTTTGTCACCAGCCCTAAATGGAAGCTCCCTCATACCACTGTGAGCAACGTAGTCCTTATGACCTATCTGAACTACAACCCTGCTTACATCTGGATATTGCATGCCCTGCCTTTGATTATTTTCTGGAGATACAGCTACGATTGTCCCACTTTTCATATTATCACAAAATAGCTCAGCTCCTCTAGATATATAAACCTTTCAAAGACCAACACCAAAACATAACTAGCCTAGCCCACTCTCATCCCCCGCCTAGCTAGCAGGGCGGGGTGCTCCATGAGAGGATTCGACTGCTCTTAG
>VFSW01011988.1_pt1 | contig 12130 bp, 11 predicted proteins | sample 5358111 | NCBI WGS metagenome assembly VFSW01 (sample SAMN11554181, study PRJNA540505) | mine drainage metagenome | isolation source: sediment from site ElyBrook_90M | place: USA: Ely Copper Mine, Vershire, VT | collected 2017
CATCAGCGGCAGGCATTCGTGCCAGGCCGCCATGATCGCCGGCTGGCCGAGCGCGAACGGCGCCAGGTGCTCGGCACCGACCAGCCGCCAGCGCGTGGTGCGCAGCGCGAAGGACAGATACAGGCCGAGCGCCCGGGCGATCGCCGCCTGACAGACCGGATGGGCCAGGATGCGTTTCAACATCGGAAGAGCAGGCCGCGCGCCATGAGGGCGCGTGTAGCACGGCCGGATCGGGGCTTGAACAGCGTGGCGCCCCCGCGCGGGCCGCTTGCCCGGCAACACCGGCCCCGCGCCCGGGGCCGGCCCGTGGACCAGCCGGCACGCCGATCCTCCGGCAATGATCTCGGTCATCGCCTTTTGGCCCGACGCCGGCGCATTCTCCCCGTCACGCCCGGGCGGCGCGGAGGAGGCCAGGATGCAGATGCCGGACTGGATCTGCGGCGCCGGGGCGGCGGGGCGGCGGGATGCCTGATGCAGCGCCCCCCGCCACGCCAAATACGCGGCCCTGATCGCGGCCGCCCAGCGCCTGCCGGCGATCGCCACGGCAATCGCGCATCCCTGCGACGCGGTGTCGCTCGCCGGCGCGATCGAGGCGGCGCGGCTGGGGCTGATCCGGCCGGTCCTGGTCGGGCCCGAGGCACGCATCCGCCAGGTCGCCGCCGAGGCGTCGATCGATCTCGGTGGCATCGAGATCGTCGGTGCGCGCCACAGCCACGAAGCGGGGGAAAAGGCGGTCGGGCTGGTCAGCGCGGGCCGGGCGGAGCCGCTGATGAAGGGCAGCCCGCACACCGACGAGCTGATGGCCCCGGTGGCCGCGCGCGAGGGCGGCATCCGTACCGCCCGGCGCATCAGCCACTGCTTCGTGATGGACGTGCCGGGCCGCGCCGATCCGCTGATCATCACCGATGCCGCGGTGAACATCGCCCCCACGCTCGAGGAGAAGGTCGATATCGTCCAGAACGCGATCGACCTGGCGCACGCGATGCACTTCCCCGAGGTGCGGGTGGCGATCCTGAGCGCGATGGAGTTGGTCAATCCCCGCCTGCGCTCCACGATCGAAGCCGCGGCACCGTGCAAGATGGCCGAGCGTGGCCAGATCACCGGGGCACTGCTCGACGGCCCCCTCGCGCTCGACACTGCGATCGACATGGCGGCGGCCTCGGTCAAGCACATCGTCTCGGCGGTCGCGGGCCGCGCCAATGTGCTGGTGGTGCCGGACCTCGAGGCGGGGAACATGCTGGCCAAGAGCCTGTCCTTCCTGGCCGGGGCGGATGCGGCCGGGATCGTGCTCGGCGCGCGGGTGCCGATCATCCTGACCAGCCGGGCGGACTCGCTGCAAAGCCGGCTCGCCTCCTGCGCGGTCGCCTCGCTGCTGGTCGCCTCGCGCGGGGGAACCCGGCGGCGGCCCTGCGATGACGGCCCGCGAGGCGCCAGCGGGCCCGGGCGGGCAGGACCGGCAATGACCGCGCCGGGCGCGCTGTTCGTACTCAATGCCGGGTCCTCCAGCATCAAGTTCGCGCTGTACCGCCACCATGCCGGTCCGGACCGGCCGGAACCGGTGCCGCTGTTTCACGGCCAGATCGAGCGCATCGCCTCCGCGCCGCGCCTGGCGATCGTCGATGCCGCGGGCGCCAGCCTGGCTGCCCATGAGTGCGGCGGCGCGACGTTCGATCACCACGACGCCACCGCCGAGATCCTGCGCGTCGCGACCGGGCTGCTGCGCGGACTGCCGGTCCTGGCGGTGGGGCACCGCGAGGTGCATGGCGGCATGGAATTCGCGAGCCCGGTGCGCATCGACGCGGCGGTGCTGGAGAAGCTTGCGGCGCTGATCCCGCTCGCGCCGCTGCACCAGCCGCACAATCTGGCGCCGATCCGCGCCATCGCACGGCAGGCACCGCAGCTGGCGCAGGCGGCCTGTTTCGACACCTTCTTCCATCACGGCCAGGCCCCGGTGGCGCAAGCCTTCGCCCTGCCGCGCCGCTTCGCCGGGCAAGGCGTGCGGCGCTACGGCTTTCACGGCCTGTCCTGCGAATACCTGGCGGGCCGGCTGCGCGCGCTCGCCCCGGATCTGGCCGCGCGGCGGCTGGTGATCGCGCATCAGGGCAATGGCGCCAGCCTGTGCGCCGCGCACCAGGGGAAGAGCGTCGCCACCACGATGGGCTTCACCGCGTTGGACGGGCTGGTGATGGGCACACGCTGCGGCTCGATCGATCCCGGCGTGATTCTGTACATGATGGACCGGCACGGGATGGACGCGCGGGCGATCGAGGATCTGCTGTATCGCGGCTCCGGCCTGCTCGGCGTGTCCGGCATCGCGTCGGACATGCGCAGCCTGCGTGCCTCGGCCGCGCCCGCGGCGGCGGAGGCGATCGCGCTGTTCGTCTACCGGATCGTGCGGGAGGTGGGCTCGCTGGCGGCGGCGCTGGGCGGGCTCGACCGGCTGGTGTTCAGCGCCGGCATCGGCGAGCACGATGCGGCCACACGGCGCGAGGTGGCGCAGGGCTGTGCCTGGCTGGGCCTGGCACTGGACCCGGTGCGCAACGAGGCCGGGGCGGGGCGGATCAGCGCCGATGGCTCCGCGGTGCAGGCCTGGGTGGTGCCGACCGACGAGGAGCGGATGATCGCGCGCCATACGGTCGGGGTGCTGGGGCTGGACGGGTGACACCCGCGTCCCGACCGGTCGGACCAGCGGGCTCCGATTTCAACTCTCTGAAAAGCAGGGCCACGGGCTCTGCCTTCTCGGTGCCGTGGGGGACCCCCCCAGTGACCGGCGGTTCCCCACGGCCCATTGGGGCCCGCGTTCCCTGGGGATCCCCCGGGGGCGGGGGGTACCCCACAACGGAAGGAGTCTGGGACCGGAGCCCCAATGGGCAGAGGGCAAGGCCGGTGCGTCCACCGCGCCCCGACTCCCCGCCGGGCGCCCGCGCACCTGGCGAGGCGCTGTTCTCGGCTCCCCGATCCTATCGGAAACGTGAACAGGTAACGACCACCAAAAGGCAATGGTGGCTGGTATTTATTTCGAAGATTTTTCGTATCCGGGAGGTTCGTCGTGCAGAGTCGTCATCTTGTCATAGCAACTATGCTTCTGAGCGGCTTTTGTTTCTATTCCAGACCGGCAGACGCTCAGACATACGATGCGTTCAAACAGTACAGCATCAAGCAAAACCCGCATGGGCAATGGAGCTACGTTGTGGCCGGCGCGTTGCTGACCACCAAGGTCAAGATGTGCAACGGCATCACCAAGGATTATTGCTGGACAAACGGGGGTTCCGGTCTCGAGGTCGCGGCAGCCGAAGCCAACAAGACCGGCACGACGATTCAATATGCCGACGTCGTACTGCCGCCACTTTATCTCGATTTCGATCCGACTGGAATCGCGAATGTCGCGTTCCAGTGGACGGCGCCCACGCCCGGAACGGCCCACATTACCGGTAATTTCCTGGGGGTCGCCACGGACGAGGGTGCGCACGAAGTGGCGGTGCTGCATAACGGGACCGTGCTCGGGGCGTACACGATGTCCACGTATCAACAGAAAGAGACGTTCTCGTTTCAAATCGACGTCGCCGCAGGGGATACCATCAGCTTCGAGTCGATGACCGGCAATGGCGGTACCTCGCTCAGCACCGGGCTGCAGGCGAAGATCGAGCTGAAATAAGACCGGCCGGCACTGACATCGCCGCATGAAGGAACCCAGACCGGGCGCTGCCACCCGGAACCCGCCAGGGGCCAGGCCTCCGGACCTCGAATGAGGAATGTCCGGCGAACGCGGGTCCGGTAACCGCTGGCCCCAATCGGCCAAGGGGGCAGAGCCTTCGCCTCGCCTCATCTCAGCGCCAATCGGACACGGCCCGGCCTGTGGCGCTTGCGACGGATCGATGCCGGAACGGGCCGGTATCATTCCCCCAGATAGCGCGCGCGCAGATGGGCCTGGAAATCGCCGGGATCGAGCGGCTTGCCGGTCGCCGCGCGCAGCAGGTCGTTGAACCCCAGCCGGCTGCCCTGCGCGTGCAGCCGGGACCGCAGCCAGCCCAGCAGCGGCGCCAGATCGCCCTGGCCCAGCGCCGCATCCAGCCCCGACACCTCCCGCCGCGCCGCCGCCATCAGCTGGGCCGCCGCCATCGCCCCCAGCGTATAGCTGGGGAAATAGCCGAACGCGCCATCGTACCAATGGATGTCCTGCAGGCAGCCCTGGGCGTCGTCGGGGGGGGTGATGCCCAGCGCCGCCGCCATCGCCTCGTTCCACGCCCCCGGCAGATCGGCCACCGCGAGATCCCCCGACACCAGCGCCCGTTCCAGCCGGAACCGCAGGATGACATGCGCGGGATAGGTCATCTCGTCGGCTTCCACGCGGATGAACCCGCGCCCGATCCGCCGCCACAGCCGCGCCAGATTGGCCGGCGCATAGGCGGCCTCGTCACCGCCGAAGGTGGCGCGCAGTTCGGGGCCCAGCCAGGACAGATACGCATCCGACCGGCAGGCCTGCATCTCGACGATCAGGGACTGGCTCTCATGCGCCGCCATTCCCGCCGCCTCGCCCACCGGCTGGCGGCGCCATTCCTCCGGCAGCCCGCGCTCATACAGCGCGTGCCCGGTTTCGTGCAGCACGCCGAGCAGGCTCTGGGCGAAATCCGCCTCGTCATAGCGGGTGGTGATGCGGATATCGGTGGGCGTGCCGCCGCAGAACGGATGCGCCGAACGGTCGAGCCGGGCGTGGCGGTCATCGAGCCCGGCGCGCGCCGACAGCCGCCGGCACAGTGCCTCCTGCGCCGCCGCGGGGAATGGTCCCTGTGGGCGCAGCGGCGCCGGCCCCGCCGCCTGGCGCTGCTCGGCGCGCGGCAGCGCCTCGGTCAGGAATGCCTCGTAGGCGGCGAACACCGGGGCCACGTCTTCCGCGCCGATGCCGCGCTGGAATCCGTCCATCAGCGCGTCGTAGGGCGACAGCCCGAGTGCCGGGGCCAGCGCCGCGGCGGCCTGCCGCACCAGCCCCACCACTTCTGCCAGATACGGGCGCACCAGGGCGAAATCGGCGGTGCGCCGGGCCTCGCGCCAGACCTTCTCGCAGGCCGAATTGGCCCGCGCCTGGGCCTCGACCAGATCGGGCGGCAGCGCGGTCGCGCGGCGATGGGCGTGGCGCATCAGCGCCAGATTGGCCACCCGCCACGGATCGGGGCCGGGATCGGCGGCTTCCAGCGCCACCGCCATCTCGGGCGCGATCAGCATTTCATGGGCGAGCCCGGCCAGCACGGCGAGCTGGTCGCCGCGCGCGGCCGCGCCGCCCGGGGGCATCATCGCCGCGGCGTCCCAGCCCAGCATCGCCGACGCCTCGCCGATGGTGGCGATGCGGGCGAAGCGGGCGGCCAGATGGTCATAGGCGGTGGCGGTCATGATCGGAGCACCTTGCGGGAATAGGCGGCGAAGACCACCAGCAGCGCCAGCGCCAGGCCGAACCAGGTGAGCGCGTAGTTCAGATGGTCGTTGGGTGGGCGCGGCAGATGGCGGGCCGGATCGGGATAGGTGCCAGCTTGCGGGTCGCCGAGCGCCACCAGCGTGAACGGCGCGACCTGCGCCAGACCGAGCGCCGCACCGATCGCCGCCGGATCGAGCGTGTAGAAGCGCCGGCCGGCGGGATCATCGGGGGCGCTGAACCAGCCGGGGTGGTCGGCCGGGCGGACATAGGCCGCGATTCGCACCCTGCCGGCCGGCGCCGGATCAGGAACGCCGGCCGGCACGAAACCCCGGTCCACCAGCACGATCCTGCCGTCGTCCAGCCGCAGCGGCGCGATCGACTGCGCGCCCATCACGGCACCGGCGGGCGTGTCGCGCACCTCCGCCCCGTACCGCGCCTGGTGATCCGCCAGCAGCGACCCGCTGGCCTCCACCTTGGCGAAGGGCGCAGGGGCTTGCGGCAACGGGACCGGCGGGGCGGCCTCGGCGCGGTCGATCTCGGCGAGCAGCCCCTGCTTCCAGGCGAGCCGGCGCAACTGCCAGGCGCCAAGACCGAGCAGCACCAGCAACGCGAGCACGGTGCTGACCGCGGGCCAGAGCAGGCGCCGCCGGCGCGACGGGGCGGGGGCCATGCTGCCCTGGCTCAGCCGCCCATCTCGCTGCCACGGTGGCGGTATTGCAGCGCCACCAGGGCGGCCTTGGCAGGGCGCATCATCAGCACCGCCAGCGGCAGCGTCACCACCGGCCACAGCACCGCGTGCACCCAGAGCGGCGGGGCGAAGCGGAACTCCACCCAGAAGGCGAGCGCCACGACCACCGCCCCGAGCACCAGGATCACCCCGACCGCGGCGCCATCGCCAGTATCGACGCCCGAAAGATCGAGACCGCAGACCGGGCAGGTGGCCCGGACCGAGAGCAGGCCGCGATAAAGGGCACCCTCGCCGCAGCGCGGGCAGCGGCACAGCAGCGCCGCCCGCAGGACCGAGGTCTCCGCCATCAGTTCACCGGCGGCGGACCGGCACCCCACCAGTAGACGCAGACGAACAGGAACAGCCAGACCACGTCGACGAAGTGCCAGTACCAGGCGGCCGCCTCGAAGCCGAAATGCCGGCTGGGGCTGAACTGGCCGTCCCTGGCGCGGAACCAGCAGACCAGCAGGAAGCTGGTGCCGATGATCACGTGGAAACCGTGGAACCCGGTCGCCAGGAAGAACACCGAGGGATAGACCCCGCCGGTGAAGTGGAACGGCGCATCCGAATATTCCAGCGCCTGGAAGCAGGTGAAGGACAGGCCGAGCAGCACCGTGAGGCCGAGCCCGAGCATCAGGCCGCGGCGGTTGCCCTCGATCAGGCAGTGATGCGCCCAGGTGACGGTGGTGCCCGAGAGCAGCAGGATCATCGTGTTGAGCAACGGCAGATGGAACGGATCGAACGTGTGCACCCCCGGCGGCGGCCAGGTCGCCTGCGCCGCCCCCAGCACATGGATCGGGTACAGGGCGAAGTGGAAGAAGGCCCAGAAGAAGCCGACGAAGAACATCACCTCGCTGGCGATGAACAGCATCATGCCGTAGCGCAGCCCCAGCCGCACGATCGGCGTGTGCAGCCCGGGCGCGCGGCTTTCCCGCACCACGTCGCGCCACCAGAAGAACATCACGGCCAGCACCGTGGCGAGACCGAGCGCCAGCAGCACGTAGTTGCCGTAATGGGCCACGAAGATGATGCCGAGCAGCGTCATCCCGCCGCCGAGCGCCCCCGTTATGGGCCAGGGGCTGGGATCGACCAGATGATAGGGTTGCTTCAGGCCAGAACTGGCGGGAAGGGTGGCGCCGTGCGCGTCGCTGCTCATGCCGGATCCATCGGTAAACCGCCGGGGAAGCCGCCCCGGCACGGTGGGAAGCATCATCGCCGAAACGGCCGGCGGTTCAAGGAGGAAAACCGCCGCCCATCGCCGGGCGCATGGTCACCGCCCGGCAGGGACAGCGGCTCTCCATGAGGAAGGCCGGCGGTTTGCCCGGGACCCCCGTGCCTGGTGGGCGCCCCCCAGCGACAGGGGGCCGGGGCTCAGGCTCCGGCGGGTCCTGGGCGGAGCCCTGGTCTTACTGGCCCAGATCCGCGCGCGGGCCGACATGCGGCCCCGCCTTGCTGAGATCGGCATCATCGAGCGAGCGGAAGAATGTGTAGGACAGGGTGATGGTGGTCACGTCCCGGGTCGCCGGGTTCTGCGAGATCGCCGGATCGACCCAGAAGCTCAGCGGGAATTGTGCGCTCTGGCCCGGGGCGAGGGTCTGCTGGTTGAAGCAGAAACAGGCGGTCTTGTGGAAATATACCGCCGCCTTCTCGGGCGTGACGTTGTAGGTGGCGACCCCGGTGACCGCCGTGCCCGCCAGATTGCGGGCGGAATAGAACGCGGCCTGTTCCTCGCCGAGCGGCAGCGTGACCGCCTCCTGATCGGGGCGGAACTGCCAGGGCAGGTTGGGGTTGGTATTGGCGTTGAACCGGACGGTGATGCGGGCGGCCGAGGCCGCGGGGGCGGCGCCGCCGATCTGGGGCGTGCCGCCATAGCCGGTGGCGGCGCAGAACAGACGGTACAGCGGCACCGAGGCGAAGGACAGCCCCACCATGCCGACCACCACCGCCCCCAGCGCCGCCGCGACCAGGGTATTGCCGGGTCTCATCGATGCATCTTCACTATGGTGATCGCGTAGAACAGCACGATCACCCCGGCCAGCACCGCCAGTATCGCCCAGTTGCGGCCGCGCCGGCGCTGTTCCAGCCGCTGGCTGTCGGCACGCGAGAGCATCTCGATGGGTTTTCCGGTCGCCGCGATCGGCGCTTCTGGCGGCTGCGTCGTCGGCCTGGCCGGTGGGGCCGGTTCCGCCATGCTCATCCCACCAGCCGATCGACCGCGAGCGCGCCGAACAGCACGAACAGATACAGGATGGAATAGCGGAACGCCGCCTTCGCCGGGGCATCGCCGGTCAGGCTGGTGCCGGCCGCGTCCTGGCGATCGCGCAGCACCCGCAGCGCGTGCCAAAGGAAGGCCCCGCCCAGCGCCAGCGCCGCCAGACCATAGACCGGGCCCGAGAATCCCATCGCCCAGGGCGCCAGCGACAGCGGTACCAGCACAAGGGTGTAGAGCATGATCTGCCGCCGGGTTTCCCGCCCGCCTGCCACCACCGGCAGCATCGGTACACCGGCGCGCTGGTAGTCGGCATTGGCAAACAGCGCCAGGGTCCAGAAATGCGGCGGGGTCCAGAAGAAGATGATCGCAAACAGCACCAGCGGCACGGCACTGACCGATCCGGTCGCCGCCGCCCAGCCGATCAGCGGCGGGAAAGCGCCCGCCGCGCCGCCGATCACGATGTTCTGCGGCGTCCGGCGCTTCAGCCAGACCGTGTAGACGAACACATAAAAGCCGATCGACAGCGCGAGCAGCGCCGCCGCGACCAGGTTGGTCGCGAGCCCCATGACGATGACCGAAGCCGCCGCCAGGGTGACCCCGAAGGCCAGCGCCTCGTCCGCGGCGATCCGTCCGGCGGGAACCGGGCGGGACCGGGTGCGGCGCATGACCGCATCGATGTCGCGATCGTACCACATGTTGATCGCCCCGGCCGCGCCGGCGGCGACCGTGATCGACAGGATCGCGGCCAGCGCCAGCACCGGATGCAGATGGCCCGGCGCCACCAGCATCCCGATCAGGCCGGTGAACACGACCAGGGTAAGCACCCTGGGCTTGAGCAGGATAACCCAGTCGGCCAGCACCGACTCGCCGGGCAGGAATGCCTCGGCGAGGGGTGCCGCCACCGGAACGGCCGGTTCGCTCATGAGTTCAGACGATCCTCGGCAGTTCCTCGAACGTATGGAAGGGCGGCGGCGAGCTCACGGTCCATTCCAGAGTCGTCGCGCCCTCGCCCCAGTAATTGTCGGCCACATGCTCCTTCGACGTGAAGGTACGGTAGCACACATACAGGAACACCAGCACCGACGCGCCCGAGATATACGAGCCCAGCGACGCGACGTAGTTCCAGCCGGCGAAGGCCTGAGGGTAGTCCGGATAGCGGCGCGGCATGCCGGCCAGACCCAGGAAGTGCATCGGGAAGAAGGTCAGATTGACCCCGATGAAGCTCATCCAGAAATGCACCTTGCCCCAGAATTCCGGATACTGATGCCCCGACATCTTGCCGATCCAGTAGTAGAAGCCGGCGAAGATCGAGAACACGGCGCCCAGCGACAGCACGTAGTGGAAATGCGCGATCACGTAGTAGGTGTTGTGCAGCACCTGGTCCAGGCTGGCATTGGCCAGCACGACGCCGGTCACACCGCCCACCGTGAACAGGAAGATGAACCCCACCGCCCACAGCATCGGCACCTTCATCTCGATCGATCCGCCCCACATCGTGGCGATCCAGGAGAAGATCTTGATGCCCGTCGGCACCGCAATCACCAGGGTCGCCGCCATGAAATAGGCGCGGGTATCGACATCCATGCCGGAGACGAACATGTGGTGCGCCCAGACCACGAAGCCCACGACGCCGATCGCCACCATGGCATAGGCCATGCCCAGATAGCCGAACACCGGCTTACGGCTGAACGTCGAGACGATGTGGCTGATCATGCCGAAGCCCGGCAGGATCATGATGTAGACTTCCGGATGGCCGAAGAACCAGAACAGGTGCTGGAACAGCACCGGATCGCCGCCGCCGGCCGGATCGAAGAACGCGGTGCCGAAATTGCGGTCGGTGATCAGCATGGTGATCGCACCCGCCAGCACCGGCACCGCCAGCAGCAGCAGGAACGCGGTCACCAGCATCGACCAGACGAACAGCGGCATCTTGTGCAGGGTCATCCCCGGCGCGCGCATGTTGAAGATCGTGGTGATGAAGTTGATAGCCCCCAGCAGCGAGCTCAACCCCGCCAGATGCAGCGCGAACAACGTGAAATCGACCGCCGGACCGCTTTGGAAAGTGCTGCTCGACAGCGGCGGATACAGCGTCCAGCCAACCCCCGAGCCCATGCCGGAGAACAGCCCGGCGGTGATCAGCGCCAGCGCCGGCACCAGCAGCCAGAAGCTGATGTTGTTGAGCCGCGGGAACGCCATGTCCGGCGCGCCGATCATCAGCGGCACGAACCAGTTGCCGAACCCACCGATCATCGCCGGCATGACCGTGAAGAAGATCATGATCAGCCCATGCGCGGTGATGATCGCGTTCCAGGACTGACCGTCCGCGACCAAATGGCTGCCGGGGCTCTGCAGCTGCATCCGCATGATGATCGACAGCACCCCGCCATACAGGCCGGAGAACACCGCGAACAGCAGATAAAGCGTGCCGATATCCTTGTGGTTGGTGCTGAACAGCCAGCGCGCCACAAACCCCGGCTTGTGGTCGTGATGCCCGTCATGGGCATGGGCATGATCGCTGGTATAGGCGGACATCATCGATGCTCCTTCAGGACCGATCCGGGCGGATCACGAAACTCAGTCACTGCGCCGGCTGCGCAGCGGCGGCAAGCCGGGTCGCCCCGGACGGATCGGCAGCGAACTTGGTCTTGGCCTGCACCACCCAGGCATTGAACTCCGCCTCCGGCAGCGCCCGTACCGAGATCGGCATGGCACTGTGGTTGGTGCCGCAGATCTGGTTGCATTCGCCATAATATGTGCCCGGCTCATCGGCGCGGAACCAGGTCTCGATCGTGCGGCCGGGAATGGCATAGCGCTGCACCCCGAGGCTCGGGATGAAGAAACTGTGGATCACGTCACCGCTCGTGGTCAGCACGCGCACATTCTTGCCGGCCGGCACCACCAGCTGGTTGTCCACGTCCAACAGCCGCAGCTGCCCGGGCTTCAGCTGGTCATCGGTCAGCACATAGCTCTCGAAATGCATCCCGCCCTGATCGGGGTAGGTGTATTCCCAATACCATTGATGCCCGGTCACCTTGATCGTGATGTCGGCATCACGGGTGCGGTCCTCGTAATAGATCAGCCGGAAGGACGGGATGGCGATCACCACCAGGATCAGCACCGGCACCACCGTCCAGGCCACTTCCAGCAATGTGTTGTGGCTGGTGCGGCTGGGCGTGGGATTGCGCTTGCGGCTGAACCGGAAGATCACCACCCCCAGCAGCGTCGCCACCAGCAGGGTGATGACGGTGATGATCACCAGCACCAGACCATGCAGACTCTCGATCGCCGCCTGCACCGGGCTCGCCGCCGGCTGCATGCCCATCTGCCAGGGCTGCGGCTGTGCGGCCGAGGCGGGGGCCAGAGCCGCAGCCAGCCAGGCCGCGGCCAGCCCGGCCACGGCGAACCCGGCCGCGACCCTTCCGATCGCCAATGCCGTCACAACCCACCCCCGCGCGACCCGTCCTCGCGCGTCAAGGCGCCGCATCCATCGCTGCATCGGCCGATCCATCCTGCTTTGCTTATCGGGGCGGACCCCCTGAGCCCGCTCTTCGCATTCTGGCCCTACCGGAGCGGAACGTCCAGATCAAGCCGTGCCGGTTCCGCGACGCAGCAAGGCCCGGCGACAGCGCGGGCAGGCCGGACGCCGCGAGGGCGGTCTTGACGCGGCCCGGCGGGAAGAGGAAAGCCGGCGCGACGGGCTCACCGCGATCCGCATCCCCGCTCCGCCACCGGGGCGGGACCCGCACGGCACGCGACCCTCGACCTCGCCCACCCGACGCTGCCC
>VFSW01011989.1_pt1 | contig 12130 bp, 9 predicted proteins | sample 5358111 | NCBI WGS metagenome assembly VFSW01 (sample SAMN11554181, study PRJNA540505) | mine drainage metagenome | isolation source: sediment from site ElyBrook_90M | place: USA: Ely Copper Mine, Vershire, VT | collected 2017
TGCGTCTCCACCGTCTCCAGCCCGCGATGCTCCCTGGGTGGCTGGTAGAAATGTCCATGAATGCAGATGAAACGGTGGCTCGGGGCCATCTATCTTCCCATCGAATGCCGCCATCGCATCGGGATTCCGGCCTGTCATGCCACTTCCAGGCTCGTTCCCAGTCTCTTATGCAGTGGGCTCGATCATCATAAATCGTTTGAACGATTTCCAGGTACTCGGCCCGCCCAATCCAGAACAGCCGTCTGGAATAACTGCCTCATTCTCTGCTCGATCGCCCCGATGGCTCCGTGGTCTTCGCCAGGTCGCACGCCCGCCAAAGATACCAGCTGGCCACCGAGCGGTAGGGCGCCCATTTCTTTCCCCGTTTCAGCAGCGTCTCCGGTTTGGGCAAGTCCTCCGCCGCCAGTGCTCGCGTTTTGGGGACCCTCAGAAACGTCAGCGCGAACCCCTTGCGCACCCCATAGTCCGTCACCGGAAACACATCGGGTCGTCCCATGCGAAAGATCAGCAGCATCTCCACGGTCCAGGGACCGATGCCGCGCACCGCGGTCAGCCGCTCCACAATCTCCGCGTCGGGCATCTTCCTGATCGCCGCATGGGTGGGAACCGTCCCATCCAGCGTCTTTGCGGCCAGGTCTCTGAAGGCCTTGATCTTGTTCCCGGAGACGCCAGCCGCCCGCAACGGGTCATCCGGAGTGTCAAGAAGCATCCGTGGCGTCGGATCGCCGCCAAAATACTCCCGCACACGGCGATGAATGGTGGCCGCGGCCTTGCCGTGCAACTGCTGGTAAAGGATCGACTCGAGCAGCGACTCGAAGGGCGAGGGCGCGGGATCAAGCCGCAGCGTGAACGGCCCGGCGCGCTCAATCAGTGCAGCCAGCTTCGCGTCATTTGCCTTCAGGTGTTCGACTGCCTCTGCGGCGTCAAAGGGAAGCTTGCGGCTCCGTCCGTCGTTAATCATAGCGAGGAGTCTATCGCATCCGCCGCGCCGTTCAAAAACAGGGCGCAGTCTGTCATCCCCGCCGCGATTCCATTCTCAGGTTGAATCGCGGCGAGGATGAAGAGCAAGGGCGGGCGCTTTTACTTGCTCTGCGTTGTCGTCGTGTGCTGAATTTGAATCTGGGTCTTGCCGTCGGACTGATTCGCTTGCTGCGAGATCGTCACCGTAACCTGCTCCTGGTCACTTCTCTTTGCGGTCAGAATCGCCGTCCCGCCAAACTCCATGGAGGTGGCATTGCTGCCCAGCTTGTCCTTGTAGAATGCGACCACCTTATCCGTGGAATCAGAGGTCAGATAGGATGCGGTCACCACCGAGCTCCCGGCAATGGTCATGCGCATATTCCCTGACTTCCTGGGCTCCGCGCCGGGGTAGATATCCGTTCCCAGCTCACTGGATGTGAACTTCATGCCGGAGTCGGCGTTCATCGACATGCCCGGCACACTCAGGCTCGTCTCGCCGGTTGAGTTGTTCACATGGATGGCCTTCTTGACCTTGTAGCATCCGTACATCAATACGGCCACCAACAGCAGGAAGAAGAAGGCGAAGATCCCCAGAATGATCAGGATGATCTTCAGCACACCGCCCCCGGACTTGGCCGGCGCGGGCGGAGGCGGAGGCGGAGGCGCGGCATACCCCTGGCTTGGCGCCGCAACCGGTTGATACTGGCTGGCGACGGGTTGAAACGGCGGCGGCGCCGACGCACCGGCTGGCGGTTGGGGGAAGCCTGCACTTCCAGGATTCTCAGGCAGTTCAGCCATGATAACCTCCTCGTCGGCACATCCTTCTCCAGAACGTACCGTTTCTATTTTGGGATTCCAGCCAATATACCTCAACTTCCTCGTCGCTGGCCCGTATTTTGTGCGGATGCCCATGCTTCCGCCAGGGCAGTCCGCGACGCTCCGGCTGAGAGGGACAGCGGCCAGGCGGGTCGGCTGCGCTGCGATACACTTCCATCGACCGGCAACTCGAAAGAAGAACCCCCATGAAACGTCGCGATTTTGTCCGAACAGTCTCCGCCGCGGGCGCTGGCCTTCTGCTCCGCTCGCCTCTCGCTCTCCTTGCCCAGGGCCCCCCGCCAAAACCCGACCCCGAAGTCAAGCGTGTGCTGGCCATGTTCAAGTGCCACTTCGACGCCGGATTCATCGATACCCAGGCGAACGTTGTCCACAAGTACTTCACGCAGTACTTTCCCCACGCCATCGAAATTGCGCGCGCCGCGAACGCTGGGGGCAAGCGTCGCTATGTGTGGACCACCGGCTCCTGGCTGCTCTTCGAATACCTTGAGCAGGCCTCGCCCGCCGACCGCCAGGTCATGGAGGAAGCGATTGCCCGGCGCGACATTGCCTGGCACGCGCTGCCTTTCACCTGGCAGACAGAAATGCTCAGCCAATCGATGATCGAGGGCAGCCTGGCCTTGTCTCAGTCGCTTGACCGCCGCTTTGGCCTGGTCACCACCGGCGCCAAGATGACCGATGTTCCCGGCCACACGCGCGGCCTCATTCCGCCGCTGGCCAAACACGGCATCGGCTTCCTCGACATCGGCGTCAACGATGCCTCCACGCCCGCCCAGTTGCCGCCGATCTTCCTCTGGAAAGACCCCTCCGGCGCCAGCTTGCCGGTGATGTACCACCCCGGCTACGGCGGCGTCACGCGCGTGCCCGGCTCCGACCTGGCGATTGCCATTGAAGTCCGCGGCGACAACAGCGGCCCGCACACCGCGCAGGAAATTGCAGAGTTCCATGCCCGCCTCGCCGCGCGGTTCCCCAACGCAGAAGTCACGGCCGCAAATCTTTCCGAAATTTCCACCGCCGTTGTGCCCCATCGCGCCAGCCTGCCCGTGGTCACCCAGGAGATCGGCGACACATGGATCTACGGCTGCGCCAGCGACCCTCTGAAAGTTGCCCGCTTCCGCGAAGTCACCCGCCTGCGCGACACATGGCTGGCCGCAGGCGCTTTTCAAACCGGAGACGCAGCCGACCTGGCCCTGCTTCGCCACCTGCTGCTTGAAGCCGAGCATACCTGGGGCACCGACACAAAAACCTGGCTCGACTACGATCACCAGAAGCCAGCCGACCTGGCCCGCATGTTGGACACGAAAAACTACAAGGTCGTCGAGTTCAGTTGGGTCGAGAAGCGCCAGGACCTGCTCGACGGCATTGCCACGCTGCCGGCCGCTCTGCGCACCCAGGCCGAAAGCGCCATCGAAAGCCTCCATCCCGGGGAGCCGAAGCCCGCTGCTGCTGCCCTCGCGCACTCTGCCGCCGAAGCAATCGAGACAACCCACTTCATCGTGGGAATCGATCCGAAAACGGGAGCCATCACCCGCCTGCGCAACAAGGCCACCGGGCGCGAGTGGGCCGGCCCCGCCAACCCCATCGCCCTGCTCACCTACCAGACGCTGTCAAAAAAGGACTACGACCGCTTTATGGCCGCCTATCTGAAGTCGACTGCCGACTGGGCGTTCAAAGACTTCGGCAAGCCCGACTGCGACAAGTTTGACGCCGTCAGCCAGGAGTGGCACCCGAACCCGGCGGCCGTCTCCGTCGAAGAAACACCGGAGGCGCATCGCATTCTTATCCGCCTGGAATTCGACGACGAAGCAGCCTTCCAATCCGGCCGCGCCTCGTTCCCACGCAAAGCATTCCTCGAGTTGACCCTGCCCAAGGCCGAGCCAGTCTTGCATTTGGCCGCTTCCTGGTTTCAGAAGCCCGCCACACGGCTGCCTGAGGCGCTGTGGCTTACCTTCAATCCCGTTGCCGAAGATCCTAATGGCTGGACCCTGGAGAAGTCCGGGAAACGCATCTCGCCCTTCGATGTGGCGGCTTCCGGCAATCGGCAGATGCACGCGCTGTCGAAGGGATTTGAATATCGTCAGGCCGGTTCCGTTTTTGAGGTCGAAACAATCGACTCTCCGGTTGTCGCCCTGGGCGAAAGGAACCCGATCGGCTTCTCCAACGACCAGCCCCATCTCACCGCCGGCATCCACGCCTGCCTTTTCAACAACGCGTGGGGCACCAACTACATCATGTGGTACGGCGAGGACGCGGGCTTCCGTTTCGTCCTGAAGGCCTGAGAGGGCCGCCTCCGGTCGAGACCGAGCAGTTCACGCCCCCGCCGGGTAACATGTAGAGGGTAGGGGAAGCTCAGGAGCGCAAGCCATGAAGATGCGGCCGGGTGCACAAACCGGATTTCTGCTGTGCGGCAAGGAATGGATCGAAGGGGAATCGCTTGAAGTCCGCTCGCCGTGGGATCAGGGCCTGGTAGGCCGCGTGACCGTGGCTACCCGCGCCGATGCGCGGCAGGCTGTGAGCCATGCGGTGGCCAGCATGCGCCGAACCCGCGCCCTGCCCCGGTGGAAGCGTCGCGAAATCCTCGAGGACGTGGCCGCGGCGCTTATCGAACAAAAGGAGCGCTTCGCCCAGCTAATCGTTGCCGAGGCCGGCAAGCCAATCCGCCTGGCACGTGCCGAGGTCGATCGCTCCGTGCTCACCTTCAAGACAGCCGCGGAAGAAGCCGCGCGATTGGGCGGCGAAAGCCTGCCCCTCGACCTGACCGAAGGCAACGAAGGCCGCTGGGGGCTTCTCCAGCGCTTCCCCATCGGCCCGGTGCTGGCCATCACCCCCTTCAACTTTCCACTCAACCTGGTCGCGCACAAGCTGGCTCCCGCCATCGCCGCGGGCTGCCCCATCGTGCTCAAGCCCGCTCCGCAGACTCCCTTCACCGCTCTCGCACTCGGCGAAGTGATCCTCAAGGCCGGCTGGCCCGCGGAAGCTCTCGCGGTGCTGCCGCTCTCCAATGCCGACACCGCCTGGCTGGCGGAAAAGGAAGACCGCATCAAGCTCGTCTCCTTTACCGGCTCCGCCAAGGTGGGCTGGGAACTCAAGGCGCATTCGGGCCGCAAGCGCGTTTTGCTCGAGCTCGGCGGCAATGCAGCCCTCATCGTCCACAGCGACTGGCATGACCTGGACGAAGCAGCGCTGCGCACCGCTCATGCCGCATTCGGATTCGCCGGTCAGTCCTGCATCAGCGTGCAGCGCGTCTTTGTCGAGCGCAGAATCTTCCAGACGTTTTTGTGGAAGCTGGTCGAGCTGACCGCCAAGCTGGTTTCGGGGAATCCGTCCGACGAGGTCACTGAGATCGGTCCGCTGGTGCGCCTCAGCGATGCCGAGCGTGTCGATGCCTGGGTGCGCGAGGCCGTCGAATCCGGCGCCAAACTTGTAGCCGGTGGTGAACGCCACGGCTCCGCCATCGCCCCCGCCATCCTCACCGCAACCCGGCCCGGCATGAAGATCCGCGACGAAGAGGTCTTTGGTCCCGTGGTCCTGGTCGAGCCCTACGACGACTTCGAAGAGGCTCTCGCCGAAGTCAACCATTCACGATACGGCTTGCAGGCGGGATTGCTGACCCGCGATGCCGGCCGCATTCTGACTGCCTATCGGGAGCTGGAGGTGGGCGCCCTCATCGTCGGCGATACGCCCGCGTGGCGTCTCGACCCCATGCCCTATGGCGGCGTGAAGGACTCGGGTCTCGGCCGCGCAGGCATCCGGTCATCCATCGATGAGATGACCGCGCCGCGGATGCTGGTGATGAGCGGCCTCAGCTAGACCGGCGCCCTTCATCCCGTTCCATGCTCGCCGCACAGGGTGTCCTCCTGGCGCTCGCCGCCATCAAACAATCACAGAATCGGCGCCAAGCTGTTTCTCCCCGCGAGGCACATTGACCGGAGCCGACGAGGGACTCACACAGGCCAGCACCGTTGCCGCGATCGTCCGCAGGTCAGTCCATAGCGTCGCATGGCTCATGTACCGCACATCGAGGCTTGTCTTGAGCGGCTTGATGGCCTGTGCGTAGAAGGAATCGAGCTGGCTGGGATGAATGTGGGTCAACAGCTCCTCTTCGCGCCGGAAGGCGAGAGTAGCCGCGCCCGTCACGCCGGGGCGATATGGCATGTTGACGATGCCTTCATACTGCGGCAGCTTGGGCCGCGGCCCCACCAGGCTCATGTCCCCGCGCACGATGTTGAAAAGCTGAGGAAGTTCATCGATCTTGAGCTTGCGCATCCAGCGGCCAAGCACTGTGATGCGCTGGTCTCCGTCCGCGGTCAGTCCATACCCTGCGCTGGCGCCGGTCACCATGCTGCGGAACTTGTAGACGGCGAACAAGCGCCCTCCGCGGCCCACCCGATACTGCACAAACAGTACTGGCCCCTGCGAGGACATGCGGATGCAAAGAGCGATGGCAAGCATGGGAAGTGCCAGAAAAGCAAGAATCAGCAGCGCACCCAAGAGATCGAAAATGCGCTTGGATAGAGAGAGGCTCCACTTGCTCCCCGAGGGGTTCTCAATCCGTTCATGCGGAAGGGGCACAGCGTAACGCGGAAGAAAGATGGACGGAAGGGCACGTGGCGCCGGGGGAACAGGGCCTGCGATCGGCCCGCGAATGGGAGATTCCATGGTCTCTGACCTCAATACGAAAAGTGATGGCGGGACCCGAGGCGCAGCGTCCCCTTCCATCGCGGCAGAGTGCCGGCCGTTCAGCACAGACCCTCACGTCAAATCACTCTGTGATTCCCCTGCAGCAATGACCATGCCCAAATCTTCGGCCTTCTCCTTGTTGAAAGCACAGTTCAGTTCCAAAAACAATGAGGCGGGCAGGTCATGAATGGAACCATTCCTTTTTGTGAACATTGGTGAGCGGCTTCTCATTGGTAGCGTCTCATCGAAAAGAGTGGCGATGCAGCCGGCCCATGGCCTTTGCGCGCCGCCCGCGGTCGCGCGGAGACCTTTATCTCCGCCCCCGCGCAAAGCACCGGCGTCGCTGCTTGACTGAATTGCCTAATTGAGGGAATTCGCCACAAGCGCGTTGAGCGACAACTGCGACATGAACTGGCTCCAGACCATCAGTTGGTTCAATGCGGAGGGGCGGATCTCCTTCTCGGGAACAATCACGGCGTCGCCCGGATAGAGACGCACTTTCTGAAAATCGGAATCGAAGATCGAATTGCCCATCTGATGGACAGCCACCGAGCCATCGGCCCTGAGAACAAACATCCGCCGCCGGTCGGCTTCGCGGTTGGGTCCCCCGGCCATGTGAACGTATTGGCCAACCCTGGCGCCGCGTGAAGCCAGAAATGCATTCGGATTGAAAACGGCGCCGACCACCTGGATCGTCTCGGGCATAAAAGGAACAACCAGCCTGTCGCCGTCTTCGAGATGCATGTCGGGCAGTGCATTCACTCCCCTGCTCTCGGGCGTCATCCTCAGCACCACGCGTCCGCTGGCGCGCGTCTGCCGGATGCGCCCGATCAGCGCCTGGTTGAGGGACGCTATCTGTCCTCCGGCATTGGGGGACGCCTGCTGCCCCGAACCGCTTGCCGCGCTCGCCAGCCCCAGGCCGTTGTGCTGCAACTGATGCTCGAGCCGGTCGGCGTAGTTGTTTAACTGCTCCTGCGCGGCCGCCTGCGTGCTGGCGCGCGTGAACCTCGATCCGTACAGATAGGCCCGGTCGGTAAGCCCGCCCGCGCGCGCGACCACCGAACGCAACGTTTCGCCAGGAGAGACGCTGTAGATGCCGGGATGGACGAACTCGCCGGCCAGCTCCACATAGATGGTCTGCTCCAGGATGGGCGGCCGTATGCTCTGCTGCGCAAAGATGGTGACCACCTCGCCCGGCTGGAGATCCAGATCCTGCGACGCGTCATGATCGAGCACCAGCCTGCCCAGCTGGAAGGGAATCAGCCGCGTGCTCATGGTCGACGCGTCCAGCCGCTCGATCACCGCCTGGTTCCAGTTGGTCTGCGCCCCAGGAGACTGTACCGCCGACAAACTCTCTTGCGGGCTTTCCTCAGCGGCGGGAGAAGCCAGTTGTGGCGCGGGCAGCCCAAGCTGCGTGCGTTTCCACCAGTAGTCGCGCTTCAACAAAGCGTCGCGCTCGGGGATCAGCTCGCTCAGCCGCATGCCCTGATGCCAGAGAAATGACCGGGATTGGCCACCGCTCCGCGCAGGGTAACCGCATCGCGATAGATGGAAACGATGGGATCGACCCGCAGAATATCTCCATCGGCCAGCAGTGTGGCCAGGCCCGCGGCGTCGGAGGAAACCTCAAAGGCGCGGCGGCGCGCACGGTCCTCGACTCGATCCAGAGCCAGGCGCGCGCCGCTGGCGGTCGCCGTGGTGCCACCGGCAGCGGAGAGACGCTGCCCGCTCGGCTCTTCCCCGCGCAGCTCGTAGATACTCGCCTGGCGCACACTGCCCAGCACCGCAACCTGCGGCCCCGTGACGGGAATGTACAGCACATCGCCGGGCTGCAGTTGCACATCGCCGGACTTGTCGCCCTCGACCAGCAGCGCATAGAGATCGAAGTCCGTCACCACCTTGTCCGCGCGCTTTAACTGCACATGGCGCATCGACCCGGCGTCCGACGGACCACCCACGGCGAACAGCGCGTCCACCATCGTGCTCAGCGCGCTCACCGTGTACTCGCCCGGCTGGCGCGCCATGCCGGTCACATAAATCTGAATGGTATGGATGTCGCCCAGGTCCACGCTGAGCTCGAAGTTGCGATAGATCCTCTCCATCATGCTGCGCAGATGCTCGCGGATGGCCGAAAAGGGAAGACCCGCCACATGCACCGCGCCAACCTTAGGGAGATAGATTTCGCCCTCGCGGCTTACGCGCAGATTGGCGCTGAAGTTCACCTGGCCCCAGATGCGGATACGCAGTTCATCGTCCGCCCCGATTACCAGCTCTCCCGGCGCCGGTCCATGATCGATGGGACCAAACGAACCAGGCAGGCCGGTGAAGAGCTTGGCGCCATAAATGGGCAACATCCGGCCGGTTGTCGCGGCCACAAAGTTCTGAAATTCGCTGGGCGGCTCGGAAGGAACCGGCCGTGTCTCCGCCCCCCTGCGCCCCTTTTGCGCCGCGCCTTCGGAATAGCTTGACCCTCCGGAGAGACTGCCGCTGGCCGAGGCCTCCGTCGAGCGATCCGCATTCGGCGTCCCGCCCTGCGGACGCTCCTCGACGCTGAGCGTCGACGGCGATTCGCCGGGCTGTGCCGGGCTGGCCGGGGCGCCGCCGCAGCCCAGCGCATCGGGGTTGCTTCCGTCGGGACAGAAAGCCTGCGCACGGAGCGCGGGCGCGGATAGAGCCATCGCCGCGACTGCGACCAGGCATAGAAGGTGCGTGTGCCGATGGCAAGGGCGAAGAGATGAACGGTTTCTCATGTCTCCACAATTGTTCCTTCCACCTCCGCTTTTGCTCGGGGCAAAATGCAGAACTTGTGGAGCGGAATCCCAAAATCGGACAGTTTCATGAACCACTTCCCATGTTCGGCATTCGACCTTCACAGCGGCGAATTCTCTTGCCGCAACGATTTCCGCCGCCGCTACCCTGTGAAGCAGTTCCCGGACGCAATCCGCGGAAAGCCAACCTCCACGCGGCCGCTCTCGGGGTCGCGAGACCGGTGGCCGCAACGATGCCATGCGTCCCGGAAACTGCCGCCAGTGAGCCGGGCGCGAGGTGGCCCGCGCGTCGCAAACCTGCGCGCGGCCTGCTCGCATGAGGAGACACGGAGTGCCAATCGCGGAACACGAAGCAGACCTCCACAAGCCGGGCGGCGCCAGTGCGTCCCTGCTGATCTGGGCGCGGGTGACGATGAAATGGAAGAAGCTGGTCGCGAGCGCCGCTGCCGGAATCGCCGTCACTGGCCTTGCGTTCGCGCTTTTGCTGCCCAGCCGCTACACCGCCACAGTGGTCATCATGCCGCCGCAGCAGGGCGGAAGCATGTCTTCGTCGGCCTCGATGCTGGCGCAGATGGGCGCCATGGGCATCAGCGGCGGCAACGGCATCAAGAATCCCAACGACCTGCAGGTTGCCTTTTTGAAGAGCACAGCGGTGGAGAACGCCATGGTGGAGCGCTTTCAACTGCAGGCCGAGTACCACCGCAAGCTGATGTCGTCGGCGCGCCAGCGCTGGGAGCGTGCCACCACGGCGGACAACGGCCTGAAGGACGGATTGATCCGCCTTTCGGTGACCGACCCGGATCCGCGCCGTGCCGCGCTGCTGGCCAACAGTTGGGTCGAGGAGTACCAGCGCTTCACGGCCCGGCTGGCCGTCACCGAGGCGTCCCAGCGGAGGCTGTTCTACGAGCGGCAGTTGAACGGCGCGCACCAAGACCTTGAGCGCGCCGAAGAAGACATGAAGCAGACCGAGCAGCGCACCGGCGTGATCGATATCGAGGGGCAGGACCGCACTCTCATCGCCACCGCGGCGGTATTGCGCGGCCAGGTTGCCGCCAAGCAGATCGAGATCAAGGCCATGCGCGAGTTCGCCGCCGACCAGAATCCGGCCCTGGAGCGGGCCGAGCAGCAGTTGACGGGCCTCGAAGGACAGTTGGCGGCGATGGATGCGGCCAGCGACCGCAAGACCGGCGACCTGATCGCGCCCAAGGGCAAAGTAACGCAGGCCGGTCTCGATTATGCGCGCGCCCTGCGCGAGGTGAAGTATCGCGAGACGCTCTACGAACTGGTAATGCGCCAGTACGAAGGCGCGCGCATGGACGAGGCGCGCCAGGGATCGATTGTGCAGATCGTCGATCCGGCGCTGGTTCCCGACCGCCCTGCCTCGCTCTTCCGAATCTGGATCGCGCTTGCCTCGCTTCTCGGCGCGCTGCCGCTGGCCCTGATTGCCGCCCGCGTTGCTGAACTGATCGCCGGCGCGCTGCGTCTTCGCCGCCGCTTCGGATCGTGGGAAGCGGTGTTGAGAGACGGCAGCGAACTCGATTCAATGCAATGGCCGGCGGCTTCGTGCTGACACGGACTGGAATTCGGCGGCTCGTTGTCTCGCCCAAAGTGGACGCGGGGCGGAAAGAGCAAAAGGAAGTGCGGATTGATTGAGCAAAACCGGAGCGGCGAACAGACAGCAGAGTCTCGCGCGGGAGCGGGCCGGCCTCCGGCCGCCGCTGCGGATTGGCCAGTCAGATTGCGGATCTTCGACCGCTCCGCCACCAGGGGCCTGGTCGGATTCTGCGCCAATGCGGTTCTCGCGACTGTGCTGATGCCCTATGTCTCGATCATCGTGCAGCCCAGCCTGGACGTTCAGCTGATGGCGCTTGCCCTCTCGTCGTTTGTGCTCCTGGCGCTCTTCGTGCTGGCGCCCGGACTGCTGACCGTTTGCCGCATGGATCTCTACATCCTCGGCATCGGACTACTGACGCTGCTCTATGTCGATCCGGACATTGCGGCCATCGACCTCGAGGCCGCGCTGCGCGCGTGCGGGCCCATCGTCCTGGCATTCCCGGTCTACTTCGCGGTGCGCAATCTCTATCGCTTCATGTCGCCCAGGGTGTTCACCGCCGTGGTGATCTTCTACGCGCTGGTGCTGCTCATCCAGCTTCGCTCTCCAGCCGTTTATACGGAGATGTTCAGCCATTTTCTGTCGGACACTCGATGGACGCCGGAGGACGGCCGCGGCCCCAACGTGTTGTGCCCGGAGCCGTCGATGATGGGCAACATGTGCGTGCTGTTCGCGGTGTCGCTCTTGTTCTTCCACCGCGAGTACTGGCAGCGGCACCGCTCCGAGGCGCGATTGGTCGTGGCTGCTTCACTGGTCATGCTGTTGCTCACCAAGTCGGCAACGGGCGTGGTGCTGGCGCTGGTGGTGGTGGTGGCGCTCGCCGCCCTGCTCGGCTCGCGCATGCCGGCGCGGACCAGGGCGGCGATTCTCGCGGCGCTGGCGGCGGTGGTGGTGCTGGTGGGATCGCTCTCGGGCGCGTCGCAGGCGAGGGGCTCGCTCATTCTCGCTTCCATCGCCAGCAACCCGCTGCTCATTCTTCAGGACTATTCCTTCGGTGAGCGGTGCGTGGGCATGTTCGTCGGCCTGGATGCGCTTCCCGATGCGCCATTCGGAAGCGGCGATGTGCGTCTCGACGTGGGCCTGGCCAACAAGGCCCTCAATGGATCGGCGGCCGTCTTTCTTTGGCCCGACCGGACCTTCCGCAACTTCCTTGTAAACATCACCTCGCTGCACAGCAACAACCTCGGCCTGGGGAGCATGGTGCAGCGCATGGGCCTGTTCGGCGTGGGGGCGGCGGCGGCGCTTGTCCTCGGGGTGCGCGGCTTTCCCGGCGCCC
>VFSW01011990.1_pt1 | contig 12128 bp, 11 predicted proteins | sample 5358111 | NCBI WGS metagenome assembly VFSW01 (sample SAMN11554181, study PRJNA540505) | mine drainage metagenome | isolation source: sediment from site ElyBrook_90M | place: USA: Ely Copper Mine, Vershire, VT | collected 2017
CCGCGCCCGAAGTTGCGCGAATACTGGGTCCGTCCGTCAGAACTCGTTCGCCTCTAGTTCCTGGCAGGAGTAGATCATAACCGTCGACCCGTGAAATCCGCCAGCGAGAAGGGACAAGTCGTCGCGCGCATATTATAGGGTACGATAGCACTGCAAGGGTGAGGGTTGGAAAGAGAATAGGAGAACCGCAATCATGTACCGGGATGCCGGCTTCAAATACTCAGTTGTTCGTGGAGGAGGACAAGTCGCCATGATTTTGACTACGAGGTACGTCGCCGTAGCATGCCTGCTTACGGTTGCTGGAATCCAGACCACACCGTCCATGGGCCAGATGTCTTTGTCGGGCAGTCATACCCCTGCTTTGATGAGAGGAGCCGGGATCCCCGGTGTGCAATCGCCGGGGAGTTCAACATCAATTTCCGTCTTGACCTATGGGGCGGACCCGACGTGCATGAAGGATAGCTCCGCCGCCATAAACAATGCGATATTGGCGGCGGCGGCAGCGGGAAAGGAAGTCGATTTTCCTGCCGGGTGTTATGCGCATGATAACGTGATCCGCGATACCGGCGTAGTCCTTCGGGGTGTCGGCGATCAGACAGAGATTCGTTCCACGCCTGTAATTGCCCCGTATCCGGTTTCGTCATGGTCGGTCGATCGAGAAGGCAAGTTCAGGCTGACCCTGAAAGGGAATGAACATATCTACGCAGGCGGAGGCTCCGCAATGACTGTGAATGGACTGAGCGGATATGGCGGCAACTGCAATCCCAATGGAATTCAGTATCCGGAAAGCGCTACGCCAACGACGATTGTCTTTACTCCACAGTCTGGCCGTTGCACGTCTGGATCGGGAACCTCAGGTAGGGTTGCGAATACTGCGCCGAATGCAGCTATCATGATGTCGGGATCTGGCGCGCAGTTACGCAATATGAAGATCACGACCACCTGGTCCGGGGAGCGGGTGCCAGACAAATATGCCGTCCCGGTGCTGAACACGGCGTCCAATTTTGTGATGGACCATGTTCACATTGTGGGTTCGCCCACTGGCGGCTACGATTGCCTAGGATGCAATAACGGTTCAGAGACCAACAATATCGTAGAGAATACAAATGCAGACGGATTCTATCACGCCCAGTGCGCATTCAATATCGTGAGCAGCAACAACCAGGGAATCCATACCGGCGACGACACCTTCAGCGTAAACAGCTACAAGCGGGATCCATGTATTTGCCATGATATTGCATTTCAAAATGACGTTAGCATCAATTCGCAGAGACGAGGATTTGAAGTGGGAGGAGGTAATAACATATCTTACACGGGCGGCTCAATTGTCAATGCGAATCTCGCCTGCATCTTCTTTCAGGGCGGTAAGAGCGGAAGTTGGGATATGAGCTCAGCAACGAATCTTAGTGCAACTGGTATTACTGCGCGCGGCTGCGGGGGGCCGGGCGTTTACATTGCTAGCACGGACCCTGCATCTCCTGTTACGAATGTAACTATTTCAAATGTTAGTGTGACGGTAATAGCCAACGACGCTCTCAAGCTTGGGGATGATAATCACGGAGTAACGCAGGGCATTTTGATAACTAACTCGAAATTCGGCGCGGCCTCGGGTGGCCATCGAGGAGTTCTTGTCGCTGGAGCGAGCGGGATCACGATGAATGGCATTAGCTTCAACGGATTTGGCAAGGGCTGCGTATTTGTAGCGCGGGAACTCGGTGATCCTACACCCATGACAGGGACCGTAAACTGCGACGCAACCACTTTTAGTCTACAGAATGCCCTGAGATAGCCGCAGGATCAGATCGGGCAGTTCTTGCCGCGTTAACGATATGATTCTTAGTGCAGGCAGTGGAGGCAGGGACAGGCGCATAGATCCGGTAGGTTTGATGAATGAAAGATCGTGTGCAGGTTCTTTGCCATCCGATAGGCTGTCAAATGAGGTAGATCGAGTGGAAGGCGGGCCATCCGCATATTTGTCCTGGTGGGAACGCTTTGTATTCGCCGTCATCGGAATTGCGATCACCGCGCCTGCGGTCGCCGCAGGCATGATTCTTCGTCGTATCAGGTGGCGGCCGTATGCAACGGAGCTTGTTACCGATCCGAAGGCCATTTGTTCGATCCTCGTCGTCATGCTCGATCACATGGGAGATCTTCTTATTAGCGCAGGCGGCTTGCGCGACATCAGGGCCCATTACCCCGAAGCTAAGATCACTTTTGTCGTTCGCAAGTCGCTCGTGTCAGCCGCGCAGCCGTGTCCCTATGTGGACGAGATCCTCGGCTTTGACTTATCGGCTAAGCCAGGCGTTCGAGCCCTCCTCGGCCCATTTCAAGCTTTTGCATTTGCCGCTCGGCACTTGTGGTCTCGCGAGATTGATCTCGTGTTTAATGGGCGATGGGATTCGGATTCCTGCCATGGGGGCCTCATTGGCCTGTATTCTCTCGCTCCTTTGCACCTCGGATACTCTACGCGCGTCGGCGCCGTCAGGCGCCGTGTACTGAATCAGCGAATGGAACGGGCGTTCAGCCACACTTACGGTAGCTTGCAGGTTATTCACGAGGCAGCTCGGTGTGGAGAGCTGCTGGCAGTCATGGGAATCCCAACTGGACGTCCCATCTGCGAAGTGTGGATGACGCCTGCGGATCGTGAATTTGCGGAAACGCATCTCGGAGAACTCCCCGGGCCCTTGATTGCGCTTGGCCTTGGCGCGAGCCAGAGGCGGAGGCAGTGGCCTTTGACGCGCTTTCGTGAACTATCGGAACGAATCAGCCAACGTTACCCAAACTCCCAGTTTCTTGTAGTTGGTGATCGAAAAGATCAGCAAGATGCTGAAATGCTCAGGGTTTCGCTTGGCGATCGCCTGCATAATTTCGCGGGATGCTGTTCTGTTCGGGAGTCAGCCGCGCTGCTTAGTCACTGCGCTATTTATGTGGGCGCTGACAGCGGCCCGATGCATTTGGCGGCAGCGTCCGGTGTTGGTGTCGTCGAGCAGTCATGTCATCCCGTAAACGGTGCTTCCGAACATGCGTATTCGCCGTTGCGCTATCACCCAGTCGGTGTGCCTTACCGGGTGTTGAGGCCAAAGACCTTCACTCCGCCTTGCTTGAACATTTGCTCCAGTAGGTCCCCGCATTGCATCCTTGCTATAAGTGTCGACGAGACCTATAGCGCGGTTATAGAACTCCTCGAAGCGCCAACCGCCAAAGCGTGTTGATACTAGATTCTTCACTTTATCGAGTTGAGCGAGCCAGAAATCCGCGAGAAATCTCGGTGGCGTCGATGAGGGGAAATAAATGAGACGCGGGAACAGGCGAAACCGGCTGGCAGACCGATATATTGGGAGTCCCGTATTGTTTGTTTTGTCATTGTTCAAGCGCAGAAAATGCCAGCTGTGTACCTTCGAACGGATAGGCGTATTGGGGTCGCCTGGAATAGGGGATACGCTCCTGTGCTCAGGGTCTCTTACGGATCTGAGATCTCAATTCCCGGGTGCGCAGATCATCTATTTTTCACCCCATACTAGTTACGCAGCAGCGCTACTGCTTCCGTGCCTAGACGGAGTAGTCCAAGTCAATCTAACCAGGCTGCGAGAAACAATGCGCACAATCCGGCAATACAAACTTGATGCGATTGTGGATATTACGCCGTGGCCGCGCCTAACGGCATTCTATGCCGCATTATCCGGAGCAAAAGTGAAGGCGGGATTTCGCGTGCCCGGTCAATATCGACATTTGAACTACGATATAGTGATCGATCATTCAAAAGACTGTCACGAGAGCGAAAACTTTCAGCGGCTCTTTCGTGCGTTTGGCGTGCCGACAAAGGCTGCGCTAGCGCTCGAACTGGCAACAGGCCGCTTGAGTCCTTCCCTCGGGGAGGGCAGGAGAATCGTGTTTCATCCATGGGCTTCTGGCGATCAAAGAGTGCTCCGCGAGTGGCCGGAGAATCGGTGGATCGATTTGGCGCTTCGACTGGATGCTCCGGGAAGGGTCATCACCATCACGGGAGGACCCGCAGACAGAGATAGATGCGAAGTCTTACGGGATAGGCTGGCCCAGCATGGAATGAAAGCGGAGTCATATTGCAGCGAGTCTGACCTAAGACTCGTCGCATCCGTCCTGCGAACCTCCGAATTAGTCGTAAGTGTAAACACTGGGATAATGCATTTGGCGGCGATCGCTGGAGCTCCTACTGTCTCCCTGAATGGTCCGACGGCGACACATCGGTATGGGCCAATTGGGCCTTGCGTCGCATCCGCGGAACCAAAGGGTGGTGGTGGCGGCTACCTGCACTTTGGGTTTGAGTTCGATGGGAAATCAAGGGATACGATGTCGAGGATTACAATTGAGGAGGTATTGAGGTGCATCCGCCTGGTGGCTCCTTCCATCTGTCGAGAATGAATCGAGTTGGCTACATCTGAGGCTGCTGAACAGTAAGGTTGCGTTGCGGTTAAAGCCCTGTCTGATAGGGAACCAAATGAGGCGCAATTGGCACAGCCCATCCAGGAGTCACAATTCCAATCGATATTCTCGATTGAAGCAGTAACTGATAGTGAACTTCGGAGGACGTAGGTATGATAGTCAAAAATCTTCTTTTTGGTTATTCTTCTAAAACTAGTTAGAGCAGGTGCAAGGAGTGCATATGGAAACGTCGCAGGATACATCGATCGCTTTTCAAAGAGCCATCGCGGAACATCTGTTTGTTGTCGAGGCGCTGCGCGAGCAGGAGCCGGCGCTGCGTCGCATTGCCGCTGAAATGACGCGCGCGGTCATGGCTGGCCACAAGGTACTGTGGTGCGGGAACGGCGGCAGCGCCGCCGATTCACAGCATTTGGCCGCGGAATTGGTGGGGCGGTTCAGGCGCGAACGTCGAGGACTGGCTTCCATCGCGCTGACGACCGATACCTCGATCCTGACTGCGATTGCGAACGATTATGGCTACGAACATGTTTTCCGCCGCCAGGTGGAAGCACACTGCATCGCGGGCGATGTGGTAGTTGGCATTTCGACCTCGGGAAACAGCAGGAATGTGTGCCTGGCGCTTGAGGCGGCTCGAGACCTAGGGGCGTTCACTGTGGCGATGACAGGTGCGGGCGGCGGAGCCATGGCGGGCATGGTGGACGCGGCGATCTGTGTGAACTCGAGGGATGCGGCGCGCATACAGGAGGGGCATATTCTCTGCGGACATATGTTGTGCGATTGGGTGGAACTAAGCGTCTGTAGCCTTCAGACGGCGGAAAGCGAAGCGGCCTCGCGATGATACAGGACCTGCATCATGTCATTCGACTAATCGAGGGCGAGTGGCGGAAGACTCGCGTTCTGGTAGTGGGAGACATTATGCTCGACCGCTACATCTGGGGTGACGTGGAACGTATTTCACCGGAGGCGCCGGTGCCGGTGGTGCGGTTTGCCCATCGCAACGAGCGGCCGGGAGGCGCGGCGAATGTGGCGATGAACGTCGCTGGGCTGGGGGCAACCGCCGCACTTTTCGGGTTCTGTGGGCAAGATGCAGATGGAATGCTGCTGGAGAAAGCCCTGCGAGAGAGCGGGGTGGAAGCGAAGATGACCGCAGTGGCGGGTCACCCCACCACTACGAAGCTGAGAATTCTGAGCGGTAAGCAGCAGATGCTGCGCCTGGATACGGAGAAGACCGATGAATATCCCGTCGCCGCCTATGGGCATCTGATTGCAATGGTCGAAGCTGGACTCGCAACCGCAGATGCGGTGGTGCTGTCAGATTATGCCAAGGGAGTGCTAAGCGAGGATGTATGCCAGGCAGTGATCCAAGCGAGCCGGCGCAGAGGAGTTCCCGTGCTGGTAGATCCGAAGCAGAGAGATCTTCGGCGATACCGCGGAGCCACCATGATCTGCCCGAATCTGTCGGAACTGGCATCGGCAACCGGAATTCCTCCGAGGCAACTTGACGAGTTGCTCGAAGCGGGACAAGATCTGGTCGCGAAGCTCGAGATCGATTATCTGATTGCAACTCTCAGCGAGAAAGGGATTGCCGTTCTGAGGAGAGATTCGAGGTTTGTAGCTCCCGCTGTCGCGCGGCAGGTTTTCGATGTCTCTGGCGCCGGCGATACGGTGATTGCGATGCTGGCTTTGGGCGCTGCGGGTGGGCTTGACGTGGAGGCTGCTGTTCACCTCGCCAACGTGGCGGCGGGCATCGTGGTGGGTAAAGTGGGTACTGTGCCGGTCAGCCGCGATGAACTGCTGACCGAACTGATGCCGGAAATCGGACTGCAAGCACGGGAAAAAGTCTTGACGCTCGACCACCTCAAGACCAGGGCTTCAGCATGGCGCTCGCGCGGCGAGAGCGTCGTATTTACGAACGGCTGTTTCGACCTTCTGCACATTGGGCACATCACTTTGCTCGAGGAAGCGAGGCATGAAGGCGACCGGCTGGTGGTGGCGATTAACAGCGACGCTTCGGTGCGTGGACTCAAGGGGCCATCGCGCCCTATCGTAGGCGAACGGGAGCGGGCACGGATTCTCGCTGCGCTGGCCGCGGTCGATGCCGTGGTTATGTTCGATGAACCCACGCCGCTGCAGCTGATTGAGGCATTGCGGCCGGATGTGATCGTAAAGGGCGGCGACTACTCCGATGAAAGCGTGGTGGGTGCAAAGGAAGCGCGCTCCTGGGGTGGACGGGTGAAGATCGTACCTACTGTGGAGGGCTTCAGTACGACGAAGCTGATCGCCAAGGCGCTGCTCCCCGCAGAACTGGGGACGGGATCCGAGAGTTGCAAAGAGCCGCTCCCTCATTGAATTTCGGGCATACGTCGAGAACTGCATCGGAATGATCTTGCGGGTAACTCAACAGGGTTGCTGGCGCCCTTCTTAACCTCAATTTCGTGGCAGGACGGGCTGGTAAAGCATTCCACGCCGGGACCAGTTTCGCACCGCCATGCGTCTTCATTAGAGTGTTCGTGTCCTGTCACGGACTCCCTTGGGGGAAAAATGTAAAATCTTGCCACCTCTAATTTCAATGCTATAGGATCGCAGTTTCATGGCGTCACAACCTCCGCAACTCAATTTTCTTTTCGCAATTTGTTGCGAATCCGTCGCGGCGTAAACTTCTTTCGTGTAATTATGATAACGCTTTAGTCGTCTATCCTTCTTGAAGCAAGACGTTGCTCGTGCCAGTCGAGAGCCGCGAGAAAGTGGATAATCTCAATACTTCCGATTTTGCTTTTTGCATCTTACAAGTGTTGAGTCAAGTAGGGCAGCTCCGACCAACGTGGGAACAGATGTGAGGCTGTTACCTTCAAGTTGTCTACTTTTTTCGCCGCAGGGAGCGCCAATGTTGCGTTTTTCGTTTTTGGGCCTGATCTTCATCACCGCCCTTCTGGCTGGATGCAGTTCCTTGACGCTAACAAATACCACTACCCCGAAGATCCAGCATGTTGTCATTATCATGCAGGAGAACCGAAGCTTCGATAATCTTTTTATGGGATTTCCGGGAGCCGACACCGTGACTTCCGGAATGTACAAAGGGAACTCCGTAGCATTGCAGCCCATTCCCTTCGAGCAGGGTACCGATCTCGACCATGGACATCCTGGATGGTGGACAGATTGGGACAACGGCGCGATGGACGGATTCGCGCACAATCCCCACGCTTACCCCATCCCCAATCTGCCCTATGCTTACGTGCCTGAGTCGGAGACTCTACCGTACTGGACGCTCGCGCAGCGCTACACACTGGGCGACCGCATGTTCCAATCGAACTCGGGGCCGAGTTTCGTTGCTCACCAATACATGATTGCCGGACAGTCCGGCGGCACAGATGGAAACCCCCTGCCTATCACTAACCCATGGGGATGCGACGCGCCAAGCTCAACCAGCATTACGCTGATTGGTCCCAACGGCACTGATCTGCCAGGTGTTTATCCTTGTTTCGATTATCAGACGATGGCGGATCTGCTCGATGCCAAGGGGGTTACCTGGCGCTATTACGCGGTGGGGCCAGGCCTACCTGTCGGAAACGGGTACGTCTGGTCGGCCTATGACGCGATTAAGCACATACGATTCGGCAATGACTGGACTAACAATGTGATCTCGCCAAATACGAAAGTATTGAGCGACATCGCGAATGGCGAACTGGCGCAGGTGACGTGGATAACGCCCGCGCAGTCCTACTCTGATCATCCCAGTCCGGGGCTTACGGCTGAAGGACCGGACTGGGTGGCCTCGATCACCAATGCGATCGGAGCCAGCAAATTCTGGGACTCGACTGTCATCTTTATATCCTGGGATGACTGGGGCGGTTGGTACGACCATGTTCCTCCACCGCAGATTGACAACATGGGGCTTGGCTTCCGCGTGCCGGTGATCGTTGTTTCGCCTTATGCGAAGCACGGATACATCTCGCATGTTACGCATGAGTTCGGCGGGTTTCTGAAGTACACCGAAGAGTTATTCAACCTGCCCAGCCTCGGCACGCGCGATGTGCAGTCTGACGACTTCTCCGACTGCTTTGATTTCACGCAGGCACCGCAGCCGTACATCCAGATACCAGTGACTTTTGACGCCAGCTTCTTCCTCTCCAGCAACGACAGTTCTCCTCCCGATAACGATTAGCGTGTCCGCAGGCCGAGATATGCAAAGTGAACTCGATTTGGCGCCGCATCAAATAGAAGAGCTTGAGCGATGAGCTATGAACGACTGGATATGGACGATTGGCTTGTTGCTTCAGTGCCTTCTAATTGGTGTGCTTGTTGGACGGGGAGTTGCACGGATTTTGCCGCTCTTCACGGGGTTGATTGGTTTTTACGTCGCCCGCTCGCTCTTCCTGTTTACCACCTTTGGACATCTGAGCGGTGCCACTTACTCGCTTAGCTACCAAACTCTATCTTTGATCGATTCTGTGTTCCAGATATTGGTGGCGTGGGAACTGTTTTGCGGCGGCCGGCGAAATCCGGTTGTACCGTCGCTGCGCAAGTCCGCCGCAAACGCCATTTCACCCACTCTAGCAGCATTTTGCGCGCTCCTGATGGGCTCTGCCACGATTGCGTGGGCAGTGTCCAAAGCAGTTTCCGCAACCTTGAACAGTCCTTTGGATCGTGGTGTGCTGCTATCGTGCCTTCTCATATTGGCGGTCGCGGCGTTTAGATTTCTTAAGCCTTGTAGCTTGCGTGGACCAACGCCGCGGCGGATACTTGAAGGTTTTGCAGTATTCGGGGCCGTGGACTTCGGTGCTCAGATCGGCCGAACAATTGCCGCGCAGCGTCGGGATTCGACGTTGTTCAGTTTCTGGTCCCATTTGTCGGCATTCGTGTATCTTGCAGTCCTGGTGTTTTGGATCGTGGTGCTTCTGTTCCGCGCTGTCAACAACTCAGCAACCGTAATTCTTGAGAAGAGAAAAGCACCTGCCTGAAGCTTTTGGCAGATATCGCCATTAAATCGATTCGGATTACTTAATCTCGCCAAGACGTGTTCGAAGTGCGGCCCGCAATCCCCTAAGAGGAACCGGCACTTCAACCAGGGGCAACCATGGCCAGGGTGATGTGCCTGTGCTGATCCTGCCAGTGGAGAACTTCGTAGTGGTCCAGTCCGCATTCGCCCTTTGCGGCCTGGAAGGTTTGCTCAATCGTATGCGTCAGAGCAACCCACCTGTTTGTTGAGTTCGTTTTGTGATGGTCTGAAGGCATGAGCGAAGAGGGAGTGGGATTGTTGCAGCGGCGTCGGCGTGTCAGTTGCGAGGAAGCGAAGCAACTGGTTGGGGAGTATGAAGCGAGCGGGTTGACGCGGCAGGCATTCTGCGCGGGGCGGGGGTTGAGCGTGGCATCGCTGGATAAGTACCGGCGACAGTATCGATCCGTAGCGCGAGCTGGGGGTGAAGGTCGACTCGTATCGGTAGAAGTGATGCCGGGGTTGTCGGGGAGCAACGGCGGCAGCGCACTGTGGGTGGAGTTGGCGAACGGTCGCCGGATCGGCGTGGGCAGTGGATTCGACGCGGCGACGCTGGAACGTTTGCTTGCCGTAGTGGAGCGCGCGTAGGCGATGTTCGGATTTGGTCCGGCAACGCGGATCTACGTGGCCCCCGGGGCGACCGACATGAGGAAGTCCTTTAACGGTCTCTACGGGCTTGTCCGCGACACTTTGGGGTGCGATCCAGCGAGCGGCCATGTTTTCTTGTTCACGAACGCGCGGCGCAACCGCTTAAAACTTTTGGTCTATGACGGCAGCGGACTTTGGGTGGCGGCGAAAAAGTTGGACTTCGGAAGATTTCGCTGGCCGGAGAGCGACACCACGGCGACCAGGATTGTGCTGAGCCAGGCGGAACTGGCGCTGCTGGTGGGGGGCATTGACCTGGTCGAGACGCGGCCGAGGAAGTGGCACCGCAAGCCATTGCCGGAAGCATCAACAGAGTCACTGAGAACCGCATAAACACTGCACATTTCGCTCACTTATCCACAGAAAAGTTTGTTATGAAAGAAGCATCGTGAGCGTGCCTCTCCAGCCGACGCTTCCCCCGCACTCAGAGGCCTTTCTGGCCGAGATCAACGCACAACTGAAACAACAGTTGGAAGCGAAGACGCGCGAGCTGGAATACGCGCAGATGAAGATCAGGATTCTGGAAGAGCGTCTGCGTCTGCGGCGGATCGCCAGGTACGGAGCGGGCAGCGAGAAGTTGAGCAATCTCCAGTTGCAGTTGCTGGAAGAAGAACCGGGTGTCTCCAGTGAGGAAGTTCAGGCCGAGAGCCAGCGCGAGGCGTTGCCGAAGCCGGATGAGAAGAAGCGGCAGCGGCGCGTGCATCCCGGCCGGCAGACACTTCCTGCCGACCTGCCCCGTGTAGAAAAGATCGTGGCTTGCACGGCCGAGCAGTGCGTGTGCGGCCAGTGCGGCGTGGAAAAGAAGCTGATCGGCTACGACGAGAGCGAGGTGCTCTGCGTGAAGCCGGCCGAGTACTTCGTTGAAGTCATCAAGCGCGAAAAGAGGGCTTGCGGGCAGTGCGAGGAGCAGGGCGTGGCCATGGCGCCGCTGCCCAGGCGGATCATCGACAAGAGCCTGGTCTCGGACCGCATCATCGTCGACACGATTGTGAACAAATACACGGCGCATCTGCCCTTGTACCGGCAGAGCGCGTTGCTGGAACGCGACTGCGGCATCGAGATTACGCGGGCCACGATGTGCGGCTGGGTGATGACGGTGGGCGAGATGCTCTTGCCGGTGGTCGGAGCCATGCGCAAGGAACTGCTGGCCAGCGGCTACATCCAGGCCGACGAAACCCCGGTAGATGTGCAGACGCATGACAAACGGGGTAAAAACCATCAAGCGTATCTCTGGCAATACGGCACGCCGGGCGGCGGGGTGGTCTTCGATTTCCGCTTGAGCCGCGGGCGCGAAGGGCCGAAACAGTTTTTGGGCGCCTTCGCGGGGATTCTCCAAACGGACGACTACGTCGCCTACGAGCGCGGCTTGGGCGGTCCGGGCATGGTGCACGCTTGCTGCTGGAGCCACGCGCGAAGGCACTTTGTAGACGCGGTCAAACTCAACAAGCAGGATGCCGGCTCGATTCGCGCGGTTGAGTTGATGGACAAGCTGTTTTTGATCGACGCCCAGGCGCGTAAGGAAAAGATGGATCACGCCGCACGTCATCTTTTGCGGCAGGAAAAAGCGCCGCCCGTACTCGACCAAATCCGCCAGCACATCGTGGCCACGCGTCAGGCCGTGCTGCCCGGCTGCAAGGCCGGCCAGGCATGCAAATACACGCTGACACTCTGGGACAAGCTGACGCGCTTCCTCGAGCACCCCGAGCTGGAACTGAGCAATAATCTCGCCGAGAATTCAATGAGGCCAGTGGCCCTTGGCCGATCCAACTGGATCCATATCGGCAGCTCACAGGCTGGACCGCGCGTTGCCGCCATCCTGTCCGTCATCGAAAGCTGCCGCCGCCTTAGAGTTCCAGTGCGCGAATATCTCGCGGCGATTTTGCCCGGCCTCGCCGACATGCCCATTCAGCATGTCGCCGGCCTCACGCCAACCGCCTGGGCAACAAAGACACACGCCTGAAAACGTCCCTCATCCCCATCGCGCCACTATCAATCGGGTACTTGGTCAGACGGATACGCTTCATCTGGCCACAGGCAACGGAAGGCACTGTTTGTTTGTCCCGCGCCCAGC
>VFSW01011991.1_pt1 | contig 12128 bp, 11 predicted proteins | sample 5358111 | NCBI WGS metagenome assembly VFSW01 (sample SAMN11554181, study PRJNA540505) | mine drainage metagenome | isolation source: sediment from site ElyBrook_90M | place: USA: Ely Copper Mine, Vershire, VT | collected 2017
CCTTGCCAGCAGGGAGCTGGCGGCTGTCACGGCGTTGCAAGGGGAACGACCCCTTGCCGGGGGATTGGGGGTGTCCCCCCAATCCTGCTTTCTTTCCTTGCCAGCAGGGAGCGAGCGGCTGTCACAACAAAGGAGCGACACAATGGCGGACAAGAGCGGCGCGGCGAACGCCAAAACCGCAAAGGCTACAAAGCATGTCGGCAAGGCCAGCGGAGCCTCCGACGCAACCAACGCGACGGAGACGCGCGCGGAAAAGCTCGTACAGGATGTCGCCGACTTGGACAACTTCGCCCATTGGTATCAGGATGTCGTCTACAAAGCGGACATGGCCGACCTCTCGCCTGTGCGCGGCTGCATGGTCATTCGCCCCTACGGCTACGCACTGTGGGAGAACATGCAGCGCGGGCTGGACGAGCGCATCAAAGCGACAGGCCATGAGAATCTGTACTTCCCTCTGTTCATTCCCTACAGCTTTCTGATGAAAGAGGCCGAGCATGTCGAAGGGTTCGCGCCTGAGATCGCTCTGGTGACACGCGCGGGCGGCGAGGAGCTGGAAGATCCGCTGGTCGTGCGTCCCACCTCAGAGACAGTCATTGGCTACATGTATGCGCAGTGGGTGCATAGCTACCGTGATCTGCCTCTGCTCTACAACCAGTGGGCTAATGTCGTGCGCTGGGAAAAGCGCACACGTCCCTTCCTGCGCACCAGCGAATTCCTCTGGCAGGAAGGCCATACCGTCCATCGCACTGAGGCGGAGGCCGAAGACGAGACGCTGCTGATTCTCAACGATGTCTACCGCGACTTCGTTGAGAAGGAGCTGGCGATCCCGGTCATCCCTGGGCGCAAGAGCGAGAGCGAGAAGTTCGCCGGTGCGCTGCGCACATATAGCATCGAGGCGATGATGGGCGATGGCAAGGCGCTCCAGACAGCGACCTCCCACAACCTCGGCCAGAACTTCGCCCGCAGCTTCGGCATCGAGTTCCAGGACGCCGACGGCCAGGTCAAGACGGCGTGGACAACGAGCTGGGGCGCCAGCACACGGCTGATTGGCGCGCTCATCATGGCGCATGGCGATGCGAATGGCCTGCGCATGCCTCCGCATGTCGCGCCCACGCAGGCGATCATCGTGCCTATCTGGCGCAAGGAGGAGGAGCGCGAGACGGTCGCTGCGCTCGTCTCCGAGGTCGAGGCGGCGCTGCGCAAGGTGGGCGTGCGCGTGAAGTCGGACTGGCGCGAGGAGCGTCCCGGCTGGAAGTACAATGAGTGGGAGCTACGCGGGGCGCCTATCCGCATCGAGATTGGTCCCCGCGACGCCGCGAACGGACAGGTGACGCTCGTGCCTCGCACCGACCGCTCCGCCAAAGAGGCCGTCGCCACGCGAGATGTCGCCACGCGCGTTCCCGCGCTGCTGGAGGAGATCCAGCAGACGCTCTACGCGCAGGCGCTGGCCTTCCGCCTCAGCCGCACCTATCAGGCGGCGACCTACGAGGAGTTCAGCGCGCTCATGGCCGACAAGAGCAAGCAGGGCTTTATCGAGGCGTGGTGGTGTGGTGACGCGACCTGCGAGGCTGAGGTGAAGGCCGAGACACAGGCGACCATCCGCAACCTACCCATCGAGCATCCCGACATGCCAGCTGGCGCCACCTGCGTCCACTGCGGCCAGCCCGCGAGCGACTGGGCGATCTTCGCGCGAGCCTATTAGCTGTAGCTATGTGCGCCGTTCGCGCCGTTCGCGCCGTTCGCGCCGTTCGCGCCGTTCGCGCCGTTCGCGCCGCTTCACATCACTGCTCTCCCTTCCGTTCATCCAGAGGGGATGGGAGAGCGGCCAGTCGCGGCTAGTGGCGTGCGCAAGTGGCGCGAAGCAAAGGAGCTACCATGAATCTGACGATACGACCAGTCGCCAGCGGCGATGTGGCGGATGTGACGGATGTGGCGGAGCTGGCGTGGGAGCCAGTGTTTGCGTCGTTTCGCCATGTCCTCGGCGCTGAGATCTACTCACTGCTCTATCCAGACTGGCGGCAGCGACAGCGGGACGCAGCGCAGGAGGTATGTGCGGAAGGCTCAGGCATGGTCGTTCATGTCGCGGAGGTGGATGGAGTCATTGTGGGCTTCATCGCATATGAGATCAATCTAGCCGAGGCGTCGGGCGAGGTTGATCTGCTTGCTGTGCGCCCCGATCATCAGAATCGCGGCATCGGCACGGCGCTCACTGTCTTCGCCCTCGATGAGATGAAGCAGCGGGGTGTGCGATTGGCCGTCGTCGCAACGGGCGGCGATCCAGGCCATGCGCCTGCTCGGCGAACCTATGAAAAGGCAGGCTACACGGCTCTGCCGCTCGTCCGATACTACAAGGCGCTCTAGCGGGATATGGCCTGGATCGCCCAGGCGGACGCGCACCCCGACGCCGCCGACGGAGGGGGCGCGTATCAGGCTGGATCACTCGATTCCCGTTCAGCCAGAGAGGAGCGAACAGTGACGACACTCTATCTCATCCTGCTGACGTATGTGCGCCCGCCAGACGAAGTGGCGGCGCATCTGGAGGAGCATCGCGCCTACCTGCGCCGCGCGTATGCCGCTGGCTGGTTCATCGTCTCTGGCCCGCGCACTCCGGCGGAGGGCGGCGTGATCCTCGCGCGAGGCGCCTCGGAGAACGCCGTGCGCGCTATGATCCACGCCGACCCTTTCAGCCAGCAAGGTATCGCCGCGTATCAGGTCATCGCCTTCGATGCGCTCTGGAGCGCGCCGGAGTTCGCGCCATTGCTGGCGCCGCCTGCCTCATCGCCAGCGACGCAGGACGAGGGCTAACCCACCCGCTCAGCCGCGCAGGTAGGTCGTCATCCAGCGAATCATGCGCGCGACCCACTCGACGGCGTGGTCGCGCTCGACGAAGCCGTGGCCCTCGCGCGGGTACACCGCCAACTCGACCGGGACACCCCGCTCACGCAGCGCATAGTAGAAGGCATAGGCCTGATTGACAGGCACGCAAGGGTCTTTCTCGCCGTGGATGATCAGCGTGGGCGTCGTGACGTTCTTCGCGAAGGTGATGGGCGAGCGCTGACGATAGACCTCTGGCTGCTCATTGGGCGTCGCCATCAGGAAGCGCTCGTCCCAGTCCTGGATATTGGTCTGCGCGTGGAAGCTGTGATAGTCGGAGATGCCCGCGCCCATCATCGCCGCCTTGAAGCGTGTCGTCTGGGTGACGGCCCACGCCGTCATGAAGCCGCCATAGCTCCATCCAGAGACGCCCAGGCGATCAGGGTCGGCCAGCCCGCGCGCCACAGCTTCATCCACGCCCAGCGTCACATCCTCGAAATCCTTGCCGCCCATATCGCCCAGCACGGCGTCAGCGAACGCCACGCCACGGCCCATGCTGCCACGCGGATTGGGGCGCAGTGTAGCGAAGCCCGCCGAGGTGAGGCTCTGGGTAATCCAGCCGCCAAAGTCGTCGAGGTGCGCGGAGCTAGGCCCACCATGCGCGATCAGGATCATTGGCGGCGCGCCCGGCCCCTCATGGCGCAGCGGCGGCGTGTAGAGCGCCTGGATCTCCCAGCCATCGGCGCCCGTATAGGTCAGCGTCTGCGCCGGAACGCGCGCCCACGTCTCCTCAGCGAGCGGATTGAGCCGCGTCAGCCGCCGCCACGCGATACCGTCCGGCGCTCCGGTGAGCGCGCCGAAATAGACCTCAGCGGGGTGGTCTGGGCCGTTCCTGATCGTAGCGAAAGTCTGGCCATCGGCGGTCGCGCTCAGGCGTGGCCAGCCACCCTCCCCCACCACCATGCCGCGCTGGAGCGTCGTGATCGCCCCATTCGCCACATCGAACAGGCCAATCTGCCCCGCAACGCCATCCAGACCGCAGAAGAGCAGCCGCTGGCCATCAGGCGTCCACTGAACCCAACTCGGACTGAAGCCAATGCCGGGTGTCAGGTTGCGCGCCTCACCGCCCTCCGCAGGCATGCTATAGACATCGCCGCCGACCAGACCGTGATCGCTCCAGTCACCTGAGATGTAGGCGATACGCGCGCCATCGGGCGACCAGGCCAGCGCGCTCGCCTGGCGTGTGAGCTGCGTCAGCTGGCGCACGGCTCCCCCGCCCGACGCGACGACGCCGCCCTGCCCTCGATACCTGTCGGTCTCTTCGGGGCCATCGCTGTAATTGAGCGCGAAGCGCGCGCCATCGGGCGACCAGGCGTATTCCCACACGGTCAACTGACCCTGTGTCACTGGCTCTGGTTGCCCACCTGCCAGACGAACAGTCCACAGGCGCAGGTGGCGGCCCGGTGTGACGACGATGGGGTCTGGCGTAGGCTCCGCCCCCTCCAGCGAGGTGAAGGCGATGCGCTGGCTATCGGGCGACCAGGCGAGATCATTGACGCCATTGGGCATCGCGCAGACACGCCGCGCCGTCCCACCCTGCGCAGGCATGACATAGAGCTGCGCCTTGTCGAAGCCGCCCTCCTGCGCGCGAGTGGAGAGAAAGGCGAGCCACTGCCCATCGGGCGACCAGCGCGCAAAGCTATCGTTCTTCTCGCTCGCAACGAAGACATTCGCTTCACTGCCCGGCGTCTTGCCCGTCGGCGCGGTTGGCGCCACCCAGACGCTCGTGCGGCGGCGCTGCTGGCCAGGCGCCCACTCGGCCAGTGTGAAAGCGACGCGCTTGCCATCGGGCGAGATCGCCGGGTCGTGCGGAAAGCGCAGTGAAGCCATCATCTCTGGAGTGATGGGCGTACGCTCGCTGGCGGGTAGGCCTGCTGTCTGGTCGCTCGGCTGGCTCGCGGCATCGCGCTGTGTCATCGTGGGATCGCTCCTGCTCTGTGAAAAAGGCGTCGCAATCTGAGACGCGCTGGCTTGCGCGGACGGAGGGAGCGGCTACGGCGCGAGTCGCTCCATGCGCCACTCACCGCCGGGCTGGCGGGTATAGCGCAGTCGGTCGTGCAGGCGGCTGGGACGCCCCTGCCAGAACTCGATCACCTGCGGCGCCACACGAAAGCCGCCCCAATGCGGCGGGCGCGGAATCTCTCGCCCGGCCCAGGTCTGCTCCAGCGCGCGGTAGACGCGATCCAGCGTCTCGCGGCTGGCGATCACCTGGCTCTGCGGTGAGGCCGCCGCGCCAATCTGGCTGCCAAGCGGTCGGCTGTGGAAGTAGGCGTCAGACTCCTCGGCGGAGACACGCTCCACGCGCCCCTCCACGCGCACCTGCCGCTCCAGCAGCACCCAGAAGAAGATCAGCGCCGCGCGTGGATTTGCCGCTAGCTCGGCGCCTTTGCGGCTGTCATAGTTGGTGAAGAACACGAAGCCGCGCTGATCCAGCCCTTTGAGCAAGACCATTCGCGCGGAGGGCGCGCCGTCTGGCGTCGCGGTGGCGACGGTCATCGCGTTCGGCTCAGGATGCGCGCTCGCCACGGCGGCGTCGAGCCATACCTGAAACTGGCGGATAGGGTCGGGATCCATCCGCGCCTCGTCGAGACCGCGCTGCATGTACTCTTTGCGGAGATCCGCCAGATCGCTCACTGCTCCTCCCTCCCGGTCGCCGCTCTGTCGCTGGCGCGCAATCGCTGGTAGGCGATGCGCAGGCCCGCGAGGATCAGGTTGGGGTCTACGATGTCAATACAGGGCGTGACCTGTGTCATGAGGTCAGCCAGCCCACCATGCGCAATGACCTTCGCGCGCGCGCCGCCGGGCAACTCAGCCCGCAGGCGTGTCACCAGCCCCTCGACCAGCCCGACATGCCCAAAGACAATGCCAGACTGCATGCTATGCGAAGTATTCTTCCCCAGCGCGGCGGGTGGCGCCGCTAGCTCGACCTGATAGAGTCGCGAGGCGGCGCGGGCCAACGCATCCGCCGAGATCCCCAGGCCGGGCGCGATGGCGCCGCCGAGGAAGGCGCCTTCAGCCGAGACGCAATCGAAGCTGGTGGCCGTGCCAAACTGGATGACGATCGCAGGCCCGCCATAGAGTTGATGGGCGGCGAGCGCGCTGATCATGCGGTCAGCTCCCGTCTCCCAGGGATTATCCACCAGCAGCGCGACGCCAATCGGCGTCTCATGCGAGATAACAATGGCCTCGCGCTTCAGATAATTCTTCGCAAGATCCTGAAAGACTGGTGTGAGCGGCGGCGTCACACTGGCCATGATAACATCGCTGATCTGCCGTAGCTCGATGCCTGCATGGGCGCAGAGCTGCATCAGCAACATCGCGTATTCGTCCGTCGTCTTCTCGCGCACTGTAGCGATACGCCAGCGCGCGCGCAGCGGGCCGCCGTCGGTCGGATACAGCCCAAACTTGATGCCAGTGTTGCTCACATCAATCGTCAGCAGGAGGGAGTCCGTCGCAGCCGTCTCGCTTGCCATCGCTTCCTGTCCTTCCCCCGTCGTGGCAGCCTGCGGCGAGTGTATGCCGCAATCGCAAGAGCTGTCAAGGCGGATGCGCTCAGGCCAGAAGCCACGCCGCGCTGGGACGGCGACAGCTAGCTATCGCTGGGATGGAGCAGCATGCGCGATATCTTGCGCGGCGGGTCTATGATGAGTGACCAGACATTCTGCGCCACATAGGCGCTAATGGGCAGGCGCTCCGGTGGCTGCTCCTGCCCGCCATCGCGCGTGGTGTGCTCGCTCAGCGCGCGGCGCAGATCTTCCACCGTCTCACCGGGGAAGAGCGTGTAGGCCGCGCCAATGTGCTGCCAGAAGTGCGCGTCGCTGCCGCCCGTCTGCGCCAGACCCCACTGCGCGTTCAGCCGTCGCACCTCCTCGCGCGCGGAAGCATTCGCGGGCGAGGGATTATAGGTCTCGATAGCGTCAATTGGATAGCCGCGTGTCAGCAGGTCATCTATCTTGCGGCGCGAGAGGCTTGGCACGAGCCGCCCCATCGGATGCGGGATGACGCAGAGGCCGCCTTGCTCCTTGATCTGCTCGATAGCCTCCTCGACACGCAAGAGCATGCGCGGCGCCTTGCGGATGAACAGCGCGAGAAAATGCCCGTCGCGGGTCGTTACCTCTGCGCCCCAGATCAGTTGCACATCGCGCACGCCATCGCGATCCATCAACTCCTGCACACGCTTGGCGCCCTCCAGATGATCGTGATCCGTCACAGCGATCACCTGGAGGTTGCGCTGGCGTGCAATCTCCAGCACGCGCTGGGGACTGGCGGTGCCATCACCCAGGTTCGTATGCAGGTGCAGATCGGCGCGCGCCAGTCGTGGGGTGGCGCCAACGCCGCCTGTCGCTGGCTGGCTCAGCGGCGCGCCCGCTGCCCCGTCACGGATTCCGTCAATCGTCATCTCGTACGCTCTATTCTTCCGTTCGCTCATCGCTCGCGCATGCATCAGGCGACGCGCTCCAGCGCGGGCGCTGTCGTATTCTCTATCGTACCTCACGCGCCGCATCGCGCGTATCGAGCAGCGGACTCCTGGATGCGGCATCCTGCGACATACTACAGCAGAGCGCGGAGACATGAACGTTAGCGCGCTCCAGCGCGGGCGGAGAGTGGCCGCCCGGCCAAATCAGTAGTGGAGGGAATGAGGGCAAGTATGTCACAGCCAGCGCCAGAGAGCGCGCACACGACAGGCGGCGGCGCAGTGGATGGCGTCGCTGGTGGGACGAACTTCATCCTCTTTGATCTGCGCGCGCTGACACACTTCGATGCAAAGCGGCCGCAGATCACCACCCTGGCGGAGACTGGCGCGGCGCGGCTGATCCTCATCGCGTTCCGCGCGGGGCAGGAGTTGCCAATGCGCCAGACGACGAGCGAGACGAGTGTGCAGGCGCTGCGTGGCCGCCTTCGACTGAGCGTGGGCGCATCCTCCGCCGAGCTGATCAGCGGTCGCCTGGCGCAGATCGAGGAGCGCACGCCATACCAGCTCTATGCGCTGAGCGACGTGGTAGCGCTACTCACACTCACTCCCAGCCCCGGCGAAGCGGCGCCGGGCGATGATCCGCTGAGCGGCGCCAGACCTCTGGTCATTCGCGCATGAGGAGCAAGCGCCACGTGTGAGGATGTGGTATGCTATGGACTGTCGGTGAGCGCACGCATTGACAGACGCGGGAGTAGCTCAGTTGGTAGAGTACCTGCCTTCCAAGCAGGCTGTCGCGGGTTCGAGTCCCGTCTCCCGCTCCATGCTGAATCCTTCAGGGTTCAGCGCATTCCTCTGACGCATAGTATCCCCGCCTGTAGAATACGCGGATTCTGTGCCTGGCCCAATCACTTCTCCGGGGTCGCCGATGTCCTCCACCTCAAGGCGCGGGCTTTCTCGCACACTTAGCGCGACCGCCAAATTGTGACTTGACATTCGCCAAGCGCACAGTCATAGTAACGACCAGGTAGCTATGGTAGAAGCGCCACTGTATCTGCGTCTTGCCGTAGTGATTCAGCTTTGCCACTCATCAGGCGCTCTGCGAGTGAATAGCGCAGCCCGTTTTCAGCCAGGCGACCATTCATGGATGGATGGTCTTGAGATTGTGCAGAGGAGGTGCGGCGGTCACGCTTACGAGGGGATGAAGAGATATGGGACCGGGATCAGGCCCAGAGGCGCTGCTAGGCCAGACAGTAGCGGGCTATCAACTCGATGAATTGAGTGGCCTGGGCGCCACAGGCGCAGTGTTTCTGGCGTCTCGGCTGCCAGACTCCCCCAGGATGGTGGAGAAGACCGGGCAGATTGCCCGTGAGCTTCCTGATATAGCCGCTATCAAGATCTTGCTGGCGCCGTGGGCGCTCGGCAAGGACGAGCGGGCTGACTTTCAGGCGCGTTTCCTGCGCGAGGCGCAGACGCTCAACCGCCTTGAGCATCCGAATATCCTCTCGGTGATAGATTACGGGCAGGATGTCGCCACTGGCCACACCTACATGATTCTGCCGTACATGGCTGGTGGCACGCTCGCACAGGCGATCACCGCCGAGGGCAAACTCCCGCTCGATCGCATTGACAGTATCATCACCCAGATCGCCAGCGCCCTCGACTATGCGCATCACGAGGAGCAGGTTATTCACCGGGACATCAAGCCGGGAAATATCCTGCTCGACGCCGAGGGCAAACCCTATCTCGCAGACTTCAGCATCGTCCGTCTGCTCTCGGAGACCCAGACGAAGCTCACGACGACAGGTCGTGTGATGGGGACTCCGGCCTACATGGCCCCAGAGCAAATTGCGGGTACGCGAGATATCAGCCCCAGAACCGATATCTATGGACTGGCTATGGTGACCTATGAGATGGTGACAGGAAAGGTCGCCTTCGACGCCACCACGCTCATTGAACTCATCAAGCAGCAGATGGATGATACGCCACCTTCACCGCGTGACGCGCGGCCAGATCTCCCTGAACCCGCTGCAGCGGTCATCATGAAAGCGCTGGCGAAGGCGCCCGAAGATCGCTTCGAGAGCGCAGGCGCCTTCGCGGCGGCTTTCACCGATGGCCTCCAGGGGCGCTGGACTCCCGGCGTGACGGTGTTCGCATTCGGCGCCGCGAAGGCGCTTCCGGCGGCGCAGCCCATCCACAATCCCGCTGTAAATCCACCGACCCCACTTTATCAGTATGCGCCATCGCGGCGGCGTGGGCTGGGCGCAATGGGCGTGGTCGTGACGGCGCTGATTACGCTGGCGTGTGTCTCTGGCGTCGCGTTTGCGAGCCAGCAAGTCGGCGCGACGCAGATCCTGAGCGCCATCACGGCGATGTTCTCCACGCCAGTTGTCCCTTCAACAGGCGCTTCAGCGACTGATACCGCGACAGTAGGCGGCGGCTCCACGAATGTCTCGATTCCTCCGACCGCGACACCCATTCCCTATACCCCGCCACAGAATAACACTTCCGGCGGCTCAACTACTGTCTATCTCGCGCCAACCGCGTTTCCGACAGACACGGCCTATCCAACTGCCGCGCCATATTCTACGACTGTGACATATCCCACTGATACACCCTACCCAACGACAACGCCGTATCCTACAGCCACGCCGTATCCCACGCCCACACCGATGCCGACGCCTACTAACACACCCTGCCCATATGTGAATAACTATGGACAGTTTCCAACATTCTATTCCAGCACAAATTTCGGCGGATCAGGTTATACTGTTTCACTCAGTCCCGGGCAAGATCTCTTCTTCACGTTCCCTGGCTGGCTCCAGCAGAATCTCCAGTCATTCACCGACCCCTACGGAGCCTTCCACATTGTGACGTTCCACACAGCAACCTATGGCGGTAATCTCGCCCATTGGGACGCCCAGAATCCGGGTCCTCTGCCAGCCGTTGATGGGTACCAGTACACGGCATCCGTAGAAGTCTACTTTCACCGCACCTGTTAGCCTGAGGATCTGCAAAACAACGCACGCTTGTCTATATGCTGTCGAGGAAGCGCGTTCTTCTGGGGCCATCCTGGGAGCGCGCTTCCTCGCATGCAGGGGGGTATGGCGCGAGGAGCAGGGGTCATTGTACACGCCGGGATAGACAGGGCGGCGTAGCGAACAGGCCAGAGAGCGACGCGGCGCGCGAGCGTCAGCAGTCGCACGAACCTGCTGGTGGCGCCGATGCGGTATCGCCTAGTAGGGCGGCTGGGTGAGCGCCCGCTGAAAGGGCCTGGAGCCACAGCGCGCACAGAGGACGTAGCTCTCCGTGTAGGTCGGCAGGCGCGGCGCGGCGCCCAGCGCAAAGCGCGCCTGCTTCGGCTGCTCGCGCCGCTGTATCGTAAACGTCCGTACATGATTGGCGCAGTAGGAGCGACCGCAGCCTTCGCATGTCACCGTCGCGGACTGGCCACAATCTTTGACATGACACAGCGCCCTATCCGATTGCCCAGCCATCACAGACCTGCCTTTACTTCTCGCGCCCTCCCGACGTGCGGAAAAGCCCTCGTGGGCGCCGTTGTCAGCGGGACTATCCAGGCAGAAAGGCCAGGATGCGCGCATCCTGGCCTTTCTGTTACGAACGTTTCGCTTGCGAGCAAGCGAATAACTTGCCGCCGCGTGAACGGCCTACCACTGACCGCCGCGCGAGTAGTCGTCGCGACGACCACCGCCGTAGCCGCCACCGGAACCGCCAGAGCGGCCACCGCCGCCGTAGCCGCCACCGGAGCGGCTACCGCCGCCGCCAGCTGGCCGCTCCGCGGCCTCCTCAATGCGCAGCGCGCGATTGCCAAGCATCGTGCCGTTCAGGCCCGCGATGGCGGCGCGCGCCTCGTCATCGGTTGACATCTCGACGAAGCCAAACCCCTTGCTCTGACCAGTGTTGCGATCCGTGATTACACGGGCGTCCACGACCACGCCATAAGCGCTAAACATCTGCTGCAGCTGTGCGTCGTCGGTGGAGTAGGGCAGATTCCCTACGTAAATGCGAGTGCCCACAAAGGCTCCTTCAAACACATGGTATGCCACGCGCCTGCTGGCGCACGCCATACCTTCCGAACAGTAACCAGTCAACCAGTGCGCCACTCGCCTCGAAACGGGGGAATCAGCGGGGGCCATCCAATCATCTCGTCATGATTGAGTGATGAGTCCGCGCAAGAGGTGCGTACGAGATCAACTACGCGCATACTATATCACATCGCCGCTAGCGTCTGCTGGAACATCACCACGAATTTCGCTTCCGTTCACGTGAAGGATGTGCGCGCGTCACTTGTTCGGATTGATGAAGAAGTAGGCCGAGATGACCAGACCTACGCTGATGGCGAACCAGCGCACATACTGCGCTGGCACACGATGCGCCAGCGCCGCGCCACTATAGCCACCGATGATCGAGCCGACGACCATCAGCAGCGCTTGCGGCCAGTAGATCGCTCCGGCGATGGCAAAGGCGATGATGGCTACGCCGTTGATGACGCTCGCCAGCACTACTTTCAGCGCGTTCATCGCGTGGATATCGCGCATGCCGAGCAGGGCGAAACCCGCCAGCATCATGATGCCAATGCCGCCGCCGAAGAAGCCGCCATACAGCGCGATGATGAACTGGATCACCAGCACGATCACCATCGCCCCGGGCGCAATGTGTGGCGTGTCAGCGCCAATGGCTGTGGCATCCGCCATGGCGCCATCCGCTGCGCTCGCCGCTGGCGCGCCACGTCGGCGGCGCATCCACAGCGCCACGTTGTTGCCGAAGGCGAAGATCCGCGTGGCGATCAGCAGCAGCCCCGGCCCCCTCCGCTGGAAGAGCG
>VFSW01011992.1_pt1 | contig 12127 bp, 12 predicted proteins | sample 5358111 | NCBI WGS metagenome assembly VFSW01 (sample SAMN11554181, study PRJNA540505) | mine drainage metagenome | isolation source: sediment from site ElyBrook_90M | place: USA: Ely Copper Mine, Vershire, VT | collected 2017
AAATCCCCCCCCGACCCCCCCCTGCTGCCCGCCGCCACCCCCCGGGGCCGGGGCCCCCCCCCCCCCGCGCCCGCCCGCAACAACACCATTCGCGACAACCAGGTTGCGGGCCACGGAATGAAGGCGCGTTGCGTGGTCGCCGGCCCAGGCGTTTCCCTCAAGGAAAACAAGGTGCAAGGCAACCGTTGCAGCGAGCGGTAGGGGGCTCTTGCGCGGTTGCCAATCAGATCCCCCACGCTTGCTCCCGCAGGTGGGTGAAGTTGAGCACGTTCACTTTGTCGCGACTAAGGAGAAGGTATAGGTCTAAGTCATCCGTCAGAACAGCGCAGTTGTGGGCGCGCGACCCGCCCCAATTGCTGCATCGACAAGCCCAAGATCTCGGTAGAGCCGATCTTCCGCCGCCAGCGCGCTGGACATCTCCGCTTCGTCCAGCAAGGAAATCGTCTTCTTCAGAACGCGTCGAGCCTGCAGCCTTTCAGCGCCTGGGAGATCGGTAAGGTTGCTGACTTCTGCCAAGACATGTGCAACTGTGTACAGGGGCTTGAATTCCGCAAGGACTCGAACCAGTAGGTCATAGTCGGTCTTCGTGTACTTGCGAGTCCTCTTGAACGTCTCGATACGGTTGCGGTTAACCGTTCCAACAGCGAACAGTACAAGAAGATTCGCATCGACCAAGAGCCCGGCACTGGTGCCTGAGTCGAGGCCAAATCCCGCTGAAGTCATTGCGAGGCGAGTTCACGCAACTTCACGGCAACAAGCTCGCCGGTTTCAACATCGATCAGAAAACGCGTGTACTGCAGCGGGGCTGCGGAAAGCAGAGTTAAAGGCGATTGCTCCGTCACATTTCGCCGCAGGCTAAGGGTGATGCTCCAGACTTCACGAGCCTTGTAGGAGTCACGCTCGATCTCCTCCAGATTGGATGAGGGTTGGCTGAACAGACCCATCGCTTCTTTTCTTGCAATCTGAACAGCCTGCTTCGCATCTATCATGCCGCGCTCACCTCTATAGTGGCACGAAAGCCCGCGGGGTGCTACCGGCGGTACAAGTACAGGGTGTGGCTGCGGCCCTCGCCGTCGTCTTCGATGTGCTCTTCTTTTTCGGCAGTCCAGCCGGCGATGCCGAAATCATGGGCCACCAGGCGCGCGCCCTTCTTGAGCTGCTTCTCGAGGAGGGGCCGGATCTTATCGTTGGAAATGGGCAGCAGGTAGACGGTCACCAGATCCGCCGAGCTGAAGTCCTGCTTGAGGATGTCGCCGTGGATGATGCGGGCGGTCTTCTGGAGGCCCAGGCTCTTGATTCTCTCGGAGCTTTGCTTCCACAGGTCGTCGTCGAACTCGACTCCCGTAGCGTCGGCGTGGAAACGTTGCGCGGCCATGATGACGATCCTGCCGTCACCGCTTCCCAGATCGAACATCTTCTCGCCCGCCTTGAGACCGCCCATCTGGAGCATTTTCTCGACGATGGTCTCCGGGGTGGGGTAATAGGGCGCGAGCTTCTCGATCTCTTCCTTCTTCTCCTGCCCCACGAGGCTCAGCAAGGGCAAAACCACAAGCACAAGCAGACGCTTCAAACGCATAGTTGGACTCTCAAAGTTCAAGGTGAATACTGACCCGGTTGCTTTCCTGGCCGCCGGCCTCGATGAAGAGCTCAGCCGACCCGGCATCAACCACCGAGGGCAGGCGAATCTCCACGAGGTACCAGCCGACGTACCCGGGCGCGAGGGTGGCGCGGGTGACCTCCAGCGGCGTCCCGTTCAGATAGGCTCGCACCGGTACTATGACGCGCGGCGGCGCCTGGAGGGGAGCGGCGACGCCGGTCGGCCAAGCTGGCTGGACCCTGCCCAGGCCGGTCGCAAGAATCTGCACCCGCGACCCCGAGTGAGCCGGGGTAAGGGAATCGAGGAGCACGCCGCTGTCGCCGTCCATGAGCATGGGACTGCCCTCGCGGTCGACGAAGATGGCCGGCGAAGCTTCGCGTAGCGGGATGTTCAGCGTAAGCCGTCCCTGCGAAAGATCGAGGGACAGCAGGGGCGAGGGCCCGCTCAATTCGAAGGGGATCTGGAGCTGGGACTGCGTGTCGGAAGCGTGCAGAACGGGGGCCTGCACCAAGCCCGCCTGCGCCCGGATCAAGCGTCCGCCGAGGACGGTGAGCAGCGAGCCGGGGGCGGCGGGCCGCTGGCTAAAATCCGCGGCGTTGGCGACCTCCACGTTGAGGAACCTGTGTGGGGCCGGGGCGGCGTAAACGCCGTAACCCGCAAGAGCGATGTAGATCTGGTAACCGGTCTCATTGAGCTTCACGTCGCGGACAGGCACAGCCGGCAGATTCTCCGACATTGGAATCCAGTGGTCGCCCAAACGCGCCGAGCCGGGGCCCGCGACACTCAGAAAGACGCCGCGGTCGGCGGCCACGTAGATGGCCGTGGCGCCGGGATCGGCCGTGACGCCCCAAACCGAGCCAGACGGCAGATCGCCGGACAGGTCATCCCAGTTGAAGCCGCCGTCCACGGTGCGGAGGACACGGGGATGGCTGTCCTCGCCGCCGGGGTCTGCCAGGACGGCCAGCGCCTGCCCGGGCTGACCGGGGACCGCGAAGATGGCTTCGATGGGGCTGCCCGTGGCGAGACGCGATCGGCGCCAGGTTGCTCCGCGATCGCGGGAGACCCACAGAGCACCAGTGCTGGCGCCGGCGTAGGTGGTGTCGCCGGTGGAGGCCAGGGCGGTGATGTTCGCACCGAGTTGGAGACTGGCGGCATCCCTCGCGGCGGCCTCCAGCGCAGCCGGTCGGTCTTTCACGGCTCGCCAGGATTGCCTCTCTCCGGGCTCCCACTCCAGGGCGGCGCCGTTCTCCAGGAGGACTCGGGTTCCCCGACTGCCGTCGGGAGCCGAGAGGAGGCTGCGGACGGGCAGGTTGGGGAGAGTATCGTTGAGGCCGTACCAGGAGAGGCCGCCATCGAGCGAGCGCCAGACTCCAAAGCCGGTCACGGCCACGACGGCGTCGGGATCGAGAGGCGAAACGGCCAGATCGTGGACCCCGTTGCCGATGATCGACTCGCCGTGGGACGCCGTCCGGTCGACCCACGAAAGGCCGCCATCCTCGGAACGGTAAACCTGAAGGCCGAAGGCGTAAAGGCGGGCGTAGAAGCCATCAGCCGCACGAGCTTGCGCGTTCGGCTCGGGCAGGGTAGGCAGAGACCGCGCCAGGAGGACATCCTGTTCGGGCGGTTCGAGGCTGGGAGCGGGCTTCCAGCTTTCAAAGTCGGACGTCTCGAAGAAACGGCCGGAAGCGGTCCGGATAAAGAGGCGGGCGCCGTCGGCGGAGAACCAAACCCGATCGACCGGACCGGTGGCAGCAGAGGCCAGTAGGGCGTCGTAAGAGGAATTTCCCAGGCGGCGCCAGTCGGGCAAAAGGGTCCTCGGGGCGGGGTTGACGAACTGGGCCAAGGCACAACTCCCGCCCAGCAGCCACACCGCCAGGGGCAGGCGCGTCCATTTTCGGGCTGTGGCATCCCGACACATCAATCGAGTCTATTGTATCCTGTGCGAAGGTCCGATCAACTATGAATGACGTTGACTCTCTTCAGTTTGGCGCAAAAAATGGTCGGATATCTGATTGCAGTGGAGTTAATAGTGGTAAACTGATCTGTTCTGCGGTCCCCGGAGGGGGCACGAACGAGAGCAAGACGATGGGGCGATTGATATCGGTCACTGGGCTGGCCTCGATGCTGCTTGCAGCGTCGGTGGTTCTGTGCGCCTCACAGCTCCCGTTTGGCCTGTCGAGCCCAGGGGAAGCCGCCAAGGTGGTCAGCGTCACCGGACAAGTCTCTCTTCTGAACGACGGGCAGCCCTGGGCCTTGAGCGCGGGCGATCAGGTCAAAGTCGGGCAGGTCATTTTCTCGGGGCCGGATGGCTATGGCATCTTCCAGGTATCCGACGGGAGCACGTTTGAAGTCTACGCGAACTCGCGCGTGGTGTTCCGCAAGACGCCCGGCAATCTGAAGGACCTCCTGGATGTGGTGATCGGGCGCATCAAAGTTCACATCGAGAAGTTCGGCGGGCAGCCCAACTTCAACCGGGTGTTTACGCCGACGGCCGTCATTTCCGTGCGCGGAACGACCTTCGACGTGGAAGTCGAAGACTCGGACGAGACGACCTTGGTGATAGTCGAAGAAGGACTTGTGGAGGTGCAGCACGCCCGGCACCCCGGTACGCCGAAATGGCTGAATGGCGGTGAGTGGTTGCGAATTTACAAGAATCAGCCACTAGCTTCGTCCAGGATCGACAAGTTCGACGGCGTCAAAGGCTCGTTGCGCAGGCTGGCGGACGCGCTGTCCTCCTCTGTGTACCGCGGCCCACGGGTTTCCACCGTTGGCGGCGGCGTCAAGCCACCCATCGGTGGCGGCGGCGGGCCGCTGCCGGGCGACACTGGCGCCCCACTGCCTCCTCCTCCACCGCCTCTCCCTGGCGATACCGGGGGGACCACTACTCCGCCTCCGCCGCCTCCGCCCCCCCCGGGCCCCTAGGGCGTGGGACACTAGCCTAAGGGAGAACAACCGATGCGTGGCTTGGTGGCGTGGCGTGCGTGGCTGTGTGTGGCGATGGCCTGCGTGTGGCTGCCCACGGCGGGAGCGCAGCCTGCAGGACTGCCCCCGGAATGGGAAGTGAAGGCCAACCTGGCCGCACTGGCGCAGCAGATCGACGGGCTGAAGACCCTGCTCGATTCGGTCAAACCGGATCAATGGACCACACAAGGCGCACCCGAAGCATACAAAGCCCAGTGGAAGTCCGTTGTAGACGAGATCGGGTACGTGGGCCACACGTCCGGTGAACTTTCGGCCGATCCCGAACGGTTGAGCCTCGCGCTGGAGATGTACTTCCGGGTGCAGTCCCTGGACCAGATGGCGGAGTCTCTGAATGAGGGAATCCGTAAGTACCAGAGTCCCGAACTGGCGGACCTCATCCGCGGGCGGCTCAGCGGCACCTCTGCCGCGCGTGAGAAGATGAGGCAGTACATCGTGCTGCTAGCGGCGGTCAAGGAAGGCCAGTTCAAGGTGATGGATGAGGATGCCCAGCGCTGCCGGGGGACGCTGTCCCGCCAAGCGCCGGCCCGAAGCGGCAGGGCGCCGCAAACGGAGAAAAAGTGAGCCAGGCCGAACACTATCTTTGCAGCATCTGCGGGGACCCTTCCACCGAGATTTGCGTGTACTGCACGAAGGATGCCTGCGGCAATCATCTGTGCGAGAAGTGTCATCGCTGCAGCGATTGCTGCGAGTGCGACGCGCAGCAGTCCTAGCCGTATGGTTAGGAGCCTGCTACCGGCCGGTCTTCCACGCGCGCTCCATGGCGGTGATGCGCTCCTCGCGTTCGCCTTTGCTCCAGCTTTCCTGGATTTCGTTTTCGGATAGCCCCGCGACGCGCCCCAGCAAGATGTAGGCGGGTAGCGCGTACGTCAGACTGTTCCAGCGAGCCATCTCGACAAGCTGGGGCGCCGCGCGCTGGCGGATCAGATCCAGCACGCCCGGCTCGCGGGCCTCGGAGAGCGTCAGAAGAAGACTTACGGCGCCCGTGCGGTCGCTCCAGACGATGGAGTTCAGCATCTCGACGGGCCAGGTGGGCGCAATGCGTATCTCCGCATCGGGATGTTTGAGGGCGTAGGTGGCGAGTGTGCCAAGCGAGCTTAGGGCATTCCGCCGCACCTCCTCGTCGGGGTCCTGCAAGGCATATTGGAGATCCTGGGCAGCCGCCGGCCTGTCGGTAGAGACGACGATTGCATGAGCCGCGATGGCGCGCTGGCCGGCATCGGCGGAGGTACGCAGAACGTCGCGCAGTTGCTTAAGGTACGTCTTGACGAGAGCGGCGAGGCGCTCCTCCAAGCCCACGAATCCGGGATCGACAGGGTTTCCGACAACCGCTTCCTGGAGGCCGTCGAGGAAAGCGCGGTAGGCCGTTGTCATCTCCTCGGGGAGTACGGCCTCCGACTTAGGGGCTTCCCGCACTTCGAAGTGGGGCGCCCCGCGCTCCTCGATGCCGACAAACAGGATGGCGTCCTTGGCCTCGCAGCAGACTGCTTCCAGCCGCGCCAGCACGACGCCGTCTATCGTCGTCAGGCGTTCCTCTACGTTGGCCTTGGAGGGGGGAAGCGGGTCGCCCGGCTGGACGCCAAGCTCCTGACGAAGCTTGGCTGCCGGGATCTTCCGCAGACCATAGAAGTCGATGGTCCCCACTCGCGGGACTTGCCCGAGCGCAAGCCCACACGCCAAGAAGAGAGAAACGGCGAGCCGCATGGTCAATGATTGGACGGCGGCAGGCCGCCCAATGGCTACGCCTGTTTTTCGGCCAGGGGGCCGATGATGGGCAGGACCAACTTGCTCCCGCCAAAGGTCTTGACCATCAGCACTATCCAAAGCACCAGAAAACCCAAATTGACAACCAGCGAAACCATACCCATCAGCACGGCCCCCATCAGCGGTATCACCGCGCCAAACACCATGCCGAGAATCATCAGCACGATGTATATGGCGATCATGGAGACATTCAAGAAGATGGATTGAAAGGCGTGAAAGCGAACCACGCGGTTGCGATTGTATGGCTCCAACACCAGGAAGATAATTCCGGTGATGAGCCCCAGGACATAACAAAGACCCCCAGCAACGTTATCCTCCATGCCGGCGGCGGATGCCCCAGCCCCGGCGCCGGGGGGTGCACAGGCCGATGGGCCGGGCGCGTCTCCGACAACCTTTCCACAAGCAGGACAAAACTTCCCTTGAACAGCGGTACCGCAACTTGGACAGAACGCCATTTTTCCTCCGGTCAGAAACTACTGTAGTCGCAAGGCCCATCGGTTGGCAAGTGGCCTCGTGGTTCTCGTTTTGGAACGGCACCCTGCATTGGTGTCGGAACTGGTGAGGAACGAGCATCTTCTCCGAGAAAACAGTACCTTCGAATGGAAGGCAACCAAGCCCATGCATTCGAAGAAACCGAGTCGCGCACTGCTGGTCCTCGCCGTCGTGATCACCGGCTTGGCGTGGTTCGCGGCTGTCATGCTGTGGCTTCGTCTCGGCGAGCGGGCGTTCGCCATCTCGGTGTTCGGCCTGGGTCTATCGATGGGCCCGGGTCTGGCCGCTTACGCGCTGGTACCTGGAGCCAGGAAGCAGGCGGCACGGCGCCTGGTGCTCTTCACTGGCGGGCTCAGCATCATGGCCTTCTCTCTGCTCGGCGCCGTGAACTTGGACTTGGAGGGATTCTTCATGCTCCTGTTCGCGGGTACGATGGGCATTGCTGTCGGCCACACGCTAGCGACCGTCATTCTTGGGCCCCTGCTCTTCGGCCGCCTGCTGTGCGGCTGGGGCTGTTGGCGCGGCATGGTCCTCGAGCTATTGCCCATTCGCCACAGCCGAGGCCGGCGCCAAGGTGGCTGGAGGCTACTCCCTCTGGCTGGCCTCGCCGCGAGCATCGGCGGGGCCGCCTTGTCATTCTTCGTGCTCGGCCATCATCCTGGCGGCACCCCCGGATCGGTGCATGCGGCGAGCGTGGGGGCGATCGCCGTCGGCTTCGGAATCTACTACGCGGCCTCCATCGGCATGGCCTGCGCTTTGCACGATCAGCGGGCTTTCTGCAAATACTTATGCCCCAGTGCAGTGATTCTTCGGCTGACCAGCCGGCTGTCGCTTCTCAAGATGGCAACCAGCCGCCAGTTGTGCAACGCCTGTGGAGCCTGTTCCAGCAACTGCCCCATGGACATCGACGTCGTGCACTTCGCCGCGACGGGGAGCAGTATTTCCACCGGTGCGTGCATCCTGTGTCAGCGCTGCGCCCACGACTGCCCGACGGGAGCGATCCGTCTCCGTTTCGGCGCCGGATCGCCCCGCGAGCGCCTCCCATACGTTCCGTGAAGTTGAATTGCCTCTACTCAGTTCGCTTTCGTCACGGAAATCCGCAGTTCGGTAGACTGCGTCGACGGCTGGGCGTCCTCGCCGGACCAGATCTCCATCAATGGCCCAGCGACAGCGTAGCCCTGCTCCACAACCGAAATCACGAAGGCTCCCCATTGGTTTTCAGCCGCCTTGCCCCAGGGGCCGTTCACCACGGTGGACGCCACCAACGCCTCCGGCAAAGATACGAGCTGGAACGGAGCCTCGACACGGGTTCCCGGCGGCACAGGATACCCCGCATCCCAATGCTGCTCAGATCCATAGCGTCCGAACGGAGGGCCAACGGGAGTCACGCCGAGGCTCTTAAGGTGAGACTCAACCACCTGAAGAGCAGATTGAGTCTGCGTATACGGACCGCGCATAGGCATCACTACCGCAGTCTGCGCGGCGGCTTGCCCGATCTCCGCCCGCAAGGGCCGCGCGCTCGAAGACGGGGCCGGTTGAATAGCCGCGTACCCCGCCGGAGGAGTCAGATCGAACAGCGAGCGATTGATCTCCGCGTCCACCCGGATGTCCGTGATGTGCATCTGGTGGGATGGCTTGCCCGCTTCCTGAATCGTGATGTCGACATGATCGACCGCCCGCGTTCCGGCATCCACCCATAGATCCAGCATCTTGAGCCCTGGAATCGCGGAGCCAAGAGGGGCGTTGCGTATACGATATCCGATCAGCCTCTTGCCGCCGGCCTGTTGTTCGCCGATCACTTCGTCCGCCGCGAGGGGAAGCGACTTCAGTTGTTCCATCAGTTCGGCCGAGTCCGCCAGGCTCTCGACCTTCTTGCCATCTTCAGTCAGGTAGGTCCGTGTGGCATGCATCAAGATGAGTTCCCTGCCCGCGGTCCCGTCACTCCTCACCTCAATGCCCCAGGAGCAATTGAGCCGGCGATATCCGGGCGCAACGTAACTGAAATCAACTGCCACGTAGGGCGTCGAATTCAGGACGATCGTGTACTGGAGCGAACGAGCGCTCCTGAGCTGTGCCGCCGCCGCCGCGTACACGCGGCTGGCCGGGGACCCCCCTGGAAGGAAGACGAGCACAACGGCAACAGCTACGAGGAGGGTTGCGGTCATCGCCATCACCCGCACGGCAGGCGGGTGTGTCACCGAGTACACTAGAGCTCGCAAGCGGCTCGGTGGCCGCTGCTCCACTCTCGTTCGGAACTCCGCCAGCCTGCCGCGCAGGCGTTGTTCCACCTCGGCTGGGACTTCCACTTGAACTCCCCTTCGAATCAGCTCATCCAGATCATGGTCGGTGTCGTTACCGTGCATGGCTGGCTTCCTCCTTGTGGATTGCCGGAATCAGATGCGACAGCAGCTTGCGCAGCCTGGTACGGGCGCGCGACACGTGCTTGCGCACTGTCACCTCCCGACAGCCCAGGACTGCGGCGATGTCGCCGTAGGGGACTTCCTCGACCGCATGCAGCAGAATCGCCCGTGCCTGGTTCTTCGGCAAAAGCCCGATAGCCCCAAGCACCTGGGCGTTCTGTTCCGCCCCAGAAATGTTCTGGATGACCAATGCTGAGGAATCCGGGATGTCCTCTGGAATGGCGACCGCCTCCTGCCACTTCCCTTGACGTACTCTGCGCCGGAGCACATCGTGTGCCGCATAGATGCAGATCTGCAACACCAGAGCGTGGGGATTCGGGTGTGCCCGAATCCGGTCCCAGCGTTTCCAGACCTTCAGTAGGGCTTCCTGGAAGGCGTCTTCTGCGTCTCTGGGGTCTCTGAGGATGCGCCACACGGATCGCATTATCCGGTCTTCGATGGGAGCAATCAGCCGCTCATACTCCCGCTGCCGATCGTGCATGGAGTCCTTTCTCTCTGGAAGCTTGTGCAGCCAGAACAATTATTGCTCTCAACTGGGAAACGCTCGCCGCACCTCTTCTGTGGACAGAGGTCCAGGTTTTGCGATTGGGGTGCGATTCTTGGGCGGCGGAAGCACTATTACTCTGTAGCCCCCATGGGAATCCGCCTTGCCCTCGTGCTCGTCTCAGCCAGTGTCATCCTGGCTGGCCAGCCCGCCGATCCCGCCCGGCAGCCGCTGGAGCAAGCCTACGCCGCTTTGCAGGCCAAGAAGTACGACGCAGCCATCGAGCTGTTTCTGACCGCAGCTAGCCAGGCTCCGGAGCGAGCCTCCATCCGCAAGGACCTGGCCTATACCTACCTGAAGACCGGCGACACCGAGGCCGCCCGAGAGCAGTTCGCCGAGGTGATGCGGCTGGCCCCCGGCGATCTGCACACGGCGCTCGAGTACGCCTTTCTCTGCCATGAAACCGGAAAGACCGCCGAGGCGCGGCACATCTTCAACCAGGTGCGCAGCACCAGCGATCCGGAGTTGAGGGCGACCGCCGAACAGGCCTTTCTGAATATCGACCGGCCGCTGGCGGAGGGGATCGAGCGCTGGACGAAGGCGCTTCAGGCGGACCCGGCCGACTTCAGCGCGCACCGCGAACTGGCCACTCTGGCGGAACGCCGGGAAGATCCCAGCCTGGCGGCGGAACACTATCTGCAGGCCTGGCGGCTGCGGTCCGCACAGCGGTCCCTGCTGGTTGACGCCGGGCGGGTTCTCAAGGCCGCGGGCCGTCTGGAGGAGGCCCAAGCAGCCCTCATGGCGGCGGCCTGGAGTGGGGAGACGCGAGCATCGGAGGCGGCGCGCAAGCTTCTGCCGGCGCGTTACCCCTATGTCTACGAATTCCGGCAAGCCATCGAGCTCGACCCCGGCAACGCCGACTTGCGGCGGGAACTGGCGTTTCTGCTGGCGGCCATGGGGCGCACGGCGGAATCCGAGAAGGAGCTCTCCGCGGTCCCCCATCCGGTCGACGAGAAGCGCAGTGGCCTTAGCGAGAAGTCCCCCCAAGAGATCCGGGAACTTGCCGAGAAGAGCTACCGTGCCGGCTACCTGCGGGACGCTCTCGAGTTCTATTCTGCCGCGCATGAACAGAACCCCCTGGACTTCGGGGTCATCCTCCAGCTCGGGTGGACGTACAACGTGCTGGGGCAGGACGAACAGGCCCTATCGTGGTTTGACCTGGCGCGGAAAAGCCCGGATTCGAAGATCGCCGCGGAGGCTGCCAAGGCGTATCTAAGGTTGCGGCCGTCCCGGGCGCGTTTCCGCATCACGGCATGGCTGTTCCCGAGCTACTCCTCACGCTGGCAGGACATGTTCACCTACGGGCAAGTGAAGGCCGAGTGGAAGTTGGGACGGCTCCCGTTGCGCGCGTACGCTTCCACGAGATTCATCGGGGACACCCGCCAGCTCAGCAACGAAGTCCGGCCGCAGTACCTCTCGGAGAGCTCTTTCATTCCGGGCCTGGGGGTGGCCACGGAATACTGGCACGGAGCCATGCTGTGGGCCGAGGCCGGCGTTGCTACCAGCTATCTGAATAGCCGGCGCAACTTGCCGCGATTGGCGGCGGATTACCGGGGTGGGATCGCCTTCAACCGGGGTTTCGGCAGGCTGATGGGCAGCCGGAAAGTCGGGCTGTTCCTCGAAACCAACGACGACGTCGTCTTTATCAGCCGGTTCCAGAACGACTTCATCCTCTACTCTCAGAATCGCGCCGGTGTGAACTTGGGACGCGCCGTCGCGCTGGGGAGTCTGGAGACGCGGCTGCACTGGAACGTCAACGCGAGCGTGGATGTGCGCCGCCAGTACTGGGCAAATACCGTGGAAATGGGGCCGGGATTGCGGTTTCGTTGGGCGTGGATGCCGCCTTCGTGGGTCTATTCGGTGAATTTCGTCAGAGGCGGGTACACCGTGATGGAAGCGAACCCCAGGAGCCGCATGTACAACGATCTGCGAATCGGTTTCTGGTATGCGCTTACGCGCTAGCCTGCTTCTTGCGGCGGCCTGTCTCTCGTTGCGGGCGGCCGGTCCGCCGGCCTTCCAGGTTGTTGGCGCCGAACCGGGTCCGTGGGCGGAAATCTTCGGCGCGGTGGGGATCCGGAGCGGCGGCGCGTCGCAGCAGGCCGGCATTTTCGTTCTGAGGGGCGGGGAAGGAACAGCCGGTGCGGACTGGGCGGCGCGAGTTGCGAGCGGGGCCTACCTGATTCTAGAGGGGGACTCCGAGGCCGGCCGATGGTTCGGCTTCCGGCCGACGGCGCAGCGCGTGCGAGCGGTCAGCGTGGAAGATCTCCGCTATCCGCGCTTGGACATCGTTTGGGAACGGCCGGCCGAAGTCCCGGTGTTCGACCTTCCCGG
>VFSW01011993.1_pt1 | contig 12127 bp, 12 predicted proteins | sample 5358111 | NCBI WGS metagenome assembly VFSW01 (sample SAMN11554181, study PRJNA540505) | mine drainage metagenome | isolation source: sediment from site ElyBrook_90M | place: USA: Ely Copper Mine, Vershire, VT | collected 2017
CGTCCGCGCCCACCACCGGTACCACGAGCATGTTTGCGGCGATAACAAGGGGATGGCGCGCCAGGCCGCAGGCCAGCCTGCGGCACGCGCAAATGTGAGACGGAGGTAGATGCGTGGAAAGGACACTTTTACCGGTACTGGCATAGAAACCTCCCTTTTTCGTGGTATTTTCCTACTGTAACAAATCGTAAAAGCAGGCGGTGGAGGATAATTATGACTGCCGCACATAATGTAAACGGAAATGGAATTATGTGTATCACTGGATAATGAACAGGAGGCGCCCCATATATGATGTCAAAAAATATTCCAAAGCCCAACGATATTCTTGAATCTAAAAAAAGGGCGGCCAGTATCAATGCCACGATGGAAAACGGCCAATATACAGAAAGGCCGCATATGATGGCTGCAATGGCGAACGCCATCACGATCCAGTGTCGGTCTGTATGGCCGTTCGTTCTCATGAACGTGAGCTCGTGGCAGTGGGAACGGCGGGAAGTTGCAGTTGTTGCTGCCAGACAGTGACGTACGGCAGTGTGAATATATTTGCAGGCAGCGCAAGCTTAAGCACTGTTATCGAAGTGTTTTTCTGTATTTCAATCCCCTGTACCACCGCACTGACACGCATCTCGGCTCCGGGAAGGACTGTCGTATCTCCCGCCGCGGCAGCAGTACCCTGCGGTACCTGGGCGGTCAGCGTCCCGCCGCCGGCGCCCTGCACGATGATGGGCGTGCCGTTTGGCAGGACGGCACGCATGCTTTGTCCGGGCGAGGAGAATAGCACGACGCGCGAATTACTTCCCATGGCGTCAGCGATAACGCCTATGGCCGCGGATCCGGAGCCGACGATATCTCCCACAGCAATCCCGTTTGATGTTCCCGCATCCAAGATCAGAGTGTCGTACGGTATTTCTGGCGGGCGGGCGATGATGTCTGCGTATATTCCCTGTACGTGAGGGTTCCCGCTTTGTCCGAGCTCAGCTTTGAGAAGTTGATTTTGTTGTGCCAACGCATTTCTATCAGCATCCTCAGCTTCGGCTTCTGCAAGGTCTGCCCGCAGGGCGTTGTTCTCCGACACAAGCTCTGATTTTGAATAAAATGGGGTGGTAATTATCTGCATGGTTGCTGCAAGCTTCGATTCAAGGGAATAGACCGGCGTCCACAGCAGCCCTCCTATCTGGGAGCGGGTGAGCAGTATAAGGATTGCCAGTATGCCAAGAACGATAGAAATACCGTACGAAGTGGCCGCGTGCATGCGGCGCTGTGTTTTTGTGTATTGGCGTTGACGCCTGCTGAGAAGTCCGCGTCGCAGCCGCAGAGGGTTAAATTGATGACGTCCGTTGCGGTTGATTGGCATGGATTAGAGATCCTCATCGGGTTCAATGAGGAATTCTTCGTTGCGGTCGAGATCTTCCAGCACGACGCCGGTACCGCGAACTACGGCAGTAAGCGGGTCGTCGGCCACGAAGACGGGCACCTTCGCCCATTCGGCAAGCAATGAATCAAGACCCCGCAACAAGGCTCCCCCGCCCACAAGATGGATGCCGGAGCGGATGATATCTGAAAGAATCTCCGGCGGTGTTGTTTCGAGGACCTCGCGTACCGCTTCAATCAGAGTGTCAATCGATTGTGATATGGCTTCCCGTACGTCAGAATCGCTGAGCACGATCTCCCGCGGAAGGCCGGTAATGAGGTCGCGGCCGCGGACAACGGCTTCCAGGGGGCTTGAACTTGCGATAAGCGAGCCGATGGCAATCTTTACGTCTTCTGCCGTTTTTTCTCCAATGAGAAGCTTAAATTCGGAGCGGATATAGGACATGATATCTGCATTGAGCTTATCGCCGGCAATTCGAAGATTTTTTGAGCGGACGATTCCTCCAAGCGAGATGATGGCAATATCTACCGTGCCTCCGCCTATGTCGACGATCATGCTGCCGGTGGCTTCACGGACCGGGAGCCGGATGCCTAGAGCTGCCGCCATGGGCTCTTCGATGATATAGACTTCGCGCGCGCCGGCATTCATTGCCGCGTCGCGCACGGCGCGGCTCTCGACGTTAGTGATGCCTGAAGGAACGCCTATGACCGCACGCGGTCCGAGCAATTTACGCGACGTTCCCTGAGCGCGATTCATGAGATACGAGAGCATCTCCTGGGTCGCTTCGAAATCAGAGACGACTCCATCGACCAACGGTCGAACGGCAATCAGATGCCCCGGGGTGCGTCCAAGCATGCGCTTTGCGTCGACTCCGACAGCCACGACCTGTTCCGTTTTCTTGTTGACGGCTACTACGGAAGGTTCATTGACGACGATCCCCTTCCCTTGCAGATAGACAAGGGTATTGGCGGTACCGAGATCAATCCCGATGTTATTTGACAGCATTCCATGAACCCGATCTAGAAGAGACATGCGTAATTCAGCGAAGTACTGTATTGATAAGGGTTGAGGCGGTCATATGGTCTATAGCTCCGGTGGAGCGGTGCGCGCACTCATACGCGCCTGACGCAGCTGTCTTTTCGGAGATAATCACCCGCAACGGGATGCCGATAAGATCGGCATCGTTGAATTTTTCCCCTGCCCGCATGTCGCGATCATCAAACAGCGCTTCAATTCCTGCTTCGGTCAGTTTCTGGTAGAGTTCTTCGGCCTGGGCGCGCACCTCTTGGTTTCCGCCGGAGAGGTCTATCAGATGTACGGCAAACGGAGCAACGGATTCAGGCCACACGATTCCCTTGTCATCCGCACATACTTCGACGATTGTGCCCATAAGGCGCGTGATGCCGATGCCATAGGATCCAAGTATGACGGGCACTTCTGCGCCGCTCTCGTCGCGGAAGAACAGACCCAATTGCTTTGATTTGATATCGCCAAAGCTGAAGATGTTCCCGACCTCTATGGATGGCACCTCCTCAAGCTCGTCGCGAGACACGCCAAGCTGATCCATGACGTCGGGCTGAAGGACCTCCTGATTGATGGCTATTTTCTTGCCTCGATGGAGGTAGATGGTATCTTCTCCGGCCGGGGAAAGTGTTTGAAATTCATGGCTGAATTGCGTGAACGCGCCCCCTGAGGCAACGGTTAAAAAAGTTCTGTCGCCAAGGCCGACGCGTTGGAACACGCGGAGATAGGCCTGCTGTGCCGCAGCATAGAATGCCTGGTGTGACGCTTCATCTTTTGAATACGAATACATATCCTTCATGACGAACTCACGGCCCCGCATGATGCCGCTTTTAGCCCGCAGCTCATTTCGCAGCTTTGTCTGGATCTGATATGTGTATACCGGCAGGTCACGGTGGCTTGCGATGAAGTTTCGAACCATGTCGGTGATAGGTTCCTCGTGTGACCAGCCGAAACCCACTTCGCCGCCGCTGCGCAGCTGTGATTTGAACCAGACGTCGACTTTCGTATCATCCCAGCGGTCGGTCTGCTCCCATAATTCCTTGCGCTGCAGCGATGCCATGATAATCTCCTGCCCTCCGATGGCGTCCATCTCGTCCCGCACAATCCGTTTGATTTTTTCCAGCACACGCAACCCGAGCGGCAGGTAGGCGTATACGCCGGCCATCTCCTTATGGATATACCCTGCACGGATAAGCAGCTGGGCGTTTTTTGATATCTCGTCCTTGGGGGCTTCTCGGCGAGTCTTGGTGAACAGGGTACTTTGCCGCATTGCGGCTCATTGTACTGGGAAACGAACCAATAGGCAAAAGAACCGTTATCTAGAGCAACCGGGCCATGTCGTGGTAGGTTACGACAATCATCAGGGTGATCAGGAGCGCAAATCCGGCGATAGTAATGCGGGTGACCAATGGTGCCGAGAGCGGCGAACCCTTAAGGCGCTCAATGACGATGAAGAGCAGCCGGCCGCCATCGAGACCGGGGATGGGAAGCATATTAAGAAGGGCGAGATTTATTGAGATAATTGCCATAAAAAGAAGCGCCGCACTCCACCCCTCTCCGATAGAGGTTGTACCGATCTGAGCTATGCCGATTGGTCCTGCGATATTGGAGAAATCTGCATGCCCGCGTATGAGATCGGTAAGGAATCCTCCTAGGCCGGCCGCCGTCAACGCCGTCGCTTCACCCATCGAGCGTGATCCCTCGATACCGGCAAGCAGCAACGGGAATCGTTCAGTGCCTAGGTCGGCAAGCTCAACGCCGATTGCCGCCCGACCCTGCACAATACCCTCCTGAGGCTGCACCGTTGCTGTGATCGAATGTCCGCCGCGCTCCAACGAAAGCACTATGTATGCGCTGGGATGCGATGCGGTGAACTGCTCAAAGGAATTGCTTGATATTGGTTCCGCAAGCGTCGCTGAACCTGCGCGTGCCGCTGTAAGTACATCATTTGGTTCTAGGCCGGCCTTTGAGGCTGGAGAGTTCGGCGCAATCCCGACTATCGTCGTTTGAATATCCGATACGTACTGCGGATTTACTGTTGAAACATCGCCCTGAATCCCAATCAAAAAAACAGTGATGAAGATAATCCAGGCAAGCACGAAATTCATGAGAACGCCGGCCAGGGTGATGGCAGCCTGTACCCATCCCGACCTGAACGCAAAACTGCCTCTCCCCTGCCCTGGGAGAGCTTCGGCACCCGGCTGCTCGTTCTCCCCGAGCAGGCGGACGAATCCCCCGAAAAGCAGCAGGTTGAAGGTATAGTAGGTACCGTTGCGGCGGATTTTTGCGATACGCGGAGGGAATCCGATGGCGAACTCCTCTATCCGAACGCCGAAAATTTTTGCGGCAATGAAGTGCCCGAACTCGTGGATCAGAATAAGAGCCACGAGCATGAGGATGAGTATGAATACGTTAATGGGTGATGTGGTCTAGCGTGGAACACTGAGGCGGACAGGGCGCGGCGGGCGGACATTAGCCTGCCAGCTCTTTCTCTTTGCGCGCCAGCATGTCGTCGAAGGACAGGTTTGCCGCATCGACGCGCTTTTGCATGTCGTCCTTCGCGCGGAATTTATCATCTTCAGGTATGCTTCCCTCGCGTTCTCTTTTTTGTATATCGCTCCAGGTCTCGTCGCGTGCCGCGCGCACATGAGCCCGTGCGTCTTCCAGCCGTCCCTTGCAGAGCTTGAGCAATGCCGAACGGCGTTCCGCCGTAAGTTCGGGAAAGAATACACGCACACCGCGTTCATCCATGCCCACTGAGAGCCCGAGGTTGGCCTGCGTGATGGCTCTCTCGATTTCTTTACCCAATGACTGATCCCAGGGAACAATGCGCAGGATGCGGGAATCCTCAACGGATACGTTGGCCAACTGATTGATTGGCATACGCGTGCCGTAGCTCTCAATGAGCACATTGTCCAGAATGCTGGGTGCTGCTCTCCCGGTCCGTATTCCGGCAAGCTCCTGTGTCAGACGTCCGGCAATCTCGGCGATGCGCTTATCGAGCGATGTAAAGTCATACTGCATATACCCAAGAGTATAGTGGATGGGAGAAAGTTTCAATCCTCTGGTTCATACGCGGAACCGCTTTGCTGCTGGCGGATAAATCCGTATCAGAGGATCTTGAGAGGTATCATACGGGCGCGCGGGCGCCATATACCTCCCGTAAAATATGACGCGATGCGAGAATTCCCTCCATTCCTGTTTTGGCAAGAGCTGCATCAGATCGCGTTCAATCTTGACGGGATCCGTATAATCCGACAGGTTATATCGCCGTACGAAGCGGATTACGTGAGTATCCACGGTGATACCCGCCACGATGCCATAGGCGGTAGAAAGCACGACGGTCGCCGTCTTTCGGGCTACGCCCGGGATCCGCAGTAATTCTTCGATTGTATGGGGCACTCGGCCGCCGTAGGCATCGCGGATCATACGTGCGGCGGCAAGAATATTCTTTGCTTTTGCATGATAAAAACCGGAAGATCTAATCATGCTCTCGAATTTTAATATGCCACTGCGGGTTTTGGCGGCCCGTACGTAGTCGTCGACTGCGGGATATTTTTTGAACAGTTCGCGGGTAATCTTATTCACCATCGTATCTGTACACTGGGCGCTTAATTGTACTGCCACCAGCAGCTGCCATGGATTGGCGAATTTCAGTTCAATGGCCGCCTGAGGAAACAGCCTTTTTAACTCGCGGTCCAATTTTTGGATCCTTGCCTTTCGTGTACGCAGCGTTGCGGGAGTCATAGCTGCGGCACGGTGGAAGATATATGCTCTAGTATCATTTTGAGCGATGGTGAGCGGTCAGTAAGATACGGTCGGAGGGATGAGATTTCTGACAGCGCCTCAATCCGCGTTTTGGCATCTTTGGCGCCATAAAAAAAGGCTTCAAGATCGCACACGAGCGTCCGTACCTCTTTCCGCGAATCGGCTTTTTTTAGTAATGCGCCGATCATCTCGCTACGTTCTTTTGGCGCCGCATGGAGAAATGCTTTCGTTGTGCTGGTTAATGCCGGAGCCTTGCTATGGGCATGGAGCGGAAGAGGCAGCATCCTTGAACGCAAGGTCGGGATAAGAATTCCGTGCGGAACGATAAGGACGAACACGATACCTTCTGGTGGCTCCTCGAACAGCTTCAGCAGCGCTTGCTGCGCTTCGGTGGTCATCGATTCGGCATGAAGTGTGAATAATGAACGCCGGCTGATGCTGCGAAGATTCGCAAAAGTAGTGAGCTCCCGCGACTCGTCGATGCCGAACTTCTCATAGTGCCGCGTATATATCGCTGCAGATTCGGGGAATACCAGCACTGTCTGGAGCGATTCTGTCAAGGCGTTGCTGTCGGGAATGTCGCTCTCAACGTAATACGCGTGATGATTCATAGGCTCTGGTAATCAGCGGTCAGCGTTTAGCGATGATTGCCCGCTTATAGGTATCGAGATGCTCCAGCGCAATCCCGGTGCCTTGAGCGACGCAAAGCAGCGCGTCGGGTGCGACCATCGCCTTGACGCCGGTGCGCCGCAGGACCAATTCAGGAAAATTCCGTAGCTGTGAAGTTCCGCCGGTCATGATGATGCCTCGGTCAATAATGTCCGATGCAAGTTCGGGAGGGGTTTCCTGCAGGACGTCGCGGATTGCCCTGATAATCTCGCGCAACTCGCGTCCCATGCCTTTTAAGATGTCATTGGTCTTTATTTCAACCTGCCGCGGCAACCCGGTTATAAAATCGCGGCCCTTGACTAGTACCACCAGTTCTTCCTCCATGGGGACCGCGGAGCCGATTTCAATCTTTACCCGCTCGGCGGTTTTATCTCCTATCGACAGATTAAAGGTTTTCTTGATGTAGTCAGCGATGGCATGGTCCAGACGGTCGCCGGCGCACTTGACTGACGTTGAGGCGACAATGCCGCCCAGAGAAATGACTGCTGCATCGGTGGTGCCGCCGCCGATATCGACCACCATATGCCCGTGTGATTCGTGAATGGGGATGCCTGCGCCTATGGCCGCAAGGATGGGCTCTTTCACGACGTAGGCGTTCTTTGCGCCTGCACGAATGGCCGCCTCTACCACGGCGCGCCGTTCAGTGGAGGTAACTCCTGCGGGAACTGAGATCATTACATCCGGCCGCAGGATCGAGAATCGACCTAAGGCTTTGGTGATAAAATATCGCAACATTGCCTGCGTAATCCTGTAATCCGCAATCACGCCGTCTTTTAACGGCCGGTAGGCTATGATTTCCCCCGGCGTACGGCCAATCATTCCCTTGGCATCGTCGCCGACGGCAAGAATGCGCTTGTCAATTTCTGAAACCACCACTACGGAGGGTTCATTGAGGATGATTCCTTTTCCGGGCACAAACACCAACGTGTTGGCGGTGCCGAGGTCAATGCCCAGTCGTGGAGCGAAGAAAGCCATGCGAGACAAGTGTACAGTCTTTGGCGCAAGGCTGCCAGTTTGGATTCGGTAGACAGGATTGGTGACAGTTATGCGCGCGTAATCGGGAGCCCTATGTCGCGCAGCCGTCGCTAGATGTGTTCATAGCCCCGGTCAATCACATAGGCGTTATTAATAATCGATGTACCTTCGGCGATGCTTGCAGCCATGACATAGGCAAGGCCGGCGCGCAAGTCAGGACTTTCCAATTCCTTGCGCACAAGCTTTCGAGGCCCGCGCACGAGGATGCGATGCGGATTCATAATCGTTATGTCCGCCCCCATGCGAATGAGATCGTCGGCGTAACGAAATCTGCCGTCAAAAATAGTTTCTAGAAGGGTTGCTTCTCCTTCCGCTTGCGTCATGAATACGGCCATGGGTGCCTGCAGATCGGTCGGGAACCCAGGATATTCATGGGTTCGTACCGATAGGTTGCGGTATCCGGGTTTCCCCCGGACGGTTATATGATTGCTGCCAGTCTCCAGATTAACACCCGCTCTGGCCAAAACGGAGAGCAGCGCGCCGAGGTGGGCAGGTTGGCATTTTTCTATGCGGATATCTTTCCCCGCGAGAGCTGCCAGGAGGATAAAGGTGCCGGTTTCAATCCGATCCGGCGGAGTCAAAAATGCTCTACCGCGAGCGGTGAGCAGAGCCCCGGCATGTCCTTGGATACGGATGGTTGGGGTGCCGGCGCCTTCGATATGCGCTCCGCAGAGGTTAAGAAAGTCAGCAAGCAGGGCGATCTCGGGTTCCATCGCGGCGTTGGCTAGAACGGTCTCCCCTTCTGCGAGGACGGCTGCGAGCATCAAAGTCTCGGTCGCAGTAACTGAGACCAGCGGAAAGAAAATATATCCACCGGTAAGCCCGCGGGCGGTCCGGATTATAAACTGGTCTCCGGCTTCCTGAATGTCACAACCCATGGCCTGGAATCCTAGTAGAAAGAGATCGATGGGTCTCTCTCCGAGGACACAGCCTCCGGGAAACGGAAACCGGACCTCGCCCGCGCGTGCAAGCAGGGGGCCGGTAAGGACAACCGAGGCACGCAGTTTACCTGCGATGGTCGGGTTCAGTTCGGACTTCCATGTCTGGGCAGGAACCACACAAATTGAAGCACCTGCGCTTTTGCGAGTTACGGTGGCGCCGGCAAACTCTAACATCTCACAGACGCGGCCGACATCTTCTATATCGGGGACATTTTCAATTTTCAGTGGATCATCAAAGATGATGCTGGCTGCCAGCGCCTTTAGGACGCTATTTTTTGCTCCCCGGACAGGGAGAATTCCTTCCAGGGTCATCCGGCCGCCGAGACCCGTAATTTCGAAATGCTCCCGATCCATTCCCTGTATTGTAGAGACATAATGAAAAATGACCAAATAGCAGCAGGTGTATCTGACCGCACAAAGCGTACAATACCGAGCATGTGGGTAGTCACTGTGTACTTGATTGGGCCCGCGGCACAGCAGAAAACGTTTTCCTATTTCAGTGCCTACGCTTACAGGCCGGGCGATGTGGTGAAGCTGCCGGCGCACGGGCGGAGCTCATTTGGATTAGTAAGTACGTGTGAACCGTTGCAGCATATGCGCCAGCATGTTCGGGGCGCACATTTTTCGCTTCAAAAAATCGCCCGGCCGGGAAAAAGGCTATTAACGAGCCCGTTCCTGCGCGCAGCTTTTGAGGTTGCCGTTGTATCAGGAAGCTCGGTGGGTGCGATAGTGAGCGCGTTGGTACCGACAGACATCCTCGAAAATTTTGATGCATTTGCCGAGGTTCCGGAAAGCGCAGAAAAACAGGTGCCGCACGATACGGCAACAGAATTCATTATTGGCTCGCGCGCCGCTCGATTGCGACAATATAGTGAGGTGGCTAGAGAGTATATAGCACGATCCCAATCCGTTGTCATTATTGCCCCCACTATTCTTGAATCGGAACGTATTGCCGGAGCCATTCCATCAGCACGGCTGTTCCACGCAGGTATGAGTAAGAAACGCATGCGCGATACGTGGCATGCTCTGGCGCAGACCAGAAAGCCCGCGATTGTGGTAGGTACGCCGGCCGCCCTCGCCCTTCCCTGTTTGCGTATCGGAGCCGTCATTCTTGAGCGTGCTCTTGCACGGGGATATGAGAGGCAGGTTCGACCGTTTGTTAAAATTCGTTCCTGTGCCGAGCATCTTGCCCGAACGTCTGGAGGACCCTGCATACTCGGATCGTCGATTATACCCGTAGATGACGCCGTGTACGCACCTGTTCCGAAGGCAGCCAATGAGCTAAAACTGACGCTCGTTGATATGCGTCCTTCAACTGATGCTGCGGCCGTGCATGCGGTACACAGGCCTGTATTCCAGATTCTTTCACCATATGTGAGGAATGCGGTGCTTGAAAGAATGGTCCGCGGCGATAGAGCCCTGCTCATATGTGCGCGCAAAGGATTATCGCCGCATACGGTTTGCATGGATTGCGGTATGCCTGTATCCTGCTCCCGCTGCGGATCGGGTCTCGTGCTCCATGAAGGACGGGGGTTGCAGAAAGTGTCGCTTATGGATGCCCGTGTACGACGCTGGTTTGAATGCCACTATTGCGGCCTGACGGAAAAAGTACATATTTTGTGCCCGACATGCGGCTCCTGGCGACTTTCGATGGGTGGAATCGGATTAGAATTGGTCGCTCGTGAGGCACGAAAGGTGTTCCCAAACACTGATCTTTTAGTCGCTGCTGACGGGTTGGATGGAGCTCCTATCGCTAAGAACCTTCTTGCAGCCGTTGAGAACCCGCAGCATCCCCTCCTAATCGCCACTGAACGCATATTGCCCTATCTTGCGCAGCCGGTTTCATTCGCTGCCGTTGTCTCCATGGATTCGATGCTCTCTGTTCCGGAATATACGGCTTCAGAGCGGGCGCTTGCATTTATCGGCGAATTGCGCGGATTAGTGTCGCAAGAACTTGTTGTACAGACGCGTCTGCCGCAGCATCCGGCACTGGTTGCCTGCGCGCGCAATGAATATGCCCATTATTATGATTACGAGCTTGCATTACGGAAAAGATTCCACTATCCGCCATATGCAACTTTTATTCGATTCAGTGTTTCCGGCGCACCGGCGCTTGTTGCTTCGCATATGCAGGTTCTTATGGATAAGCTGATCCCCTACAGTCCGCAGCAATATGCTGGTCGTCCTAAGCGGGCAACCTTGGTGCGCGAACATATCCTCATACGGCTCCCGCGGGGATTGCGGGAGGAGCATGAGCTCCGCAGGCTTATACGGACACTTCCGCCCGTGATTGAGGTCAGGGTCAACCCATCTAGTCTTCTGTCCGATTAGCAGTTCAGGGAAACTTGTGTTTTAATAAAAACCATAGCATGGTACTAGCATGGAGATGAGGGCGCGGCCGACGATTGTACAGCTGAAGGACCCGGTGTTGCGCATGCACGCCAGGCCGCTCGCACGTAAAGAAATCGATACGCCTCAAGTGCGCTTGCTCATCGAGAATATGCGCCGCCGATTAATCAAGGAAAAGCTCGGGGTTGGTCTCGCCGCCCCGCAAGTGGGCGTTTCCGCCCGCCTTTTCATTGTTGCCGGACGCGTATTTGAAAAGGAGGAGATTGACGAGGATAAATCCGCAGCTACCAACGGATTCAGAAAGCCGGAGGACACTCGTAGAGAACCGCATGCGGCCGATCGTGTATTCATCAACCCCGAAGTTCTTCGAGTATCTCGGAAAAAGGAGGGGATGTCAGAAGGATGCCTTTCCGTACGTGAGATATATGGAACCGTCGTGCGGCATGAAAAAATTACCATCCGGGCCCTAGATGAGGGGGGCAAACCGTTCACCTACCATGCGGCGGGGTTATTGGCGCAAATTTTCCAGCATGAGATTGACCATTTAAACGGTATTTTATTTATTGACAAGGCCAGCACACTGCAGGATACAGAAAGTGGATTGCACCCGACGGACAAGGCGCGATGAGATATATGACCCCTCGATTTGCATTTTTTGGAACACCGAACTTTTCTGTCAAGGTTTTGGATGTGTTGGAGCGGAAGGGCTTGGTTCCCGCCGCGGTTGTCACTGCGCCGAATAAACCGCATGGACGGGGGCTAAAAGAGGCCCCTCTGCCGGTGCAAAGTTGGGCAATCGAACGCGGCATTGACGTTCTGCAGCCGGCGACTCTCCGGGATGAATCAAGTATGGCGGAAATGGAGAACACAGATTGGGATATTTTTATTGTTGCTGCCTATGCGAAGCTGCTGCCGCAACGAATACTTGCCATACCGCGATACGGCTGTCTCAATATTCACCCTTCCCTAT
>VFSW01011994.1_pt1 | contig 12126 bp, 7 predicted proteins | sample 5358111 | NCBI WGS metagenome assembly VFSW01 (sample SAMN11554181, study PRJNA540505) | mine drainage metagenome | isolation source: sediment from site ElyBrook_90M | place: USA: Ely Copper Mine, Vershire, VT | collected 2017
ACTGTCGCTGCGCTTTGCCGAGCGCCATCCGGCCGCAGCCCTGGTGCTGCGTGAACTGGGCACTTTGCTTGAAGGCATCGGCGCCTGAAATCGCCGCGTGCTCCTGCCCCATCATCGCTTGTGCCCCCCATGCGTTGGTGGGGACGAAGCGAGGCTGTGAACTTGTCGCTGCATCCCATGTATCAAACTGATTTCGAACCGGTGTACTTCGCTGGTGAAGCACCGCCTCCGCCTGGACAGGTCCAGCGTGTGGCCGAAGGGCTGTACTGGCTGCGCATGCCCATGCCCTTGGCACTCGACCATATCAACCTCTGGTTGCTGGACAACGGGCCGGGTTGGACCATCGTCGACTGTGGCTTGACCACCGATGCCACGCGTGCGGCTTGGGAGCAGGTGTTCACCGACGCTCTGGGCGGCAAACCGGTGACACGGGTGATTTGCACCCACATGCATCCCGACCACATCGGCCTGGCCGACTGGCTGTGTCAGCGCTGGGATGCGCCACTTTGCATGACCCAGGGCGAATACCTCAGTGCCCGGCTGCTTGCGGCCGGGTTGCCGCCCACCGATACCGCCTCCATGCTGGCGCATTACCGCCGCCACGGCGCCGACCCTGTGCATCTGCAGGAATTGGCCGGGCGTGGCAATTTCTATGCGCGCATGGTGCCCACGGTGCCGTTGCAGTATCAGCGTCTGGTGCACGGGCAGGTTCTGCGCATCGGTGCCGATGATTGGCAGGTGGTGGAGGGCGGTGGCCATTCGCCGGAGCATGCGGCGTTGTGGTGTGAGGCGCGTGGCGTGTTGATCGCCGGCGATTTGTTGCTGCCGCGCATCTCCACCAACGTCTCGGTGTTCCCCATCGAGCCGGAGGCCGATGTGCTCGGCCGCTATCTGCGCGCGCTTGCGCGCTTTGCCTTGCTGCCGGCTGGCATGCGCGTGCTGCCGTCGCACGGCCTGCCGTTCATCGGGGCGCATGCGCGCATTCGGCAATTGCGCGAGCACCACGCCGAGCGCCTGCAACGCGTGCTGCGCGCCTGTGAAGGCCAGGCCTGCACGGCCGCCGAACTCGTGCCGGTATTGTTCCGGCGCACGCTCGATGTGCATCAACTCGGCTTCGCCCTGGGCGAAGCCATAGCCCATGCCCATCGACTCTGGGCCTGTCAGGTTTTGCAGCTAGAGGTCGACGCGTACGGGGTGATTCGCTTTCGCTTCGAGGCGAACAGCCGCGTTGCTGTGGATGGGGTCGAAGGCCACGACATCGCCCGAATCGCGGCAAGCGCCGCTGGCCTTTAGGCCCGCGGATTCACCACCAGCCCGCCCACGTCTCTTGCGTGCATGGCCGACGCATGCTGTGCCTGCGCCGGCCGTGTGGCTGCGATGCGCTCCAAGCCCGTCTGGCCCTGTTCGGCATGGGGATGATACCCAGAGCAGACCTAAACATTACAACTAACTATAATGTTGAGGTGCGCTGCTGGATGATGATCTTGGATGCATGCGTGGCTGCCGCAGCCACGAGCGACAACTGCCGACCATCTTCTGGCGCCGCATCCAGGCTTGGATCACTCACGCGGGAGGACGCTGCACCATGAACGCCATGACCATCGGCACGCTTGCCCACGTCAACGGGCTGGCCACTGAAACCTTGCGGCATTACGAGCGTCTGGGGTTGATTGCGCCGAGCCAGCGTAGCGCCTCCAACTATCGGCTGTACGACCAAACCGCGGCGCAGCGCCTGCGCTTCATTCGCCGTGCCCAGGCGCTCGGATTTTCGCTACCCGAAATTCGCGAACTGCTCGGCCTGCATGCGAACGCGGGTGCTGACATGGGCGCGGTCAAGGCCATCGTGCAGCAGCGCGTGGCGCAGATCGACGCCCGGCTTGACGATTTGCGCCAGCTCAAGGCCGGACTGGAGGCTTTGGTCGAAACTTGCCCCGGACATGGCGCTGCAGCCGCGTGTCCCATCCTTGCGGCACTGACTCGCGAACCCGGAGCTTGAGAGCATCCCCCAGACCGCCCGCCGTGCGCCAGACACCCGAGATGGAGCGCGGACGACAAGGAAGCCATGATGAAGACAACCGAGACGACACCGAGCACCACACCGACATCACTCACTGATTCTGCCAACGCGGCCGAGGTCTGTGTGTTGCAACTCGACATCGACGGCATGAGCTGCGCCAGCTGCAGCAGCCGGGTGGAGCGAGCGCTCAATGCCATGCCCGGGGTGCAAGCCACGGTCAACCTCGCCACCGAGCAGGCGCAGTTGCGCTTCGACCCGCGCCAGGTGCAGCCGCGGCAATTGGTGGACATCGTGCGCGACACCGGCTATGCGCCGCGTACTGCCGAGGCCACCTTGCTGGTGCAAGGCATGACCTGCGCCTCCTGCGTTGGTCGGGTGGAGCGCGCGCTGCAGGCCTTGCCCGGCGTGCTTGCTGCAAGTGTCAACCTGGCCACCGAGCGTGCCAGCGTGCATTACATCCCGGCCAGCGTGCAGCCGGCTGTGCTGCTGCGCGCCGTGGTCGATGCCGGCTACGCCGCCAGCCTGGCAGATGCCGGCGGCGCCGCAGCCGCCGCTGATCAGGCCGAGCACAAGCAGCGCCAATTGCAGTCCATGCGCCGTGATGTCTGGCTGGCACTGGCGCTGGCTTTGCCGGTGCTGGTGCTGTCCATGGGCGGGATGGTTTGGCATGGCTTGATGGCTGTGCTCGACGCCACGGCGCCCGCTGCCATACCCCGCTTCTGGGACTGGGTGCAGGCTGCGCTCACCACGGCCGTGTTGTTCGGCCCCGGACGACGCTTTTTCCGGCCCGGTTGGGCGGCTTACCGGCATCTGTCGCCGGACATGAATGCCCTCGTCGCCACGGGCGCAGGTGCGGCCTGGTTGTTCGGCATCGTGGTGCTCGCGGTGCCCGGTTTGTTGCCGCCGGATGCGCGGCATGTGTACTTCGACTCGGCCGCGGTGGTCATTGCCGCCGTATTGTTCGGCAAGTATCTGGAAGAGGTGGCGAAGGGCCGCACGTCCGCTGCGATTCGCGCCCTGGCGCGGCTGCAAGCCAAGGATGCCAGGGTGCGCCGGGACGGCAACGAGCTGACCGTGCCCATCGCTGACGTGCGGCAGGGCGATCTGGTCGTCGTGCGCCCAGGCGAGCGCCTGCCGGTGGATGGCGAGGTGGTCGAAGGCGCCTCGCATGTGGACGAATCCATGCTCAGTGGCGAACCCATTCCAACCGCCAAACATCCGGGCGACAGCGTGCGCGCCGGCACGGTCAATCAGCAGGGCATGCTGGCCGTGCGGGCCACCTCGGTCGGGCAGGGCACGGTGCTGGCGCAAATCATTCGGCTGGTGGAGCAGGCCCAAGGCGGCAAGTTGCCGATCCAGGGTTTGGCAGACCGTGTGGTGCGAGTGTTCACCCCGGCGGTGCTGCTGATCGCGCTGCTCAGTTTCATCGCCTGGCTCGTCGTCGGGCCGGCGCCCGCCATCAGTCACGCCTTGCTCGCGGCCGTGGCCGTGCTGGTCGTGGCCTGTCCCTGTGCCATGGGCTTGGCCACGCCGGCAGCGATCATGGTGGGCACCGGCCGTGCCGCTGAACTCGGCGTGTTGTTCCGCAAGGGCGAGGCGCTGGAGGCGCTGTCGAACGTGGACACTGTGCTGCTCGACAAGACCGGCACCCTCACCCTCGGTCGTCCCGCTCTCGGTGCCGTCTGGGCGTCACCAGGAACGCGCGAGGCCGATGTGCTGCGCTGGGCGGCGGCGGTTGAAGCCACTTCGGAACACCCGCTGGCACATGCCGTGCTGCAAGCCGCCACCGAGCGCGGCGCCCTGGTGCCAACAGCCGCAGAGTTCTCCGCGGTCGTCGGTTACGGCGCGCATGCCGAGGTCGAAGGCGCGAAAGTCGCTGTGGGCGCCTTGCGCTTCGCCACCCAACTCGGTATCGACCCCGGCCCCGCCGCAGCGGAAGTGGAACGGCTGCAACGCGAGGGGCAAACAGCCGTGTTCGTCATGCGCGCCGGCCGGGTGGTTGGCGTGCTGGGGATCACCGACCCCATCAAGTCTGACGCTGCAGCATTGGTGGCAGCGCTGCTGGCACGCAAGCTGCGGGTGGAACTCGTCACCGGCGACGCTGCGCGCACCGCGCAGGCCGTGGCTCGGCAACTCGGCATCACCGCCGTGCATGCCGACGTGCTGCCCGCGGGTAAGGCCGATGTCGTGAAGGCCTTGCAGGCCCAGGGCCGGCGCGTGCTGTTCGTCGGAGACGGCATCAACGACGCGCCCGCACTGGCGCAGGCCGACGTGGGCATGGCGCTTGCCAGCGGCACCGACATCGCCATCGAGGCCGCCGATGTCACGCTCACCCGTGGCGAACTCTCCGGCGTGCTCACCGCACTGAACGCCGCACGCCGCACCCTGGGCACCATACGCGGCAACCTGTTCTGGGCCTTCGCCTACAACGTGGTCCTCATCCCGATTGCCGCCGGCCTTGGCGCCCCCTGGGGCCTGCACCTCAACCCCATGTTGGCGGGCGTGGCCATGGGGCTGTCGTCCATCTTCGTGCTCGGCAACAGCCTGCGGCTCAAGCGCCTGAAGGCCTGGCAGTCAGCAGCGCCAAACCCTGGCATCAAGGCCAGGGCCGCACAGGCCACCCGATCTTCCATCCCCGCGGGCAGAGCTGTCCCTTGAATCCGGCCGATCGCGTTCGGCCCAAACGCCCCCAGTCCCACCAGGAGATCATCCATGCAAACCACCACGCTTCAAGTCACCGGCATGACCTGCCAGCATTGCGTCGCCGCCGTCACCAAATCCCTCAAATCCGTGGTCGGTGTGCAAAGTGCCGAGGTCCATCTCGAGCAAGCCAGTGCCACAGTGACTGGCAGCGCATCCCCCCATGCCCTGGTTGATGCCGTGGTGCGCGCCGGCTACACCGCCGCCATCCAGGCCTGAGTGCATCGCTGCCAGGCCCAGCGGGTAGCCCGGTCCCCGCTTGCACCCCACTACACTTCAGCGGGCCGCAAACAATGGCACCTCCCCCCTGCTGCCCGTAGCTCAGCTGGATAGAGCAACGGCCTTCTAAGCCGTAGGTCACTGGTTCGAATCCAGTCGGGCAGGCCACGGCACTCCAGCCCGTGATGGGCTGGCAATCGCCGGCAAAGGCTCGCGCAGGTCCGCAGCATCGACCGGCGCGGGGCTTCAGCGGCCAATGGGTTTGGCGTGCCAGATTTGCTCGGCGTATTCGGCGATGGTGCGGTCGGACGAGAAGGGGCCCATGCCGGCCACATTGGCCAGCGCTTTCCTGGCCCAGTCGATGGGCGAGAGGTAGAGCGCGTCGACCCGTTCTTGCGTGGCGATGTAGCTGGCATAGTCGGCCAGCAGCATGTAGTGGTCGCCCCAGTTCACCAGCAGGTCGTAGATGTTCTGGTAGCGGTGCGGTTCCTCCGGGCTGAAGCGGCCGTCGCGGATGGCCGCGAGCACTTGCGCCAACTCGGGGTTGGCGTCCACGATGGCTTGGGGTTGGTACCCGGTCATGCGCAGATCGGTCACCTCGGTCGCGGTCATGCCGAAGATGAACAGATTGTCGGCGCCGACGTTCTGCAGGATTTCGACATTGGCTCCGTCGAGTGTGCCGATGGTGAGGGCACCGTTGACCGACAGTTTCATGTTGCCCGTGCCCGAGGCTTCGGTTCCGGCAGTGGAAATCTGCTCCGAGAGATCGGCTGCCGGGATCATCACCTCGGCCAGGCTGACGCTGTAGTTGGGCACGAACACCACTTTCAGCAACTCCCCCACCCGCGGGTCATTGTTGATGGTCTTGGCCACGTCGTTGATGAGCTGGATGATGAGCTTGGCCATGCGGTAGGCCGAGGCCGCCTTGCCGGCGAAGAAGACCACGCGCGGCACGGTCACGCTGCCGGGCTGCTCCAGGATGCGCAGGTAGCGCGTGACCACGTGCAGCACGTTGAGCAACTGGCGCTTGTATTCGTGGATGCGCTTGACCTGGACGTCGAACAACGCGTCCACTGGAACAGCCATGTCCGCGTGGGTTTTCAGCCAGTCTGCCAGGCGCTGCTTGTTGCTGCGTTTGGCCTGCTGGAATCGGTGAATCAAGCCGACGTCGTTCAACAGCGGGCGCAGCTTGCCCAGTTGCGACAGATCGCGCCGCCAGGTCGGGCCGATGGTGTCGTCGAGCACGGAGGACAGGGCCGGATTGGCCAGCGCCAGCCAGCGGCGCTGGGTGATGCCGTTGGTTTTGTTGTTGAAGCGCTTGGGCCAGAGCTTGGCAAAGTCGGCAAAGATCGACTGTTGCATCAGTTCGGAATGCAGAGCCGAGACGCCGTTGACGGAGTGGCTGGCCAGCACTGCCAGGTAGGCCATGCGGATGGAACGGCCACCGGACTCGTTCACCAGCGACACGTGGCGCATCAGGTTGACATCGTGCCAGTGCTTTTGCGTGAGCTTGGTGAGGAAATGGGCATTGATGTAGAGGATGATTTGCAGATGGCGTGGCAGCACGCGGCCGAGCATGTCGATCGGCCAGGTTTCCAGCGCTTCCTGCATGAGGGTGTGGTTGGTGTAGGAGAACACGCCCTGGCAGATGCGCCAGGCATCGTTCCAGGGAAGGTGATGCACGTCGAGAAACAGGCGCATCAACTCCGGAATGGCCAGCACCGGGTGGGTGTCGTTGAGGTGGATGGACACCTTGTCGCTGAACTGGTCGAAGGTCGTGTGTCTGTGCAGATAGCGGCGCATCAGATCCTGCACACTGGCGCTGACGAAAAAATATTCCTGGTGCAATCGCAGTTCGCGCCCGGCGTCGGTCGAGTCGTCCGGGTACAGCACGCGCGACACGTTTTCGGACTGGTTCTTCTGCTCCACCGCGGCGAGATAGTCGCCGCGATTGAAGGCGGACAGATTGATTTCCTCGGTGGCCTTCGCCGACCACAGCCGCAGCGTGTTCGTGGCCTGGGTGCCGTAGCCCGGAATGATGGTGTCGTAAGCCATGGCTTCGACATCGTGGGTATCGAGCCAGGCGCACTGGTCGCCCAGTTTGACGACATGGCCGCCGTATTGCACGCGGTAGGTGACTTCGGGGCGCGCAAACTCCCAGGGATTGCCGGCTGTGAGCCAATAGTCGGGAACCTCGACCTGATGACCTTGCACGATGGTCTGGCGGAACATGCCGTAGTCGTAGCGTATGCCGTAGCCATAACCAGGAATGCCCAAGGTGGCCATGGAATCGAGAAAGCATGCGGCGAGGCGCCCGAGGCCGCCGTTGCCCAAGGCGGCGTCGGGTTCCAGGTCGGCGATGACATCCATGTCCACACCCAGTTCGGCCAGTGCCTGGCGCAGCACGGCGGTCATCTCCAGCGCGATCAGAGCGTTGCTGAACGTGCGGCCGATGAGGAACTCCATTGACAGGTAGTACACCTGCTTGGCGTCCTGGTCGATTTTGGCGTGGGTCGTGGTCATCCAGCGCTCGACCAGCAGGTCGCGCACCGCATAGGAGGCCGCATGCAGCCAGTCCACCGGCTGCGCCGCCTGCGGGTCTTTGCCGACGTTGAACATGAGCTTGTTGGCGATGGCCCGCTTGAGCGATGCCACATCGTGCGGCGTCGTGTCGTGCTCGAAGGGCACGGTTGCCGCAGTGGGAAAAGGCTGTGTGAGATCGGTGGTCATAAGCAGCAGTACGGGGAAGATAAAAAGTGGGCGATCAGGTGTCTCACGGATCCATCAAGGCTTGGTAGATGGTGGTGTAGTGTGTGGCGGCCTGGGTCCAGCTGAAATCCTGGCGCATGCCGGTTTGCCGCACTCGCGCCCAGGCGCGTGGCTGCCGGTACAAGGCCAGCGCGCGGCGCACTGCATGCCGGTAGTCGGCTTCGGTGAAAGAAGCAAAGACTATGCCAGTGGCGGTGTGATCGGCCAATGTCGCCAGATCGGCGTCGACCACGGTGTCGGCCAGGCCGCCCACTGCCCGCACCAGCGGCAGACTGCCATACAGCAGGCCGTAGATCTGCGTGAGGCCGCAGGGCTCGAAGCGCGAGGGCACCAGGGTCACGTCGCTGCCGGAAAATATGCGGTGGGCAAACAACTCGTCGTAGCCGAGGCGTACCGCGACCTGTCCCTCGTGCCGATGTGCAGCCTCGGTGAAAGCTTGTTCCAGTGCGTGCTCGCCGCTGCCCAGAACCAGCAACTGACCGCCGCCGCGGAGAATTTCATCGATCCCAGCCAGCACCAGGTTCAGTCCTTTTTGCTCGGTGAGTCGGCTGACCACGGTGAACAGGGGTGCACCCTTGTCGATCTTCAACCCGCATTCCTGCTGTAACGCGGCCTTGCAGCCGGCTTTGCCGGCCAGATGGTCGGCATCGAAGTGCTTGGTGATGTGGGGGTCCAGGGCGGGATTCCACACTGCGGCATCCACCGCGTTGAGAATGCCGCTGAGATCGCCGCGGCGGGCGCGTAGCAGGCCATCGAGGCCGAAGCCTTGCTCGGGTGTCTGGATTTCGCGGGCGTAGGTGGGGCTGACCGTGGTGATTTTGTCCGCGTAGCACAAGCCGGCCTTCATGAAGGAGATCTGCCCATGAAACTCCAGGCCGTCGACCTGATAGGCGGCAGCCGGCAAACCCAGATCGCCGAAAAGTCGCGCATCGAACAGGCCCTGGTAGGCCAGGTTGTGCACGGTGTAGACGCATGGCACGCGCTTGACGCGACCATCCGGCCAGTGCCTGAGGCAGGCCAGGGCCAAAGCGGCATGCCAGTCGTGGCCATGCACCAACTGCGGCGCCCACGTCGCATCCAGGCCGTGGGCGAGATGCGCCGCCGCCCAGCCCAGCGCTGCAAAGCGCCGGTGGTTGTCGGCGTAGGGGCGGCGCTGCGCATCTTCGTAGGGGTTGCCGGGCCGCTCGAACAGGTCGGGTGCGTGCAGCACATAGGCATGGATCGGTTGCCTCGCTGCATCGGGCACGGCTGGCAGATTGCCCGCGAGCACCTGCACTGGGTGGCCCCAGGGCATGGTGAATTGACCGATGGGCACGGCGTCGTGCAGACCGGCGATGATCGCGGGGAAGCCGGGCAGCAGCACCCGGACATCGCACCCTGCGGCGCCGAGCGCCGCAGGCAGGGCGCCGGCGATGTCGGCCAGCCCGCCGGTCTTGAGAAGGGGGAAGATTTCGGCGCTGAGTTGCAGGACGCGCATGGTCGGCATGGCCCGCCTCATGCCTTGTTGAGCCGATCCAGCATCTCGCGCGTCACCAGGACCACGCCGCTGCTGGTGCGCTCGAAACGCGCGGCGTCGAGCTCAGGGTTCTCGCCGATCACCAGACCGTCCGGCAGGACGCAGCCGCGGTCAACCACCACCTTGCTGATGCGGCAACCCCGGCCCACCACGGTATCGGGTAGCAACACCGCCTGATCGATCTGGCAAAACGAGTCCACGCGGACATTGGAAAAGAGCACCGAATTGCTCACCATCGAGCCCGAGACGATGCAGCCGCCGGACACCATGATGTTGATGGCCTGGCCATGCCGGCCTTCGGCGTCTTGCACGAACTTGGCGGGGGGCAGCTGCATCTGGTTGGTCCAGATCGGCCATTCGGTGTCGTACAGATTGAGCTCGGGGGTGACCGAGGCCAGATCGAGGTTCGCCTCCCAGAAGGAATCGATGGTGCCGACCTCGCGCCAATAGGGCTCGGCGCCCTGGGCCGCCGACACGCAGGACATGGAGAAGGGGTGCGCCAGGGTATGGCCGTCGCGCACGATGCGCGGAATCACGTCCTTGCCGAAATCGTGACTGGACGCGGTGTCGTTGATGTCCTCCTCCAGCAGCCTGTAGAGCACGCCGGCGTTGAACACGTAGATGCCCATGCTGGCCAGCGAGATGCCGTCGCGCCCGGGCATGGTCGGCGGGTTCTCGGGTTTTTCGACGAAGTCGATGATCCGCCGCTCCGCGTCGATGGCCATCACGCCGAATGCCGACGCCGTGGCGCGGGGAACCTCGATGCAGCCCACGGTGCAATCCGCGCCGGTTTCGACATGGTCCTTGAGCATCAGGGAATAGTCCATCTTGTAGACGTGATCGCCCGCCAGCACGACGATGTACTCGGGTTTGGACGACTGGATGATGTCCAGATTCTGGTAGATCGCATCGGCCGTGCCGCGATACCAATGTTCCTCGTTGATGCGCTGCTGCGCGGGCAGAAGATCGACCATCTCGTTGAGCTCGGCGCGCAGGAAGCTCCAGCCGCGCTGCAAATGCCGCAGCAGAGAATGGGATTTGTACTGCGTGATCACACCGATGCGGCGGATGCCGGAATTGACGCAATTCGACAGCGCGAAATCGATGATGCGGAACTTGCCGCCGAAATACACGGCCGGCTTGGCGCGCTTGTCGGTCAACTGCTTCAGCCGCGAACCTCGCCCACCCGCAAGCACGAGCGCAATCGAGCGCCGCACCAGCATATGCGGCTGCATCTGGCGATCCGGGATCGTCGTCGGGCTGGCATCCTTGTCCTGGCTCATCGTGGTCTCCTTGATTGTGGTTCGAGATGCGAGGTTTCAAAGCACGGCTGCAACTGCGGTTCAGGTCATCACACTGGGGGCACTCATGCCGGTCCAGTGCTTCACGCGGGCGACATGTTCAGCAACGGCGACGAGCGGTGCCAGAGCTTCTTGCGCAGGCAGGTCGTGGCGCGCCGGATCGGGTTCGTGATGCTCCAGGTAGATGCGCAGGGTCGCGCCTTGGGTGCCGGTCCCTGACAGGCGGAACACCACGCGCGAGCCGCCTTGCAGAACGATGCGCACCCCCTGCCTTTCGCTCGTGCTGCCGTCCGTCGGATCGGTGTAGGAGAAGTCGTCGGCGATGATGACCGGCTCCCCGGCAAGAACCTGGCCCTTCCAGCGCGGCAGCGAGGAGCGCAGGTCGCGCATCAAGGCGTCGGCCTGGTCGGTCGGAATGCCCTCGTAATCGTGGCGCGAATAGACGCAGCGGCCATGCTCGCGCCACAGGCTTCTCACCAGGGACTCGACCGACTCGCCGGTCACGGCAATTAAGTTGAGCCAGAACAGCACGGCCCACAGGCCATCCTTTTCACGGATGTGGTCGGAGCCGGTGCCGTAGCTCTCCTCGCCGCACAAGGTCACTTTGCCGGCGTCGAGCAGGTTGCCGAAATATTTCCAGCCTGTGGGCGTTTCATAGCAGGCGATACCCAGCTTGCGGGCCACACGGTCGATCGCCGTGGAGGTCGGCATGGATCGCGCCACCCCGGCCAGCCCCGCCTTGTAGCCGGGAATGCGCGTGGCGTGCGCAGCCAGCACGGCGAGACTGTCGGACGGCGACACGACGAAATTGCGGCCGACGATCATGTTGCGGTCGGCGTCACCGTCGGTGGCCGCGCCCATGTCCGGCGCGTCGGGTGCCCGCAAGTGTTCGATCAGGTCGATGGCATTTGCCGGGTTGGGGTCGGGGTGCAGGCCGCCGAAGTCTTCGAGCGCCTGCCCATGGACAACGGTGCCCGGCGGGGCGCCCAGTTCGCCTTCGAGCAAGGGGCGGGCATAGGGGCCGCCGACGGCCCACATGGTGTCGAGACGCAGCCGAAAGCCGCGCTGGAACAGGCCGCGGATGGCGTCGAAGTCGAACAGGCCGCGCAGCACCTCGGCATAGTCGGCCACCGGGTCGATGATCTCGATCCGGGTGTGGAGCAGGTGGTGGGTGCCGAGTGAGTCGAGTGGGAGATCGGCGGCCTCGACGGCATGGATCATGCTGATGTCGCGCGAGCGACGGTAGATGGCCTCGGTCACCGCTTCGGGTGCCGGTCCGCCATTGGCGATGTTGTATTTGATGCCGAAATCGCCGTCGGCTCCGCCTGGATTATGGCTGGCCGAGAGCACGATGCCGCCACTGGCGCCGCGACGCCGAATCACGGCGCTCAGCGCAGGGGTGGACAGAATGCCGTCTCGACCGACCAGCACCCGGGCATAGCCCTTGGCCGCGGCCATGCGCAGGATGATCTGGATGGCGACGCGGTTGAAATAGCGCCCATCGCCGCCGACAACCAGGGTCTTGCCGCCGGCGTCGGGCAACACGTCGAACAGCGCCTGGACGAAATTGTCCAGATAGCCAGGCTGCTGAAAGACATCCACTC
>VFSW01011995.1_pt1 | contig 12126 bp, 9 predicted proteins | sample 5358111 | NCBI WGS metagenome assembly VFSW01 (sample SAMN11554181, study PRJNA540505) | mine drainage metagenome | isolation source: sediment from site ElyBrook_90M | place: USA: Ely Copper Mine, Vershire, VT | collected 2017
AATCCCCCCGCGCGGGGGGGCAGGCGTGACGCACCGCGCATCCCGATGCAGGGCGCCGCGCTATAATGCGAACGGCTAGCGCGCCGCCCCGTTAAACGCGGCGGCGCTTCAGTTGCGGCTGAGGAGGCGTTCGCTGCGCGATGAGTTTCGTTCATCTCCACGTTCATACCCAGTACAGCCTGCTCGACGGCGCCAATAAGATAGGCCCGTTGATCGAGCACGCGAAGAAATCCGGCATGCCGGCGATCGCGATGACCGATCACGGCAACATGTTCGGCGCGGTCGAGTTCTACGCCAAAGCCAAGGCCGCCGGGATCAAGCCGATCATCGGCTGCGAGGCCTATATGGCGCCGGACAAACGCACCGATCGCATCCAGAGCAACAAGAGTGAAGATTTCGAGGCGGGCGGAAACTTCCATTTGATCCTGCTCGCGCAGAATCGCGTTGGCTATCGCAATCTCTGCCGCCTGCTTACGTCTGCCTACAAGGAAGGGCTGTACTACAAGCCGCGCATCGACAAGGAGATCCTGGCCGAGCGATCCGAGGGACTGATCGTGCTCTCCGGATGCCTCTCTGGCGAAATTGCGCGGGCGCTCAAGGCCGACCGGATGGACCGGGCGCGCGAAGCCGCCGCCTGGTATGCGAAAACCTTCCCCGGCCGTTTTTATCTCGAACTCCAGGACAATTGCCTGCACGGTCCGCTCAACGACCGGCTGCGCGATCTCGGCCGTACCGAGGGACTGCCGCTGGTGGCGACCAACGATTGCCATTATCTCCATCGCGACGACGCCAAGGCCCACGAAGTCCTGCTGTGCATCCAGACCGGCAAGACCATGGCCGATGAATCGCGCTGGCGCTTCGACACCGACGAACTTTACGTCAAGACGCCCGACGAAATGGCGACGGCATTTGGCGCGGACTCGGAGCCGGTGCGCAACAGCGTCGAGATCGCCAACCGCATCGACTTCGAGTTCGAGTTCGGCAAATTTCACTTTCCGATTTTTCGGCCCGACTCGAGCACGAATGAACTCACCGACGCCAAGCTCGAGGAATTGCTCGACCGCAACGTCCGCGACGGCCTGGCCACGCGACTGACCGAGATGCACGCGCGCCGCGGCGAGTTCGACGAGACGCCCTACTTCGAACGCTTCGACCGCGAAATGCCGGTCATCCGTGAGATGGGCTTCTCCGGCTACATGCTGATTGTCGCTGACTTCATCAACTTCGCGCGGTCAATCGGGATTCCGGTCGGCCCGGGCCGTGGATCGGTGGTCGGCAGCCTCGTCTCCTACGCTTTGCGCATCACCGAGGTCGATCCGATCGAGCATAAGCTGCTGTTCGAGCGCTGGCTCAATCCGGGGCGCAAATCGATGCCCGATATCGACGTCGATTTCTGCTTCGAGCGGCGCGACGAAGTGCTGAGCTACGTGCGCAAGAAGTATGGCGACGATCGGGTCGCACAAATCATCACGTTCGGCACGATCAAAGGCAAGCAGGCGATTCGCGACGTCGGCCGCGTGCTGGGGCTGTCGTTCGCCGAAACCGATCGCATCGTGAAGCTGTATCCGGCGCCCAAGCAGGGCCGCGACTTTCCGCTCAAGGACGCGCTCGAGATGGAGCCGCGCCTCGAGGACGAGCGCAAGAAAAATCCCGAGCTGTTCGACTACGCCTTCAAACTCGAAGGGCTGCTGCGGCACGCCTCGCGGCACGCCGCCGGGGTCGTCATCTCGGACCTGCCGCTCGCCGACATGGTGCCGCTCTATGTTGACAAGGAGCGCTCCGAGGAAGCGATTTCGATCACGCAGTATTCGATGAAGGGCGTCGAGGAGATCGGGCTGATCAAGTTCGACTTTCTCGCGCTCAAGAACCTGACTCTGATCACCAATACGCTCGACCTGATCACGGCGAGTGGCCAGCCCGCGCCCGACCTGACCCGGCTGCGGCTCGACGACCCGGACAGCTACAAACTGTTGGCGCGCGGCGACACGGTCGGCGTCTTTCAGATGGAAGGCTCGGGCATGCGGCGCTTCCTGACGGAGCTGAAACCCAATTGCTTCGAGGATGTGATCGCGGCGATTTCGCTGTTTCGTCCCGGCACGCTCGACGCCGGGATGGTCGATCCGTTTATCCATCGCAAGCACGGCAAGGAGCCCGTCGAGTACGACCATCCGCTGCTCGAACCGGTGTTGTGCGATACCTACGGCATCATCATTTACCAGGAACAGGTGATGCGCGCGGCGCAGGCGCTGGCCGGCTACACGCTCGAGGAAGCCGACATTCTGCGCGCCGCGATGGGCAAGAAGCAGCTCGCCGTGATGGAGCGCGAGCGTGAGCGCTTCATTTCGGGCGCGGTCAAAAATGGCGTCAACAAGGGTTTGTCGGAATCCATCTTCGAGAAGATTCAGACCTTCGCCTCGTATGGATTCAATCGATCGCACGCCGCCGCCTATGCGCTCACGACCTACACGACCGCCTACCTGAAGGCGCACTATCCGCGCGAGTTCATGGCGGCGTTGATGTCGCTCGACATGGACGACACCGGCAAGAGCTACAAGAATATCGCGGCGCTGCGCGAGATGCGGATCGCGATGCTGCCGCCGGATGTCAACCAGAGCCGCGTCAAATTCACAGTCAGCGGCGACGCGATCCGCTTCGGACTAGGCGCGATTCGCGGTGTCGGGCAGAAGACCGGCGAGGAAATTATCGCGATTCGCGAGGCCGGCGGCGAGTTCAAGAATCTCGCCGACTTTTGCATGCGCGTCGGCACTCAGATCGTCAATCGCCGCGTGCTCGAAGCATTGATTAAGTGTGGCGCCTTCGGCTTCACCGCGATGCCGCGGGCTGCGCTGCTCGCGCTGGTCGAAGACGCGCTAAAAATCACGCAGAAGGCCGAGAGCGATGCGGCACGCAATCAGATCGGGCTTTTCGGCAAGCGCGGCGACACGCCGGTGCTTGCCCTGCGCGAGCCGGTCGCGGAATTGGCGCAGAAGGAAATTCTGAAATTCGAGAAGGAGACGCTCGGCTTCTACATCACGGCGCATCCGCTGGACAAGTATGATCACGAGCTGCGGCGTATCGGCAAGCTCACGACGGCCGACCTGCCCGCTGCACCCGACGGCAGCCAGGTGCGAATCGCCGGCGTAGTGCAGGCGGTCAAGCTCAAGAACAACAAGTCGGGCAAGCGTTACGCAACCTTCTCGCTGGAAGACCGCGACGGCGCAGTCGAATGTATCGTGTGGCCGGAGGCGTACCAGAAATTCGAGGCGGTGATTATGGGCGACGAGCCGGTGGTCGCGCGCGGTAAGCTCGACGTTGACGACGAGCGCGCGCAGATTATCGTCGATGACCTGCGACCGATCGCAACGGCGCTGACCGAGGCGGTGCGCGAAGTGCGGATCCGCGCGCCGCGCGAGCGGCTGGCCAACGGCGATATGGATCGGCTCAAGGATCTACTGCGCCGCCATACCGGCGCGTCGCTGACCTACCTGCACCTGGGCTTCGACGACGGCCGCGAGGCGATCTTCCTGCTCGGCGACGGTTATCGCGTCGCGCCGACCGAGAGCTTCGTCGCAGAAGTCGAACAACTGCTCGCGCCCAACGCCGTGCAACTGCGTTAAGACTCAACTCGCCCGACGCGAAAATCTTGCGCTTAGAGGATGTGCTGGCATCTGCTAGTATGAAGCAGACTATTGTTCGGGAGGTTTGCCTCTGGGTCTTACGCATACGCCATCTTTCGACAACGCCGAACGCGCCATCCTGGTCGGTGTTGAATTGGGATCGCCCGTCGGTATCGCGAGCGATGATTCCTTGGCCGAACTGGGATCGCTCGCCGCCAGCGCAGGCGCGGAGATCGCAGGCCAGGTACAGCAAAAGTTAAAGCACGTCGATCCCCGCACCTTTATCGGGCGCGGCAAGCCCGCCGAGGTGCGCGAACTCGCGCATGAACGCGGCGCGACGCTCGCGATCTTCGACGACGCGCTCAGCCCCGCCCAGGCGCGCAATCTCGAAAACGAGCTCAAGCTCCGCGTCATCGATCGCAGTCAACTGATTCTCGACATCTTCGCGCAGCGCGCCCGCACGCTCGAGGGCAAGCTGCAGGTCGAGATTGCGCAGTTGAGTTATCTGCAGCCGCGGCTGACGCGCCAATGGGGCCATTTGTCCCGCCAAACCGGCGGTTCGGGCGCCGGCGGCGGACGTATCGGCACGCGCGGACCCGGCGAATCTCAGGTCGAAGTTGACCGGCGTCGGGTGCGCGAACGGTTGACGCGATTGCGCGTGCGTCTGCGCGATGTCGAACGCACCCGCTCGATTCAGCGCCAGCGCCGGCTCGAGGTTCCCTATCCGACCTTCGCGCTGGTAGGTTACACCAACTCCGGCAAATCCACGCTGATGAACGTGCTTACCGGGGCCGGCGTCGAAGCGGCTAATCGCCCCTTCTCGACGCTCGATCCGACGATTCGCCGTTTGAGTCTGCCCGGCAAGTCCAACGTGATGCTGGCCGACACCGTTGGCTTCATCCATCGCCTTCCCCACATGCTGGTGGAGGCCTTCAAGGCCACGCTCGAAGAGGTGCGCACCGCCGACCTGCTGCTGCATGTGGTTGACGCGAGTTCGCCGCTCGCCGCCGAACAGATGGAAGTCGTCGATCGCGTGCTGGAGGAAATCGGCGCGGGCACGGCGCCGCGGCTCATCGTGATGAACAAGGCGGACTTGCTCGAGTTCCCGCCGCGCGTGACCAACACTTTCGAAACGGTCGCGATCTCGGCGCTCAAAGGCGACGGCCTCGACCGCCTGCTCGACGCGATCGCGCGCTCCTTCGCCAACCTGCGCGAAGAGGTTTCCGTCACGCTCGCGGCCAGTCGCGGCGATCTGATCGCGATGGCGCGGCGCGATGGCGAAGTGCTAAGCGAGGAATATCACGACGGCGTCGTCGCGATGCGCGCGCGCGTCAGCGTGCCGGTCGCCGGCCGCTTGCGCAAGGCCGCGGTCGCGAACGCCTGAGCTATCGCGCATCGCGCGCACCTGGACATGTCCACGACTCCCGCATCAATCGAACCCTCTCCGCCACCGTCGGTTACGCACGGGCTGACGCTCGGCCATCTGCTCAATCTGCCCAACGCTCTGACCCTCGCGCGCATCTTTTCGATCCCCTTCTTCCTCGCGCTGCTGAGCAAGCATCGTTACACGCCGGCACTCTATCTGTTCGGTGTCGCCGCGCTGACCGACGGCCTCGACGGCGCCGTCGCGCGCTGGTTCGATATGCGCACCGAGATCGGCGCGTATCTCGATCCCTTCGCCGACAAGCTTCTTCTGATCAGCGCCTTCGTCGTCCTGACCATCGAGAACTCGATCCCGGCGTGGTTGCTCGGCGTCGTGCTCATCCGCGACGTCGTGATCGTCTTCGGCTACTTCATGTTCGCGATTTTCACCGGCGAGCGCCCACCGATGCGACCGACCTATTTCGGCAAGGCGGGCACCGTGCTGCAGCTTCTCTGCGTCATCAGCGCACTGGCGCGCGTGCGTCCAAAATGGCCGCTGTACTGGAACGGGCTTATGTACCTGACGTTCGTGGTAACCGCACTCCCCGGTGTCCATTACGCGTATCTTGGTCTGCGATGGCTGAGTTCGCGCGAGCCCGCCATGTTCGAATGAGGTGAATTCTCTTTTTTGCGCTCAAATCTGATACACGAAGACCTGGTTTTCGCGCGGGCTTAGATAGACCTCGGTGTCGCGTTCGAGTTTGAGTTCGCGATACCGATCGTGATCGATCTCGACCTGCACCGGATCTCCCCAATGACTGATCAGCTCCACCTTCACCTTGGACCCGGCCACGTTGATATGGCGCACCGTCGCCGCGAATGAGCCCTTGGCGATCGGCTGCAGATGAATCTCCAGCAGATGCGGCCGCACGTAAACCATCGCGTCCTTGCCGTTGGCGTGGGTGAGATCGGCGTAGCCATTTACCGGGACCGAGAGCCCGCGAATATAAACCCGGCCATTCTCGATCCGTCCGTGGAACAGGTTCACATTGCCGAGAAAATTGTAAACGAAGGGCGTCGCCGGACTGTGATAAAGCTCCTCGGGCGTTCCGGTCTGTTCGATCTTGCCCTCGTTGAGCACCACCACGCGATTCGCCAGTTCCAGCGCCTCTTCCTGATCGTGCGTCACGAAGATGCTGGTGACGTGGAGCTCGTCGTGCAGCCGCCGCAGCCATCGGCGCAGCTCCTCGCGCACCTTCGCATCGAGCGCGCCGAACGGCTCGTCGAGCAGCAGCACCTTGGGTTCCACCGCGAGCGCGCGCGCCAGCGCGATTCGTTGACGCTGCCCGCCCGAGAGTTGCGACGGATAGCGGTCGCCGAGCTGCACCAGCTTCAACAGGTCGTGAACCTTCGCGCGAATCTCCTTTTCGGGTGGCCGGATCTTGCGCGGACGCACGCGCAGACCGAACGCCACGTTCTCGAACACCGTCATGTGCTTGAACAGCGCGTAGTGCTGAAACACGAAGCCGACGTTGCGATCGCGCACGCTGCGATTGGTCGCTTCCTCACTGTCGAAACGCACCTCTCCGCGGTCCGGCAGCTCGAGTCCCGCGATGATCCGCAGCAGCGTGGTCTTGCCCGAGCCCGACGGCCCCAGCAGCGCAACCAGTTCGCCGGTCGGAATGTCGAGACTGACATTGTCGAGCGCGACGAAACTGCCGAAGTTTTTGCGGATGTTGCGGACTTCGATACTCATCAGTGGGTTCTACGCACGATTCATGCGGCCTCGCGCTCGATTCCCGCGGCGGCTCCTGCGGGCAAGCGGGGATGCTCAAGCTTGCCGCCAACCAATCGTTTAACCAGCAGCGTCACCAGCGCCAGCGACGTCAGCAACGACGCCACCGCGAATGAGGCGGTGAAATTATAATCGTTGTACAGGATTTCGACGTAGAGCGGCATCGTATTGGTCAATCCGCGGATGTGGCCCGAGACCACCGAGACCGCGCCGAATTCGCCCATCGCCCGCGCATTGCAAATGATCACGCCGTAGATCAGCCCCCATTTGACCTTCGGCAGCGTGATTCGAAAGAAGGTTTGCCAGCCGGTCGCCCCCAGCGTTATCGCAGCCAACTCCTCGTCCGCACCGCTCGCCTCCATCACCGGAATCAACTCGCGCGCCACGAACGGAAAGGTCACAAAGACCGTCGCCAGCACGATTCCGGGAACCGCAAAGATAATCCTGATCTGATGGTCCGTCAGCCATCCGCCAAACCATCCCTGCGCGCCGAACATCAGCACGTAGATCATGCCTGCGATGACCGGCGAGACCGCAAACGGCAGGTCGATCAGGGTCGTCAGCAGGTTCTTGCCGCGAAACTCGAAGCGCGTGATCGCCCACGCCGCCGCGAGTCCGAAGATCAGGTTGAGCGGCACGGCTATCGCCGCCGTCAGCAAGGTCAGCCGAATCGCGCTGCGCGCCTCGGCGTTAGTGATCGCGGCGTAGTACAGTCCGACCCCCTTGTTAAGCGCCTCTGCAAATACCGACGCCAGCGGAATGATCAGAAAGACTCCCAGAAAACCGATCGCGACACCGATCATCAGCCGGCGCGCCCAAGCCGGATCCTCCGTCGCGCGACGCAGATTGGCCGTCGCTTCAGCCACCGGCACCCAGTGGCCGGCGCTGGCCGGCGAGCCTGGATTCTCCCCTTCAGCCGGCGGCATGGCGCGCGGTGCTCCAGCGTTGCAGCAGATTGATCATGAAAAGCATCGTGAACGACAGGATCAACATTACCAGCGCGATCGCCGTCGCACCCTGGTAGTCGAACTCCTCCAGCTTGGTCATGATTAGCAGCGGCACGACTTCGGTATGCATCGGCATGTTGCCCGAGATGAACACCACCGACCCGTATTCCCCGAGCGCGCGCGCGAAAGCCAGCGCGAATCCGGTGATCAGCGCCGGCAGCATCGCCGGACCGATCACGCGGCGAAAGGTCTGGAGCCGCGAGGCCCCGAGCGTCGCCGCCGCTTCCTCCAGTTCGGCCTCGAGATCCTGCAGCACCGGCTGCACCGTGCGCACCACGAAGGGCAATCCGATAAACGTCAATGCGAGGATTATGCCCAACGGCGTAAATGCGATCTTGATTCCGAACGGCACGAAGAAGCGCCCGATGATGCCGTTTTGCGCGTAGATCGATGTGAGCGTGATACCCGCCACCGAGGTCGGCAGCGCAAATGGCAAATCGACCAGTGCGTCGAGCAGCCCCTTGCCGGGGAATTCGTAGCGCGACAACGTCCACGCCACCATGAAGCCAAAAATCGAATTGATCACGGCCGCGATTATCGACGCGCCGATACTCAGTTCGAACGCCGCGATCACACGCGGCGATAACACCACATGCCAAAACCGCGCACAGCCCATGCCCGCGGTTTTCAGCAGGATGGTCGAGAGCGGAATCAGCGCGACCAGGCCGAGATAAGCGAGCGTATAGCCCATCGTCAGACCGAAGCCCGGCAACACCCGCCGCGTCGCCCTAATCGTCCTGATCATGTCGATCCGATCGCTTTGCTCATTCTGCTCACCACTCCCGATTCCATTCTATTCGACGCGTCCCTGGGTCTATTGTTGGTAGATCTGATCGAAGACGCCGCCCTCCGCAAAATGCGTCGCCTGCGCCTTTTGCCATCCGCCAAATGCGTCTTGCACGGTAAAGAGCTTCAGCATCGGAAACGCCGGCCCGTATTTCTCCGCCGACGCCATTCGCGGACGGAAGTAATGTTGCGCCGCGATCTTCTGCCCTTCATCGCTGTAGAGATACTTCAAATACTCGAGCGCGACCTCGCGCGTGCCGCGTCGATCGACCACCTTGTCCACCAGCGCCACCGGCGGTTCCGCCACTATACTCGTGGCAGGATAGACGATCTCGAACTTGTCCTTGCCGAATTGATCGACCGCCAGGTACGCCTCGTTTTCCCACGACAACAGGACGTCGCCGACGCCCCGCTCAACGAAGGTGGTGGTTGCACCGCGGGCGCCGGAGTCGAGCACCGGCACGTTCTTGTAGAGCCGGGTCACGAAATCCTTGGCCGCGGCCTGATTTCCGCCGGGCGTCTGCTGCGCATAACCCCACGCCGCAAGATAGGCCCAGCGCGCGCCGCCGGAGGTCTTGGGATTCGGCGTGATCACCTGGATTCCCCGCTTCACCACATCCGGCCAATCCTTGATGTCTTGCGGATTTCCCTTGCGCACCAAAAAAACGATCGTCGAAGTGTAGGGCGCACTGTCGTCAGGTAAACGGCTCTGCCAATTGGACGGCAGCAGATGGCCCTTATCGGCGATCGCGTCGATATCGTAAGCGAGTCCCAGCGTGACGACGTCGGCTTCGAGGCCGTCGATTACCGCGCGAGCCTGTTTCCCCGAGCCGCCGTTGGACACGTTAATCGTCACGTCCTGACCGGTCTTGGCCTTCCAATGAAGCGCGAACCGGACGTCGTAATCTTCGTAAAGTTCGCGCGTCGGATCGTATGAAACATTGAGGATCGTCTGGCCGGCGCGCACGGCTGGCGCCACTATCGCTGTGGCGAGCAGCCCCACCACCGCCAAAGACATAAGTCGTCCAAGCTTCATGCTGATTCGATTCGCTCCGTCTTAATGATTCCTGACCACTTCGCCGACCCTTTCGGGTGCCGCACTAACTCGTGCGACCTAGTACGCAAACTCCATGTTGAGGAAAATCGCGTGCATATCGATCGGCACCGTGTTCGGAATCGAGCCCTTGGGCGGCAGTCCGCGACCGTTGACCGTGCTCCCAGGCACGTAATTGAACTGCGAAGCGTACGCGATCGGCACGCTGAATTGATCATGGTAGAAGAGCAAATTCTGACTATCCAGCGCGAAGCGCAGGTACTCGTTGTACTGGTAGCCGACACCCGCCACGAAGCGCTGAAAATCGAGCGGGTTCTTGTTCACGTGGTCATTCGGCATGAACCATTGGAACATTCCGAAGGCGGTCAGCTTAGTCCCCGGTATATGGTAATGCCCGAGAAAATCGACGCCGATCTGACGCGTCCGGCCGTTGTTGAGAAACGCCTGATAAAGGGCCGTCTGCGGTCCGTAGCTGTTGGGATAGGTGTAGCAGGGCCTGGTCGGAGAGCAACTGGTACCCGCGTAGGCCCCCAGTGTCTGCCCCGTGCCGGTCGCCGTGCCGAACGCGTCCAGCGGCCCGCTGCCCGTGTACAGATTACCCAGTTGAAAGGCATTCTGGCCGTAGTCAAATTCCCCTAGCGCGTTCCATTGCTCGGCGGCATAGCTCACGATCGTGGCCATCCGCGTAAAGTGCGCGATGCTGCCCTTGAGCAGCGTCGGCACGCTGCCGATGTCCGGGGTGACGTTGCCATAGCCGTAGTTATAGAAGCCTGTCAGGCCGAGACCCTGGTAGCGCCATGAGGAGCCGAACGGGAAAGCGGTCAGACGAGCCACCACTTGTTTGGTATTGCTCTGTTCGGGAGTGCGATAGTTGCCGTTGTCAAACACACCCACATTGTAATCGAGTTCGATCTTCTCACTTCCGTAGAGCTTGAGCGGGCCGTTAAACGCGAGACCAATCTGACTCGATGAAAGACCCAGGAAGTTCCACGGCGACAGATAGACAAAGCGGTACTGGGTGAATTCCTCTTCCCACGGGATCAACGGATTCTGCTGCGCACCGAAGGTCACGTTTCCGCCTTTGAGCTCGGACACGCAGTTGAAGAGTCCGCTGTACTGCACATAGCCGTACTTCATGCGCACGTTCAAACCGCCGTCGAGATTACTGGCAAAGCCGGATACGGCGCCGGTTTTGCCGGAGGAGGCGGTACCGTTTGCCCGGTAAATCTCTGGGGTAAAGCGGAAGGTCAAATCATCCGTTGGCGTAAAATAGGTGTTCAAATAAATTCGGCCGATATCGAACGAGTTGTACAGGTTGTTGTAAGGACCAGGGGCATTCGTGTTCTCGATGAAATAAGGTCCGAATCCCGTATGCGTGTAGAGGCCGTAGTCAAGGTAGGCTAGCGCCCCGAGCCTGAACTTGTTCTGAAAATTGGTCATGTAGCTGGTCCAGGCGGGCTTGATCTGATCGACCTGCTTCTGCAACTCCGCGTGGTCGAGGCGCTGCTGCGCCTCGGTCTGCGCGACCGCCGCCCGCACCGCATCCTGGGTCCGCTCCTGCGTGCGCCGTTCGACTTCCTCCTCGATCTGCTCGGAACTTGCGCCGAAATCCATCGCCACGCGGCCTCGACCCGGCCGCACGAAGACCTGCCCCGTTTTTTGATCGACCCACAGCGTCGTCGCCTTCGGCGCCGGCCTGTCTTGTGCCGGCAAGGGCTGTACCGTCGCGAGGAGCGCGAAGCTCGCCAGTACCGCCAGCCCGATCTTCCATCCGCGATTCATCGAATTTGGTCCCTCAATTCGTGGTCGTGGTTCGTTGGCGAGCGACGCTCACTTCGACGCGTCCGGCTGCCCGTTGCGGATATCGCTCAGCTGCACCGACGTGTATTGCTTGCCGTCGCAGATGTACCTGGTCGGCGTCGCCTGCTGGATTTGCATGCATTCCTCGACTTGCGGATGCGGTCCATAGCTCAGGAGCGGAGTTCTTCCCGAACATCCGGATAGCGCGAAAATCATAATCGAGGCCGCCAGTGTTGCGCTTCGCTTCAATGTATCAATTCACTTTGTAAATGATATCAATCTTTTAACTCGATTTTATGGCCGATTAATTCGGCTACCGACCTCTAATGAATGCTCCTAATCAACGTATTTACCTAGGATAACCAGCCAGAAATCTATCAACCTATCGATTCAATCGATTAAAGGACTTATTTGACCGGGAATTCTTTGTCAAGCCCGATCTACGTGGTAATCCGGGAACCAAGAGCGCGGGGTTATGGCGTCTGCTCGCACGACCGCAGGAGATCGAGCAGCTCGATCAGCTCAGCCATCGAACTCATCACAAAATCCGGTTTGTGCTGGGGATGATCGCGCAGGACGCGGGAAAGAGCGGACGCATCCTCGCATACTGGAATATCTGCCGGGCGCGCGACCTTGCCTGGGATTTTTCCGATCACCTTCGCGATCTGAGCGGGATCGCCTACGACACCGCGCTGACCAGGCAAG
>VFSW01011996.1_pt1 | contig 12125 bp, 17 predicted proteins | sample 5358111 | NCBI WGS metagenome assembly VFSW01 (sample SAMN11554181, study PRJNA540505) | mine drainage metagenome | isolation source: sediment from site ElyBrook_90M | place: USA: Ely Copper Mine, Vershire, VT | collected 2017
GTCAAGGCCTGGAGCCGAAGAGGATGCGCCCATCGCGCAAGCAAGTCAGCGCTGGCGTTGTGAGTCAAAACTTCGTTGAAAAACAGCCGCAGATCCTTCGACTCCGCAAGCCGCAAAAAACGAGGTTTGCTCCGCTCAGGATGACAGTTCAATTATTTAACGAACTTCAGACTCAGGACCTCTAGAATTGCTGGGGCGTTCACGTTTTACATGCACGGAGGTGAAGCGTATGAACCGCAATGCAGGCCGGCTTCTGTTCTGGTCACCGAGAGTTCTCTCGATTGTTTATGGACTGTTCATCAGCATCTTTGCGCTGGATGTTTTCGAGGAGAGTCGAGGCTTCTGGCCGACCCTGGCGGCGCTCGTCCTGCACCTGATTCCCACGGCAATGGTGGTCATCGCGCTGATGCTGGGATGGCGATGGGAGTGGGTGGGTGCAGTGCTGTTCACGGCTCTGGCGGCGCTGTATGGAGTGTGGAGCCTTCCGCGCCACGCTGGGTGGTTCATGGGGGTGGGTGTTCCTTTGCTGATCATCGCCGGGCTGTTTCTGGCGGGCTGGTTCAAGCGCACGGAACTGAGACCCGCGCACTGATTCCGGGCGTCTTCAGGCGTGGAATGGACTGCCGCCGGTGTGTGCGACATTAAAGACAGGGATGACCAACAACGCAAACACTGGCCGGCGCGTCCATTTTCTGGGCTACGGCGCCTGCGCACTGGCCGGTGGCCTGTGGGGTACGGGCTTTTACTTCGGCAGGCTGGCGATGAACGAAATGAGCGTGGAGTACATGGTGCTCTACCGCTTCCTTTTCGCGTGCCTGGGAATGGTGCCGGTGATGTTGCTGAACCGGGTGCGGCTGACGGGCGGCGAGATCCGCCTGCTGCTGATCTCCGCGGCTTTCGGGATTCCGATCCAGTTCCTGATGCAGTTCCACGGACTGGAGCGCACCACGGTGAGTCATGCATCGCTGATGGTGGGTTCGATGCCAGTGCTGCTGGCTGCCGCGGCGGCGCTATTTGCCGGGGAGCGGCTGGACTGGATCGGGTGGACCGCACTGGCGGGATCGACGGTGGGCGCGGGACTGATTGTTCTGGGCGGGAACCGCGGCCCCGCAGCCCATGGCCAGCCGACGCTGGCGGGCGACCTGCTGGTGGTGGCTTCGCTGTGCACGGCGCTGGCCTGGATTCTGCTGAGCAAAAAGCTGATGCAGACGCATAGCCCTCCGGTGGTGACGGCGTACACGATTGTGTCGGGGACTGTGATGCTGTGCGTCTGGATCCTGGGGCCGTGGGCGATGAAGCCGTGGTTTCCAAATCACAGCCAGCCGATGCCGTTTGCGCACATCAGCGCAACGGCGTGGGTGGCGCTGGCGATCAGCGGGCTGGCGTGCACGGCGACCACAACGCTGCTTTGGAACTGGGGCATCCACCACGTTCCGGCGTCGCGCGCCGGGGTGTTCCTGAACATTGAGCCTGCGCTCGGGTCCTACCTTGGCGTGAAGCTGCTGGGCGAGCACCTTGGGCCATTTGCATGGCTCGGCGGAGGACTGATTCTGGGGGCCGCCTTGACTTTGACCGTGCGCGGACATGAGCCGGAGCCGGCTGTCATCCTGGAATAACGATGGCGCATCTAACCCTCGCAGTATGCGGCCGAACGGGCTGTCAATCTCTGACGAGTGCGGCTCCGGCATGACACGGAGCAAGCGGCGCGATCTTTTCGAGCTTGTGGGAATCTATGCACTCATCCTGATGGTGATCTGGACGCCGCGTCCATGGCAGGGGCTGCTGTGGTGGGTTGCCGCTATCTCCACCGCATATATTGCCTGGCTGTCGTACGAAGGCCTGCGGCCCATGGGGTTCTGCACGGCAAACCTTATGCCTTCGATCTGGGCGGTTGGGCTGGCGGGTGTCTTGTGCGCCGTGGCTGTGGCCCTGGCCGGGCACCTGCATACGCTGCATACGCCGATGACGCCTTTTTTGTTCATCCGGCGCTATGGGGCCTATGTGGTCTGGGCCTTGGTTCAGCAGATCATTCTGCAAAGCATTTTTCTGTCGCGGGTGTTGCGCCTGCTGCCGAATGCCACGTCAGCGGCCGCGGTATCCGCAGGGCTTTTCGCGACTGCGCATCTGCCCAACCCAATTCTGACGGTCGTCACCCTGATCTTCGGACTGGCTGCGTGCCTGTTTTTTGTGCATTATCGGAACCTTTGGCCACTGGCCGCCGCGCACGCCATGCTGGGCATTGCAATCGGCATCACGATTCCCGGTTCGGTGGACCATAACATGCGGGTGGGGATCGGCTATCTAACTTATGTCGATCGCTCGGTGATGTCCGAATCGGGGCCATTTCCCAAGCCGCAACAAACCGCCTTACCGAAGCCACAGCGACCATACTGAATCCACGGTGGCATGGGTTACAGCGGAGGCGCCCACGCGGCGCTGACTGCGCCATGCCCGGCCGTAGAAGATGCCTGCGATGGCGGCCAGCAGAACATAGCGCCAGTTGAAGTGCAGCGCGCGCTTGTTGAAGTGGGAGAGGCCAAAGAGGATCGCGGTGGCAGCAAGAGCAGGCCATCGTCCCATTCGCCTTTCAAGAAGATTCTGAAGCCATCCGCGAAAGAAGAGTTCTTCGGGAACGGCGATGAAGAAGAAGGTGAAGATCCACGCGCCGGCAAAGCGGAGGATGACCGGACCGAGGGCGTACCCGAAGGGATGCGGGTGGAGGAAGCCGAGAGCGAGGCCCAAGACCAAAGCAACAGGGAGATAGAAAGCAAATTCGCGCAAGCCGATGGCCAGATCGCGCAGGCGGAGGCGCAGGTCGAAGCCGACACCCTGGAGGTCTCGAACCGCAATGAAAGCGTAGATGCCGGCGTCGAGAAGCAGGATCTTGTTGAAGACGGAGAGATGGGCGGGCCAGGCGGACTCGAACCAACGGAGGTCAACCGCCAGGCCGAGGACGGCAAGGATCAGGAACTCGCGACCACAGGTCTGTGCGGGCCCCTGAGACTGATTGGCTTGCCAAAGTAAAGCCGCAAGCGCGCAGGGCAGCAGAGCGTAAAGGGCCAGCCACCCCCAACTGAATGTGCTCGTCGTGAGCGCGATGAGCAGGTAGGGTACGCAGAGCAGCGCGGGAAGAAGGATCTGTTCCCAGGGTGGCAGAGTGCGCGCGCAGCCGGCCACGCGTGCCGGGAAGAACCCGGCCGCGAGATACGGCACAAGCGCCAGAAAGCCCGCAATGGCGATGGCTGGAGTAAAGATGGGCACAGTTCATTTTGCCTGTTGTGGCTGGAGCGCAAAAGGGTGCGTGGAGGAGCGAGGCGCCGCGGGATTCTTCCGTGTTGGAACGATGGTGATGGGCAGCGGACGAGAGAAGGTGTGCGACGGGATGAGCCGGCTGGTTGGGATTGCCTGGCGGCGCGAGGGTTTCTCCGCGGAGTTCGGAAGGGGAGACGTCACTCACGGTCGAACGGATCTCGCCGATGAACGACTCGCATCCGATCTTTCAGGAAGAGAGTGCATGGCATTGATGACTTGGGACGACGGCTTTTCAGTGGGCATGAAGACGCTGGACGATCAGCACAAGGGGCTTGCGGGAAGGTCTGCGGGGCATCAGCCTTCGAGGGAAAGCTGGCTTGAGGCCCAGGCAGACTCCGGCTTGGGCTCCGAGGCCAGGTCGTAGACCAGCCGCTCGAGGACGAGGCGCTTGTCGGGCGGGGAGGAGCGCAGTTCGAGATCGGCGCGGGCGATGAGGCGGAGCGCGCGGGTGAGGTCGCGACGGCTTTTGTAGCGGCGGGCCTGGCGGATGAGGTCGTCGGCTGCGAAGGGTGGAATGCGGAAGCCCTGCCAGAGCGCCTGCCAGATGGCGCGCTGGTCGCGGACGTTTTTCTCGAGGATGACGAGCATCTGGCGGAAGGTGCGGGCCAGCATGTAGAGGTGGCCGATGGCGGAGTCCTCACCGGCGTCGGAGCTGTTGAGCAGACCGTGCAGCAGCGCCAGGGCGCGGGCCCTGTTGCGAGAGCTGATGGCGTCAGTCAGTTCGTAGAGAGAACGCTGCTTGGCGCCCAGCACCATGGTTTCGACGTCGCCCAGAGTGATGCGGCCTTTGCCGAGGGTATAGAGCAGGAGTTTTTCAAGCTCCGAGGCGATGCACATCATATCCGCGCCGAGGGCATCGACCAGTTCGCGGGCCGCGTCCTGGTCAATGCGGGTATCGGACTCCTGCGCGGTTGCGATGACCCATCGCATGGCGTCGTCCTCGCTGACGCGGGCGAGTTCGACCATGCCGCAGCGTTCGCCGAGGGTCTCGGTAAGGCGTTCGAAGCGGTTTTTATCGTCCATATCCATGCGCCGGATGTCGGAGGGGATGCGGAGAAAATCGGCTACGAAGACGAGCAGAGCCTGCGGGTTGGGGGAGCGCAGGTAGCGGTCGATGGCGGCGAATTCATCCTTTTTGGCGCCGCGGGTGTAAAGCTGGCGCACGTTGCGCACGAAGATGACCTGAAAAGGTGCCATCAGCGAGGGGGTCTGCGCGCGGTCGAGCACTTCATAGATCGTTGTCTGGGCCAGGTCGAGGTCGGAGAGGCAGAAGTCTTTCAACTCGGGAGAGACAAAGGCCTTCAGCACGGCTGCGCGGCAACGCGCCTGCAGAAACAGCTCGTCTCCGGCGAGCACATAGCCGGGCTTGAGAGGGGCGCTTCCGGAGCTTGCCGCGTCAATCTCCGCCACAAAGCGGCCGACGGCGCTGAAACCCGCGCCCCAGCGAGCGGCGCTCACTGGGCAGGTCTCCGGGCGATGTTCAAAGCGATGAATCGGTTAAGCATGCGGCTCCAGAATATCGTGCCGGGTGCGTAGCTCGCAGCACGGACGGCCAAAAGGAACCAAAAAGGTTCAGAGCGATCTTTGGGCGGCAGGTTGGCAAGGCGGCCTAAAGCCCTTCGAGGACATCGGCCACCAGGGCCCGCGCAAAGTCGCGGGAGAGCCGTTCCTCGGCCGCGGGGCTTTCATCGAAGAAGGTGGGCAGGTTGGTAGTGGACTGGTACTGCTGGCGAAAGACGTAGTTCTTGTTCTGGAAGAGGATGGCGCCGTCGCGGCCCGTGAGGGTGACTGAAACCACGATGGTGAGCAGGTAGCTGGAGGATTGCTGCGTGGAGGTGTTGTAGGTGAGTGGAGTTACGGTCTGGGTAAGGATGGTGCCGTGGAGCACGACATCGGGGTTGCCGCCGGTGGCCGGGGTGACACGCATGCGAGTGCGGGCAGCGAATTCACGGATGACGGCGTTGGTCATCAAGGCTTCAGTGTGGTACTCGTTGGTGCGGGTTGCGAAGACGGGGACAGAGAGGGTGCGCACATCGGGAGGCAGATGGGTGGCGGCGCTCAGGGAGTGATATCCGCAGCCGGAGAGGCCCAGCAGGGCACAAAAGAGCGAAAGGACCGCGGGCAGGCGCATGCACCCATCTTAGCGCGGGGATGACCGAAGGATCACTCGACCCAGGCGGTGGCGAGCTTTCCCAACACGGAGGAGGAGAGCTTGAGCCCGTCGGCGCGGCCCGCGAAGTAGAGATCGTTGAGTTGTTCGGATCCGATCAGGACGGTGCGGTGGAAGCCGGCGCGGGTGAGTTCCGCTTGCATTGCTTCAGGGGTGAAGAAGAGCTGAAGCGGCTCTCCGGCGGCGGCAACACGCTGGGACAAGCCACGGACGACTTTTTGACGCTGGCGGTTGAGAGTGTCCGGTGGAAAGGCATAGTCAAAGCTGACGGCGGTTTGGACGGGAAGATGGGCAATGGCCCTCAGGGTGGCGCGAAAAGCATCAAGAGAGAGATAAGGAACCACCCCGAGCCAGCCAAAGAACGCCGCATTGTGGGGGTCGAATCCCGCCTCTGCGAGACCGTCGGCGAGGGTCTTGTGCTCGAAGTCAAGGGGCACCAAGGTCAGGCTTTCAGGAAGAGCGATGCCGGCTTTGAGCAACAGCGCGCGCTTCCACTGCTGGGTAGCGGGAAAGTCGACCTCGAAGACCCGCAGCGAGGCAAAGGGGTTTCGATAGGCGAAGGTGTCGAGACCGGCGCCGAGGACAACATACTGCGTGACCCCGTTCGAGACAGCCTCGGCCAACCGGTCTTCGACATAGCGGCTGCGGGCGGCCATGAAGCCACGAAAGTCTCGCGCCACTTTGTGCATGGCGCGCTCCATGTCGCGGGCATAGCCGGCGCCCAGCAAAGGGAGCACGATGGGATCGTTGAGAACGGGAGGGCGATCGACGATCTGGTGTGCGGCGCGGCGAATGGCTACGCGAAGGGCTGTTCTGCTGGCACGGCCAGGCTGCATGGGGTTGAGTGTACCGTGCCGGTCAGAACCCTGAAGACGGGTACCATAGTCTCTATGAGCTGGATTGGATGGGCTTTGCTCTCCGCTGTTTTTGCCGCCGCCACTGCCCTGCTGGCCAAGGTGGGCGTGGCGCATGTGGACTCGAACGTGGCCACGGCCGTCCGTACGAGCGTGGTGGTGGTGTTTGCGTGGGGCATTGCGCTCGCGCTGGGGAAGCATGGGGAACTGCGGACGCTGGACCGGAGGACGGTGCTTTTTCTCGCGCTTTCAGGGTTGGCGACGGGGCTCTCGTGGCTCTGCTACTTCAGGGCGCTGCAACTGGGGCCGGCGTCGCGGGTGGCGCCGCTGGACAAGATGAGCGTGCCGCTGGTGATGATTTTTGCGTGGCTGCTGCTGGGCGAAAAGTTGACTGCGCCGGTGCTCTTCGGCGGGTTGCTGATCACAGCGGGGGCGGTGGTGATGGTGCTGGGCTGAGCGGATCGGCGACACCAGGGGTAAGGCATTATTCTTCAAGGAAGCAGCGCGCTTATGACTTCGACTTCGCCCATTGACGCCCAACCGGACGCACAGAGTGCGCCCGCGGCAGGGATTCGCCGGATTGTGCTGACCGGGTTCATGGGCTCGGGCAAGAGCACGGTTGGGCCACTGGTAGCCGGAAGGCTGGGCTGGAGCTTTGTGGACGTGGATGACGTGATTGTGGCCGAAACCGGCATTGCCATCACGGACTTTTTCGCGCGATACGGGGAGACGGCCTTCCGCGATCGTGAGCACGCGACCATCGCGCGGCTTGGGACCGGCGACGCGCTGGTTCTTGCCCTGGGAGGCGGGGCCATTGAACATGTGGCCACACGCGACGCACTCCTGAACAGCCCGGGCACGCTCCTGGTGCACCTGGAGGTAAAACTGAACACGGCGCTGGCCCGGTGCCGGGGCACCGAGGATTCGCGGCCCGTGCTGGCTGACCAGGCGAACCTTGAGCGGCGTTACGAAAAGCGGCTGCCGCTTTACCGAACGGCGCACCTGTCGATCCCGGCGGATGCGCTGACACCGGAAGAGGTGGCGGACGCGGTACTCGCGGCGATGCGAGAGCGTTGATGGGCGCGCAGGATCCTAGAGCTCTACGGCTGGGTGAAATTGCAAGAGTTTTCCACTACATTCAAAAGCTCTTGTTCGTGCAATGGCTCTTCACGTGCAAAACGTGTTACACGTAATACACGTGACAGGGAGGAAAAGGAAATGCCCGCCCCAGACGACAAGCAGAACATCACGCTGCGGCTGAGCCGCCAGGTCATTCAGAAAGCTCGCGTTCTTGCTGCTCGCCGCTCTACTTCCATCACCGGGCTGCTCACCAGCCAGTTGGAACAGCTTACGGAGGCGGACGACGAATATGAACGCGCGATGCGGAGAGCCATCGTTCGAATGAAAGAAGGTTTTCATTTGGGCGGCACGCACAAGCTGGACCGGGATGGGCTGCATGAACGCTAAGATCTTTGTCGATACCAATATCCTGGTCTATGCGCATGACAGGGATGCAGGGTCAAAGCGAGAGACTGCCCAGAAGGTTCTGATCGAACTCGCGGAGAATCAATCCGGCGCCCTGAGCATGCAGGTGTTGCAGGAGTTTTACGTCACGGTGACGCGGAAGCTGGCCGTTCCGATGCCGAAGGAGGCGGCCCGGTCGATTGTCGATGACTTTTCTTACTGGCGTGTCTCGACAACCCCGATGGAGATCAGACATGCCTTTCGAATTGAAGATGAGGCGAGGATCAGCTTCTGGGATGCGCTGATTGTCGCAACAGCGATGAAGGCCGGCGCTGTCCGGATTCTCTCAGAAGACTTGAACCCGGGGCAGACGATCGCCGGGATGCCGATCGAGAATCCATTCCAGGGGAAGAGCGTTGGTCATTGATTTTGCTGGTCATGGCACCCGGAATGTGCGCGCTTGCTATGATCAAAAGGGGTTCTCCGGCGTACCCGGGCCGGGCACAACCCATCGAGGTAATCTTCAGCCGCAATGACTCCTGCCTCCCCGGCCGCCATTCCGACGAATCTCCCTACGCCAGATGAAGGCTCCGTTCATGGCGCTATCCACGTGCCGCAGCCCGGCTCTACTGCGCTGCTGATTCATGACTTCCGCGAACTGTTTAAGGTCCGCGTGACGGGCATGGTGGTGGTGACGGGGTGGGCCGGCTTTTACCTGGGCTCAATGGAGTCCGGCATCTCCAGCGTGCAGCGAGGGCTGCTGGATACGCTGGTGGGGATCGGGCTGGTGTCAGCAGGAGCCAGCGCGTTGAACCAGGCACTGGAGCGCACGACCGACGCACTGATGGTGCGCACGGCGCAGCGTCCGCTGGCTGCCGGCCGCTTTCCGCTGGCATTCGGCATCATGGCGGGGCTTGGCGCTTTGGGACTGGGAGCCTATTGGCTGATGGTTCACACCAACCTGCTTACGGTGTCTCTGGCGCTACTGACGGCATTTACCTATGTGGCGATTTACACGCCGCTGAAGCGGGTGACTTCGCTGGCCACATTCATTGGAGCCTTTCCGGGCGCGATGGGGCCGCTTCTGGGCTGGACGGCCGCCCGCGGGCGGATCGAGTGGCAGGGGGTGGCGCTGTTCGCCATACTTTTTGTGTGGCAGTTCCCTCATTTCATGGCTATTGCATGGCTGTATCGGGACGACTATGCCCGTGCCGGGATCCGCATGCTGCCGGTGGTTCAGCCCGATGGCTGGTCCACGGTGGTGGAGGCGCTGTTTTACGCGGTACTTATGATTCCGGTGAGCCTGGCTCCGTGGCGACTGGGGATGACAGGGGTGGCCTATGCCGTTCTGGCCTCGGTGCTGGGCCTTTTCTACCTTGCGTATACCATTCGTTTTGCGCGCATTGTGCGCGCGCCGGGGGCGGCCGAGAGTCGCATGCTGGCGCGCGATCTGCTGAAAGTCAGCGTTATTTATCTTCCCCTGCTGATGACTTCGCTCATGTTGTGCGCAATTGCAAAGCATTAAGGATCGAATGACGACCTTGGCTCCATCTTCCACTCAGAGACCGGGCGCAGGACGCGCCATCGCGGCGATTCTTGGCATCAGCGCGGCGGCGACGATCTTTCTGTTCTGGCTTATTTACGTACATCCGGCGTCGGATGCGGGGAGCACGCGCATGGCTTTTTTGCCAGCGCTCAATGCCCTGCTGAACGGACTGAGCGCGACGGCGCTGCTGATCGGTTTTACCTTCATCCGGGCGCACCGCGTTTCGGCGCATCGCGCATCGATGCTGACCGCGTTTGGTTTTTCCACGTTGTTCCTGGTGAGCTACATTCTGCACCACGCTTTGCATGGCGATGTTCGCTACCCGCTGCACGCGGCGCTGCGGTCGGTTTACCTGCCGCTGCTGGCCAGCCACATTCTGCTGGCGATTGTGGCGCTGCCCATGATTCTGGTGACGTTCTTTTTCTCGCTGACCGGCCGAATTCCGCAACACCGGAAGATCGCGCGCTGGACGTTTCCGCTGTGGCTGTACGTTTCAGTTACGGGCGTGGTGACATACGTGATGCTGCGCCTGGCGATGAGTTAGGAAGATCGATGCCCGACGGCCCCGTAAGACTGAATCGAACGCGCACAGGAGCTTCCATCCCCGACGATGGAACGCGCCAATTGCTGCAATGGGGCGGGTCTATCGTGGGAACAGGAATGCTGGCAGCCCTGCTGCTGGAGACCCTGCTGGGCGGTTTTTCGACCACGGGAGCCAATACCAACACGGGCTGGTTTGCGCTGATTATTGCGCTGATGTGCATACCTTTTGGCGGGCTTCTGCTGGCTCTCGGCATCGCGAAGTGGCTACGCAATCGATCGCTGGCGCGGCATCGCTAAGGCTGCCGACGTTGGCTCGCAATCGACCCTCAGTCATGGAATGGAATCCGGTGATTTGATTATGGATACGCGCTCGCAGGTTGAGGCTTTGAATCGGCGTTTCGGAATTCCCGAGGTGGCGGAGGTCGTGCCGGGAAATGGCGGGCTCCCCAAGATACGGGTGACGGCTGAAGCGAGTTCAGCGGAGATTTACCTTTACGGTAGCCAGGTGACCTCATGGCAGCCTCGGGGCGCCGACGAGGTGATTTTTGTGAGCGAGCAATCGGAAAGGGAAGAGGGCCGCGCCATTCGCGGAGGTGTTCCGATCTGCTTTCCGTGGTTCCGCGCGAAAGCGGACAATCCGCAGGCGCCCAAGCATGGATTTGTTCGCACGAGGGTTTGGAGGCTCGACTCCATCCGCGCGGGGGCGGATGGCGCGGTGAGCCTGGTCTGCTCGACGGAGAGCGACGCTTCAACGCGCGAGTGGTGGCCGTATGAATTTCGGCTGGTGCATCGGGTCACGGTGGGTTCGCATCTCGGGATGGAATTGACGGTGAGGAACACGGGGGCGGCCGCACTGCGGTTTGAAGAGGCGCTTCACACCTACTTCCGGGTTGGCGCAGTGCAGGAGGTGCGGGTGCGCGGGCTGGATCAAGTGGCGTATCTCGACAATACGGATGCAAACCGGAAGGTGATTCAGTACGGGGATGTCGTGATTGCGAAGGCGACGGACAACGCATACCTGGATACAGCGACCGCTCCCGAATTGGTGGATGGTGCACTGGGCCGCGTGGTGCGCACGGACAAGGAAAACTCGGCGACCACGGTGGTGTGGAATCCTTGGCAGCAGGGAGCGGCGGCGCTCTCCGATTTCGGAAACGACGAATGGCAACGGATGACTTGTGTGGAGGCCAGCAATATCCTCGACAGCGCCATCGTATTGGAGCCAGGCGAGGATCACACGATGCGGGCCACACTCAGCGTTGCGTACCTGTGAATCTTGAGGCCGGCGAAAGATGAGGGTGCATTGCGCCAGCGGTGCGGATGTCGCCAAATTGGTGGAACAGCCAGTCAAACCGTTATAGTACGATCTTGCTTGCGATAGTTTGAGGGGACGTGTGCTTCCTGCGAGGTAGCGCGGGGACGACTGGAAGACGGCGGCGTTGATGATTGGGTAGTTGAACGTGCGCGATAGTCGCCGGAGACAATGCGTGATTGCGGAGCCGTCAGCCCCGAAGTTTTCTTACTGAAGAGACTATTTGCAACAGACAATTGGAGAGCGACGAGTATGGCCAAGAGCGTTAACAAAGTGATTCTTTTGGGGAATGTAGGCAAGGATCCCGAGATTCGGTCAACCCCCGGCGGCGTGATGGTGGCGAGTTTTACCCTGGCGACAAGCGACCGCCAGAAAGACGCGCAGGGGAACTGGCAGGATCGCACCGAGTGGCACAACCTGAAGGCGTTCAATCGCACTGCGGAGATTGTGCGGGATTACGTGAAGAAGGGTACGAAGCTCTACGTGGAAGGCAAGATTACGACCAACAGCTGGGACGACAAGGAATCTGGCCAGAAGCGTTACCGCACCGAAATCATTGTCTTCGACATGTCGCTGCTTTCCGGGCGCGATGAGGGCGGATCGGGTTCGGGCGGCTACAGCCGGGCAAGCAGCTCGTCCAGTTCGACGGCGAGTTTCGATCAGCGAGCTCCAGCCGGGCAGGACGAGTTTTCGCACGCAGCAGAGATTTCGGACGACGATATACCGTTCTAGGGTACTACCTTGGTTTTCGTGTCCATTTACGAGGATTGACTTGTCGCTTTTCTCGGAAGCAGAAGAAGAACCTCTAACGGCGTAGGGTTCGTCGTGATGGGGTGGTTGTTCTGCTTCGATGGAGCCAGTAACGGAGCCCTGCGACGCCCGTAGGGCGGCGCGTTTAGGGCGGAGTGGAAGGCTCCATCGAAG
>VFSW01011997.1_pt1 | contig 12125 bp, 9 predicted proteins | sample 5358111 | NCBI WGS metagenome assembly VFSW01 (sample SAMN11554181, study PRJNA540505) | mine drainage metagenome | isolation source: sediment from site ElyBrook_90M | place: USA: Ely Copper Mine, Vershire, VT | collected 2017
TGGCATTGAAGTAAGGCTCGGCTTGGTTATTGAGATCCTTGAGAGTCGAGCGCGCCTGGTTTAGCTGGTCGAGTTGGTTTTGCGCGGTCTGGCCGTTGTCGCCAAATGCGGTATTCGGATCCATCGCGCCAAGGGCCTGGCGCTCGACTGCCATTCCGAGGAGTTGACTGACCTCCGGCTCGCCGGGTTGCGCTGTTGAGTATCGCTGTCCAAGCGCCGCCGCCATCTGCAGCGTCTGTTGCGCGGAATCGGCGTCGCCAGATTGTTGATACGTTTGCGCGAGTGAAATCAGGTTTAGGCCAAGGCCTTTGATATCGGCGAGTTGAGGCAGCATTAACTGAGAGGTGGAGAGCGTCCTCGCGTCCGTCACGGAATATCCTGCATCCATGTAAGCCTCGTTGTCGTTGACCATTCGATCCGTCGTGTAGTCCATGAAGCCTTGTTTGCCTGAGGCGGCGGACATTTCCTGCAATGCAAGATCGTTTTGGCCCGATTTGAAATGGGCCGAGGCCGACAAATAATTGGCGAGCGCGTTGTTCGGATCGGAGCTTTCAAGCGCATTTAACCATTGGCGACACTGTGCCAGTCGCATAACTCCCATCATTCCCATCACTCCCATCTTCATGCGAGTCATGGGAAGAATGGGAAGAATGGGAAGAATGGGAAGAATGGGAAGAATGGGAATTATGCGAGAAATTTTGCCGCCCTGTGAACTGGAATAAATTGCCGCCCCGGGATTCTGCGGGCGGGGAAAAAAGTGCCGATAGGGTTTTCCTGACATGACCGAGGAAAAACATTAGATGGTGTTTTTCCCTCGTAAGAACGGGGTTTCAGCCGTCTGGCCGCGGCCATCCGCCAAACATGGCAATGGTCTTGCTAATGAGCGTCTCGACTGTGAAGTGTCATGAAAACATTGTTGCTGGCCGGAGGATTTACAGGACTGGTGGTTGGCGCTGGCGTCAGCGCCCTGCAGGGGAGTTCCGTTCCGGTCTGCTTTTGGCATGGATGCCTGGCTGCCTATATGACTGCGCTTTTGGCGCGATGGTGGGGACGATCATGGCGCGCCAATCTGCAACAGACTTTGCTCGAAAAGGAGAAGGCCGAAGAAGCAGCGCCTCCGCCTACATCTCTCATTGCCCCAAAATCCTCTAAAACATGAGCGCCACCCTTTGCGAACCAGAAACTCCCTCAACCACGCCCGAACAACGCCGCGCGACGCAGCAGGAATTGTGGCGTCTCTACTCCCGCAGCGGCCCCGGCAGCGTCATGGAAAACAGCCTCGTCGAGGAATATCTGCCCCTGGTGAAAACCGTCGTCGGCCGCCTGGCCATGACGCTTCCCTCACACGTCAACAGTGACGATCTCTACAGCGCGGGATTGGTCGGATTGCTCAACGCCATGCGCCGGTTCAATCCGGAAAATGGAACTTCGTTTGAAACGTATGCCCGTGTCCGCATTCGCGGGGCCATTTTTGATGAATTGCGCCGATTGGATTGGGTGCCCCGCTCGGTCCATGAGAAGGCCAAAAAAGTTGAAAAGGCGATGCAGGAACTAATGCAGCGCACCGGTTCCGTTCCCACCAATCTCGAGATGGCCAAGGCTCTGAAAATGCCGCTGGACGAATACGAGGAATTGCTGGAGCAAGTCCGCCCGACGACCTACGTCTGCCTCGATTCCTCGCAAGGGCACGAAGGCGATGGCGGTTCGGTTTACGATATGGTGGCGGACAGTTCGCAGGAAAACCCGGAGCATTACGCCTCTGTGCGCGAATTGGCCAGCCTGATCGAAACGCGCTTGAAGCAATTGCCCGACATGCAGCGGAAGGTGCTGGCGCTCTATTACTTTGAAGATATGCGGTTGCGGGAAATCGCCGAGGCTTTCGGCGTAACGGAATCGCGCATTTGCCAGATTCACTCTCAGGCGATCCTGGCCATCAAGGCGCTGCTGCAAAAAGAAGACCCAGAGGTCTTCAATAATCCGCGTTAGGCCCTCATGATTGTCATTCTAGGAGCGCTCATCGTCATAGGTTCGGTTCTCGGGGGATTCATCCTGGCCGGGGGCAACACCATGGCCCTGCTCCATTTGTCGGAATTGATCATGATCGGCGGCGCGGCGATCGGAGCGCTCGTCCTGATGTCGCCCAAGCATGTTTTGATTGCCCTGTTCAAGCAGACCATCGGAGCGCTCAAAGGCTCGCCTTATTCCAAGAAATCTTACGACGAACTTTTCAAGGCGCTTTACGAATTGTTCATGCTCGGACGCCGAGGCGGCATGGTGGCGCTGGAAGAACACGTCATGACCCCCGAGACGAGCACGATTTTCCAGAAATACCCCGGTTTCCAGAAAAACAAGCATGCGATGGAGTTTCTCTGCAACGGTTTGCGTCCCATCATCGACGGCAAAATAAAACCCGACCACCTGAAGCTCCTCCTCGATATCGAACTGGAGGCAATGGAGCGGGAGCACGAACAGCCCATCGGCGTGTTGACAAAGGCCGCCGACGCCATGCCGGGATTCGGCATCGTCGCCGCCGTCTTGGGCATCGTCATCACGATGGCTTCCATTTCAGGCCCGATTGAAAAGATCGGCGAGAAAGTGGGCGCCGCGCTGGTCGGAACGTTCCTCGGAATTTTTATCTCCTACGGCTTCATGAATCCGCTCGCCGTGAACATGGAATTCATTGGCGCCGCTGAAATTGCCTACATCCGCTGCATTGCGGCCTCGGTGGTCAGTTTTGCCAATGGGATGTCGCCGATCATGGCCGTTGAAATCGCCCGGCGCGGGCTTACCAGCGAAGTGAAACCGAGCGCGGAAGGTTTGGAGGCGATGCTCAAAGCGCTGTCGCAATCGGCGGCCAAATAACCGGACATGAGTTCCAAGAAACATCACGGCGGCGCGTGGAAGGTGGCTTACGCGGATTTCACCACCGCGATGATGGCGCTCTTCATCGTGCTGTGGCTGACCTCGCAGGACCAGCGCATCAAAGACGCCGTCGAGCGCGCTTTTCGCAATCCCTTTTCATCCATCACCAAGGAATCCGTCGGCCTGATCAAGAACGACGAAATCCAGGCGGTCAAATCAAGCTCCGGCAATTTCGATTCCTCCTCAGCCGTCGAGCTGAACATGCTCCGGCGCATCAACCAGGATTTGCTCCGCTCGCTCCAATCCTCCGACGACGGGGCGGAGCAATCCGTCAAATTGGACCTGACGCCGGAAGGGTTGCTGATTAACATATTTGACAGGTCGCACAAGCCGATTTTCGAGCCTCAGAGCACCCGCTTTACGCCTTATGGCGACTGGGTGTTCTCGACGCTGTCGTGGGAAATCGCGCGCTACTCCGGCTTTACCATCGAGTTGTCCGGGCACACCGAGAGCGGCAATTCGCCGCTGCGTCCTGATTACGGCGATTGGGAGCTTTCGGCAGACCGCGCCAATGCGGTGCGGCGGAAATTGCTCGAGCACGGCGTCGGCAGCTCGCAGGTGGTGAAGGTGGCCGGCTACGGCGACACAAAGCCGATGCGCGACACGGATTCCACCAACGAAGTCAACCGGCGCGTGTCGGTGTTGTTGAGCATGCAATCGAACAAAAAAAGCTGAGTACGGATTATTATGTCTGAAGCATTTGTCCCCCTCGTGACCGGGCCGGCTCCGACCGGCGATACAGCGGTGTTTCACCTGAAAGTTCTGCCGAAACCAGCGGCGGAATCGAACTTCGAATCGCTGGCCTCAGGCGCGCAGCCCCCACGCTCGGCTACTGCGTCTCCGCCAGCCACGAACGCCAACCCCTGCCTCAAAACGCCAGTCGTGACGCTGCAAAAACAGGGCGACGTGGTGTCGGGGATCAAGATTGAATGCAGTTGCGGCCAGATGATTGAGCTGGCCTGCTCCTACTAGGACCAAAACGGGCGGCGGAGCGAGGCTCCGGCCGAGTCATCCCCTTTTCCCGAAGACGGCCCAGGCTGGAGCCTCACCCTCTGCCAAGCGTTGGGATTCTCTACCCCTGCAGGATCGAGAGAAACTGCTTCATCGCGGGCGAGAGAACTTTGTTCTTCTTGTAAATCGCCGCCAGCGGACGCACCAGATCAACGCCTTCGATGCGGATTTCCGCCAGCGTTTGCTTGGCGACTTCCTGCGTGATCGTTCCCTGCGGAACCAGCGACACGCCGGCTTCAATTTCCACCGCGCGCTTCACCGTCTCGATATTGTCGAATTCCATCACCGTCGCCACTTCGATATTGTGGTCCTTGAGAACCTTGTCGATGGCTTTGCGGGTGGGAATGTCCGGCTCGAAACTGATGAATTTCTGCCCGGCCAATGCCGACAGCTTCACGGACTTGTGTTTCGCCAGCGGATGCTGGGGATGGCAGATCAGCACCAGGGAATCCTTGCGCAGCGGCACCAGTTCGATTTTCGGATCGCGCGTCGGATACGCCACCAGGCCGAGATCGACGACGTTGCTCAGGACATCCTCGTAAACCTGGTTGGCGCGGCGGTATTCGAGGTGGACATTGACCGTCGGGTAGGCCTTGAGAAATTTTTTCAGGTAAGGAGGCAGATCGTGAAGGCCGATGCTGTAAATCGTGGCCACGCGAATCGTGCCGGAAATAATATCCTTAAGCTCCTGCAAGCGGTTGTGCAGCGAATCATGGGTCTGGATGATCTGCTTGCTGTACTCGTAAAGCACCTGCCCCTCGCGGGTAAGGCGAAATTTTTTCTTGCTCCGTTCAATCAGCAAAGACTTGAACTGCCGCTCCAGCGAGCTGATCTGCTGGCTGACGGCGGATTGGGTGACATTATTGATCTGCGCGGCCCGGGTGAAACTTTCCGTCTCGGCCAGGTCGCAAAACACTTTCAAGCTTTCAATCTGCATTGCCCCATTAAAGTCCCGTGACAGAATAATGTCAACTAATGATAACGTATTTTCTGCGCTGTCGATTAGAAATAACCCAGCCAAGCGCTCGCGCGGGCGACTCGGCCGGCGTTGGCGCGGGCAAAGTGTTGGCGACTGCGCGGCAAGACTGAATCGCCCGCATTTCCTAAAATGCGAATCTCCCTCTGTTCGCTCAAGCGGCGGCCATGGCTGGCGACGCTTCCCATGCGATCATGGCCCGCTTGCGCTCCGTTCCCCATCGGTATCCGCCAAGCGCCCCAGTCTGGCGGATAACGCGATGGCAAGGAATAAGCCACGCTAACTCATTGCTTCCAACGGCGGTTCCCACCGCGCGGCACGCTTGCGGCGAATTTATCATGCTCGCCAATTTTCCGTAAGTGGTCAAGCGCCCGGCTGGGATTTGCAGGAGCGCGCGCCACACCTTCAGTTGGAATTCCGTCCCCTTCACAAAAAGCGTCAGCGGGCGCCGCGCAACGCCGGCCTTCGCGCGCGCAAAAATCTCCGCCGCGGACGATTGGACGGCGGCGTCATTCCGCATCCATTTCGCCTTCGGCCACAATCCGCGCAATTCCTCCAGCGCGCGCGTCCGATTGCTGTCAACAAACGAAAGATGGCAAAGCCCGCGCGGGCCCATCGCCAGCAGGCAATCGCCAAACGGGCTGTCCGCAAACCCCGGCGAAATCGTCCACCCTTCCCCGCCGGATTTAATTTCCCCCGGAGAAGCCGCCTCCAGCCGCAAACAAAGATCATGCAGCCGCCCCGGCCCCGACAAACCCGACTCCAGCGAAGCGTCGAGAATGCTTTCCCCGCGCCGCAACAATTCCTGCGCCCGCGAGAACGTGAGCCACTGCAGAAAATTCTTCGGCGTCACGCCCGCCCAAGAAGAAAAGAGCCGGTGAAAATGAAACAGGCTCAACCCCGCCTCCCCGGCGAGAACCGACAACTCCGGCTGTTCGGACTGGTGCGCATCCACATATCGAATGACGCGGGCCACGCGCTCGTAATCGTTCATGCGTTCAATTTGCCGCCCGGAGCAACGGTTTCCCACCCGATTCTTGCCGTGATTCGGCGCGAAATGAGCATCTCCCAATTCACTCCATCGCTTCCACCAGCCTCACGAACAACCACGTCTTCACTCGGCATCATTACGTGATGTGTTCGCAATGGGAATGCATCGCGGGCGGAGGACTTGCAGCAGCATACGCTGAAGTGATAGTTTAACGGCATGAGCTTGGCAGAAATCAAGTCCAGCATCGATCAAATGACCGACGAAGAGCGATTTTACGCCGCCGCCTATTTGCAGCATCTCGCGCAAGAGCACGACCGTCATACCGGGCAATGCTAACCGAACGTGTGGATCGTCTGACTGAAGGCGTCAAAGTATCGCTGGAATAAACCCTCCCCGATTAGACCAGTTCATCGTCTTTTTTCGCCCGCTGCGCTTTTGGCCTTTTCACGTTCGCGGCCTTGGCTTCCACGGCGGCTCGCTCAAGGTTCAGGGCCAGCAGCCGCTCCAAAATCTGTTCGTCAGTTAGATCGGCGGGCCAGCCGTAGGCGGCGGCCACGACGGCGTCAAGTTTCTTGTGGGCATGATCCAACCAAGCCGGGCGTTCATTGTAGAGTTTCGTCAAGGTGCGGTCTTTGAGTTTCGCCGCGCATTCAGCATCGCGCGGTTCGAGGCGCGGATAACGCACCGTCCCGACGCCGTCTTTGTTCGGATTCACAACGTAGCGCGCCCAAGGGCCATTGATGCTGCCGGGAAATTCCAGGATGCGTTCGGTGGTCCACTCCTGCGGATTCAGCCAATCTTCCCGCACATCGTTTAGCTCCCGCGCCGCCTCGGATATGGTTTCCCGATGCTCACTCGCAATAAGCGTCAAACGTCCATACGGAGGAGGCTCCTCCTTGCCCATCACATAAAATTTCGCCGCCAAATTCTCCGCAGAACTTCGGTCCGGCGTCGACAAGTCGCCGCCGAGCGGAAATGGGAATGTTTCGAAGCAAGTCGTTGGAGTATAGCGAAAGCCCGATTCCTTCTCACGCAACTGCGTCCCTTGCGCCAGAGACCATATCTCGTGCAGCCGCGAATGCAGGACGCCGAATATATAATCGTCAGAAAATGCAAAGACCCTTGTTTGGTGGTCTGCCAAATTGACGTCATCCAGCCACACGAATATCCGGTGTTTTGAAACTTCTGGCGTCACGATGAACCGGGCGAGCCCAGAGAGAGCGTTCCGCAGGCCAGGGCGAGGTTCACCATGAATCCACCACCATCGCGCAAGACTTTCTCTTCGATTCTTCAGACGTTCCGGTTTCACCGCCTTTGCAATGCGAGTGAACGGATCGTGAAATAGCGAGGCCAGACGCTCTTCCATGCCGCAGCCAAAATCAATAATCCATCCGCCGCCAGTCCGCTGCAAAATATCCCTCGCGGTAAAACGAGGCCGAAGCACCTCGCTATTGGGAATTCGATTTGGGTTTGGCTCGAACAACATTGCCATAACCGCAGCTTCTTCCAAATCAAACGCCCCGGCCTTCATTACGCCTAGAAAACAAGTCTCCGAGTTTGATTGAAGCTGTCTTGCGTTCGACAAATCGGCCCGTGAGGAGAGGTTTGGCTCAATGAACGCGACGGTTTTCCCATCGAGCATTCTTGCCTTCTCAGCGCCTGAATCGAAACCCACCATGCTAACATGGACGTCCGCGCCGCCCAGCATCCATTCCCGGTCGCTTTCGGCAAAAAATATGTCGCCGCTTTCTTTTATGCGTTTCAAAACCTCGCGATTTGCCCCGCCGCGAATTCCTTGGGTTGCCAGCAGCCCAGCGCGTTTGCATATTTTCTTTTCGATCATCTCACGCGCCTTTTCAAACCAATAGCAGCAGAGGTCAGATTGTCCCGGGATTCTTTTGCCATAGATTTTTCGCAATTCTTCGACATAGTCATTCCCGAGTTCCCTCCGCATCATCTTATCACCCAGGAAAGGTGGATTGCTCACGATAATGTCGGCGCCCGGCCATTTGCGCTCTGTGTAGAATTTGAGCGCATCCTCCTTTGCGTGTTCACTGATTTGCGCTTGCTGCAGGGTTTTTGGCTTATTTCGGAAGTGCGGCACAAGCAGGGCATCTTCATTCTGAAATCCGTCGAGCTCTTGCAAAACGGGCGTTCGGTCATTGTCAAAGCCATTGTCGCGCCGCCATTGCAGATACCCAATTTGAACGGACACTTGGGACAACTCAAACGCATAAGGATTGATTTCAATGGCTTTCAACTGCGAAACGGACACCTGCGGCAGGAGCTTAAAGCCAAGCTGCGTGGCCATCGTGATAACTTCCTTTTCAAGTCCAAGGAGCAATTGCAGCGAGACGTAAAGAAAGTTGCCGCTGCCGCAGGCGGGATCAAGCACGGTCACCGCTGAAAGCTGCTTCTGGAATTTGGCCAGCCGTTCGCGCTGCACGGCGCTCCCCTTCCCTTTGGCGTAGGCGGCGGCAAGCTCGCCCTTTATTTTAGCCCATTCGCGCCGATAGGGTTCCATCAAAACCGGCTCTACGAGGGTCTTGATGTCTGCCTCGCTTGTATAGTGCGCTCCCAGTTGGGCGCGGTGGCTTTCGTCCAGGGCGCGCTGAAACAGCGTCCCCATGATGCTCGGCTCAATGAACTGCCAGTCCGCCTCGGCCGCCTCGCCCAAAATCGCAAGCTCGGCCTCGTTCAATTCAAATACGCTTGAGTCGTCAAAAAGATGCCCGTTGAAATGCCGAATCTTGTGCTGGCCAAACTCTCCACCAGTGGCCATCACCTTAAACAGATTTTCCAGCGTCCTGGCAAAGTGCGCCGTGTCTTCGATGGCGGATTTCAGAATGTTCGTAAACAGGTCGGCGGGAAGCAGCCTCGTATCTTCGGCAAACATGCAAAAAACGATGCGATTAAGAAATCGGGCTATTCGCAGATTCTTCCGCTGCGCGTAATTCACCTCGGAGCGGGTCTTGGCGTCCGCCAGTTCCACGCTTTCCCGCTTTTGGAGCGACTTCGCCACTTCGCCAATTTTCACCGCCAGCGCTTCAGTTACGGCGGCGGTGGTGCGCTGCGGCTTGAGATATTCAGGGTCGGTGAAAAGGGCGCGGAGAATCCGCAGATTATCTGGCCGGTCAATTTGCTCGTTGGTGAATTCGTAGATGTCCGGGACCGTGCCGTTGAAATTGGTTTTGATGATGTAGCGGTCAAAATCGCAGACAACCAGCAGCGGCGGATTGAGCAGCGACTCGCGGTAACGGAGCAACTGCTTGTAAGCCTCCTCCAGGCTCTTCTTTTTGCCTTTGTATTCCCAGGCGAAATGCCCCTTCTTCCAAACGTCCGCAAAACCGCGCTCCGCCGGCTCGCCGGCATCCGGCGATGCATCAAAATTAAAAAGCTCCGCGTCTTTGACAACACGCTTTTGAAAGCAAAAGAAATCCGCGCCGGACGGATCCGCCTCGGCGGGCGTTTTCTGTTCGAGCAACCGGCAAAGATCGTTGAAATGCTCGGCATAACCAGACATTTCCTTGCCCTGGTAGCGCGACCATTTCCTCTTGAACTCTGCGGCTGTCATGGAACATCAATCGCCATCGACCGGAGCATAGCAGGCGGGAAGGCTGCGCCGCAAGCGCGGGGGAATGAGACTCTAACGGGCGGGCGTGATTGAAAGTGGGGAGAATATTTGGGCGGACACGCAGGTCCGCCCTACCAAATTGAGGTAGGGCGGCGCTGCGTCGCCGCCCCAATATTATTGAGGGCTTCACCCGCATCCAATCAAACCCGACGCTTACAACAAGGCAACGATGGACACGAAGAGATTTCTCTCACGCGCACGCGGCCAAAAATCGGATGAAATTGATTTTGCGCTCAATCTCGACGCTGAGTGAGTGTTTTATCCTGAAAATCCTGTTCATCCTGTCCAAGAATTTTTTTGGTTGCGGCTCTGCCGCGCTTGGCCTTGGCGTCTTCGCGTTAAAGCTCCTTGGCGGCGTGCTCGCGGGGCAAGGCCACCACCGGCTGGCGTTGAATCTCACGCTGGAAATCTTCGGGAATCCGCGCCCAATCCAGGACTTCGACCAAGATGGGAAGATTGCTCTCGGAGAGCGCATCGCGCAGCTCGTGGAGGTTTTTAATTGGCGTGTCCAACTGCTCCGGATTGCGGATGACGAGATCGAGATCGGAAGTCTCGTGGGCGGTTTGGTTGACCCGGCTGCCGTAAGCCCAAACTTCCGCTTCCGGCGCGTATTGGCGGAGCAGTTCAAGCAGCACGCTCAGGTGCCTGGGGTGGAGGTCAAGTGTCGGCATGGCCGAATTTCTCCCGCCGGGTGTTTTCAATGCGGCGGGCGTCCGCCAGGACATCCAGCATCAGGGGGAGGGTTTCCTCGGCAAATCCTTCGCCGTAATCATGGGCGGCGCTGTTGCGATTGTCACGGTAGGTGAACCAACGTTCGACTGCGGCGGCATCCATCAGGCCATGTTTGGCGGCGTGGCGCAGAACGTCTTTGTAGGTGAGCTCGTCCACAGCACGCGGATTGCCGGTGTAGGATTTGATGGCTTTGCGGAGCAGCTTCCCGGCGGTCTCCAGCGCGAGTTCAAAGCCTTTGACAGCGGCGTTGCGGAAAATTTCGTAGTCAATGCTGCCGGCAGGCGCTTTCCGCAGTTGCACCAGGGTGGATTCCAAGGTTTGGATGCAACGCGCAAGATGTTCCGTGCGAAGACTCATGGCGTTTAATCGCGGTCGCAGCTTAACGCAGAGCGCTTGCAGTTCAGGGCCCGGCCCGAATCGCCGAAAGATTTGGTCTCGCCGTTCTTTGCCATTCCACCCTTATAGCCAGCCGAGTTGATGAAATAAACAAAAATGGCACACAACGATCTGTCGGCTCGGAGAGGGATCCCGGCCTGCAATTTGAGGAGCGGAACGCGGTCGCGCAGTGGATTTGCGCAAAATATTTCAAAAAATCGTGCTGAAAAACCTCTGGTAGGTTTTCTGTTTTCCCAACCATGTGCCAGAATGCGATCATGATTATTATATATGTGAGTTTGGGTTTGGTTCTGATGCTGGGGTTGACGGTGAGTTTGATCGGGGTGCCCGTCTCTCCGCCCCTCTCTGCTGGCCAAAAAAAAGGACAAGACAGGATCGGGTGGTGGCATTGTCCGCGCGCAGTCGGAGTTCTCCGCAGGTTGATGTCTCGAATCTGGCCGGGCGGCGCTGGCTTTTTTCAACGCCACCGGAATTGGCGCGCGTCCTTGATACGCTCAACCCATTATCACCAAATATCAGCCAATATCACCAAATCTCAGCAAATATCACCTGTTTTTTGAAAAATGGAGGTTAGTCGTGAGTACTTCAAACGCGTTGGAACGCCATGCTTTTTTTCGGCGGCGCAGGCCGATTTGGGAATCGGCGATGCGGCGCGCTTGGACGTCTGCGCTACGAAAATGAAGCCCCTATTTCTGCGGAAATTCGAAGGTGACTTTTTGGTCGTCGCCGAGAACCAGGAACGCCGGGAATGGCCGGCCGGCTTTGGAAATGAAATGCGTCAGCAAATCGGTGCGGCCTTTCGTGGCCAATTTCTGTACCTGCGCGCGGTCGATCGGCTGCTGCAAAATCACTTTGCCCATTTTGAATTTGCAACGCTTCTTTTCCGCCTGCGATTTTTCGCAAATGTAGTCGCTGCCCGCATCGAGCACGCGGCCACCGCAGATGGGGCATTTGGCGACTTCCTCGGCGTTGCTGAGATCCAATTTCGGGGCGGGAGTTTTGGCTTTGGCCGGGCCTGTGCCTTTTTTGGCGCGAGGCTCGAATTCAAAACCAACCGATTGCTTTTCCTTGTCCAAAACGAGGAAGGCCTTGAATGGCCGGCCTTTTTTGGAAATGAACTTCGACAGCAAATCCGTCTTGCCCTGTGTCAAAATTTTCTGCACCTGCTCTTTTTCCACCGGCTGCTGCAAAATAATCTTGCTGACGCGGAATTTGCAGCCCTTGCGGTGCGCGGCTTTTTCGCACGAATAGCTCATGCCAAGATCGAAGACATCCGTGCCGCAGATCGGGCATGTTCCGATCTTTTCTTTGCCGGCCAAATCGACAGTGTCCGTTTCCTTGCCTTCGCCGTTTTGCTGCTGGCCGAAATCGAATTCCGGTTTCAATTCCGGCGTCAATTTGCCGATGGCCGCGACCGGCCAGCCGGCTTTGCTGCGCAACCCCTGCAAAGGCCCGACCTGCCG
>VFSW01011998.1_pt1 | contig 12124 bp, 9 predicted proteins | sample 5358111 | NCBI WGS metagenome assembly VFSW01 (sample SAMN11554181, study PRJNA540505) | mine drainage metagenome | isolation source: sediment from site ElyBrook_90M | place: USA: Ely Copper Mine, Vershire, VT | collected 2017
CCTTGACAGATGGCCCCGTGTCCGTCAGTTTGCGCCTCCCCCAAAAGGACCTTTGCCATGGCCAAGAGCGACATCACGGGCAAGCGCAAGCTCAAGGCGCACAACGTCTCGCACTCGAACATCAAGACCAACCGCTGGCAGAACGTCAACGTCCAGCGCCGTCGCGTCTGGGTCCCCGAGCTGCGCCGCTTCGTGACGCTGAACCTGACCACGCGCGACATCCGCAGCATCGACAAGCTCGGTGTGAGCGAGTACGCGCGCCGTCACGGCGTCGACCTGGCGCGGATCTGAGGCGACCCTCGGGAGCCTGCGCCGTGTGATTCACACGGCCTAGGCCGAGGCGGCCACCGCGGCGGCCTGCCGGGTGCGCACCACCGCGACCACGCGGCCCGGCGCGCCGGTGAGGGCCTCCGCGATCATCGGCTGCTCGTCGAGCGCAGCCAGCAGCGGCAGCAGGTCGTCGTCCCCGCGACCGGCGAGCCCCACGGCGAGATCCGCGATCCCCTTCCGGGTCCTCACGGCGATGGGCGATGCCGACCGTCGCGGCTCCCCCGGTCGCACGCGGGGCTGTCCCCGCAGGACGGGCTCCGCGGACGCGGGGGCGAGCAGGCCGAGCTCGTCGATGGCGACGCCCTCTTCGGGGCTCTCGTAGCAGGCGATGCACACGAGGCCGTGCCCGTCGGCGGCGGCGACCACGTGCACGTGCGAGCCGGCGAGCCCCTCGCCGCGCCAGGGCGCCCGCAGCCAACCCGCAGGAGCGAGGTTGCGCTCGGCGACGCTGGCGACCTCGGGTCGCACCGCGCCCAGATCGTCGGCCGTGAGCAGCCCGCCCGCCGCGCGCCCCGCCACGGCCAGCAGCGCCGTCGCGATCGCCTGGGCCGCCATCGCGGGCGCCCCGCGACGCGAGAAGGCGTCGAGCACGGCCGCCCGCGCCGGCGAGACCTCGCGCGCCGCCTTGATCGCCGGCGTGGCGAGGCGCCGCAGGGTGGACGTGCCGAACGAGGCCTGCACCGTGGCCAGCGCCGCGGGCAGCGCGGGCACGGCCACGCGGGCCTGGGCGGGGATGCTGGCGCCCGAGACCGCGCCGCGGGGTCGCGGGCCACCGAGGCCCGGCTGACGGAGCCTGCCATCGGCTGCGATGCGACCCGCTCCACCGCCCGCGACCAGGACCTGGAGCGGACCGAGGAACACGCCAGGCGCCGCCGCCACCGCGGCCAGCACGCCCGCGACGACCGCATCGACCGCGTTGCCGCGCACGAGGGCCTCGCGCGCCGCGAGCGCGACGTGCGTCTCGGAGGCCGCCGCAGCTCGCGTGGCCACGGGGCTACTCCTGCTCGTCGTGGCGCACGACGATGGTGCCCCGCGGCCTGACCAGACGCCCGCCCCCTCCCAGCTTGGTCCCGCCCTCCTTCGCCGCGCTGCGCGCGAGCGAACGCAGGCGCTTGGCCTCGGCGAGCGCGGAGTCGGTCTCGAGGATCGCGAAGACGTCGCGGCGATCGCCGACGGCGGCGACGATGCGCTCGAGGGCGGAGGCGCCGAACGCGCGCGTCTCGCCCAGCGCGCGCAGGCGGATGTAGGCGACGGGACCGGCAGGAACGGGATCGCGCGCGGCGTCCACGGCCACGACGATGCCCCACTGCTTCGCAGCGGCGGCCGCATCCTCGATCTCCCAGACGCCGCTGGGCTCCCAGACGACGTGCGTGACGTCGCGCGGGAAGCGGTCGACGACCTTGCGGATGCGATCGCGCCACACGGCGGCGGGCGTGACCTCCGGAGGCGTGCGAAGGACGAAGCAGCGGGCCTGCAGGACGTCCATCGCGGTGCGCGCGGCGACGAGCTCGCGCTCCGCCAGCGAGTCGGGGGTGAGCTTCACCTTGCTCAGCTCGGGGCCCGCCACGACGGAGAAGTCGAAGTGCGGAGGCACGCCCTTGCGCCAGCGGCGCAGCGTGGCCTGGGTGGGCGCCGCGCCGTCGGGATCGGACGTGCCGGGGGCGTCCACCGTGACGCGCACCTCGAGCAGATCGAAGCGCTTGGCGTACGCCGTGATGGCGCCGCGCAGGTCCTTTGCTCCGATGTGCCAGCGGGGGTGATTGGCCAAGGGCGCCCCATGTTGCACGCCCGGCGCGATTCCGCCAGCGTCATCGGCCTCCCCTCACGGACCGAAGTGAAACCACTGGGTGGGGTGGGCCCGCAGGAAGCTCTGCATGGCATCGCCCAGCGCCTGCGCCGCAGCGTCCAGGTGCTCGGGCGAGGCGTCGCGACGGACGCGCTGCGGCGGGTGGACCTGTACGACGTACCGCCTGTACCCGGTGCGCGCGGCGAAGACCGGCAGGATGGGCGCTCCGGTCACGGCGGCGAGGCGCAACGGTCCTTCCGGTACGTGAGCCGGTCGACCAAAGAGGGTGATGTCACGGCGTCGCTGACCGGCGGGCTGGCGGTCGAGCTGGATGGCCACCGCGCCGCCCTCGCGCAGGTGGCGAGCGAGGGGCAGCGCGGAGAAGGGATCGTCGCCGACGTGCGTGACGAGCAGGCCGTGCGCCTTGCGGACCCTGTCCTGGATGGCGCGGGCGCCCTCGTCGCGCTCGGGGCTCTCGGCGATCATCACGCGCAGGCCCAGGTCGCGCGTCAGCACCGGGCCCACGCTCTCCCAGCCGCCCGTGTGGGCCGTGGCCAGGATGACGCCTCGCGCGTCGGCGAGGGCCCCCATCGCGTGCAGCTCGCCGTGGACGACCAGCTGGGGCAGCCGGCCGTGCCGCGAGCCCGCCCCCAGGATCTCCGCGAGGCACGAGGCGTACGACACGAAGGTGCGCCCCACGTCGACCGCGTCACGCAGCGTCCCGCGCTCGCCGCGCACCAGGCGCAGGTTGCGCGCAACCTGACGCCTTCGCTCACCCTGCAGCGCGCAGACCACGAGCGCCACGACGGGAGGCGCCGCCCGTACGAACCACTCCGGCGTCCTGGACGAACCCCATAGCGCCGCTCGCCGCCACAGCTCCCCGTCGAGCGAGAGCTCGTCCATGCCCCGTCAGACCCGGATGACCGCCGGGTTCGACCGGAGCAGCTCGTCGAGCCAGGCCGCCGACAGCTTCTCCTGCATGGAGTTCGCCCGCAGCCGCTCGCGCAGGTTGCGGAAGTCGACCGCGTCCAGCTCCTGGTCCTGGTTGAAGCAGGTGAACACGACGCGCTCCTGCCCCGTGTGCGGGTCGCGCAGCTTCTGGAGACACTGCGCGCAGACCTCTTTCATCATGCACTGCATGGGCGAGTTGATGCTGCCGATGGCCAGGTGCTTGGGGTTCAGCAGCGGCGCGAGCGCGCCGTGCCGCGCCTCGCGGACGGCGTTCATCATGCCGTCGCTGCCGATGGCGATGATCCGCTGCACCTCCTTGAAGGGGATGGCGGGCGGCCCGCCCAGCGCTCCGCTGCCGTAGGCGTGCATCGCCTGGACCACGTTGCCGCGGAAGTGGCGGTCCTGGGGGCGCGACGGCTCGATGGGCGCGCCCGAGTCGGTGCACCAGATGACCTCGTCGGTCCACTGCTCGATGTCCTGACGCTTGAACAGGTCCTCACCGCGCCTGTACCCCGCGAAGTACAGGACCCTGCCGCCGGTCAGCTTGAACGCGCGGGCGATGGAGAAGAGCACCGCGTTGCCGAGACCTCCCCCCGCGAGCAGCACGGTCTCGCCCTTGACGATGTCGGTGGGCTGCCCCGTGGGCCCCATCAGGATGATGGGCTCGCCGGGCTTCAGCGCCGCGCAAAGCCGCGAGCTTCCCCCCATCTCGAGGACGATCGTTCCCAGCAGCCCCTTGTCGGCGTCCACCCACGCTCCCGTCAGCGCGAGCCCCTCCATCGCGAGGCGCGCCTCGGCCTGCCGCGGATCGCCGCCCTCGCGCGACGCGGAGATGACCGGCGCGAAGGTCTCGTAGTTCTGCAGCCGGTAGAACTGCCCGGGCTGGAACTTGCGGGCCGCCATGGGGGCGTGCACCACGATCTCGACGATGTTCGCGGTGAGCCGGTTGACCTGGTGCACCGTCGCCGTCAGCTCGCTCGCCACCTTCGCGAAGAGCGCCTTGCGCCTCGCGTCCCTCGCGGGCTGCGTGGCGGGGTCGAGCTTGCGGGTCTCGGGGAAGAGCGCCACCACGTGCGGGTACCCGTCCTTGGCGCTGGCCATCGCCTTCACGACGCTGCCGGCGTAGTGCGGGTGGTTGTCGCCGTAGAACGAGACGGCGCGGTTGTCGTGCAGGTAGCTCGTGAAGAAGCCGTCGCCGGGCTTGCACGGCTCGAGGGCCACGCGACCCCGGGCGTCGACCTTCGCGGCATGCGCGCGGAAGTACTGCTTGCGGTCGTCGAGCTGGAAGGTGCCCGGGTACTCGCGCTCGTAGATGACGTTCGGGCTGGTTCCCGCCGCGACGCAGACGGTGTGGGCGGGCAGCTCGACCTCGCCGCCGTCGGCGCGCTTGAAGCGGATGGCTTTCACGTGAGCGCGCTCGTCGAGCACCGCCTCCACCGGCGACATGTGCTCGACGTACCGCACGCCTTCTTCGAGGCTCTTGGCCACCTCTTCGTGGTTGAGCCGGTAGGCGGGCGAGTCGGCCAGCCCCTTGCGATAGACCAGGGTGACGCCGCCCCACGAGTCGAGCAGCCTCTGCACGTTCGGCTCGCGCCCCTCGGCCGCCGCCCGCCGCTTCTCGTCGCGCAGCTGGCGCGCGTGACCCAGGTGCCGCTCGAGCACCACCCACTCCTCGTCGTCGAAGAGCTTGCGCACGTCCGCCTCGCTCTTGCCGCTGTGCAGGAGCAGCTCGTAGCGCTCGAGCTCCTTCTCGAGCTGCACCTGGTAGTAGGCGAGCAGCTCCGTCGCGGTGTCGATGGCGGTGAGGCCGCCGCCGATGACGATGGCGGGCAAGCTCACCTGCAGGTTGGCGATGCTGGTGTGCTTGTACGCACCCGACAGCTGCAGGGCCATGAGAAAGTCGCTGGCCTTGCGGATGCCGCGCGCCAGGTTGTTCTTCATGTCGATGATCGTGGGTCGGCCCGCGCCGGCCGAGATGGCGACGTGGTCGAAGCCCATGGCCCACGCGTCCTCGAGCGTGATGGTGCCGCCGAAGCGCACGCCGCCGAAGAAGCGCACGTGCCGGTTGCGGGCGAGCGTGAGGTACACGATCGTCAGGAAGTTCTTGTCCCAGCGAACCGTGATGCCGTACTCGCTGACGCCGCCGAAGCCGAGCAGCTTGCGCTCGGACAGCTCGCCGTAGAGCGACGACGCGACCTTCACGGGAGTGGGCGTCCGGTCCTCGGTGCCCACCAGCTTCGCGTCCAGGGGCTCCACCTTCAGGCCGTCGACCGCCACCACGCCGAAGCCCTCGCAGGCCAGGTGGTGCACCAGCGTGTACCCGGCCGGCCCCAGGCCCACGACGAGCACGTTGCGACCGTTGTACGGACGCAGCGCGGGCCGGTGGACGTTGAGCGGGTTCCAGCGCGTGAGCAGCTGGTAGATCTCCAGGCCCCAGGGCAGCGCCAGCGTCTCGGTGAGCACGCGCGTCTCGACCTGCGGGATGTTCACCGGCTCCTGCTTCTGGAAGATGCAGGCCTTCATGCAGTCGTTGCAGATGCGGTGGCCCGTACCGGGGCACATCGGGTTGTCGATCGCGATGATGGCCATGGCGGCGACGAGCTCGCCCGCCTGACGCATCGTGTGCATCTCGCTGATCTTCTCCTGCAGCGGGCAGCCCGCGAGCGCGACGCCGATGGGGTTCTTCTTCAGCGCGCCGGTCTTGGCGTCGACCATGCCCTTGCTGCACGAGTCCTTGCCGCGGTCGTGGCAGAGCATGCAGTACTCGATCTCGGCAGCGACCTCGCGGCGGCGCATGCGGCGATCGGTGAGCGAGAAGCCCAGGCGCTGGCGGCGGTCGTGCTCGGGACCGACGAACAGCTCGGGCATCGCGGGATCGGGATGGACGGTCTCGACCAGGTGCTCCCAGTTGACGTTCCTGGGGACGTGGAGCGTGGGCCAGCGATGCACGGGGTCGTGCGCGTCGGCGTGGCGAGCGGCGATCCACGCCTCGAGGGCGTCGAGCGCGAACGCCACGGCCTTGCCGAGCGCGGCGTCGTCGTCACCGGCGAGCGTGGTCGCGTCGGGGGCAGCGCCGCGAACCGCCGCCTGGACCTTGCGGGCGCGCGCGCGAAGCTCGTCGGTCCACTCGGCGCCGCCGCCCTTGGCGGCCTTGCGCGCGACGTCGTCGATCTGCATCAGCGGCAGGGCCGCGCGGGTGATCGTGCGCTCCTCGTCGGTCGTGCCGCCCACCGGCGCGGGGCTGAGCGTCTGCAGCGCGCCCTTCGCCACCGCCGCGGCCCTGTCGAGCCCCAGCGTCCACGCCTTGCCGGCGCCCTCGCGCAGGACGCGCTTCTTCGCGAAGTCCTTGCGGAAGCGCCACAGCGGGTCGTCGCTGCGCACCATCTCGCGGAAGTGATCGAGCTCGGCCTCCACGCCGAAGACCCTGCCGACGAAGCGGCCCACGTAGGGCGCGGCGGCGAGCAGAGCCTCGCTCCTGGCGAGGTCGGTCATCCCCTCGCCCAGGCAATCCCGGTACGCCGCGAAGCGCGCGTGGTGCTCGGGGCCCTCGGCGGAAAACCACCGATCGAACTCGCCCAGCAGGTCGTGCAGGCGGGCGGGATCGTAGAGGTCGGCGTAGGTGAAGCCGGCGATGCCGAGGGGCATCCTCGGATCGGCCGGGTGGCCGGCGGTGGAGTCGGGCATGGCTGCTCGTCACTCCTTCGAGTGCGAGTGCGACTCGGCGGGAGGCGTCCAGGCGGTGCCGGCGACCTCACCCTCCTGGAACTTGAAGTAGATGGCGCACTGCTCGAGCATGAACTTCTGGCCCTCGGGGGCGGCCAGGTCGACCCGGTACGTGTTGATCAGCTTGACCGAGTCCTTGAGCCACTGGTCCCACGCGTCCTTGGAGACCTCGGCGAAGATCTTCTGGCCCAGCTCGTTCTTGTACGGCGGACGCGACAGCCCCGGCAGGTCCTTCTTGTACATGCGGCAGTGGACGATGCGCTCGGTCATGGTGGGGCGGTGCTTAGCATGTGAAGGGGGGGACGGTCCGCCCGCATGCGAGCGCGTCCGTGAGCGCGGGGCCGAAGTGGCTAGAAGCCGAGCGCGAGCTGCTCTGCAGGCCAGGCGGCGGCGCCCGCCACGACGTCGTAGGTTCGCGGCATCCCGTGCGGTAAGACCTCGACCGGCAGGCGCTTCACGCGGGACGACACGACGGACAGGGCGCGCTCCGGTGTGTTGTTCGTGCGCGACAGGTGCACCAGCACCAGGCGGCCGAGGCGCGCGCCGTCGAGCGAGGCCGCCAGCGCCGCAGCGTCCTCGTTGGCCAGGTGCCCGAGCGATCCGGCCACGCGACGTTTGAGGTGCAGCGGGTACGGACCGGCGTCGAGCATGCGCGGGCAGTAGTTGGCCTCGAGCATCGCGAGGTCCGAGGCGCCGAGGAACGCCTGGAGCCCTCGCGGCGCGTGACCGAGATCGGTCGCGATCGCGAAGCGGCGACCGGCGGCGCTGATGCGCAGGGCGACCTGCGGGGCGTCGTGGGGGACCGGCAGGGCGTCGACCAGGAAGGGCCCGACGGGCACGGGCCGCCCCGGCACGTACGGACGCACCTCGACGCGCCGGCGGGCGCGGTCCAGCGTGAGCCCGCCGTGGGCGAAGATGGGCATGCGCAGCGCCCGCGCCAGCTGCAGAGCGTGGGCGGCGTGGTCGCCGTGATCGTGGGTGACGAAGAGGCCCAGGGGCGCGCGGCTGGTGACGAAGTCCGCGCCGAGAGCGCGCATGCGTTCGGTGGCGCGCGTGGGACCCATCCCCGCGTCGACCAGCAGCCGCTCGCCCTCGGCCTCGATGACCAGGCAGTTGCCGCTGGAGCCGCTCCCGAGGACGAAGACCCGCATCGCGCTGCTCACGGGTTGGCGACGGGGAATGCCAGCACGTGCGGCGCGTGCCCGTTGAAGACCCCGCCGGCGTCGGCGGCTTCGGGGCCGCCATCGGCCGGGTTCACGTAGATCGCGGTGACCGCCGGGTTGCCGACGAGGACGAAGACGAACCCCGCGCCGTCGCGCAGCACGCCCGCGTCGGGCACGGCCCCGGGCCACGACAGGGCCTGCACGGCCGGCAACGACCAGGCGAGCGGCGTCGGCGCGGCCGGGCCCCCGTCGGCGGTGATCTGGGCGAAGAAGGCGGTGGTACCGCCAAAGGCGAGGCCAGGTACCCGGGCGAGCGTGGCGGGCTGCAGCGAGCCGAAGCCCGCGTCGCCGGCGAAGGCGATCGGCACGAACGACGCCGCATCGCCCGCGTCGGCAGCACCGCCATCGGCGGGAACGAGGAAACCGGCCGACGTGGTGCCGCCGGCGACACGCGCGAAGTCGTCCCACTCGCTCGAGGCCTGCGCGAACTGCGCGCCGAGCACCCCGGCGTCGACGGGTGTGACGTCGTCGAGCGACCACGTGAGCAGGCGCAGGTCTCCCGTGGCAGGATCGTAGCCCGCGGGGCAGAGCGTGGCGGCGCTGGTCTCGCCCGGCACGCAGCCCGTGACCGCGGCGAGCCACGTCGTGCCGTGACCGAGCGAGCCCGCGGGGAGGGTGCCGAGGTTCCAGAAGTCGCGTCCCGGCTGCAGCACGCCGCCGGCGTCCGACGTCGTCCCGAGGCCGTCGCCGCCGATGAGCGCCTCGCACGGCGCCTCGAGCGACGCGTCGTTGCCGCCGTCGACGCCCGCCGCGGGGGCGCCGGCCGACACGAGCGGGTTGGTCGCGTCGAGCGCGAAGACGACGAGCGTCAGCGTGTCCAGGTCCAGGCCGTGCGCGTCGAACGGCCCGCCGAAGCCCGGGTAGATGCCCGGCAGCGCGAAGCCGGCGACGGCCTCGTCGGGTGTCGCGGACAGGCCGCCGCCGACGGCGACCTCGCCCCCTCCGTCGCCGGAGGCGGTGGCGAGGCAGAAGCGCAGGGGCGGAGCGTCGGGCGATGCGTGCACCACGAAGATGCGGGGCACGAGCGCAGGCATGCCGGCGTCGACGTCGAGGGTCGTCGGTCCGTCCTGCCCCGCCTCGATCGGCGTCAGGGAGTAGTCGGCGCTGGCGTCGTTCGTCGGGGCGCTGCCGCCGCTGCTGCTGCCGCACCCGCCGCTGCTCGCCACGGCGAGCACCACTGCCGCGAGCGCGACCGTCGTCGCCGCCGCGCAGCGCCTGAAGCGACCGCGGGCGGCTCGCGAGGGACGCATGGCGCACGAGGGTAGAGCAAAAGTTGTCCGGTTACGGCATATGATGCGAGGCGGAAGACGATGGCGGGTCCCGTCTGCGTGCAATGCGGTCAGCCTCTCGCCGAGGGCGCGCGGTTCTGCGGCCACTGCGGCGCGACTCAGCCGGTGGCGGGGGCGCGGACGATGCCCTCGGCCGGCGTCTCCTCGGGGGCCGCGACCGTGTTCGACCACGGGCCGCCCGCCGCTCTGAAGTCCACCGTGCTCGGCGCGGCGTCGCCGTTGCCAGTCGCCCCGCCGCCTGTGGCCCCGGCTGCGCCGGCGCCTCCCGTGGGCGTGCCTCTCAACAAGCAGACGATGATCGGCGTGGCGTCGCCGCTCGCGTCGGCCTTCGCCGGGCCGCCGGCGCCGGGGCCGGCTCCAGCGCCCGCTCCGGCACCGGCCCCCGCTCCCGTCGCGCACAAGACCGTGCTCGGCGTCGCCTCCCCGCTGGGTGCCCAGGCCTTCGCGCCGCCCCAGGCCGCACCCGCGCCGCCCGGTCCGGCTCCCGCGCCCGCCGCGGCCCCGGGCGGCCACAAGACGATGCTCGGCGTCGCCGCCACCGCGATGGCAACCGACCGTGGCCCCGTGCCCGCTCCGGCTCCCCCCGCCGGCGCGCGCCCGCCGACGTCGCCCGAGCCTCCCAAGCGAGCGCCCGTCATGACCGTGGCGCTGCAGGTGGCCTACGTCCCGCCGCCGGCGGCGCTGCCCGAGCTCAAGGCGCCGCCGCCCCCGGTCGTCGTGAGGAAGGGCGGCGTGCCGCTCACGATGGTGGCGCTCCTCGCGGGGGGCGTGCTGCTCGTCGGCGGCGTCGTCATCGCGCTGCTGTGGAAGGGCGCGCCGCCCATGACCGCCAAGGCGCTCTCGGGCAGCGACGGGAACGACGTGCTGCACCTCGCGTGCGACGCCAGGAGCTGCCCCGACGGCACCACCGCCGCCCTCGCGACCTCGACGGCCACGTTCGCGGGCGGTCAGGCCGATCTGGTCATGCCGGCGCCGCTGCACCTGGGCGACAACGACATCACGCTGCAGGTCGCGCGGCCCGGGATGGGGCGCAGCGAGGCGATGAAGTTCGTCGTGCCCGTCGACTACCGCGTGAAGGCCGACGTCAGCACGATGAGCGCCCCGAAGCCCGCCATCACGGTCCGCGTCGAGGCCCGGCCGGGCACCGACGTGAAGGTCGATGGCAAGCCGGTCGCGCTCGACGCGAACGGGGCCGGGGCGTACGCGGTGGACGAGTCGGCGGCCGCCGAGGGTCCGGCCGACGAGTCGCGCGTGGTCTCGCTCGACTTGCCGTACGCCGTCACGCCGCAGGCCGGGTCGAAGGTCGCCGCCGAGACGGGCACGGTGAGCGCGCGCGTGGCCGTGTCGCCGCTGCGCGTGGATGCGCCGGGGCCCATCGCGGTGGTCGAGGACGACCACGTCCTCGTCGCGGGGCGCGGTCCCAAGGGGGCGAGCGTCACGCTCGACGGCAACGTCGTGCCCGTGGCGGCCGACGGCTCGTTCGAGACCACGCTCGCCCTGCCCGCTCCGGGCGATCACGTCGCCGAGGTGCGCGGCGGCACGCCCGCGCTCATGCCCCGCACCATCCACCTCACCCTCACGCGCGTCTCCAGCCTCGCCGACGCGGCGAAGACGTTCGAGCAGACGCAGCACCCCATCGGCTACGACGTCGCGATGAGCGACATCGCCGGCAAGACCGGCCAGCCCATCGTGGTCGAGGGGCCCGTGCTCGAGTCGCGCGCTTCCGGGCACCGCACGCTGGTGCTGGTCGACGACAGGCGCGGTTGCAAGAAGGGACCGTGCCACGCCCGCGTCGTGGTGGGACGCGATCTGGCGCTGGCGCCGGGCGACGTCCTGCACGCGTACGGCGTGGTGGCGCGCGGCTTCACCACGCCCGCGGGGCAGACGGTGCCGGAAATCGACAGCGAGTTCGCGCTGCGGACCCGGCGCTGAGGGACGGGACGGATGCCCTGGCGTCGTGGCGGTCTCGTGGCGGTGGCGACGGTCGGGCTGCTCGCGACGGGAGCGGCCGCGCAGACGTTCGACGTCGGCCGTCCCCGCACGATCGTCGTGGGCACGCCGCCGGGTGCCCGCGCCGTGCGCGTCGACGGCGAGCGCACCGGCAGCTCGCGCGAGCCCCTCCCGGCCTCGAGCCTGCGCGTCGCGTGGCAGACGCCTCCGCTGAACGTCCTGCTGGACGACGCGCCCGTCGTCGACGCGAGCGGCACCGCGTACCTCGTCGGCACGCGCGGCGAGGTCGTCGCCATCGCGCGCGACGGCAGCGAGCGCTGGCGGGTGTCGACGGGCGCGGTGCAACCCGGCCCGGCGGCGCTGCTGTCGGACGACACGCTCGTCTTCGCCGATGCGGTGGGCGAGGCCGTGGCCGTCAAGGAGGGGGCAGTGCGGTGGCGCGCTCGCTTCGGGCGCGGCGACACCGGGCATCCCGCGCCGCTTCCCCTCGCCGACGGCGGCGTCGTCGTCGCCACCGCCCACGATCTCGCGGCGCTCGACGTCGACGGCCACGAGCGCGCGCGCGTCACGCTCCCGGAGGCCGCGAGCGGCGCCCTCGTCGCCTCGCGCGGAGCCGTCCTCGCCACGGGCGCGAGCGGCGTCGGGTGGTCGTGGACGCCGGGCGCCCCCGAGGCCGAGCGCGCGGGCAGCTTCGGCGCGCCCACCGACGGCGGCGCCGTCCTCGTCGACGACCACACGCTGGTCGCCGTGACGGCCGGCGGCACGAAGGTCTCGGCGCTCGACTTCGGCCCCGCCGGCTTCGGGCAGCTCCGCCAGGTCGCCCAGATCGGGCAGCTCGGCCAGGGCCTGTCGGTCGGCGGCACGGCCGGGAT
>VFSW01011999.1_pt1 | contig 12124 bp, 6 predicted proteins | sample 5358111 | NCBI WGS metagenome assembly VFSW01 (sample SAMN11554181, study PRJNA540505) | mine drainage metagenome | isolation source: sediment from site ElyBrook_90M | place: USA: Ely Copper Mine, Vershire, VT | collected 2017
CGAACATCCAAGTTGTATACAAGTACGGCAACCGACGGACGGCGCGCGTGGTGGAGGGGACCATGCTGGGGTTGCGGGAGGGAGACTGTAGAATCAACGCGGTTCTACGTCACGGTCGTTGCAGTGTGCGAGCTTTCGAGCTCCGTGATTGACGCGAGGCCCTCGCACGGGCCACGGTCCCACGTCGTTTCCTAACCGTTTTACCTTTGGGCTTGGATGGCATTGTTGCAAAAGCTTTTCGCGCTGGGCATGGCGTACGGTCTGGCGCTCGGGTGTACGTCCCAGCCTACGGCGAGCCCTTGTACGCCGGGGCAGTCCGTGGCGTGTACGTGCACCAACGGGCTCTCGGGTGCCCAGACCTGCACCGCCAGCGGAACCTACAACGCCTGCGTGTGCGACGGAACCGACGGCGGATCCGCCAACGACGTTGTCGGGATCGACTGGGACTGTCTCACGTGCGGCTTTGATACAACGGTTGCGACGGACATGGGTACAGGGATGGATGCCGTCGGCGACCATGGCATGGACGCCGCGCGGGGGGTGGATGCGAGCATGGATGTTCCCGTAGACCGATGGATCCAGGACATCGGGACGGGGCTTGTGTGTGCGTCTCCAGCGTGTGACGTCACGGCGATTGGTAGTGGTGGGAGCACGCGTTGTGCACTCGTGGCCATGGGCCAGGTGTGGTGCTGGGGCTACGCGCCAATCGGAGACGGAACCACCATGGCTTCGACGCACCCGGTGATGTTGCCTGGAGCTACAGGCGTCCAGGGGATCTCCGTGGGTCCGTCGCGTGCGTGCATTCTTGAACATTCTACGGGCCAGCCGCGATGCTGGGGCGACAACACGGCGGGTGCATTGGGAACAACGGCGTCGGGGATGTTGGTGCTTGCGCCTACGGCGGTAGACGGACTGACGGATGCGACGGAAGTGGCCGTGGGGGCGAATCACATTTGTGCGTTGCGGGCCGGCGGTGGCGTTGCATGCTGGGGAGACGACACCCGGGGCGCTTGCGGAGATGGCAACGTGACGGGAACCCTCACGCATCCGACGACGATTGCGGGCCTTGGTGATGCGATCGCCGTGTGGTCGGGCGTGGGGATGGCGTGTGCAAGAGAGAGCACCGGGGGATACGTTTGCTGGGGCGCCAACACCAACGGACAACTTGGGGACGGCACGGCCACGGATCAACCGTCGCCGGTGCCTGTGATGGGCGTGACCACGGCCCAGGAGCTCGCCCTCGGTGCAGGCTTTGGCTGCGCGCGGATGCCGGATGGAACCGTGCGTTGTTGGGGAGACAACAGCCAGGGACAACTGGGGGTAGGGGCGCCGGATCTGGCGCTGCACCTGGGTGCAATCGAAGTCCCGGGCTTGAATGGCGTGGTGCAACTCGTGGCGGGCGGGGCCGACGTGTGCGCGCGGCTGTCGACGGGCGATGTATTGTGCTGGGGCGCCAACGACCAGGGACAGATTGGTGACGGAAGCACCACCGACCGTCCGTCGCCTACACCCGTTGCGGGGCTCACGGATGCTGTATTGATTCACCTGGCGACGCCGGGCGAGGGGAGTCCCACGTCGCATCCCACGAGCGCCTGCGCGGTTCGTCGGGCGGGCGGGGTTGTGTGCTGGGGGAGCAACAGCACGGGTGCGCTTGGCGATGGGAGCAACACCGTGCGCTTGTCGCCTGTTTCCGTGGTGGGCCTGCCCACCGGGTGAGGCGCCCGACTGGGGCTTGTAGACCGTACGCCGCCGTGCGAGACCGACGGCATGAGCGTTACGATGGCGGTTCTAGGTGCGGGGATGCAAGGCACCGCGGCGGGCTATGATTTCGCACGCTTTGGTGCAGACAGCGTGCGAATGCTGGACGTTGACATCGATCGGGCAAAGACTTCGGCCGCGCGGATCAATGCCCTGACCGGACGCGCCGTGGCGACGGGGATGCGTGTGGACGCGCGCGACGGCGCCGCCGTGACGGAGGTGTTGCGGGGCGCAAAGGTCGCGCTCTCGTGCGTGCCGTACGGGTACAACGAAGGACTCGCACGTGCGGCGATGGCTGCGGGGGTGTCGTTGGGTGACCTTGGGGGAAACACCGAGGTGGTGTGGCGAGAGCTCGCGCTGGATGCCGAGGCTAGACGGGCGGGCGTGAGCATCGTGCCGGACCTCGGACTTGCGCCGGGACTGGGCAACACCCTGGCGGTGCACGCGATGAGCAAGGTTGAAAAGCCGAGGCATGTGCAGGTGCGCTGCGGGGGCCTGCCGCAACAGCCCCGGCCGCCGTTGGAGTACAAACTGGTGTTTTCGGTCGAGGGGCTGACCAACGAGTATTTTGGTCGGGCCACGGTGCTGCGGGACGGCAAGCGGGTCGACGTCGATACGTTCGACGAGCTTGAATCCCTGAGCTTTGATGGACTGGGAGAACTGGAGGCGTTTACCACCAGCGGGGGATCGTCGACGTGTCCGTGGACCTACGAAGGAACACTGGTGAGTTGGGACTACAAGACCGTGCGGTATCCCGGGCACCACGCCAAGATGAAGGTGCTCAAGGACATGGGCTTTCTGGACCTTGCGCCGGTGACGGTGGCGGGGCGGGCCGTGGTTCCGCGGGATGTGTTCAATGTATTGGCGGCGCGGTGCTTGGATTTTCCAGACGACCCGGATGTAGTGGTACTTCGGGCGACCTGCGTGGGGGAGCGGGGTACCTCTGTGCTGGAAGTCACGGATCGCCAGGACCCTGTCACGGGGTTTAGTGCCATGGAGCGCATGACGGCGTTTCCCGCGGCGGTGGTGTGCTGGATGATGGCTCGGGGCGAAGTGCCGCAGGGGGCAACCCGACTGGAAAGCTCCGTGAATCCAAGCCGCATGATCGAAGAACTATCCCGCCGCGGGGTGCTGGTCACAGAGCGTGCGGGCTGATCCCTCAAGTGGGATGTCGGGACACGGGGAGGATTCCCTGGACAGACTTTGGGGACTGGTAGTAGTAGCAACGCAGGTCACGGGAAGCTGTCGGGACCCGCACGCGGTTCGCCGAGCGATCGGTGGGTTGTCTTGGGGGTTTCAGGTTGGTGCTGCGCGCGGGGGTACCGTCAAGGTCGCTCGGGCGGTGCGGTTTTTCGTCTAGGGGACGTGCGGTCCGTGGCGATTCTTGCGGATTCAGGAGCTGATTCTCTCATGCGAATGTTCATCCTCTCCGCGCTCGCGCTGTCGGCTGTTGTTGCCGTCGCGGGGTGTAACGACGGACCTGCCCAGTTGTATTCCACCTCGCCGAACACCGCAGGCGGGCGGTGGAACGACGGGAACAGCCCAGGGTTCACCGTGGACGCCGGGCAGAACTTTCAGAACATCTCTGGGGGAAACAACCGCCAGCAGATTTGTGACGGCGCGGAGTTGCACACCCACTGGGCGTCGGCTTTTGCGCAGCCGATTCAGCCGCCGCGGCACGCGGCCAACCTTGACCTCGCGGGGAGTGACCGTTGGGAAGGGTTGACCATCGACCAGGCTGAACTGATCAACTGCCAGAGCACCAACCTGGGCGACGCGTTTGGTGACGGAAACCTCACCAACCAGTGGGGGGACAACGGCGAGGTCTGGGTCGAGTACTCGGTCACCACCCGCAAGATCGACATGATGACCCTGTGGAACGGGTACCTGGGTACCCTGAACTTCACCACGGTGGACGGGATGCACCATTGGGTGATTCCCATTGCGACCCAACTCACCCGAGACTCCGTGCCGGTGAACCTGGATTGGATCAACCCGTCGGGCCAGGCCACGTTCGACGAGATCTACCGCGGGTTGATGCACACCTACGCGCCGTCGCTGCCGCAGGATCCGACCAACACCACGTGCTACGCGACAGGTCATTGCATTACCGGCAACTTCGGTGACGTCGCGTACTTCTACGTCCCCTCCCTGGGCCTGGGGCTCTGGACCGCGAGCATCCACGCTTCGCAGCCGACGCCGAGCATCATCAACCGCATCGATATGTCGGCCGCCAAGGTGATGGCCTACGCCTTTGCCGGTACCGAGCTTGAACTCACGGACACGGGGCCCACGGCCAGTGCGGGCAACCTCGGCGTCCGCACGACGCCCTGTACCCTGCAGTTTGGGATGACGTACTCCAACTTTCTACACTCCTGCGTGCAGGTGACGGACATGTCTGTCGTGGACATGACGGAGTACAACAAACTCATCGGGGGCATCTCGCACGACACAGAGCTGTACTCGTTTGACATCCAGGGCGTGGATCTCAACTTCTCGGACACGGCGCTCGGGACGATGGACGTGGTCAACGATGTCTCCCTCCCGAGTTCCAATGACATTGCCAACCAGTTCATCGTCGATCAGTCGACCCTTGGGCCGATCCTCAATGACCGCGACGCGACGGGCCACATCGATCTCCACGGGACGGCGGCCCTCTTGCGGGAATACGCCCGCCTCGTGCGCACGCGCCTCCTGGCCGACGCCGGAGTGGCCGACGGGGACATCAGTCGTTGTCTCATCCACACGCCTTCGCCATCGCCCGCGGATGTCACCGCGTTCATCGCCACGCTGCCGGCCTACTGCACGGGCTTTGAGGGCTTTATCACCCCGCAGGCGCCTACCGGTCCTGGCGATGTCAACAACATCGGCATGAGGGCCGCCCTGGCCGTAGCGCCCTCGATGATCATTGGCATCAAGCCCGGTCACCAGACCGTGGGCTTCTGCTGGGACGCCAACGGAGACCCTTCGACCGGGTACACGAGCTGCACGACGGGTGACACCTTCCCCGTGTCCTTCGCCCGCGTCCTTCAGGTTTTTGGTCATGGGCAGGTCAGCAATCTGCCCATCCAGGCCCGAGACGTACGGTTCTTCTTCCAGGCGTGGGGCGAGGCCTTCCTCAAGATGCTCATCGCGCCGCACCAGGCGGACCTGTCGTCCGTGACCGTCAACTACGACGACTTGTACTTCGACTCCGTCGGCGCTGGGCAGTTTGAGACCATGGAGTACGTCGACCGCCGCTTTGCCACGGCGACCGAGCCGCCGACAGACGTGCGCATCACCGCCGACGTCAAAGACGGCATCTTCAGCGACTACGACTTTACCCGGTACCTGTACCGCGGCGAGCGGTCGATCTACGACGCCATGCGGGTGCGACCTTCGGACGGCATCGGGCAAGAAGAAAACGCCCTGCTGACCAATATCTTCGGCAGCCCGGTGCTCTCTGCGGGCTGGCACGCAGGCGACGCCACGCACTCGGCGTACTACTGCGCCACGCACATCGATGCCACCCACTGTGCGGGTCAGTCTCCCCCCGTGGACGCGACCGGCGCGGTTCGCCTCGATGAAAACGGCCAGCCGCTGCTTTCGCCCTACCCCGGAGCGTTTGGCACCACGACCTTTGCGCTTGGCCCCGTCGGGATCAAGGTCACGCAGACCTTTCCCGCAATCGAAGAAGCCATGGTGTCCATCCCGCTGTACGCCAATCCGTACGACACCACCAGCACGTCCCGGCCGCCGCTCAACATCCTGGTGCCCTGGCTCCCCAAGCAGCCGGGTGTGGGCTTTCCGATTGCCCTCTCGGGGACGCTCGATCGCTTTGTCGAGACCTACCAGCTTGACTTCACGGGTACCACCCTGGACGCCAACGTGGACTACGACTTTGTGATCGACCCCACGACCCACCTGCCTTCGTCCAGTGGGGCCATTCAGTTTCTTGCCGTGGAGACGTCAAGCTTCCTCGGGCAGTTGTTCCTTTGCCAGGATCCCACCACGGGAGACATCCTTGGCGTACGGATGTACGACCCGGTCGCGGGCATCCTCAACTGGTTCCAGGATCACCCCGGGACCACGGATGCGTGCCAGATCATCGTGCGGAACAGCCCGTACAACAACTACGTAGACTACATCACCAGCCTTACAGCCGGTGTCCGTCTCGGGATCACTCAGGGCGGCGGCTTCGGCCGCGTGGTCGACGGCACGCTCTTCGTTCCTGGCCAGTAGTCCGTGTCACAGGTGATGGGGTTCAAGACCATGACAGTCCTTCGTAAACTCTTTGTCCTCCTGACGGCCGCCCTGCTGGCCTCGGCCTCTGGGAGTTGCGTGCAAAACCGCGCGTCCCGCAACGGGGTCTTCAACGAGAATCACTACATCCGTAAAGACTTTCTCATTCGTCCCGGGACGGGCACCGCGGGTGACCCCGGTTGGATGATGAAGGTCAGCATCGTCGGGGTGTCCACCCCCAACCCGCTTGGGACCAACAACTTCGAGGTGTCCCCCGGGATCGACAACAACGGCGCCCTGGTGCGCTTCAGGGTGACCGAAGACCACCTGGAGCTACTCAACATGCGCCAGGTGACCGACGTTCCGTCGGCGCAACGTACGGACGAAGTGATGGACTCTTGGCCCATCACCAACGTGGACATCAAGTACCGCGTCAACCTCGATGGCGAGATCACCAACTTCTTGGAAGAGAACCAGGAACTCGACTGGCAGGTCCGCCAGTGGGTGAAAATCCCCTTTGACAAGCCCGACACCAGTGACTTTGCCCCGATGGGCGGGTACTTCAACCAGGCGCTGAACAACTGCGTCGATCAAACGGGCGTGTCCACCACCCTGGTGACGGATTCGTTTCAGATGGACGAAGCCAATGGGTACATGCAGTGGGTGCTGCAAGTCACCCTGCCGCTTCGGTGGGACGTCGCCGAGTGCGTTCAAGCCTACGGAGAAATGGGCACCAACGCCCAGCGCCTCGGGCGAAACTCCGTCACCGTGAACCTCATGTACTCGTTTGTTCGGGCCAACCCGAATCCCACGTACCACCCCCTCGTGGTCGACGAGCACGACCCGATTCACCACAAGTACGGCTTTTTTGAGACGCTCGGCGTCAGCCGGGACGACACCACGGGTCAGCTTGCCGCGACCCCGATGGTCAACCGGTACAATCCCCAGGGCGGGCCGATCGTGTGGTACTTCGCCCAGGGCTTTCCTGAGGCGTACAAAGCTTTTTTCACGGCGCCGGGCGGCGTGGCCGACCAGACCAACCAGATCTTTCAGAGTGTTGGCGCCACCACGCGGCTGGTGTTCAAAAACTTTGACCAGGACCTCGCCGCGGGCCAGCCCCCGAGGCAGTACGGTGACATCCGGTACAACTTTCTCCTGTGGCTCAACGACCGGGACACCCAGGATCTCTTTGCCGGTGTAACCCCCTCGGTCAACGATCCACGGACGGGCGAGACCATCTCGTCGTCCATCACCATGTCCGACTTTGCCATCCAAGACCTCTACGTCCAGCGCATCGACGCTTACCTCCAGACCATCGGCGCGACGCAGGGAATCAACACGCCGGGCATGTGGACGGACCTTGGGCCCTGCCAGGACGGAGACGTTGCCCCATTGGTGCCTGCCACGGTGTCGGCCAACCACAACGGCCAGTCGTCGCTGTTCCAGAAGATCCAGACGTACCTTCAGCGGCCGGCGGCGAACTTTGGCAATCTCGGGCCCAGTGACTTTGTCATCAACCACACAAACGACACGGACTTCTACCGTGCGTACTACGCCGTGCTTCCGTACCAAGTCTACGCTGATCCCAACGTAAACCTTTACACCACCCCCGAGGGTGGACAGGGTGTGTACGGCCCCGGCGGCGGATCCAACCAATGGAACCGGCTGTCGCTCGAAACCCAGTTTCAGTCTGCGGCGGCGTCCATTGACCGTGGGGTTTCGCCCTTTCAGACTACGGGTGGGGCGTCAGACGTCTTGGTCGCGACGAACTTTCTCAACAACTTCAGAAATCTCACCAACGCGCACAGGGACTACAACTACTCCTTGCGGTTTCTCGGGCACGGCATGCGGATGGACGGTCCGGATGCGTTTTCGTACGAAGTCGTGATGGACCGCGACGCGCGGCATTGCATCAACGGCCATTGGGAGACCCAGACCGAATGGGTCAACAACCTTGTGAGTACTTACTGGTCGCAAGTGGCCTGGCATGAATTCGGTCACTCCCTTGGGCTTACCCACAACTGGATGGCCTCGGTGGATGGGAATAACTTTCCGACCTGGACCGACGGTGCCGGGCGGTCTCATGCCAGTCTCTATGCTTCGTCTGTGATGGAGTACAACTCCCAGCCCGATCGGGTGTTCTGGCATCCGGGCTGGGGTCCCTACGACCGCGCGGCCATCGGTTGGATCTACGGCAACAACACCAAGAACGGTGCCTCGGGTACCAGCTCCGTTTCTGGCCAGACCTCGCCCACGGCACCGTGGAACGACACCCTGGGCTTCGACGGCCAGACCGAGCACCAGTATCTCTTCTGCGACGAGACCCACACCGCGTACACCCCACTCTGCCGCGCGGGCGACCTGGGTACCACCCCCAGCGAGATCATCGCCAACGACATCGAAAACTACGAATGGCAGTACCAGTGGCGTAACTTCCGCGCGTACCGAAGGTTCTGGGACGATTCCCAGTACGCCAACGAACCGTCGGCTTTTATCACCGACATGCGGCGCTTCATCTCCGAGTGGGAGTACGACTGGAGTTCGGGTGAGCTCGCAGACACCCTCCGTCGCGTCGGGGTGACCAACCCTGACCCCAACGGCTCGATGCAACAGTACTACGACCAACTCACCAACAAGTTTACCGCGGACATCTCCGCGGCGAACCAACTCGTTGCGGCCTACCACGAAGCCATCATCCAAGAGTCCTCGGGTGAGCGGCCTTTTCAGACCACCTTCGACCCGTACTTCGGCGATGTCACCCAGCAGGGGATCATCCTCGACAAGCTCTTTGCGATGCAAAGCTGGGTGGGACTGTGGCCCGTGCAAAACTACGACCCCACGCAGTCCGAAGGGGCTTACATCGCCTCCTGGGGTGGCCTCGGGGACGAGTCGTACAACTACGTCTCCCAGAGCACCCTGACCTCAATGATCGGCGGGCAGTACGATGTGTACCCGTACTTCGTGCCTCTGGCCGTCGCGCAGTTTGCCCAGGACTCCCACGATCCGTCCTACGCCGGTCAGTACGAGGTCCGCGACTGGATCGGTGGACATGTCTTTACCCGCCTTCAGGATTTCTTGGACTTCTTCAGGGACATTGGCGCGCAGAACAATCTCGCCGGGTGCACCTCCATCAGCACCTGCACGTATGACCCGCGGTCGCTGTCCGACCGCCACAATGAGTTTGTCGGTCCGGATCACCGTCGGTACATCTGGGCGTACATCGCCGATCGCAACACCTGGGTCGTGTGCGACCGTGACCGCAACACGGCCAGTTACGTCATCGTCCGTAACTACACCGACGACGTGATCTACCAGATGGACGACGGAGCTTTTCCAGGTGGGGCATACCAGGCCCAACTTCCGATGAAGTACTTCCTGGATTCCTTCAACCTGTACAACTGACCGCGGGCCGCGCTCGGGGGGAGTCCTTGCTGGACGTACCCAAGGGTGCCCTGGGACCATATGTTCCCTCTGGGAGAGAGTATGCGTCGGATTCGAGACGCGATCGCCTACGCGCTGACGGTAACGGCTCTGGCATTTCCCGCGGCCGCACAACGGACCACGCCGGGCCGTGTGCACACGGGTCGCACCAACGCTGGCGCGGGTACCGAGGGCGGTGCCACCACATCCTCAGGGGATACCTCTGCGAGCGAGGCAAGCTCCGACGCGGAGTCCCGGGACGAAGACCAGAATCTTACCAACCGCAATGGTGAAGGTCTGGGCGAAGTCGAAGCCCGCCCGTGGTCCGTCGTTGTCGGCGCGGAGACCCACGCCCTTCTCTGGCAAAACAATCTCGGTGGCGCGGCCGAAAATAAACTTTTCAACTACTACTTCTTTGACGGCCACGTCGATATCGGGCGCTACAACCGCCTGTCACTGTTTACCGGCGTGTACGAACGCTTCCTCGGCGACGCTACGGAGCCCGGCGTGCGCATGGACGATACGTCCATTCGTCTCGCACGGCTGATCCCGTTGTCGTCCAACATTCTCATGACGGCAAGGTTTTCGCTGGGTCTACCGACATCCTGGGAGGCTCAGCTCATGAGCCTCTACGTCGAACCCACGGTGAGCCTCGGCGTCGAAGCCAGGTTTTTTAACGACCTGCTCACGGTTGAAGGCGTGGCCTTCAGCAGTTACTTCGTCGTCAAGTACAACACTTATGCCGGGGGCTCTCCCAACCCACAAGCGCGGGTGGGCTTTCTGCTCAACGCTGAACTCGCCATGCCGTTTCAGCACGCGCTCTCCATCGGTGCCGAGCTCTTTGTTGCGTACTACTGGTACTACACACCGGGAAACGCCGGCTCGCCCACCATGTTCATCCCGCAGGCGAGCGCCGACCCACAGTACGGAACCACGCAGCCCATTCAACAAGTCTACGGTGGTGAAGTGTACGCGCGGTACACGTTTCCACCGTTGGGTGGGGTGCACGTCGACCTGCGCGCTGCACTCGCGCAGGGTGACACCACCCTTGGGTACACGTCGTTCATCCACGACGGCGTTGGGCAGTTGTACCTTGGGTACTTTGAAAACTCCGAGGTCTACGGCGCGCTCACGCTCCGGTACTGACCCGGATATCCCAGGGGACCACCCGTGGTTACCGCCGCGAGAGCATCAGCGTTCCCCCGCCGGTACCCAAGGGAACGAGTGTAAGGCTCGCGCCCGCGAGGGTGTACTCAAAGGGACTTCCATCCAGTACGTGCGGGTTGGGCGCCGCTGGGATCGCCTGGTCATCCGAGGGGTTGGTGCACCCGGCAAACACCGACTGCTGCACCGCCTGGCTCTGGTCCACCGTGAGAATCGGCACGCTGCCGTCCAGGGTGCTCGTTGCCCAGACAAACCCAATCGCCTGGTCCTGCTCTGTGCATCCCGGCTGGGACAACCGGGTGTTCGGGTACACCACGGTGTCGTCGATCTCCATCGTGTGGTCTGACCGAAAGGTGATCTGGTACTGAATCGTCAGCCCGCTGAAGAGGGTGGTGGACCCTTCCCAGCTACCGATCAAGGGGCTTGAAGGGCCGCCCGAACATCCGGTGTAACAAGCCAGCCACAGGGACGCCGCCAGAGCCTTTGTTCGTACGCCAGGCATGTGTACCTATCTCCGAGAGCTTTCATTCGGACACGGCGTCTCGGGGGTTGATGTGCTCGGTCCACAACGGAATCACCCCGGCCACCGTGGTAAACACAAACTGGCACACGTACATGATGAACACGTACGCGGCTCCCTCGGCGCGCACCGTGGCGTCTGAAAAGAACATCCGCAGGGCGACGAAGACCGAAAACTGAAACGTCCCGAAGAGCCCCGGGCCCGCAGGGAGAAGAATCCCCATGGCCAGGACCCCCATGACGGCAAAGCCTTGTCCCGGGTCCATCGCCAACCCGCAGCCTCGCCCAAGGAACCACATGCCCAGGGCGTTTACCGTCCAGTAAATTCCAGTTTGGAGAAGAAAAGGCCCCATGAGCTTTGGATCGGGCAGCGAGCGCAGGCCGTCTGCGAGACCTCCGACGATCTGGGAGAGACGCACCGCCAGCGTCGGGCTCACGGAGCCCACGACCCGCAGCGTGGCTTTTTCGGCAAAGTTTCGCGACGCGAGAAACACCCCGAGGGTGGTCAGCGCCACGGCGAACACCACCACGGTCGCGTAGCCCAGCGCAGGCACCTGCCCCACGGGAAAGCCCGACAGGGTCACGCCCGCGAGCGGAAGCCTCGGCACGAAGTGCATCGTTGCGGCGAGGAGCACCGCGACAAAGAGCCCGTCGAGCACCCGTTCGGCCGCGATGGTTCCCATGGCGGCGGAGCCTGTCACCCGACCGTTGCGACGGATGAGTGCCGGGCGCACGACCTCGCCCATTCGCAGGGGGAGCATCATGATGGCGAAGAATCCTACCCACGCAATGGCGATGATCGTACGGGTGGGCACCCGCGCCACGGGCCGCAAGAGATAGTCCCAGCGCCACGCCCGAAACCAATGCACCACCAACAGGGTCGCCAGGTACGCTGGCACCACCCACCAGCGCACATGCGCAAAAGCCGACCGAGGAGGCACCACGGGAACGCCTCCACGGTGCAACAGCCAGACACACACCCCCGCGATGCCAACCGAGATCACCAAGCGACCCAGGATCTTGCGCGAGCGCGGTGGCGGGG